>Ga0210386_10000006_pt1 | contig 166488 bp, 245 predicted proteins | sample IncBWH32OmetaG_FD_160091 | JGI IMG/M metagenome (GOLD analysis project Ga0210386, IMG submission 160091) | Forest soil microbial communities from Barre Woods Harvard Forest LTER site, Petersham, Massachusetts, United States - Inc-BW-H-32-O ...
CGGTAGCACTCGTGTCCGGTAGGGTGCTCGCCGGTCCCGCCACAGCAGCTGCACCCGCCGCAGTGCGCGTCGGCTGAGCCATCCAGGCCGCAGGCCAGGCATGACCCGTCCGTGGCTTCAGCGAAATCATGGGGGGCGTCCTGGGCGTCGCCCATCGTGCCGTCAATCCCGGCCTGCTGCCGCAACGCCTCGCCGGCCTCCTGCGGGTCCTCCCCGGTGGTCGAGGGCAGCGCGGCCTCCGGCTCCTCGTGCAGCTCCGCGAGCGCCCCGCCCAGCTCGGGAATGCGCGGGTCCGACGGCACCGGCGTCCCGGAGCAGGTGACCGGCCAGGTGAGCGACTCCTCCATCCGGATGCCCTGCGGGTCGCGAGGGGTGATGGACGTCGAGGGGCCTCCGGCGAGCACCTGGCCGCCATAGGGGAACGGCTCCTGCCACTCCTGGCCGCTCATGTCGTCGAGGGCGGCGACGTTGGACAGCGGCATCTGGAACACGCTGTCGTCGATCTGGCCCCAGTTGTCCGGGTCGGGGGCGGCCAGCGGGCCGTAGGAGCCGGGGTCGGTGTCCTTGTCGGGCGGCGAGGTGGCCCCGTACGGCTTCTGCGGCGGGTGCCTGCTGACGTTCTCGCTTCCCCACGGGGCGTTCGCCTGGTCAGCGGTAACCCTGCGGCCGTAGGCGTGCATGCCCTCCTCGTCGAAGGCCTGCGCGCGGGACCATGCTCCCGGGCGGGGGGAGGCCGGCTGCCAGTGCGGGGAGCTGGCGTCGGGCGGCGGCGGGTTCGACTTGTCCAGCCCGTGGTTGACGTCCATGTCCCACCGGACGTCATGCGGGTTGAAGTACCGGTTCCACCCGGCGGAGGGGTGGACATTGTGGATGTTCAGGTGCGGGGCCGCGTCCTTGCCGGCGAATCCCGCCCACCACCGGGCGCCCTGCCGGGTGCGCACCCCGTGGTTGACCCAGGCGTCATTGGATGCCGCGTGCCTGGTCAGCTCTCCCATCATCCTGGTGGCGACCCCCTGGCCGCGCGCCGCCCTGGCGGTGTGCAGCATGGAGACCCTGATGGCCCGCGCGTCGTCGGACTGCTGGAAGTGCAGGCTGCCCAGGGCGCGGCCGTCCTCGCCGGTGGCGATCACCGCGTGGGTCGGGGTGCTCATGGCGGGATTCGCGCGGGCGAGCCTGGCGCGCTCCTCGTGGGCGAGCTCGCTGACGCGCACGCTGTAGTCCCCGACTGGCCGCCGGGACCAGAGCCAGGCGGTGACCTGGCCGTCGCCGGGGAAATGGCAGTCCCCGGGGTGGCTGAAGGCGCATAGCCCGCCCTCGCCGTCGTCCCCCTCGTCGTCCTGGCCCGGGATGCCGGACGTCTTGCTGATGCTGGCGGACGGGGCCAGCCACTCCTGGCGCCACCGGCCCGCGTGGGGCTCGCCCTCGTACGGCGGCCAGGATTTCACTACCACCTGGTGCGGAGCCTCAGTCGGCCCGGGGGTGACCTGCTGGCCGAACATGCCCCGCGACTGGGCCTCCAGCCGCACCGCGCACACGTGGGAGCACATCCGGCCCGCGTACCTCGTGCTTCCCTTCCGCTCGTTCTGGTGGTAGCTGGCCCACGGGCAGCCGCAAATCCAGGCCATCACGTTGCGGTGGCCTGGGTAGGACTGGAAGCCGGACTCGTAGGTGGCGTGGTCGCCGCGCACCTCGCCGATCACCGTGCCCGATGCCACGTGGGTGATCCGCACCGCGCCCTCGGCGCGCAGCCGCTTGGCCTTGTCCATCACGTCCCGCCAGGTGGCGGTCAGGTGGAACCGCACCTCGGGATGGGCGGCGGCCACCTTGCGGCTGCGCCTGCCGTCCTGCGATCCCTGTGTGAAGGCCGGGCCGCCCTCGGTGACGGGGGCCTGCGCCATCGGCCAGGCGCGCGGCTCGCCCGCCTCGAGTGAGTCGCCCTCGTCGTCGTGCTCGTGCTGCCCTAGCCCGGCCACCGCGTTGTCGACCTGGTCCCGGAAGCCGCTGACCTCCTCCGGCGGGGCGTCCGGCCCCGGCACCCGGCCGGTGCCGTCCTTGGAGGAGGCGCGCAGCTGCTGGCCGTGCATCTCGTCCCACGGCCCCTCCTGCGACGGCACTTCCGCCACGTACGCGGGAACCTCCGGGGCGGCCTTCCCGGCGGCGGCGGCCAGCAGCCTCGCGATGGCCCGGTGGTGGCCGTCCCCGATCACCTTGCGGCCGTCGGGCAGCGCGACGACCAGCGCCGGCTTGCCGTTGCCCTCCTCCATGAACGCGGTGACGCGGCGGGGCTGGGAGCTGGCCGTCCAGTGCGCGCGGTCGCCCCAGTCGATCTCGTGCAGCGGCACCATCTGCGGGCCGGTGACGGCGGCGGCGCGGATCCACTCCAGCGCGGCGGGCGGGTAGTCGTCGGCCAGCTGGGCGACCAGCGCCTCCCGGGCGCCGCGCGAGGACAGGGTGTGGTGCACCCAGCGGTGCCTGCCCTGCTGGTGGTCCAGCAGCCCGGCGACGTCGGTCCACTCGCCGTTGGCGTATTCCTCCCGGGTGTCCTCCGGCTTCCCGGTCCGGTCCGGCCGGGTGGACAGCAGGTCGGCGGCCGGCATCTCGGGCCACCGCTCCTCCGGGTCCTCGGCCGCCTGCGCCTGGAACCCGGGCGGATCGCGGTCCTCGTCGGTGAAGCCCGGGGACGGCACGAAGTCCCCCCAGGTCATGGTTGGCACGTCGTGCCAGGAGTGCAGGGTACCGCGCTCGGCGGGCGTCCACGGCACGCGGGCGGTGAACGGGCCGATCGGCAGGCCGGGACCGCTGCCGGACGAGATGCCCTCCGGGTACATGCCGACGGTGGCCCCGTTGGCGTCCTCCTTGTCCTCCCCGTGCACCGGCTGGCTCCACCTGGGGTCGCCCTCCCCCTCGGTGGACCTCTCGTCGTAGGAGTCCGGCCCGGCCGCGCGGGGCACGGTGCCGTGCTGCGGGGCGTCGCCGTGGCCGTCCACGTGGGTGCCGTTGATGTCGGTGGCATGGTGCCGCATTCCCATGAGGGCGGCGGCCTCCTCGATCTGCGCGAGCCGGGCCATCGCCGGCGGCATCTCCCACGGCGGCGGCGGGGCCTCCTCCTGCGGGCCGATGTTCTCGTGCACCCACTCCTGCTGGCCCGGCTCGGCCCAGTACACTCCGGCATCGCCCTCGCCGCCGTTATAGTTCTCGTCGCGGAGGTCCTCCGGCCGTCCCCAGGTGCTGTCGGCGGTCCTGCGGGACCCGATCACGGTGATGATCCCTCCCGGGTCGGGCCGGTCATGCAGGATGGTGCCCATCTCCGGGTACCAGTAAGAGGCCATTCGCGTGTCCAGCGAGTCATCTACCTCGTCCAGCGCGGCCGTCACCCCGGAGGGCAGCAGGCCCGGCGGGACGCCCGCGTAGGGGGAGCGCACGGCGTCGGGCAGCGGGCGCAGCTGGCTGGCGGTGTAGGCGCCCTGGCCCATGCCGCCGTCGAGGACCACCTGGTACTCCTCGACGCCCGGCGCGAATGATCCCGACACGAACAGGACGCGGCCGGGGATGTTGTCGATCGTCATCACCCGCTGTCCGACCCTGAAGTCCATGCCGCCTCCTCTCCCCTTCCGCGCAGGGCTGGCGGATAGCAGCTTTCCTTGCTATCGTGCAAGCATGACAAGCATGGCTGGGACTTTCCCGGTGACTAGCCTCATCACGATCGCCGCCATCTTCCTGCTGGCCGTCGCCGGGGCCATGGCGGGCCTGGTGATGGCGGGCAGCCGGTCCGTAACCAAGTGGCCGCCGAAGCCCCCGGCGCGGCCGGAGGACCGGCTGCCCGCCATCCGGGGGCCACAGGAGCTGCAGGCACTGCCCGCGCCCCGCCCGGTCCTCGCGCTGCCGGCCGCCCCGGCCGGGTGCTCGCTAGCATCCTGCGGCGGCCCCCGCCAGGAGTGGCTGCTGACCGTGATGGTCGGCGGCGTCGCCCGGCGGGACCTCGGCTTCTGCTCGTGGGAGTGCATGGAGAAGTGGAAGCGGGCCGACATGGCCAGCCGCGCGCTGGCCGCCAGGTAAGGGGAAAGGCAGTGCCAGCGATCGACATGCCAGTCAGCCCTGACGGCAGCCGCCTGCTCATCGGTGGCAACGACAACCACGGCAAGCCGCGCCAGGAGTTCGCCGACCAGCTCGCCGCAGCGGACGAGGGCCAGTACCTCGAGCTGGCCGAGCGCTATGTCTGGCTGTCCGCGTACGCGGCCAATAACCGGCGAAGCGACTACCACTGGAAGTGCGACGCGGCTTACGCGGAGGCGAAGAGGCGCGGCAAGCCAGGCCTGTACGACAGGGCGCACCGCCATGCGTCCGGTTCCGAGTGACAGTGCTCAGCTGCGAGTTCCACGGCCCGCTCCGGCACCGCCCGGAGCGGGCCGCGTGGGTGTGCCCCGGGTGGGACGGCGAGGGCTGCAGGAACGGACTCCTCGGCACCGATGGCATCTCTGAGGAGGCATACGCCAGGGTGGACGCGGGCCTGACGTACTGGCCAGGGGCTGACGTGGACGGGGTGCCCTGGCGCGAGGCGCGCGAGAGGCTCAGGGCTACCCGGTCGCCCCGGGGAACGTAGCCGCCTGGCCCCGCCGCCACGCCTCGTAGGCCTGGTCGGCCGCCTGCTGGGCGCGGTAGGCGGCACCGTACAGGAACCCGGCCGTCCCGTCGGTGCCGCCCGCCTGGCGCATCATGCGGTACTCGGCCCAGGCCTTGCCCGCTGCCTCCGAGGCTGCCGTGAAGGCCGTCCACAGGCTGGCCGCGCTCACCACCGTCATGCCGGACGCCACGGCGGCGAGGCTCCCCGGGGCGGCCATCGACGCGGCGCCCCGGACGGTGGCCAGCGGCGCGGCGCCGATGGCGCCTAGGCCTGACAGCACTGGCCTCGCGCTGAGCGCGGATGAGGACGCCAGCGCGCCGGATCCGGACATGGCGGCGGCTTCCGGCAGCCGGGGCGCGGCGCCCATCGTCCCGGCTCCCGACAGGACGGCGGTCCCCGCTGGCGGCGCGGCGGACAGCGTCCCGGAACCGGACAGGGACGCCGCGATGCCCTCGGCCGGCGCGGAGGACAGGGACCCTGCCCCGGAAAGCGCGGCGGCGGCCATGGAGCCCTGGAGGGCGCTGAGCGTCCCGGACCCCGACAGGACGGCCGGGAGGGCCTCGCTGCCGGCGAGGGACCCGGACCCGGACAGGGGGACGGCGAGGCCCTCGGCGACGGCGAGGGACCCGGATCCCGCCATCGCGCTGCCGCCGGGCAGCACCGGGGCGGCACCGAGCGTCCCGGACCCCGACAGGGACGCGGTCCCCGGGAGCTGCGGGAGCGCCGTCACGGACCCTGAACCCGACATGGAGGGAGCGGCCTGCTGGCCAGGGGCGGCGCCGAGCGCCCCGGAGCCGTCCAGGGCGGCTGCCCCGCTGAGCTGGGAGGACGCCGCCAGTGCCCCGGAGCCGGACATCGCGGCCGATGGCGCCTGCTGCGGGGACGCGCTGAGGGACCCGTTCCCGTCCAGGGGGGCGGCGGCCCCCAGGGCGGGGGAGGCCGCCAGGGATCCGGCCCCGTCCAGGGGGGCGGCAGCTGCCTGGACGGGGGCCATCCCGGGGTCCAGCCGCAGCGACGCCAGGTCAAGCATGCTCTCCAGCAGCGGGTGCGGCACCTGCTGCGGCAGCATGGTCGTCGCCTGCGCGTAGCTGGAGGGGATGATCGCGCTCAGCGCCGCCTGGACCCAGTCGGGCTGCCACGCATGCGACTCGGACGTGTTGGCGAAGGTGTACGTGTGCGGGATCCCGGCGCTGGTAAGCGCCGAGTCGTAAGCCGGGACGTCGGCCCCGAAGGCGGGGCCGAGGCCGATCCAGATCCTGTTGACGCCGTACTGCCCGGTCGCCGCCCGGACGGGCAGCTGCGGCGGCAGCTCCCAGGTCGACGTGAAGTTGCCGCTCGTGCCGTAGAACAGCGCCGGCGAGCCGCCGACGGCACCCCCGTTCGTGGGGTCCGTGCCGTCGTAATCGGTCATCATCGCGGGAAAATCCCAGGATGCCGCCGCCGCGAAGGCGTCCTGATGCCGGAACAGCAGTCCCTGGGCGCCCAGCCCGGAGCGGCTGAACCCGATCAGGTAGACCTTCTCGCTGCCGGTGACGGCGAGGTTCGCCTGGATCCACGCCACCACCAGCATCGTGTACCGCTCATAGCTGATCGTGGGATCCAGCGGGTTGTCCGCGTACCACGGGCCGTTGAAGCTAACGCCGGGGTACCCCGGCTGGATGCAGGTCAGGTTGAAGGCGTTGTGCGCCCCCAGTCCCTGGGCCACGCCGATGCTGTCGCCGAATGTCGTGTCCTGGTTCGCGTCGACCGGCAGCATGACGAGGAAGGCGTGCGGGTAGCTCGCTGACGGCGCGGCCGGGGCCAGCACCCGCATGGTCGTCGAGCCGCCGGCCCACGGGCTCGTCACGTTCCACGTGTCGATGCCGCCGGACGACGACCCGTACGAAACGGTCAGGTCCGCGACGCCCTGGGCCTGCCAGTCGGCCCGCTGCCACGCCTCCTCGAGCAGCATGGCGGTGAAGTGGGGGTGCGGCGGGATCAGCGGCGGCGCCACCGGGGCGGACACAACGGCAGGGCCGCCCGCCGCGACGGTGGCAAGCTCTATCGTCCACTCGGTCCACCAGTTGTCGGTGGCGTTGGACGTGGTGAACGACCCGCCGCCGATGGCCGCCCCTACAGCGCCCGCGCTGCCCGCCGAGTCGGCGCTGGCGTTGCAGACGCCCGAGTTGCCGTTGGACAGCTGCCGCTGCGTCATCCCGGAGGGGACCCCGGTGATGCTGCCGCCCGAGTCCGGGGTGATCGGACCGAGCTGGACGACCCACGACCCGGCCCGCAGCGCCGTCCCTGACGGGGTGGTGCCGACGGCGGTCTCCGCGCCGAACGCCGGGGTGATGGACTGCGCGATCGGGTCGGCGACCCAGAAGCCGCTGTAGGAGTCATGGGTGGCGGTCCACCAGAAGCCATCGGTGGAGCCGATGCCGCCGGTCCAGGAGATGGTGAACGTGCTGTTCGGGTCAGACGCGGTGGCGACCCGCCACCAGGCCGTGGCGAAGGTCCCGGCGGTGCCGTTCTCGGCGGCCACCAGGGGGCCTATCGGCGTCCACGCGCCGCCGCCCGATGTCGGCGTGCTCGTGGCCGGCCCGGACAACGGGAACGAGAACGTGTTGATCCCGACGATCATCACGTCGCCGACGGCCACGCCCGCCGGGATGGTGAACGTGAACGGGGTGGTGTGGGCGCTCTCCCCGAGGGTCGCCGTGGTGCCCGTGTTGTGCGTCGCCATGGGCGCCCCCTCCTGCTAGGAGGTCAGCTGGCTGCCCACGCCATCAGGTTGTACGTGGTGATGCTGTTGCTCGCCGAGCTGGTGCCCCACGCGGCGCCGACGCCGATGGCGCGGTTGGCGGTGGTGTCCACGGTCACCGTCCGCAGCGCCTGCGTGGCCGGCATCGGGATGGGGGCGGCCATCGCGGTCAGGGACGTCCCCAGGTGCAGGACGCCCTGGCCCTTGAAGGAGCCGGAAGCGCCGATCGAGCGCAGCCGGCCCCGCCACCAGGCCTCCCACGGCCACGCCGCCGCGCCCGATCCGGTCGTGGTGGCGGTCGTCTGCGCCAGGATGCTGGTCGGGGCCGCTCCCGCCGAGCCGTTGAACCAGAAGCCGAGCGCCAGGGTCGGCGTGCCGGTCGTGGAGAACTCGCCGTGTGCGTACAGGTACAGCTCCAGCCCGACGTCCATCATCTGCTGCGGGAGGACCAGCTGCGGGGTTGGCGAGATGTCCTGGAATGTCGTGAATGTCGTGAATGCGCTGCCGTCCGCGACGTTCAGCGGGGTCAGCGGGCCGACGATGGGCAGTCTCACGTGCTGGCTCCCCTCACCAGGCCGAGGCGTCGGCGGTGACCGAGGACGCGGCGAAGCTGACCGTGTTCCCGTTGGACAGGGTGAAGCTGGTGACCGCCCCCTGCAGGTACCGCAGCGGGGTCGCGGCCGAGTCCCAGACCTCGATCGCGGTGACGGCGGACCAGGCGGCGCCGGCCGTCCAGGAGACGGCGTTGGAATTGGTGATCACCCCGCCGGACGGGGTGCCGAAGGCGGGGGACCCGAGCGTTGACCCGCCGGCGGTGTACCCGGTGGCCGACAGCTCGGTCCCGTTGGCGGTGTCCGACCCGGCGGTGGTCATCAGCCGCATCTTGAACGGCGGCGTGACAGTGAAGGCCGACCCGCCGCCGGCCCCCGGGGTGTAGGTGGTGGTGGCCGTCAGGCAGTAGAGCGCCTGCATCAGCTTGTTGACCAGGTTGCAGCCGCCCGTGTTGCGGTCCGTCATGCTAGGCACGGGCCGCCTCCCCGGCGAGCACGCCCAGGTCCAGGACGGTCACGGTGAGGGGGCGGCACGCCGTGCAGCCGTCGACTCCCTTGCCGCAGTGGCCTCCCGGGCACGGCTCGCCCGGCGGCGTGACCGCCTGGCACGCGGCCGGGTTGACGTCGGGGCACGGCGCCCCCCTGTGGTTCAGCCCGGCGCCGGGGCAGCTGTTGGCGGCCTGCCCGTGGTGGTGCGGCAGCGCGCAGCACCCCGCTCCGGGGGTGCACTGCAGCGCGGCGTCCAGGTCGGCCACGCGGCAGCCGTCCGCGTGGCCCGCCTCCGGGCTGCACCCGGCCGTGCACGAGACCGTGGTGCTGGCCCGGCAGCCGTTGCATGTCAGGATCAGCCGCATCGGCGACTCCCGTCGTCAGGGGGACTGCGTCACCCCTTCCGGGCCGCTGGTCAGCCTCCCTGGGCCGGGGCGTAGCGCTCGTAGTCGCACAGCGCGTCCCCGTCTTCCGGGCGCACCCCCAGCCGGGCGCGGATGCCCACGTGCGGCGGGTCGGCATAGGCGCGGATCGGGTCGCCGGACGTCCAGGACCCCTTCCCGTCCCGGGCCAGGGCCTCGGACTCGGGCAGGTGCTCGACCGGTCCCGGGACGGGAAGGCCGGCGGCGCTCGCGGTGACCCGCAGCCCCTCGGCCTCCGCCTCGTCGACCGCCCGCGCCAGCCTGGCCACCTGTCGCACCCGGGCGGACCGGCGGAACAGCGCCCCGGGCTGCGGCATGCCCCTGCGGGCGGCGCGGGGCATCCCGTCGCGCTCCTCGTCGGACTCCGGCGGGCGCTGCGGCTCGTCGCCGGGCGGCCCTTCCCCCTCCGGCGGCGGCCCCTCCGGGGGCGCGTTCGGGTCCATGCCCTCCTCCTGCGCCTGCTGGGCCTCCTCCATGTCGGCCGGGACCGGCGCGAGGTCGGGCAGCGGCAGCGGCTGCGCGCCCATCCGGTCGATCATCAGCTGCTGCGCCGCCATCGCGGGCGGCACCCCCTCGACCTGCGCCATGGGGGCGAAGTCGGCCATCAGGTCGGCGGGGACGGGCAGCCCGGCGTCGCGCAGCGCGATGAACGCGGCCTTCCGGGTCTCCTGCTGGGCGATGATGTCGGCGACCGCCTCGTCCTGGCACGCCTGCCGCTCCTCGTCCAGGTCAATGCCCAGTCCCCGGGTGCGGGTGCGGGCCGAGATCGGGAGGCCGGACGCCCGCAGCGCCTCGGTGAACTGCCGGACGACGTCCTCGTCCCGGAAGTTGAGGACCTTGTACTCCGGCTCGGGGACCAGCAGCCTGGGCTGCTCGGTGATCCGCTGCTCGCCGGTCTCCTCGTCGGCCTCCAGGACCTCCTCCATGACCACGTACCGGCGGCCGTTGCGCTCCTCATAGTCGTAGTGCTCCTGGGCCTCGGCGACCACCAGTGCCCGCTGCCGGAAGTGCCGCGAGATGTAGCGCTGGTAGTGCGTCATCAGCTGCTCGACCAGCTGCTTGTTCAGGGCGTCGGCGGCGTACGTCTCGCCCTCTCCCGCGCCCTGCAGGAAGGTGCGGGAGAGGCCGAACACCTGCAGGATCCTGTCCTCGATCCGCTCGAAGTCGGCGGACAGGTCCGGCATGTTCTCCCGGCCGAACACCGGCTCGATGTCGACCGCGAAGTTGTGGATCAGGGCGCGGAAGTCGCCTGCCAGGGCCGCGTCGAGGGCCAATTCGAAGTTTTCGAGGTCATCGTCGGTGGGGATCCAGGGGACCTCGGTCCCGAGGTCGGTGGCGGAGGCGCCCAGCTTGCAGAGGATGAGGGGGGTGTACAGCCGGTCGGCGATCGAGTCCATCGCCGTGTTGAGCATCTCCTGCTGCAGCATGCTCCTCATGGCCCTGGTGAGCAGCGGCAGCCCCCGCAGGTTGAAGGTGTCGCCCTTGAACTTCAGCTGCCGCAGCAGGATGTTGCTCACCGGCATGAAGGCGTTCTCGGCGGTGTAGGCGGCCAGCTCCGGGTACTCCTGGACCAGCTTGTTGTACTCCCAGGCGGGCTGGCGGGTGGTGAGGACCTGTCGGATCGTCCACGGCAGCCGGATGAAGTAGCGCGGCTCCTTCAGGAACGGCGACCGCTCCACCTTCACGTCGTCGGGGTTGAGCAGCTCCTCATCGTCCCATATGCCCAGGTCCTCATTGAATGTCGCGAATGGCCACGCCTCCCCAGCGGTGTAGTACTCCCTCCCCATGTCCACCGTGAACTCGTGGTAGTCGAGGTTGTCCTCGCCGAAGAAGTGGTCGGTGTAGAAGTCGGCGAGCCGGGAGTCCTTGCACTTCAGGCTCATCCCGAGGACCGGGAACTTGGAGAAGATGTCGACGCAGGAGCCGACGATGGGGTCGGTCTGGTAGAGCAGCCGGCAGAAGGCCCTGACCTTAGCGAGCTCCTCGTTCTGGCTGAAGTCATAGGGGAGGTTGTTCTGCCGCCAGTAGAACAGCGGGTCTCGCGGGCGCCCTGTGGCGAACTGGATGTCGGACCCGCCACCGCCGGAGGCCCCCGCCCCGCCGGCCAGCGCGGTGCGCCGGGCCAGCATCGCCGAGCGGGCGTTGGCCCGGCGGTTCTTTATCGCCTCCCGCACGTCGTCGGTCATCTTCGGCTGGCCGTCGGCGCCCATCCCGATGCCGATGGTGGCCCCCAGCTGCCCCGCTACCGATGCCTGCCGGGCGCCCGGCACGTACGCCACCCTCATGCGGTTGCCTCCCGCACCTTCCGGGGGTTGCAATCAATGCGGGATTTATTGCTATACTTCAGTCATGCACGGCTGGGAGCCGACAAGGCAAGGAGGCTTCCGCCGTACCCGACCGGGGGTAGCTCAGAGTCCTAAGAGCGCTGCGCGGATCACGCAGAGGACGGTTCCTGGCAAGGGCCTCCCCGGACTAATCTTCACCTGGCGCGAGCCGCTCGGGCTGCCGGGCTGCCCCTACGTCCTCCGCTGGAGGGCGGAGGCGCCCTTCGGGTCAGTGCGGGTCCACCACTGGCTGAAGGCCGACGATGACCGCGCCTTCCACGACCACCCCTGGTGGTTCCTCACCGTCGTGCTCCGGGGCGGCTACGCTGACCGGTCGCCGGCCGGGGACGACGTCCTGCGGGCCGGGTCCGTCCGGTTCCGTCGCGCCCTGCACCGGCACACGGTCGTCCCCGGCGGGGATGGCGCCTGGACCCTGGTCATCACCGGCCCCAGGGCCAGGCCATGGGGATTCTGGCGGAACGGCAGGTTCATCAAGGCGAACAAGTGGTTCGCCAGCTTCGGGCACCACCCGTGCGGGTAAGAACCGTTCCCAGCCCCTGGTCAGGCACCATTCTTCCCAGTTGCTGGGCTGGACGGTGCGCTCGCGGCCCGGTGGCCGGGGAAGCCCCGCCTTGTCGTGACCGTAGGCGGCCAGCGCCGAGCACACCGTCTCCCCGCGCACCAGGCCGTGATCGGGCAGCCACAATTCCCCCAGGTGCAGGTCCTCGGCGGCGTCGGCGGCGATGGCCTCCCAGTCGTACCGGTCGCCCAGCATGCCGCGCATGGTGACGGTCACAAGGCGGCGCTGCTCATCCGTCTTCGGCTGCGCCGCGTTCGACGTGGTCCAGGAGGAGGCCAGGTAGGCCGCCAGGTCTACCCAGCCCACCCCGCCGGGACGGCCCTCGACGCCCCACAGGGTACCGTTCGCGTCCGCGTGGTCCGCGACGGCGACGTGGTTGGCGACGTTCGGCTTGTCCTCCAGCGCCTCGCCGAGGCGGATCATCTCCGCCGCCCATCCCGTGGTCCGCACTACCAGGACGTCACCGGGCTGCACCGCGAGGGCGGTCACGGAGACCCGCTGCCCTGGCCCGGCTGCCCGGTGCCCCCGGGCAGCGCCTTCAGGTCAGTGACGTTCCGGCACCCGTCGCACCTGACCCAGGCGCACTGGGGGTTCTGGCAATGGTCAGTGACCTTCCTGGACCCGCAGGTGCCGCACTGCCTGTCCATCGCCCCTCCTCTCGTGCTTCCCTGGCGGGAGCCAGATGGCAATGTTCCCTGTAATGATCATAGCGGCAGGGCGCCTCAGCCGTAGTGCCGGAAGTGGACGCTGTTCTTCTGGACGTCGCTCCACTGCGTGGCATAAACAGGGCCGAGGCCGTAGGGGTCGCCGCTCTCGGCGGCGCGCTGCATCTGGCCGCCCATGAACCTCACCACGTCGGGGTGCCGCAGTTCCCGCAGCGCCCTGTCCCCCACCTTCTCGTCGTCGTCTCCCAGGTCGGACCATCCCGTGGCGCCGGTGGGATCGCCCCCGTGATGCGCCATCATCGTCCAGCGGTTTCGCTCCGGGTCCAGGTGGAAGCCGAGCTTGTGCCCTGACTCCAGGTGCGCGTGATCGTCCGGCCAGTGCTCCTCGCCCGGGTACAGCCCCCGGCTCCGCAGGTCCTCCTGCACCCGGTGCGTGCGCGCCTGCAGCTCGCTGAACGGGATCGCCCAGTTCCCCCGGTGGCCCCGGTAGTGCGCCGGGTATGCGTTGTCGCGGTAGATCATCGGCGTCCCTTAACCGTAGTGCCGGAAGGCGTGCGAGGGGTCCTGCTGCCACCTCTGGTCCATCGGGCTGGTGAGGCCATGCGGGTCCCCGGCCTCGGTCGCCCGCCGCCACTGGTCGCCCATGGCCTTCACCACGTCGCGGTGCCGCAGCTCAGCCTTCAGCCGCTCGGCGAACTGGCTGTCGTCAGCGCCGAGGTCAGACCTTATCCACGACCCGGTGGGGTCGCCGCCGTGACGGATTGAGAGGCTCCACCGCCTCTCGCCGGACTCCGGGTCCTGGTCGAGGGAGTAGTGGACATAGTGGCCGGACTCCAGCGGCCCGACCATCGGCCACCCGTCGCGCTCGGCCTCGGGGCTGAGGAGCCGGTGCCGGGCCAGCTGCCGCTTCACGTCGCTATAGCGCCCGGGGATTCCCGTCACCGTTCCTCCCCGCTGCCCCGCAGCGCGACGCCCTCGGCGTCGTGGTGCACGTACTGCATGGTCCCCCGTCGCCTGCGCGGCCCCTGCTCACCCGTGCCCCGCATCTGCCCCGCCATCTCGCGGGTCACGTGACGGCAGCCCAGCTCCCGCTGCACCAGCCTGGGCACCTCCTCATCGCGGGTGCCCAGGTTCACGTGCACCATAACCGGCGTGGCACGGTCGTCGCCGGGGTGCCAGACGTTCATCACCCACCCCTGGTCCTGGCGGGACAGCCCGACGCCCACGTGGTGCCCGGTCTCAAGATCGAAGCTCGGGGCGTCCACGGCGTAGCCATGGGAATCCCTGAAGTGCACCGGGAACCCGGCGGCGTGCATCTGGTCGCGGACGGACCGCAGCCGCCTGACCTGGTCGCGCTGGGTCAGGGAATCGCCGGGGAACAGCTTGTCGCTGCCCCGGAACCCGCCGTCATCGGACGCGAAGTGCCGGATCAGGTCATTCACCAGTCATCCTCATGAGAGCGGCGCTGGCCCCAGGGGTCATCGTCGGTGGCCAGGGGGCCACTCGACCTGCGCACGTAGTCGAGGAACTCCGGGCTGCGGTAGCCTTCCGCGAGGCGGCGCGGGACGTCGGAGTCGACGGGGCCGAGGGGCATCCGGTACTCCATGCTGTCATCGCCGTTCACCCACCGGTCCTCCATGGGCCCGCGCGGCGGGGTGACGGCCGCCGCCCACTGGCCGAGGGCGTGATGCCAGGAAATGCCCGCCAGGTGGCCGCTCTCCATCGTCTGGCGGCGGGACAGCAGCCGCTGCCGCTTGACCTCGGCCAGGATCGCGTCCCGGCGCTCCTGGTGCTCGCGCATGCTTCCCGGTCGCCCGGACGCGGACGCGAAGTGCCGGATGAGGTCATCGCCGCGCGCCATTAGCCGTCCCTGAAGTCATGGAAGAAGTGACTGACGCCATGCCACTTCGACCGGGAGTGCAGGCGCTTGTCCCCTCGCGGGTCTCCCGCCCCGGCGGCGCGCTGCCATTGGTCCCCGAGGGCCCTCACGAAGGCGGGGCGGCGCAACTGGTCCGCGACGCGGTCCGCCACCCCCTCGTCTTCCCGGCCGAGGTCCGCGATCACGGCGGACCCGCTGGGGTCGCCGGGATGCCAGGCCTGCATCTCCCAGCCGCCGCCCCACTTGCCGATGCCGTAGTTGTGGCCGGACTCCAGCTGGTTCAGGTCCGGGTCAGACGGGTGCTGGCGCCCGATCCCCTGGCCGCGCAGGTGCTGCAGGATCATGGCCTCCCTCGCCGGCTCGTCGCCCATTAGCCGAACCTCCTCGGCCAGGAGGGGTCGTCATCACGGGGATGCGCCATCTGCTCGCGCATCGCCCGCATGACGTCCCCGTGGCCGAGCCACTTCCTGGCCATGGCCCCGATGGCGTCCGGGTCACCGCCGAGGTCGGCCAGTATCACCCGGGGATTCCGGAATCGTGAAGGCCCCTCGCCTGTCCGCCCTATCGTGGGGTCCGGCTCGCGGGTCACCCACATGCGCCAGGTGCCGCGCTCGTGGTTGTAGGGGACGATGATGTGGTGGCCGGTCTCGGTGCGCATCTCGTCCGACAGCCCGGCCGCGCGCAGCGAGGCGGCAGCCCGCTCGCGCCGGGCGTCCTCGCCGCCGGCGGCGAAGTGCCGGATGAGGTTCTCGCCGAACCACCCGTCGTCGGGAGGAACGCGTCCCCGTCCCATCAGCGCTCCCCGTAGTGCGGGCCTGTCAGCCGCCTGCTGTGCAGCGCCGCGCCGCCATGGTCCACGACGCGCCCGTCCGGCTCGTCGCCGGACGGGTCGCCGTTGCCGAGCGCCCGCTTCCACTGGGCGGCTAGCCGCCCGACGACATTCGGGTGGGTCATGAAGTGCCGGAACCGGTCCGGCACCCGGGCGTCGTCCTCGCCCAGGTCGGAGGTGATCACCTCATTCGTCGGGTCTCCGGCGTGCGCAATGCTCACTTGCCAGCGGCGGGTATGCGAGTGCAGCCAAACGGAGAAGTTATGCCCCAACTCAGTACGGAACCCCTCAAGTCCTTCAGGGTAACCGCTGATGAGCCGCTGCCCGCGCAGGGCATCGTATACAGCGCTCTCGCGAGCAGCTCGCTCTCGGTTCGGGACACGGCCGGACGATCCAGAGAGCCTGTGCCTTTCCTCCTCGGGGGAGATATCCCACTCGCTCACCAGTCGCCCCGTACTCGCGTCAGCCCGCGTAGTAGGACGGGCTGCGCTTCCAGTCGCTGCGCGCCATGGTGCTCGCGTGGGCGGCGTCGCGGTGCCCGTCGTGGGCGGGCACGGTAATCACGTGGTTAGCCTGCTGCACCGTGACCATCGCCTCCTGGCCCGGCTCGATCGGCTCCCCGCATCCCGCGCAGGCGTGCTGGCTCTGGTTCCTGGCTGCTTCCATGGTCTTCATCTTAGCAAGGAAAGCTGTATCTTCGCGACCCGCCTCGCGGCGCAGCGCCGACAGCACCCGGGGATCATGACCGGAGGCGTGCGCGGCGAGGTGGCGGATGAGCTGGCCCTCGGTCAGCGGCTGGCCCTGCAGGCCCCGGTAGAGGGCGCCCTCCTTCTTGCCCTTCGGCGGCGGCTTCTTCTCGCCTTTGCCCTTCGGGAAGGGGGAGCCCTCGCTATCGTCATCGTCACCCGGCGACGGGGGCGCGCCCTCGCCGCCGGGACCAGCCTCCTCATCATCGCCAGGGGGCATGCCGCCTTCCTCGCCGCCTTCCTCCGGGGGCATGCCGCCGCCCACGGGCATCCCGTCCGGGCCGATCATGCCCGGATCCATGAGGCCGCCGTCGGGGCCGACGTCAGAAGGAGCGCCTGGGCCGCCGGGCATCTGGGGGGCGCCCGGGAAGGCCGGCTGGACGCGGACGATGTAGTTCTGTCCGCAGAAGGAGCACGCGATCGTCCCGTCACTCCTGCCCACCACTTGCCCTGAGCCGCAAAACGGACAATGAGACGTGATCAGGGGATCGCCTGGGTCGTGGGCCAACCTGGTGCCGATGCCACGTGCCGCCATGATGCCTCCTGGTCCTTCCGGGGATCATGGCATCATGTCGCGCAGGCGCCGCATGATCCCCGGCTCGCACAGCTTCCGGCCTAGCACCCTCGCAACCGCGTCATCGTCATGGCCCAGGTGCAGGTGCACGACAAGGTCGCGGCCAGGCCAGGTGATGTTGGCCCACCACCACTCGTGCCGGGGATCCCTGCGGCCATGACCCATCCCGACCTGCACGTGGTGGCCGGACTCCAGCTTCTGCCGCTGGCTGGTGATCCCGGCCGCCAGGATCGAGTCCCACACGCGCACTAGCCGGGCCATGTCGCCGTCCCTGGTCACGCCATCAGCCTCCGCATCGCCCTCATCGTGCCCGGCTCGGACAGCAGCCGGGCCAGCTCGGCGGCCACCTGCCCGTCATCACGGCCCAGGAACAGGGTGACCACCCCCTCGCGGTCCTGGTGGGTGACGTTCACCCACCAGGACCATGCCTGGGGGCCGTCCGGCCCGGGGCTGAGGAAGACCTGCAGGTGGTGGCCGGACTCGGTGCGCATCGACGGGCCGCACAGCCCGGCGGCCACGACCGAGCCCCAGACAGCCCAGACCCTGAGCAGCGTGCGCGCGTAGAAGGCGTGGTCGCTCCAGCTCATGACCCGAAGCCTCCCAGGGCCTCGCCGACCAGTGCATGGAGCAGGCGCAGGTGCTTCTGCGCCAGCTGGCCGACCGCCTGCGCCCGCTCCAGGCCGGGCCGGATGTCTGCCTGCGGGTCGGCCGCCAGCCGGTCGCGGGCCGTCCGGATGAGCGCCGCAGCCTCGTCCAGCCCGGCAGCGGGGCCGCTGACGTACGGCGCGAGGCCGGGGACGGCCAGGGCCAGCTCGCGGGCGGCTGCCGAGCTGCGGGCGAGAAGGGCCGCTGACCTGTCCAGGCCCTCCGGCGTGAACTCGCTCACGGCTCGTCCCTCGCCAGCATCATGCCGGGCCACGCCTGCGCCATGGGCACCAGCCGGTAGCCGGGAGCGCACCAGTCGCCTTGCGGGCACGGCCTGCCGAAGCCGTCCTCGGCGGGCCCTTCCGGGCAGTGCGAGGCGACCAGCTCGCCCAGCAGGATGCCCGTCTCCCCTCTCGGCAGGTACACGAACACGTTGCCCGGCCCGCTGCTAGTGGTGATGACGTCCACTCCGCTCCCCTCGCTCAATGCAGCTTTCCTTGCTATCATAGCGGACGAGGAAGGGAGCCATCCAGTGGCGACGATAGCGGAGCAGATCGCGGCCAAGCAGGCCGAGATCGCGGCGGTGGCCGAGCGGACGCGGGCCGCGTACCACGCCTGGCAGGACCTGGACCAGGCGCATAACGCGCTGTGCGAAGAGCTGCGGGAGCTGAAGAGGCGCCAGCGGGAAGGCGGGCAGTGATGGCCCGCGAGCAGATGATGCTCCCCGACGCGGTCGCCGCTTACCTGGACGACTGCGCGGTGGCGCACGCGGCCGGGTGGCGCGCCGAGCCGCACGCCACGGTGGAGGAGCTCTGCCAGGTCTTCAGCATGGTGCCATCGGCGATGATGGCGGACTGCCTCGCTGGCCTGGCGGCCAGCGGGGACGCGGAGGTCGGCCTGGTGGCCGGGGAGTGGAGGTCACGGTGAGCGAGGAGCGGCACCTGGCCGTGCGCGTGCGCGACCCGGGGAGCAGCCGGTGGGAGTGGGTGGGCCATCACGGCCAGGGGCTGACCCGGCGCGTGGACGAGACATTCACCTACCCGGACGACTGCAGGCGGGTGGCCGATGAGGTCGCCAGTCTGGCCCGCGCGCATGGCCTGATCGCTGAGGTCGTAGACCTGGACCAGGCAACGGCGGCCGGACCCCGGGGCAAATGGCGAAACTGGAGGTCGCGGTGAGCGAGAGGCAGGCGCAGGTGCCCCCGGGGACGGACATCACGCAGCCGATGGCGCAGCACGTCGCGCTGGTCATCACCGGGATCCTGGTCGGCATCAGCGAGGCCGACCCGGCGGGGGCGGGCCAGGAGCTGCTGGAGACGCTCGGCCTCAAGGCGGTCAGGCGCAGGATCCGCTCGCGCTACGCCCATGGCGGGGACAGGACGGGATCGTGATGGGCGGCCTGAAGGGCGTCCAGCCGGGCGACGAGCTCATCGTCAGCGACCCGCGCTCTCCCCGGCGCAGGCCGAACAGGGCCACGGTCGCCTCAGTCGGCCGGACCTGGGTGACCGCGAGGGGCGGCCTCCGCTACCGGATCGACGACGGGCGCGACGAGTGCGGGGCCACCGTAGCAGAGGTCCCGGCGGACTACGAGGAGCGGATGGCCTGCCACGCGCTCCGCGAGGACCTCCGGGAGGCGGGAATCCTGACGGGCGGCGCCGAGCTGTCCCGCCCGCAGCTGGAGGCGATCCTCGCGATCGTCAAGGAAGGAGCGCGATGACCACCAGGCAGCACCAGAAGGACCTTGTCAGCCAGGCCAGCGCGGCGCTGGACATCGCGCTCTCGCGGAACATGGGGCTGGAGCGCGTCACGCCCGTCATGACGCTGGCCGAGGTCGCGGAGGCGGTGCGCCGTGCCCGGGGCCGCTACGCGTCGTTCCCGGACGTGCGGGCCGCCCTTGACGAGGCGGTCGCCGCCGGGCTGGCGACTAAGTGCGCTTACGGCTGGATGGCCCGTTTCGAGAAGGGAGCGCGGTGACCGCGCGGCCGATCAACTACTCCACCGTCATCGACCCGATGAAGACGGTGACGGAGTGCACCGAGCTGCTGGCCCGGCACGGGGCGCGGAAGATCCTGACCGAGTACGGCCCGGACCGGCAGCCGACTGGCCTGTCATTCCAGGTGGACGCCCCGTGGGGGCCGCAGCAGTTCCGGATGGAGGTCAACCCCGAGGGGACCTACCGGGTGCTGGCCATGGCGAGGAAGCGGGGCGAGATCGCGCCGCGCTTCGCCACCAGGGAGCAGGCCGCCCGGGTCGCCTGGCGGGTGCTGAAGACGTGGGTGGAGGTGTGCCTGGCCCTGTCGGAGACGGGGATCGTCAACCTCACCCAGGCGATGCTCTCGTTCGCCATGACCGGGCCGGACACGACCCAGTGGGACGACTTCGCGACCGCGAGGGCGATCACGGCGGGAGGCGGCGATGACCAGGCCTGAGTTCCTCGCCCCGCCCGGCGGGTCGCTCGTGGCGGATACGCGCATGGCACTTGCCCTTATCGGGGTGGAAATTCCCGAGGACGACGTCCGGGGGTGGACCAAGTACGAGCTGATGCTCGCCTACGACTGGGCGATGCGGGAGCACCTGAGCGCGTCCGACAACACGGTGCGCAGGCGGCCGAAGCCGTCGTTCGTGACGGCGGCAGAGCGGGAAGGGGAAGGGTAATGGGCAGGACAGGGCAGGTGGCGGCCGGGGACCTGCGGCGGGAGATCGCCAGGGCAGTCAGCCTCGAAGGCCTGAGCGACGGGCTCACGCCCATCCTGCGGGCGCACGGCCGGGATTTCGGCGTGATCGGCATGGGCGTGATGATGCACGAGGGACTGTTCGTGCTCGTCATCCACGGCGAGCGCGGAGGCCGCAAGGACCCCTTCTGGACTATCGCCGACCTGCGGACGGCACTCGTGTCCATTATGGAGGAGGGCATCTTCCCGGGATCAATGACCCTGGGCGAGGGCAAAAAGGTGCTGCTGATGATCTACGGCCAGCTGTTGGGGGTCTCCTCGGCCGCGCCGGACAGGCGCCGGGAGCGCTTCGTCCTCCAGGGGGAAACGCTGTGAGCCCCGGGCCGGAGGGCATCCTGGACCGCCATCCCGAGCTGCTGCTGCTGCATGTCGCGGTGCCCGTCGCCATCCAGGACACCGTGCGGTACCTGGCAGAGGACAGGCGGCTGGCGCTGGCCGCCGAATGCGGGCAGTACATCGCGGAGCACGGCGACGACCTGATGTTCCGGGGCCGGAAGGGCGCGGCGGCCAAGGCGTTCACGATGCTGGCCCACGGGCTGGCGTGCGCGGCGTTCCAGCCGGGCGGCATCGACTTCGCCGGGATGCACTTCTGCGCTGACCACGGCGCGTGCACCGGCGCGGACGGCGGCCCCCCGCAGCCTGCGCCGGTGTGCAAGAGGCTAACGGACACGATCAGGGCACGGGAGGAGTTGCTGTGAACGTTAAGGCACTGATGGAGACGGCCCGGGAGTGGAGGCGGCGCATGGCCGGGCACGTCTACCTTGACTGGAATGACCAGTGGGTGGGGCGCTACCGGAGCGACACCCACAACTACGTCTGCCCGCTGCCCTGCCTGGTGATCAGGTGGCGGCGGTCATGACGGCCAAGGGACAGCCCGACGAGTACTTCGTGAGCATACCGATGGAGGACGCCCTCCAGCTGGCCAGGTGGATCGCCAGTGCGCAACCCGGTGACGTGACGCGAACGGGCGACCATGAGCGGATCTCCTTCGAGCGCATCGGGGACAAGGGGTTCCTGGTCCGGGCCAGGCCGTGGAAGCCGGGGTCGCGGTGAGCCGCCCGGCCCTGCAGTGGGGGTGGGTGCTGTCATGGGCGGACGCCAATGAGGTGCCAGGAGAGGCCCGGCTGCTGTGCCTGGAGAGCGGCCGTGAGGTCGTCGCGGTCAGCCCCTACGGCGAGGACCTCATCCTGGAGACGGCCAGCATGTCCGGCCATCGCCCGGGGCTCACCTGGGGCCAGGCACGGGAGATGGCGGGCGAGTGCGATGAGGGGCTGCGGGTCAGGTTCCAGGACGGGTCCCCCGCGCTCGACCTGTCCCAGTACGGGCAGTGCGAGTCCGGCGGCGAGTACGGGCAGGACGGCGAGCCGGCCGGGCCGGAGCTCTACGTCCAGCGGAGGTGGGGATGACCGCGCGCAACGCGCCCCGGAGGTTCATCCGCCTCCGCAACGGGCGGGCCATGGGCTGGAACGGCGAGCCGCACTGGGCGCTTGCGATGGCCGAGCGGGCGGCCATCGCGCAGATGAGCCATCCCGTCGAGTGCTGCAAGTGCGGTGCCGTCTACGACCTGGGCAAGATCGAGGTGACCGGGCACTACCTGGACTGCACCATGTGGCGCACCCCGTGCTGCCGGGCGACAGTCGACGACCGGGGCAACTTCGGCGGCTTCGGCCAGCCGGCCTACCAGGACATCCCGAGGCCGCCGCGCCGGGGAGATGGCCCGGGTGAGTAACGGCCACGGGGACGCGACCCTGGTGACCAGGACCGAGACGGTCATCGAGGGACTGCCCGCCATAGGCGGCTGGCTCGACCATGACTCTCCCGGTCCGGTCATACACTTCCACCGCATGTTCAGCGAGCTGCCGCGCGAGGGCCTGGCCGGGCGGCGGATGGAGCTGCGCGCCGGCGGCAGGACATGGGTGTACGTGATCACGGACTATGACCCGGCTACCGGGGAGTTCACGGCGCAATGGCCGGACTGATGCCCGAGCCGTGGGAGGTGAGGCTCCACGTCGGCGGAGGGCGCGGGTACACGATCATCGCGGACGAGCCATTCGACGGCAGGCTCCCCAACCCGTCGGCGACGATAGTGATCCGGCCCTCCCAGCTGCAGCCAGAGCACAGGGACATGACCGTGTTCGCCGGCCAGCCGCTGGAGGTCACGTACCAGGGGAAGCGCTGGGTGTACGTCGTGCACGCGGTTGACCCGGAGGCCGGGCTGGTGCACGCCCGGTGGCCAGACTAGCGAGGAGGACGGCATGACGGAAGACGAGGAGGCGCGGTCGGTCGCCATCGGCGGCCGGGACGGCAACGGGCGGCTGTTCCTCGACATCGAGAACGGCTGGCCATTTGCGATGGAGCCGGAGATCCAGGTAGACGGCTTCATCGACGCGCTGATCGCCTACAGCCCGGAATGCTACGCGGGTGACCCGGCGGCGCTGGTCGGCGAGCCACTCGTCCTGACGGTGAACGGGCGCCGCAGCGTGTACGAGCTGACGGCCTGGGACCCGGCCGGGAGGTCCTTCACGGCGCGGTGGCCAGACTAGCCACAATTACAGCTTTCCTTGCTATGCTGGGCACGTAGCAGCCCTCCTGAAAGGACTTGAGCATGTTCGGCAAGAAGAGCAACGGCGTGGCCAACCACGGCGGGGAACTCCGCATCGAAGACGTCGTGATCGACGGGGAAGACCCGCAGTCGGGAGACGTTCCCGTCGAGGACCTCCCGGACGGCGGCACCATCCGGAACACCGGGATCGCCAGCTACGGGGGGAGGACCATCATCAGGGGCTCCGCGATCGGCAACGGCGCCCGGATAGACAACGACGAGTAAGGCGCGCGCAGGGGCAGGCGGGAGATGCCGCCTGCCCCTGCGGCTATCCGGATGTCCTCCACTATTACAGCTTTCCTTGCTATAGTGAGGGCATGGGAAAGAACAGGCAGGTCACCGTCCTGATCGACATGCCGCCATGGGTCGGCTGGTCGTTCGTGGTGGACCCTAACGGCTTCATCGAAATCCGCAACGCCGACGGCGAGCTCGTGCAGGGCATGTACCTCGGCAGCATCCTGCAGGGCAAGGTCGGGCTGCTATGAGGGCCGCGCCGCAGCAGGACGAGGACAGGCAGCGGGCGGCGGCGGCCCTGAAGGGCCTGCCGTGACCGGCGCGGTCACCCTCGCCGACAGGTGCCGCCTTGCCTGGTCCATTGAGGGCGAGGCCTGGTACGCGGGGTCCCTGGACCGGGAGCGCCGCCGGCAGGTCATCATCATGTCCGCCTGCGAGGACGGCGGCATTGACTGGGACGTCTTCGTCAGCCCGGCGGGGACAGGGCTGCGGCGAAGCCTTAGCATCGCCTACCGCCCGTCCAGGGACGCGATGAGGGACATTCCCGGCATCATCAAGGCCATCCAGTCGGGCGAGGTCAGGACCGTGCGCGGCCTCATCGCCATGCTGCGGGAGGCCGGCGCCCTCGACGAGACGGAAAGGGACAGGCCATGAGGCTCGGGGGCGGATTCCACCTCGCCTACAGCGCCTGCTGGGAGGCCTGGTACGCGAGGTCCATCGGCGAGGAATCGGCTTCGCTGATCGTCTGGTCCCAGTCTGATGATCATCACGGCTGCGACTGGGAGCTGGTCGTCCTGGGCAGCAGCCGGGGCGAGTTGCAGCCGGGCGCGGGCGGGATCGACCCGCTCATCCGCCGCCAGGCATCAGAGGTGCTGGCGGCGATGCGGGAGGCGAGGACCCTCCCGGAGATGAGGCACGCGCTCGACAAGATGGGCGCGGCCGACGAGACGATGAGGGAGAGGCGCTGGTGAACGCCAGGACGGGAACGGGGACGCTGGGCGAGTACCTGCGGGAGGCGTTCCGCGACTACCTCGCCGCGCTGCCTGAGCCGGAGCCGGTCGACGGGCACGCTGCCCTGGAGCTGCTGCGGCAGGCCGGGATGAGCAGGCGCGAGGCGCGGAACGCCGTGCGGGACCTGTACGGGACGGCCGGGTCGAGCATCGAGGGGCGCGGCTGGCGGATCGCCAGCGCCGGGGGATCGCTGTGGCTGCTGACGGCCACGAGCGAGGGGAAGGGACGATGACATTCTGGATCGAGCTGCCCGCCGGGCCAGGCGAGTGCCTGAGCCTGCCGCCGGCCGTGGCCGAGGGCGAGATGGTGCGGGGTGCCCCTGAGCATCACCCGTTCACCAACCCACGGCGGCAGGCCATCATCTTCTCGGCTCCGCCCGAGATGGCCCGGCATGAAGGGCAGTACGCCGACGACTCCGGCGGCTGGGCGCAGGTGCCGGGCCCTGCCCGGATGCTCACCCGCGAGGAGCACAGCGCGCTCGTCGTCTCGGTCCGTCCGGACCTGGCCGTTCCGGCTGCCGAGGGGCATGATGCGCATCGCTGACCTGAGGACCGGGGACCTGGTCAAGCTGCCGGGCGCCGGCTCCGCGCTGTTCATCACCGACCTGGAGCACCCGCTGTACCCGATGCTGCGGCTGGTCATCTGGCGGACTCCGGACGGCGTGACCTTCATGGACGCCCTGTCCGCGAGGCAGGACCTCGGGGAGGTGGCGCCGTCCACGCTCGCCGAGCGCCAGGCGCGGCTGCGGGCGGCCCTGAACGGGGCGCCATGAGGCTGTCGGCGGCAGACAGGGCCGCTGCCGCCTTCCTCGCCGAGCAGGTGGCGGTGTACGGGCCGCTGACGCGAGGGCAGGTGGCGGACTACGCGGCACGGCTGCGCGACGGCCGCATCCCCGTCGGCTTCCTGGACCCGCCCGCTCACGTGACCGCGTACGGGCTTGAGGTCATCGCGTCCCGGATGGCGCCAGGTGACGTAGTGTCCGGCGCCATCCCGTGGCGGAGGCGGGCATGACGGGCGGATGGCAGCCCGGCAGGCCTCCCGTGCCCGGGTACTACCTCGGGGCGTGGAAGCGCGGCGGCAGGTGGGTCGTGAGCGAGCTGTGGTTCAACCAGGACAGCGCCGGGTCCGGCTGGTGGTCATCCCGGGGCTACCTGGAGGGCACCGGAAGGACGGCCGTCCAGGTCGAGGTGAAGGCCTGGATGCCGGTGCCGGAGTACGGCGGAGAGCCCGTTCCGGGCGAGGAGGCCTGATGCATGAAGGCAGGGACGTGCCCGCTGTGCCTGACCCCGCTGCAGCGCACCCAGGAGGGGACGCTGCAGGACGGGATGAACGAGCACCTGAAGGTGATCCACCCGGAGCACTGGAAGCGGGGGTGCCGGTTCGGGACGGACCTGGCACTCCGGGAGCTGAGGTGACCCCCGCCGTGGCGCAGCCGGCCCCGGGCGACGCCGCCAGGATCCTGCGCGGCCTGGAGATGCTGCTGGACCTGCCCAGCGCGCCCGTGGTGTACGCCGTCGTGGTGGCCGGGGCGGGAGGCAGGCTGTCAGTGCGGTCGAACGCCGCCCCGTGGGCATGGAAGCGGCTGGTCCTGGAGGCCGCCCGGGTGCTGGACGCGCCGTCGCACCTGAGCCCCGGCCGGGAGGCCGCGATGCTGTCGTCCTACCTCGACGCGCTGGCGATCGAGCGGGGGGCGGTGCCGCGCTGCTGGGAGCACTGCGGGGAGGACCCGGACGGGCTGCCGGGGCACTGCCCGTGCCGGCGCTGCCACGGGCGGCGGCTGTGAAGGCGCCTCATTAAGGGTGATTGGGGCTGAAGGGCCACGGGAGCGGGGTTTCCGTGGCCCTTCACATGGCCTTTTGCATGATAGCAATAAAGGCTATAATCAGGTCGCAGGAGGGAACGCAAGCACAAGTGCAATTGCACCAGCACGTGCAACAGGGAGGGGCAAATGCAGAGAGGCGACAACCCCGGATGGGCTTCCGCGACCGGGCGGGCGAGGCCGGGGGGCATCGCCGGCGGGACGGTGGTCATCCGCCGGCCGCACGGCGACCGGGCGATAGTCGAGTGCGTCCACGGCGACCGGGCGTACCTCAGGGCCACGTGGGGGAACCGGTACGACGCCCCGCTGGCCGAGCTGGACTGCGACCCCGACCAGGACTGGTCCGGGGCGCCGCCCCACCCCTGCCTCGGCGGCGGATCGTGAGCCGCCCAGACGCCACCATGCCGCTCCGCCGGAAGCTGGGGAGGCTCTCCAAGGGCGAGCTGATCCGCCTGCACAGGCAGGGCGGCGGCCTGATGCGCATCGCCGACTACTGGGGATGGACGCATGAGGAGCTCATCGAGGCGTGCGTCGAGGACCAGGAGGGATCCGTGGTGATCCACGAGGAGCCGACGGGAGGGCCCCTGTGAACCTCACCCTGTTCGAGGAGCCCGGCATGGGCGCGGGCACCGTCCTGGAGCAGCTCGCCGCCGCCGGGGTGACCCTCGGCCTGGACGACGTCCGGGGGTGGACCAAGTACGAGCTGATGCTCGCCTACGACTGGGCGCGCCGCTCGGCGATCCTGCGGGAGGACCCCGCCGCCGAGGTCACTGGCCGCCCCAAGCCGTCGTTCGTGACGGCAGCCGAGCGCGCCCGGGAGGAGGACGCCCCCGCAAACGGGATGGCGCGCCGCGTCGAGCACGCCCTGGAGGTCATCGCGGCCTGCGACGAGGCAGACGGCGCGCACCACCTGCAGTGGGCGCTCGACCAGGCCGCCCGCCACCTGACCGGCTGCGTGTACGAGCCGGCCACCGGCACCACCGGGGAGCCCCTCGGCCACGACCGGCTCGGCACCAGCGGGGCCTACCTGGCCTGGCGGCCGGAAGGCTGGGACAGGGGGATCGCGCCATGAGGCACACGACGGGCAGGCCCCTCCCGGCGGAGCTGGAGGCCCTCGACTTCGAGGCGCGGTACGTGCTGGCGTTCATGCCGCCGGCCCTGAACGGGCTACGGTGGCGCCGCGACCGGGACTGCGCGTCCTGGGAGCTGCTGACCGAGGCCGAGTACGATGCGGGCGACAGCGCGATGGAGGGCTGGTACCTCGCCGAGGGCGAGCACTGCCCGGTAGGGGTCCTCGCGCGGTGGACGGCCACCAGGCTCGGCCTGCCGGCATCAGAGGTCCTCCTGGACCCGGACTGGCATGAGGTGAAGCCCCGGCGGCGGCGCGCGGTGACCGCGCCGCTGTTCCGGGTGAGGAGGGCGGCGCGATGATGGCCAGTCCCGCGATCCAGGGTGCCTGCGGGTGCGGGGACGACGACCCGGCCGGGTGCGTCTACGTCAACGCCGGGTACGCGTGGTGCGGGCCATGCGGCGAGCACCACCGCCCTCCCGCGTGCCCCAGCACCCCGGGAGAGGTGATCGCGCCATGATGGGCGATGCGGGGATATCCCGGCAGGGCGCCCTGTTCACCTGCGTGAACGGGTACCCGTCAGGGCCAGCTGAGCTGACCGTCCGGGTCACCCGCGAGGACATCGCCGGGTTCCGCTCCTACGGCACGCATCCGGTCACGGTTGCGGTAAAGCGCATCACCGGCGGGAAGGTCGCCACCGGCGGGGAGATGGTGGACATATGGCTCCCCGTCGGGGCCGGAAGCCGGGAACTGGCGCATGACGAGCTGACGTACGAGATGACCCGTGACACCGCCGCGCTCATCGACGCGATCGACCGGGCCACCCCGTCGCAGCGGGCGAAGATGGCCCCGTTCAGCTTCACGATGACACTGGCCGACCGGTGACGCGGCGGCCATGGCGGGACGCCAGGGTCACGGAGGCGGCCCTCTCGGTCCTGAGCGCGGGCGGCGGCGTCGCGTGGGGACTCGATCCGGGCCAGTGGCCGTGGTGGGCCAGCGGGATGATGGCTGTCCTGGCCGCCGTGTACCTCGTCAGCGCGACCGAGAGGATGATCAGGAAGGCTTCCTATCGCCAGCTCCTCCCTGGCACGGAACCGAAGACCTTGCGGGAGGATGCCCGCAAGAAGCGCCACGCGCGTTAGACGGCAGCGGCTATCAGGAAAGGGGCGCCAGTGGACGACGTCGGGTGGTACATCGCCACCCTCCACGACCTCCTCGGCCACGATGGGGTGGCCGCCGTCATCGGCATGCCAGCGTGCGACCAGGCTGCCTGCGTGCTGTGCCGGCACGATCGCGGCGAGGCCACCAGGGAGGACGTCATCGCCATGATCGGAGGAGGACCATGAAGAACCAGGAAGGGCAGTCATCCCTGCCCGAGCGGCGGGAGTGGGAGCAGGAGCTGAGGACGACGTTCCGCGCAGTGCTCCTGCTCAACCCCGAGGCCCATGCCCTGGCCCACATGGCCGGCGAGGTATTCGGCGCCTACGAGGAGCGCGTGGCCGCCCTGGAGGCGGAGCTCGCGCGGGCCAGGGAGGCGGCAACGAGCGGCGTCACGCCAGAGGACAGGGACACGGCCCGGCACGCCGCCACCCGCATCGTCCGCATCACAAGCCCGGAGATCGATCCGCGCGTGCGGGATGCCCTCGATTCCGCCCTGGAGGAGACGGGCCCTCCCCCGCTGGTGGTACCCGGCATCCCGGCGCTCAAGGCCCTCGCGAGGGACTACCTCGCCGCGCAGGAGGACCTGGTGCACCTCGCCAACCACGGCGCCCTGGCCGGGGTGGCGGAGGTCATCAGGGAGCGCAGGCGGCAGGTGGAGAAGGGATACACGGCGGTGCACGACGACGCGGCGAACCCGGACGGGGGCCTCATGAGCCTGGCCGAGGACGTTCTCGCCTTCGCCATCCAGGACCGCCGCGATGGCACCGCCAGCCCGGCCGGCGATGAGGAGGGGCTGCGCGAGGCCGGAGCGCTGTGCGCGGCCGAGATCGACCGGCTGAACAGGCTCGTCACCCCGGCATGAGGCAGCGCGTCATCACCCCGCCTCGTCCCGCCGGGGCGGCCGTCCGCGCCTGGCGGGCCGTGCGGTGGCGGGTGCGCGACTGGCACCGCACCCTGTGCTTCGCGTCCGTGACCAGGCGGCCCCGCTACTGGGGCATCATGGCGGCGCTCAGCGCCACCGGCACCGCGCTGCTGTCAGGGTCCCCGCTGCTGGGGACCGGGGTGGCATGGGCCGCCGCCGGGGCGCTGGGCGCATCCGCCGTCATCCTGCTGCTCATCGACGCGCTGCGCGGCACGGGAGACAGCGGATCACGAGGCGGGACCTGTTAGGGGAGGCTGGCCGTGGGCTACATGAGGCATGACGCGGTGATCGTGACCGCAAGCGGATGGGCGGTGGACGGGACCGCGAGAGACGTCCCCGTGCCGGACGTGGAGGCGTTCCGCCAGTCGCTGCCGGAGGAGTGGCGGCCCCTGGTGGTCGGCCCGGTGACATCCGTCGTCAACGGGTACCAGAGCTTCGCCTTCCTCCCGGACGGCTCCAACGAGGGGTGGGAGGACTCAGAGAAGGGGGACGAGTACCGGGAGCGGTTCGCGGCCCTGTTCTCGTTCGCCTTCGAGGACGGCTCGTCGCCGTTCAGCGTGCTCGTCATCAGGGCCCGCTTCGGCGGCGACGAGCCTGCCGACGGCAGTGAGCAGGAGGTCATCGTGTCCACCCGCCCGCCGTTGCCCGTCCGGGAGGAGCCAGGCCTGTGATAGCAAGGAAAGCCGTATTAACGTATAGTGGGGGGAACACCGCGAGGGAAAGGGAGTCCCCCATGCACGCGAGCAGGGCCGGGTAGCCGGCGATGCCACGACAGAGGGAAAGCGCCGTCCCCCTCGCCGAGGCGATCGGGTCCGTCATGATGGGAGCGGCCGTCGGGTGGGGCACCGGCTGGACCGGGGAACTGCCGGACGGGATGAACTACAAGCTCGGATTCGAGGACGTCCCCGGTGACGACATGGCCTTCATCACGATGGTCACCGAATCGGAGGGCCCGCGCTGGCCGGGGCATGACAGCAGCGGGCACGAGGGCAGGCGGTTCATGGTCCGCGTCACCGTCGAGGAACTGCCGTGAGCGTCCCGGAGCTGCCCAGGCGGACGGTGACCGTGCACTGCAAGCGGTCCGGGTATGACGTCTACATCGGGCGCCCCGGCCCCTGGGGCAACCCGTTCACCATCGGCCGCGACGGCACCCGGCAGGAGGTCATCCGGAAGTACGAGGAGCACCTGCTCGCCAGTCATGCCCTCCTTGAGCTAGTCCCCGAGCTGGCCGGCATGACCCTGGGGTGCTGGTGCTCCCCGCGCCCGTGCCACGGCGACGTGCTCGCCCGCTACGCGAACGACCCCGCCCTCCTCGCCGCCGCCCTGCTGGACGCCCCGTGAACGGGCAGTGCGCCGGCATCCGGGAGCAGGCCAGGGAACGCGCCCTCGCCGAGTACGGGGACCTGAGCCGCCGCGAGCTGAGGCGGACCGAGGACCTGCTGCTGAGGGCCGCCAGCGAACAGGTCGGCAGGGCCGACCGCGAGGTGCTGGACGGGGAGCTGGCTGCCGTTGCCGAGCTGCTGGGATGATCCCCCCTCATTCGACAAATACAGCTTTACTTGCTATTGTTGGCCTTGCAGGGGAACGACGGCGAGGAGGGTCACATGGCTTACGAACTGGTGCGAGACGGCGACTACCCGGGCACGGACCTGCCTGTGTACAAGGTCTACCCGGCTGGCGACCCGAAGGCCCGCGCCATCGGCGAGGTCTGGGAGACCGGCGTCCGGGGCGTCTCCGGCCGGTTCATCCCCACCGGAACGCGCTTCCAGCTCTCAGGCTCATGGGAGGAGGCGCCGGTGCTTCCCGCCGGCGCCTACGCGGACGCGGCACGGGCCATGATCGCCCTTTACGAGTCGGTGCCCGCCACGCACAGCGCCACGGCCTGACCGGCGCGATGAACAGCAGGAGCACCTGATGAGCAACTACACGATCCTCGTCACCGACCGCAAGCTGGGCGGCACGTCAGCCCATGGCCTGTTCAGGTCCATGGCCAAGGCGAACCAGGTCATCGAGCGGTGCTTCCGGGACCTTAGCGCGGTCGAGTACCGCGACCCCGAGGAGTACGACGTCGAGGCCAAGATCATCAACGGGGTTGAGTGAGATGACGAAGACCGAGCGCGAGGCTGCGTGCCTGCGGTTCGTATGCCCCTCCTGCCACGCGGAGGCGGGCAGCAAGTGCAAGGACAAGGGCCGGGGTCGGCTGCGCCGGATCGCGCGCCCGCACCCCGAGCGCATCGCGAAGGTGAGGGCCTGATGGCGAGGATCCCCCCGGGCCTGAAGGCGGAACTCGACCAGGAGCAGGCCAGGCGCGGCGCCGAGGTCGCGAGGCTGGCCGCGATCCTGGTGAAGCGCCGCGATGCGGGCCAGGAGACTGAGGGCAAGGTTCAGATGTTCCAGCAGTTCACGGAGCAGTACGACCCGAGGCACGTGGCCAGCCTGCTCATCGCGGCGATCTCGCGGATCAGCGAGGAGGACCGGTGAGCAGGCTGTTCCACGACCAGCCGGACGCCGAGGTGCGGGCGCTAGCCTTCGCGTGCCCGCAGTGCGGGGCGAAGGCGGGCGACCGTTGCACGTCACTGCGGCAGGCGGCGTGGCCGTCGCACCTTCGCGCCCGGCTGATGAGGCCGCATCCCCGGCGGCTGGAGCTGGAGAGGGCTTCCGCCGCGAAGGGAGCATCATGAGCGCTGAGTTCCGGCCGCGCCTGACCGTCGCGGACGGCGAGCGGATCATCGCCGCCCTGGAGGAGTCGCTGCACGCGTGCGACGACCGCGATGAGTCGGAGGCCATATCGGGCCTCCTGGCACGCCTCGCGCCCCTTGCGAGGACAGCAGCGGCACGCGACGCGCAGCGGTCGCGGCGGGTGAACTACCGGGTGCACCTGTACGACACCCGGGACGGCAGGTGGCGGGACAGCGCCGACTTCGCTCAGCGGCCTAGCCAGGAGGAAGCGGCCGGGGCCTTCCACCAGCTGCAGGGTCCCGGCTGGTTCGAGCTGCGGCTGTGCCGCATGTCCGGCAGGGATGAGCACCTCGCCAGCTGGACCTGGCAAGACGGCAGCCTGGGGCGGAAGGAGGCGTGATGGCACGGGGGATCGCCGGCTACGGCCGGTATGACGACGACCCAGGGCACGTCGGCTGCCCGTTCGCGAAGTCTGACATGACGCCGTGCATCGCCCGGGACGGGCACACGGCCCTGTCCAGCGGTGGCCTTCGCGTGTGCGTCGGCTGCGGGCACGCCCCCGGGCGGCTGATCACCGACCTCGGCAGGGAGTACCCGCCAGCCCGGGGACCGCAGCCAGCCAACCCGGTCGCGGCGGCCAGGAAGCTCACTGAGCTGGTCCGCGCCGCCACCGAGCCGCTCGCGAAGGGAAAGGAAGAGCCCGATGGCGCGCAGTGAGCAGCACCGGCCGGTGAGCATGGCCGACCTGCTAGACCAGGCGGTGTTCTGGTGCACCAGCGAGGGCGGGATCATCCGGCTGGCCGACATGAGCCACAAGTACCTGGGCAACGTCCGCCGGTGGCTGACGGGCAACGCCGGCACCGTCCAGGAGCAGGTCGCGGCCGAGCTGTCCCGGGATGAGAACGCCGCCGGGGACAAGGCTTCCGAAGCGGGCATGCGACTCTACCTGATGGGCCAGTACGGCGACCCCCGAGGATGGATGGACGACCAGCCGCTGGCGCGGGAGATCGACCGGCTCACGTCCGCCGAGGCGCAGGAGTCCAGGCAGGGCCGCGAGGAGCAGGTGACCGAGATCAGGGCCTGTCCCCAGTGCGGGGCGCAGCCGGGCCAGCAGTGTGTCTCGCTGTCGTCCATGAGAGGCCGCGTGCTGAACCACCCGCACGCGGCCCGGATGAGGCAGCCGTGAGCGGTCGTCCGCAGTGGGAGCCCGGCATGAGGGTCGAGCTGGTCGAGCATGTCGATGCCACCAGGCAGCCCCGCGAGAACGGCCGGGTGATCCCCGGCGAGGTCACCGAGGTGACCAGCCTCTACGTGATCGTGCGGCACGAACTGTCCAGGCGCCCGGACCCGTTCTTCGCGGACTCCGGGTGGCGGGCCTGGGACGGCATGTTCAGCTGGCGGCTGCGCCCGGCGGTCACGCCATGAGCGCCCGCCGGTGCCCCGCCTGCGGGTACACGGACCCGCACCCGGTAGTCACCCACCAGGAGTGCAGGAAGCGGGCCAGGGAGGCCGCCCTGCAGCGCGCGCTGGATGATGGCCGCCCGCTGGACAGGAAGTGCCCGTCCTGCGGGCGGCTTGACGTGGAGTACAACGGCAACTACTGCTGCCGCTCCTGCGACTGGGGGCTACCAGAGGACGGCGACGTGCAGCCGTGGCTGCGCAGCCTGATCAGGCTGCGGAGGTCAATGGGGAAGGACACCGCATGGGAGGAGCAGTACCTCGACTCGCCCATGCCAGGACGGCGGGGAGGAAACCGGTGAGCGCCAGGGACGAGTGGAGGTCAGCCCGCACCCTGGAGGACCTGGGCGAGCTGACGGCCAGGTGGCTGGAGGGCAGCCTGGATTCGGTGCCCGGCCACTCAGGACCGCCAGCGGATGAGACGCGCTGCATCGCGCCCACTCTGGCCGTCCTGAACAGGGCGGGGTACGTGACTACGTCCTCCCAGCCGGGACTCACCTCCTGGGAGGACGGCTGCCAGTGGCGGCAGCGGGCCTTCGTCACGGGCCTGACGGGCTACCGGGCAGCGGTGGCCATGAGCAACGCGATGCTGCCGCTTGGGTACTGGGTCATCGTGAGCCATACCCCCCGCCGGGGGCGCCCTGGCAGGGACCTCCCCGTGACCTGCCAGGGCGACCGGGAGGTCACCGGCGCGGGCCGCGCCCGGTCGCTGGGCGACCTGCGGAACTGGCACACGGGATTCGGGCGGTGCCACCCGGACGCGGTGGCCGCCGTCGCCGGCGCGCTGCAGGTGACGGTCATCGACCGCGAGTGGGGCAGCAACCTCATGTGGGACCGCCTCACCGCCGTCGTTGCGTGAATACAGCTTTTCTTGCTATAGTGGACCTGTAGGCCACCAGCGAGGGGAGCACCCGACGATGAGCAGGGAAACGGCGCGAAGGATCGCCAGGAGCCTGGACGTGATAGCCCGCAAGCCCGGCGGCGCAGACGGCGCGGACCTTTCCTTCATCAGTGACTTCTACTACCGCCTGAGCGCGGCCGACGCCCGGAAGGTCTTCCGCTACACCACGGCGTTCCCGTCATGACGCCGCGCGAGCACGACGAGAAGCAGGCGGCGCTGGATGGCGACCTCGGCATGGCCCTGGCACGGCGGACGACGGCCCGCAATGCCGTCCACCGGCTGGCCGGCGACAAGCTGCGCTGGCACGGCCGCGTCCAGGAGTGGGGGATGAGCTACGACGGGGCGCTCATGGCCGTGGCGGGGACCGCCCGGGAGGGCGTGGACCCGGTGGCCGTCACCGCCGCCAGGACGCTGGCCGATGCGGAGTTCTGGAGCAAGAGCGTTGCGGCCCTGAAGGACAAGATCTCGGTCATGGAGGCCGTCTACCGCAAGGACCCGTGGCCCCGCTACTTCCCCTGCCTCAACTCCGACGGCCACGTCCACCGCTCCGAGCGCGGCTGCAGCACCCTCCGCTACGACACCGCGATGGGGTGGGACACCAGCCTGTCAGGGCAGCCGGTCGAGGCGTGCATCGCGAAGCTGGGGCCGCGCCTGTGCTCGGTGTGCTTCCCCGACGCCCCGGCCGAGCACTGCCGGTCGCTGAGCGACATCACCCGCGCCGACCGCGAGGCCGCCAGGGCGGCCCGGCAGGAGGCCAGGTACGCCAAGCGGCTCCGCGATAACGAGCGGTTCCGGGAGACTGCCCATCCCCAGTGGTGCGAGACCGTGGCCCGCTGCAAGGAGATCCTGCGCGATGAGGTCGAGTACCGCGACTACTACGGGCGCGGCGAGCACTCCAGTCACGCCGCCTCGGTAACGGACGCGGCCAGGGCCGCCGAGGTGCTGCTGGCCCGCGAGGCCGCCATCCCGGGCACCGGCGCCACCCAGGACGAGATCGACCGCATCATCGCCAGCGCGGTGAAGAGGAACCGGAAGGACGGCGCGAGGATCTGATGACCGATGAGGAGCGGGCCGCGCTGCATGAGATGGCGCGGCCCGAGAACCAGTCCAGCGACGCGGTCCGGTACCGCATCGCCAGGAACGAGTGCGAGATCGAGCGGCACCTCGGGACGGCGGCCTGGCATGAAGCCAAGGCCCTGGAGCTGCAGGACGAGAACGAGCACATGCGAGCCGTGCTGGAGGCCAGGAAGGAAGGGGCGGGGACCTGATGATGTACGTGATCAGCTTCAGCGCCAGGGTGAGGCCGAACGACCGCGAGCGGACCGAGTTCCGCGAGGAGGTCGACGCCCACAACCAGCAGGTCGCCCTGCTGAAGGCCGGGATGGCGATCGCCGGGCGCGGCGAGTCGTTCATCGGCTCCAGCATGCAGGGCCTGGCCATCAGGCGGCGGTCGTGGTGAGCGGCCGGGAGCCGTGCCGGGGCGACGACGGCCTCGTCCGGCTGCTGGTCAGGCCGTCAAGGGGCGCCGCCACGATCAGCAGCCGGCTGCTGGCGCGGCTGCGCGCCGAGCTCAGGCCGCTCGGGGTAATCATCCCCGAGGGCGCCGGGCCGCGCCGCGTGAACGCCAGCGCGGCGGACCGGTGCAACGGGGCGTGGTCCTGGTGCATGGAGCCGGCCCTGTGGCCCGACGGCTCCACCGTCGGCTCCAACTACCCGATGGGCGTGATGGCGAGGTGCGCGGCATGGCGCGTCTCCCGGATAAGCCAGGTGGGCAGCTACGGAGACTTTTACGTGGACCCGTGCGACGCCTGCATCACCCGGCACGGCCGGGTCAGGTTCTGATGGCGTCCTGGAAGACGATCGCGGGCATCCTGGCCGCCCGCATGGCGGAGACGGAGGGCGTCGCCGGCGGCTGCCCCCAGCACGGGAGCGCCTGGCGCGAGCACCACCGGGACTGCGCCTACTGCGAGGACCAGCGGGCGTACTCCGCCTGGCTGGAAGCCGGCGGCCATGACTTCCGGGAGCCGCCGTACGAGGGCAAGTCAGTATCGGTGCTTGACCTGCTGCCCAGGCACCAGGCGGCAACCAAGGAGAAGGACGGTGAGTGCATCGATGACCAGTGACCGCAGGCGCAAGCAAGCCATCCGCCAGCGGATGGCGGAAGCCGGCGAGCCGTACTCGGTCGCCGCACGGCACGTTGACGAGGAGCGCGCCGCGAGGCGGCAGGCCTCGGCAGGGCCAGCGAGTGAAGCGGAGGAGGACGGCGATGAGCTACGGGACTGAGCCAGGGCTCGTGACCGTCACGTTCGACCCCCGGGACCCGGTCAGCGTCCTGCGGGCGCTGCGCGAGGCCGTCGGCCGCGACGTGCTGAAGGTCGTCGCGGACGCGGAGGCGCTCCGTGGCGAAGGCTGAAAGCGACCGGGAGCGCAGCCCGGCGGTGCGCCGTGCCCTGAACGAGCTGCGGCTGCTGCGGTCCCGGGAGGAGCTGGCCAGGAGGCAGAAGCAGTATTACGAGAAGGCAGTCGCCGCGCTGAGCCCGGAGGAGCTAGACCAGTACCTGCGCATCGCCTACGCGCAGGGCGCGCCGGCGATCCCGGAGTGCCCCTGCCAGTGACCAGGCCCGCGAGGCCCGTGCCGCGACCCGGCGCGGGCCTCGCGTCATCCCCTCCTAATGGCAAGCAATCCTGTATTCTGAGGGCATGAAGCTGCCATCCATCCTGACCCGGCGCGGATTCGCCTGGTACGCCCTCCTGGCGTTCACCATCTGGTGGTGCTCCCGCAACCCGCATGACGCCGCCGCCGCCGGGCGCAACCTGCTCCGCTTCACCGCCTATGCCGTCGGCCAGCTCTCGGTGTTCGCCCGGAAGGCAGCATGATGAGGCTGCGAGCACGCAATGCGCTCTGGCGGCTGTCTGACTGGCTGTGCGCACACAAGGCGACCTTCGGGCTAGGGCACCAGGTCGGCGAGCTCGGCTGGAAGCTGCGACGCCCCGGGGACCGGGCGTGAGCCCCGTCGTCATCGCGGAGGCCGCCACCGGGGCGGTCGCCGTCATCGCGGTCGCCGCGCCGCTGCTGGGCCTGATGGCGGCCGAGTCCGTCATGCTGCTGGTGCCAGCCGGATGGCGGGCCAGGAGGCGGCACGGGCGCCCCCGGCCCGCCATTCCCGCCCGGCTGCGGCGCATCATCGGCTCCGCTGACCGGCACCGGTGCTGCTACTGCCACTCGCGACACGAGCCGCAGGTGGACCACATCCGGCCGTGGTCACTCGGGGGCCTGTCCGCCGCGTGGAACCTCGCCATCCTCTGCGGCCACTGCAACCGGGTGAAGAGCGACTACTGGCGGCACCGGGACGGGGACGTGCACTACAACCCCTGGGAAGGGCACGGCGACATGCACCTGGCGGCCATGATCCTCGCCCGGGAGCTGCGGCACCGGCGCAGCCCGCTGCGGTGGGCGCGGCTGGCCATCGCGGCGTGCGCCGTACGGTAGCGCGGGCGCCGGCCTCTCTTGGTGAATACAGCTTTCCTTGCTATAGTGGGGTCATGAGCACAGCAGCTGGGACCGGGACCGTGATCGAGGTCCGGCGCGCGGAGGCCCGCTTCCCCGGGCAGCGCAGCCGGGCGTTCACCTACAGCTGGAAGGCCATCGCGGACGAGGACTTCCCGCGCCCTGACGGCACCGTCTTCCACCGCCCGGCGGGCACCTGGGTCGAGCACGGCACCAGCATTGTCGCGCTGCGGGACACGCTGCGGCGCAAGTTCGGGCGCGGCATCACGATCAGCGAGGACTGGAAGCCATGAGCGGGGAGATCACCGCCAGCCAGGTCGGGGCCCTCCGCGACGAGGCCGGGCAGCATGGCGACCTGGAACAGGCCGCCATCTGTGAGCAGGCCCTCGGCGGGGACTTCACCGCGTGGGCCATCTGCGTGGAAGTCATCAGCTACGCCGCGAGGGAGAGCCGGCCATGAGCACGCGGAAGAACATGATCGCCCGCGCCAGCGACGGCACCGAGGTCGTCCTGCGGACCGCCGGGGGATACGACACGGCGGGCCTGATCCGGCGGCCCGACGGCACCTGGTACATCGCGGCGCAGGGGAACTCGGCGGAGTCAGTGCGCAAGCGCACCCGGGCGGCCGTGAACCGCTACCACGGGGGCAGCGCCCCCATCGAGGTGCGCCCCCTGCACGAGGAGACCGCGCCGATGGTCCGCGACTACTTCGGCACCCACGACGTCAGGATCACCAGCTGCTTCTCCGAGGGCCAGTGGCGCCTGGTGCTGACCTCGTCCGGCCAGCCAGGATCATACCGGGGGGACCGGACGATGCTGCGCAGGCTGGCGCTAGCGGGCGTGGAGGCCGTTGCCGTGACCGGGCAGCGGCCGGGCGAGGACCGCCAGCGGACCGCTGACTTTCAGATGGACGAGATCGCCCGGAGCTGCGGCTTCCGGCTACCGCAGCGGGCCGCGTCATGACCACCGAGGAGTGGCAGGCCCTCCAGGACGAGCTGTACGACAGGTTCTGCCGTAAGGAGCTGGACCCCGGGGAGTACTGCGAGGCGTCCCTCGGCCTGGGCCCTGCTGCCGTCGCCATTAACGAGGAACGCAGGCGGATCGTGGAAGCCGGCGGGCGGATCGGGGTCGCCAGGGTGCCCCACGCGGACAGCACCCGCGTGGGGCACTACGGCGTGTACGGCCTGCCCGACGACGGCCACGTGGTCATCGAGTACGAGGGCTACGAGCAGGACGGCGTCCAGCACGGCATCGGCGGGCGCAGGAGGCCGGTCCGCTACAAGGCGCTGCGCGACGGCCTGGACATCACGATCTTCGGGGAGGGGCAGTGAGCGGCAGGCAGCTGAGCGAGCGGGAGACCCTCCTGCTGCGGGTGATCTTCAAGAGCATGCCGGATGGCATCAGCCGTGACCAGCTGGCCGAGGAGATGCAGTTCATGACGGGAAGCGCTACCCAGGCTGGCATCACGCGGACAGTCGGCTGCCTGTGCCGCAAGAATCTGGCCTGGCAGGCCGTTCACGTCCACGCCGGCCGCAAGGCACAGTTTTACAGGATCACCGATACGGGCCGTGATGCCCTGAAAGGCGACATGTCCGGCCAGTGGATCGCGAGGAGGAAGCGGTGAAGGTCATGACCATGAGGATCGCGGGAAGCGAGGTCAGGGTGGGGGACGACGTCATCTTCCTGGGCACTCCGCACCACGTCACGTCCGTCGAGCCGTACTCCCACCCGGTGGCCACGGGGGGCGAGCAGTGGGCCATCGCCTACGCCGCCACCCCGGAGCGGCCGGCGAAGGGGAACGCCTGGGCGATCACCCTGGAGCCGCACTGCGACTATGACATCACCCGGGTGGTAGCGCCATGATCATCGACGGCCTGACCGCCCGCGAGGCGAGGGCGCTGGCAATCCTGGACGAGCAGCACGGCCCGGTCACGGTGGACGCCCTGCACGCGGCGATGACGCGGAACGCCACATGGCTCACCCTGGGGGCCGTGAGGATGACGGGGGAAATCCTCGCGGGGCAGCAGCTGGCCGCCCGGCGGGCCGACAGGCGGTACGTGATAACCGAGGCAGGGCGCGAGTGGGTGAGGCGGAACCGCAGCGCCCTGGACGAGATCACCCGGTCATGAGTGAATTCCTGCACCACGTCTCCAGCCAAGACAGGATCGAGTTCAAGGAACTTCCGGGCGGCATGGTCAGGATCTTCATCCTCGGCCCGAGGGGCGGCGTGCGGGCGAACATCACCGTGCGCCGGAGCAGCCTGGAGACCCTGGCCATCCGGATACTGGCGAAGAAGGAGAACCGGGGCGAATGAGCGAGACTGAGTCGCTGACCGATGAGCAGCTGGACTGGCTGGAGCGCCGGTACACCCCGGCGGAGGACCAGAAGTGCGTCGTATGCGGGGCGCCCCTGCGGTTCTCCCATTCCGAGTCAGGGGAGAAAGCGGTGTACAACTGCTCCAGCGACGCCGTAAGCCCGCTGCGCAGCACCCTGCCGTTGCGGGAGCGGATCGAGCATTACCGGCGCAGCGCCTGGTACGACCAGGGAGAGGCCAGCGTCGTGGTGGTGGCCGTCCGGGAGCTGCGGCAGTGGCGCGAGCACGCTAAAGGGCGCGAGAAGGCGGCGGTCCGCGACGAACTGGACGACATCGCCGCCGACATCGCCCTCCGCATGAAGAACGCGGCACGCGCCGACGCGCTAGCCATCGTTGCCGCGTTCAGGCAGCGGAACGAGGCCCGGTAGCCATGGCCGAGCAGGTGCTGACGGGCAACGCCGGCGGCGAGCGGCGCTGGGCATTCATGGAGGGCCTGGACATCGGGGCGGACGGCGACCCGTACCTGGACCGGCTGCGCATCGTGCAGACGCCATGGGCGAGCCTCTACCTGCACCACATCCACCGGCCCGACCGGGACCACGACCCGCATGACCACCCGTGGGCGTTCATCTCGCTGGTGCTGGCGGGCGGCTACACCGAGCTGGCGTGGCGGGACAAGGAGCGTCCCTCCTCATTCCGGACCCGCGAGCGAAGGCGCTGGTCGGTCGCTCGCACCCGGCGGTCCTCGGCGCACGTCATCACCGGCATCGAGGGACCGCTGTGGACGCTCGTCATCACCGGCCCGAGGCGCGCGGAATGGGGATTCTGGAGGCTCGGGGAGTTCATTCCATGGCGCGAGTACACCAGCCGGGCCGAGGACTCATGAGCATCCCCTCGAATTCCTGCGAGGACAACGGGTGCCCGGCCTGCGGGTCCGACGACTACAGCACGGAGCCAGGGGACGACGGCACCCCAGACTACGAAAACGGCCTGAAGACCTGCGATGAGTGCGGGGAGTCCTGGATATGACCACCGTCCTGGAGATCTGCGGCGGCGGCGGCGGGATGGCCCTCGGGCTGGAGCAGGCCGGGTTCGAGTGCGCCGCGATCGCGGAGATCGACCATGACGCCTGCGACACGCTGCGCGCCAACCGTCCCGGCTGGAAGGTCATCGAGGGCGACGTCCGCGACCTGGACGGGAAGCAGTTCGACGGCATCGACCTGGTCGCGGGCGGGCCGCCTTGTCAGCCCTTCTCCGTCGGCGGCATGCAACTGGGGGAGGGCGACGAGCGGGACCTCTTCCCCGAGGCGCTGCGAATCGTCGGGGAAGCCCGGCCGCGCATGGTGATGCTGGAGAACGTCAAGGGCCTTTCCCAGAAGAGGTTCCTCGGTTACCGGGCCCAGGTCATCAAGAGCCTCTGCAAGATGGGATACCGGAGCATCCGGTGGCGGGTAGTTAATGCCAGCTCGTGGGGGGTTCCCCAGCTCCGGCCACGGATGGTCCTCATCGCCGGGCGTAATCCCTCCTCCCTTTCCCTCGCCGGCGTCGGTGCTGACGGATCGCTGATCACTGACCTGCACGCAAGGGTGCCGTGGGCGCTCAGCATGCCTGGCGCGTCGTCCATGGCACCGTCCGTTGGCACGACCCTGCATGACCTCATGGCGTCCCGGGGCTGGCCCGGCGCATATGACTGGGCGATCAAGGCCAATGACATCGCCCCGACGATCGTCGGGGGAAGCAAGAAGCACGGCGGCGCCGACCTCGGCCCGACCCGGGCGAAGGAGGCATGGCGGCGACTGAGGGTCGATGGCATGGGAATAGCCGATGAGGCCCCCGGGCCGGACTTCCCCGTGGACGGGCTGCCAAGGCTCACCCTGCGGATGGTGGCACGGCTCCAGGGCTTCCCCGATGACTGGCTGTTCTCCGGCCGCAAGACGTCGGCCTACCGGCAGCTCGGCAACGCGTTCCCCCCGCCAGTCGCCAGGGCCTTCGGCGAGTCGATGGCGGCGGCGCTGCGGGGCAATCCGGCTTGCCCCGGGTTATGCTCGTAAGTGCCGCCGACCCCCCGTAGGCGGCACAGGGCGGCGATGCCCCCGTCTCGCCGGCCCGTCAAGGCGGCTCTTCGGCACCAGCAACCGAAGGGCCGCCGCCCTTTTCAGAGGGCGAGCAGCGGGGCCGCCTCGGCCAGCTCCCCGGCGCCAGCAGCGGCGCCGCCGCCTCCCATGCCGGGCAGCAGCGACCGGAGGCCCTGCCCCTCGAGCATGTGCGAGGCGGCACCGCCGCCGTGGTCGCCCCCTTGCGGCGCGGCCGGGCCAGGGCCGGCCGGGGTGTCGGAGATGACCTGGGACGACAAGTCCGTGGCGGCGGTCAGGTAGCGGCCCACCACGGCGCGGGCGATCCGCCCGCACTCCGGCTCCGGCAGCCCGGGGTTGGACCGGGAGATCATGGCCTCCACCCGGATGACCTCCCGCAGCACCGGGTCGGCGGAGGCCTGGCGGGGCGGCAGCGGCCCCTCCCCCGAGCCGGCGGGGAGGGTGGGCGCCATGCCGCCCATCTCAGGCGACGGGACGCCGGTTTCCAGCGACCCCGGTCCCGTCCCGGTTTCCGGCGGGGTGAAGGCGGGCATCATCGCCGACTCGGGCATGGCGTCGGCCTGGCGGCGCAGCGACCCGGTGGCCTGGGTCACCGGTCCCGCGTACGGCGGCCGGGGCCTGGTGACATCCGGGGAAGGGCCGCCGGGGGCGCCCTGCGGCACCTCGGCGTAGGAGCCGGAGAAGTCCGGCCCCTCGTCGTGCTCGTCAGGCTTGGCGGGGCCGGACCCGTAACCGGACCCGTTGCTGGCCAGCCCCGCCACCTCCTCCGCCGGGTCCTGCCCCTCGGCGAGGGCCTCGCGGCACAGCTCATAGCGGCGCCGGGCGGTGGCCATCAGGTCTTCGGGATCGAGATCGCAAGCGTGCGCGATGGCGGCGATGGAGCCCTGCGCGAGGGCGCTGCGGTGCGCGTACTCCTGCGGGGAGCGGGCGGCCAGCAGGAACGGCATCACCGTCTCCAGGTGCGCGTCGGCCAGGTCGAGGGCCGCCTGCCGCCGCCCGAGGTCGTGCTCGGCCCAGCTGCCGTCCCACAGGTCGTCGCTCACTGCGCCCCTCCTGCCATCGCCCGTGCCCCGTGCTGGACGCGGGCCCGGAATGCCGCCAGCCGCTGGCTGGCCACCCGGTCGGTGCCCCGGTCGCCCTCATACGCGGGCTTGTTAGAGTACCCGGGCTGATTGGCGGAGTTGGGGGCGACGGGGGCCAGGGTGGCGTTCTCCGGGTGCGCCCCGGAGAAGGTCTGGGTGAACGGGCCGTCCGGCTGCTCTGGGCGCTGCGGCTTCCCCATCACGTCATCGGGGACCACCGGCCCGCCGGACAGCGGCGGGGCACCCTGGTAGGGCGGCGCCCCGCCGGGGGCAGCCGCCTCGGTGAGGCCGCCCATCGGGGGTTGGGTGCCAGGGCCGTTCAGGGGGGTGGCGCCCATGGGGTCCGGGGAGGTTCCCGGACCGTCGGTGATCAGGTCGGTGGAGGTGGCCGCCTGGCGCTGGACGTACGCCCCGGTGGCCTGGATTCCGGCCCTGCGGGCGTGCTTGCGGGTGAACGAGACGTGCCGCTCGATCCGGTGCGCCAGGTCTGGGTGGGTGCCCATCGCGTGCGCTGCCAGCCACTCCTGCTGGGCACCCGGGGCGTCGGTGATGCCGGAGTACAGGCCCGCCTCGAACCGGGCGCTGCCCTGGGACACGAGCCGCTGCCCGGGTTGCCACCGGGTGGCGAACAGGTACCCCTTGCGGAAGTCCGGGTCATCGAAGAGGGCGTCGGGGGCGAACGTGGCCGACGCGCGGCGCAGCGACGCGGTCCTCGACGCCTTCGACACCTGGAAGGCCCGCTGCGCCTCCTGGGCGTTCGCCGCCTGGCCGGAGTCACCTCCCAGGGAGCGGGGCGCGTCCATGGGGCCGGCCGGGGCCTGGGCGCCCGCGTACCCCTCGGAGTAGCCCTTCACGTAGGGGGAGACCCCAGGGGAGGAGTCGGCGAACGCCGGCCGCTCGCCTGATGCCCGGTCGGCGCGGCCGGCCTTCTCGCCCGCCGCGTAGTCCGCGCCGCCCGGCTGGTCCGGGGGGGTGGTCTGCGGCGAGTTGTACGGGGGGTGCAGGTCGTCGGTGGTGGAGCGCGGCTGGGACCATGCGTCGGCAGTGTGCAGCGCCGCCGTGGTGCCGCGCTGCTCGGCGTACAGCAGCGTGCCGGGCGCGGTGTGCATCTTGCGGCCCTCGGCGTAGGCGGCGAGGTACTCGCCGTGCAGGTCGCGACGGCCGGTGGACTTCTCGTACTCGTCGGCCGTCATGGGGGCGCGGCCCACCATGCCGTGCATCAGCCCGGCCGTCCCGTTCCAGCCGCTCAGGTAGCGGCCGTGCTGGATCTTGGAGTGCCCGAAGTCCTCCTGGTGGCGGGGCTTGCGGCCGTCGAGGGCGTCGGCGTGGCCCATCATCCGGGCGCCCTGCGGCGGCAGGTCGGACTTTGCTCCCTGGCGCGCCTTGGGGCGCGGCCCGGCGGGGCTGGTCACCCACTGCTCCCCGAGGGAGTCCCCGAGGGGGAAGGCGACCCCCTCGGGGAGCTGGTCGTCCTCCGGGGACGGGACGTTATCCGGGTCGGTCACCTGCTGCACCTGGTCCAGGCCGGAGGCGGCAGTATGAGCGTTGCCCCCGTTAGCAGGAGCCTTGTCCTCGGTGCGGTGCTTAATCTCCCCGCAGTATGATGACGGGTCTCGTTTTTCGCTGTTCCGGGCGACGCAGTCCTCGAAGTCCCGGTACCCCGCGAACGGGGCGCCCTTCCGGAGCGAGGCAGTGAGGCCGTCCTCCACGGCGGTCACTTGCCGCCCACGGGCGCTGCCCCGTACTCCCTCGCCATCTCGCTGAGGTACTGCACTACCTTGACGTGCGGATCGCCGGCGGCGGCGGTCTTGCGGCCAGGGTGCCCGCAGGAGCACGAGCCGCCCGCGCAGCCGCCGCAGTCGCCGCCGGAGCAGGCCCCGCACCGCTGGGACTCGGCGAGCACCGGGCGGACGATCGCGAGGAAGCCGTGCAGCACGGCGGAGTCCTCGGCGGTGCGGTCAGAGGATCCCCACCCGGCCGTCACCCGGTTGTGCCAGGCGCCCAGGTCAGCCGGCCCCCGGGAGGCGGTGACGGCCCGCAGTCCCTCGGCGGCGCCGATCCGCTCGCACCGGGCAGCGCGGCGGGCCTGGTCGTAGTCCATCAGGTAGCCGACCGCGACCGACGCGGTGTGCGACCTGTCCCCGCAGCAGCCCTCGTCGGGCCAGTGCGCGGATCCGCAGCGCTCATGGAACGGGTGCATCACCTCCCGCTGCATCGCCCACCGGTAGCCGAACGGGTCGGGCAGCGAGTAGCCGTCGACCGAGGCCACCACCGGGCGGCGGTCCGCCCCGGCGTCCTGCGGCTGCCCCTGGATCGGCGTGGGCGCCGTGGGAGCGGACGGCCCCTGCCCGGGGGCCGCAGTGGGGATGGTCCCCGGCGGGCCGAGCGGCACCTCGGCGTAGGAATCTGCGGTGTCGAAGGCCGTGGTGTGCTCGTCCGGCTTCTCCGGCCCCGACCCGAACCCGGATCCCGAGTTCTCCTGCCGGTTGATCAGGCCCAGCATCGGCGCACCGGTGCTGGCGGCCTGCGAGTCGTGGCCGTCGCCCTCCACCTGATTGAACGGGTCCTGCTCCTCCCCGAAGGTATCGAACACCTCGGTGGGGTACGGGGTGGCAGACGGGGCGTTGTCGGGGTCAACCGTCTGGTCGACCTGCGGCAGGCCGGAGGCTCCCTCGCGGGAGGACAGGTAGCCGACGACCGACAGGAACTCGGCCTCGGCGGCAGGCGCCTGGGCGCCGTGCGCGGAGGCCAGCGACCGGGCGCGGCCCCGGGCCTGCTCGGCCAGCTCCCCGCCGTCGCGGCGGACGGCCGGGTCCAGCGACCGGTACCACGACGACGCCTGGGCGATCATGGCCTCCCGGTACCCGGCTCGGGGCTCCTGCCAGTCGGCCAGCCAGTCGGTGGCGGCGGTGTGGTGCTCGTGCAGCGGGACGGGAGTGAGCCGCTGGGCGGCCAGCCGCGCCCCCAGGTCGGACTCCCGCTCCCCGGCCGCCTGCGCCGCGCGCTGCCGGTCCCAGGAGTCCAGCGCGGCGACGGCCCGCGCGAGGTCCTGCCCGCTGCCACGGGCGTGGGCGGCTGCGACGGCCTGGGCCAGGGCAGTGCGGTCGGTCATCGGGGTGTCCCTCCGCTTTGGTCTCCTGACCCTTCTGCGGCCCGTGACGTCACGGGCAGGTAACGGTAACGCGGTGATAACGGCCACGACGAGCCGCAGGTCACGGTGCCGGACCGGCGGGAGCCGCCCGGCCTCCAGGAAGTCCGTCCACATGCCCGCCACCTCGTCCGCGTCCAGCCCGGCCGCCACCCGCGCCGCCGACCACCCGGCCAGCTTGCCGTGCCAGCGCTGCCTGGTGCCCTGGTCGGGCCTGCGGACCGGGACGAGGCCCCTCTGGACGGCCATGTCCACCAGGGCGCGGAGCTGGCTGCGGGTGAGGACCGCCCGGCCGCCGGCGCTGACGAGGCGGCAGGCCACCTCCAGGACGTCCTCCCCCTCCCCGGCGGCGACCCTGCGCGCTGCGGCGTCAGCGGCGGCGCAGGCGGGGTGGAGCTTGGCGCCGTGCCAGAACATGACGTCCTCGCCCAGCGTGAACTCGAGCTGGCACCCGCCGCAGGTGAGGCCAGCCTCCCAGGCCGTGATCGTGGACAACGCTCCCTCCCGGACCTTCCGGGGGGAGGAGTCACTGGCCCGGCTGCTCCGGCGGGTAGGCGGCGAGCACGGCCGCCGCGAGCAGTGCGCGGGCCTGCTCCTTCAGCGCCGACAGCAGCATGGACGCCTCCTGGTGGGAGGATCCCTTCAGGGCGGCCTGCACGTCGGCGATGGCCCTGATGTCCTCGACGTGCCCCCAGATGTTCTCGCGATGGGGCCAGTCGCGCGGGTCGGGGCCATCGACGACGACCTCCTGCGGCTCGTCAGGAGTCATCGCCGTCGTCCTCCAGCTCAGGCTCGCCACGGTGTACGCGCGTGCACCGCGCCGCGCCGCGCTCGGACAGGTGATGGCCTCCGCTAGCGCACACCCACATCGTGACCGGCCTGCTCTCTCGCGGCTCGGTCAGCCACTTGAGCGTGCTCTCCCTGGACTCGGCCAGCCGCCTGATGAGCCCCATGTCATCCCTCCAGGACCGAGCGGAACGCGGCCACCGTCGAGGCGCGCATCTGCGCCCGCGTGGCGCCGACGGCGTGCAGGATGGCGGACGGGTGGTAGACGGGCAGCAGCAGCCACGGCCCGGCGTCGTCCCGCAGGCGCCCGCGCCACTCGGGGAGGCTCCCGGGGTCGCCGGTGACGCAGTTCCAGGCGGGCGTCCCGCAGGTGATGACCACCTGCGGCCCGGTCAGGCCGATCTCGGCCAGCACCCGGCCGCGCGAGGCCTGCACCTGGAACGGGTAGGGGGTGCGGTTGCCGGGCGGGCGCCACGGCAGCACGTTGGTGACGTAGCACTCCCCCCACGGGATTCCCGCCTCGCCGAGCATCTTCTGCAGCAGCCGGCCGGCGGGTCCCACGAAGGGGGCGCCCGCTTCCTCTTCCTCCTTGCCCGGGGCCTCCCCGACGATGACGACGGGGGCGTTCGGCGGCCCGCAGCCGCGCACCAGGCGCTTCCCGTCCGCTGCCTGCCGCAGGACCGGGATGGCCGCGTACCGCTCCCACAGGGCGTCCATGGCCTCCTCGCGGGTGGTCACGCACTTCTCCAGGGCGTATTGCTCGTACGGCTCCACGAGCGACTCCCCGCCGTTCACGTGCAGTCCAGGCCGCAGCCATTGCAGGCGAGGATGGTGCCGTCGTCGTTCCAGGTGGTCGCGAGCGGGTCCCCGGCGGCCGTGCAGGTCCTCGGGGTGCAGGGCCAGTTGCCGGGCTGGACCTTACGGCCGCCGTCGGCGTGCCCGGGGAGGTGGCCGATTCCGAACGCCGCGCTCAGCGGCCAGGGCACGTCGCCGAGCCGCACCGGGTTTCCGTCAACGTGCACGATCTCGTCGGGTGATCGCCGTTCCATGGTGGCCTCCCTGCAGTCATTCCCATGATAATGCAGGGTTGCTTGCTAATGAAACCCGGTCCGGGGAGCTGTCCACGATGACGGTGCCCCGGACGTCCAGCACGAGCCACCTGTCGGGGATGGCGCAGCCCACGACGCAGTCCGGGCCGTGCTGGTGGCGGTCGTACTCCCCGCCGATCAGCTCCCAGTCCCGCAGGTCGGCCGCCGTCCGCCACAGCTGCCAGCCGGCCGTCCGGTCGCACTGGACCTGCAGCCCAACCTGCAGCCCGTAGGGAAGGTCGAACAGCCGCGTGCGGGGGATGCCCGGTGCCGTGACGTGCAGGTCGTGGTAGGAGGGAGGGCCTCCGGGCGGGTAATCCCTCACGGCCAACGGCCCTCATGACCTCGTCCTTCCAGGCGATCCCGGCGGTGCCCGACCACTGCATCAGGCCGTGCAGGAACCGCATGGCCCCCTCGTCCCAGCGGGACTCGTCCCCGGTGACGGACAGGAAGCCGCGCTCGTCCTCGGTCATCACCAGCAGCTCGGTGCCGTCGGCGGCCGGGATGACGATGCGGAACCGGGAAAGTTGCGGGATGTTGCTCGCGACGATGGCCCCTGGCGGCGCGGTTACCCTGCCTGGCAGCCGGGCGGTCATGTGGTCACGGGGGTCCGGCTGCACCGGGGCCTCCCTTCAGCTGGGCCTCCAGCGGGGCAAACGGGTCATCGGAGGGGACGGCCGACTCCCAGCCGGGATTCGCTGCCTCCCACGCCTCCCGGCGGTCTATGGCCGCCCGTAGCGTCCTGGGGCAGCACGGGCCAGGGTGCAACTCGGGAAGCGAGCAGTGATGGTCGATGAGGCCGTCCTCGGACTGGGCGAGGCGGCAGGACCGCTGCGGGTGCTCGGCGAACTTAGCTGTCATATGCCCGTCACCACCAGGCGGAATGAGCGCTTCACCATCAGGCCGAGTATCTCGTCCAGCTGCCACCGGGTGGCGGCCGGGACGTCAAGCGCCAGCGGCGGGAGCGCCCCCGGCAGCGCGGACGCGGCCAGGACCACGCCGCTGAATCCCTCCAGGCAGGGAGTCTCCTCCACCCGCAGGAACTCCTCGCCCCGGTCGCGCAGGATGCGCTCCGCCTGCTCCCTGAGGCCGGGCGCGCAGAACGCCATCGGCGGCGGGACCGGGTCATCGGGGCTGGTCATGGCAAGGATCCTCCTCCCAGCGGGAAGCCTACATCGTCCTTGCCACGGCGCACCCGCAGCTCGGCGAACCGCACCCCCACCGGAGGCCGGGCGGCCGACATGTCCTCGCCATCTTCCAGGAACCCGAGCGTCATGTGCGGCTTCCACTGCCGGTGCTCACTGGCCGACAGGTCTTCCAGGGCCTCCCGCAGCGCGGTGATGCCAGGCGCGTGCACGTGGGTGAACGCCGGGACCTTGCCGTCGTCGCCCGGCGGGAAGGACCCGACCCCCTGCAGCACCGCGTCCATCGGGGGATGCGCGGCGGCGGCGGTCCTGGCCCGGTCGCAGGCGGCGGCGTACGCCTCGTCGCTGACGTCCGCCCCCAGGTAGACCAGGGTGACGTGCTGGTGGTCGACGGCGCCCGGCAGCGGCTCGACCAGGCCGCTGGGGACGGGCAGGTAGATCATCCCGGAGCGGGGCTTCAGGTCATAGCCGGAGGCGGCGGTGACCGGCGGGAGCTGGTGGACGCGCCTGCGGTAGTTGCTGACCAGCGCCATGGCGTCGGCATGGTGGCGCAGGAAGTCGCCACCCGATCCCGGCTCGATCGCGTCGAGGGCGGTGGCGTAGTGCCGGGCGAACTCCGGGCCGTGCATTACCTCGTCGGGGAGCCTGGCCAGCGGGTCCAGCCCGGCATGGTGGATGTGCAGCAGGTGCCCCGCCTCGTGGGCGACGGTGCCCCGGCGCCAGTGCTCCGGGTACAGCAGCGCCACCCCGGGGTGCCCGTCGATGAGCGCCACGCTGGAGGCACCGCGTCGCGGGTCCTGGTGGGCGATGACGGAAGCGCGGGCCGCCTTGGCCGCCGGGTAGCCGCCAGCCGCCAGGGCGTGGCGCAGGATGGCCGACCCTGCCTCGCTCGGCATGCCCAGCAAGCCGCTGAAGTCGTCGGGGTCTCGGTCGTCGAGCGGGGCGGCGAGGGCGGGATGGTCAGCGTAGGCGCGATCCTGGGCGATGCGGATGACGGCCTTGTGCGGGCGGTCGGCCGCCCAGGCGCTCAGCGGGCTCCACGCTCCACCGCGCGCTGACTCCCGGCGGCGTGGCTCCAACGATGAGGCCGTCCTGCTTGGAGGCTCATGCGGAACCCTGCTCGCGATCTTGCCCTGGTTCAGGATGATGTGGCCGACGAAGTCCTTGGGCGGGTGGAACTCCAGCACGTCGGCGCCGGCGTCCCTGGCCTGCTGCACGCTGTCCACCATTGCCTTCAGGCTAGAAAGGCCAGCCTTCCGGACCACGGCGTCTGGCGCCATCTCGATGCGGTCCACTTTCGGCCCGTAGAGCCTGGCGACCTCAGGATCGTGGGACACGAACAGCCCGGCGTTGTCCCAGGCGTCGATGCCCGTCAGGGCGCGCTCCTTGCGCCCGTAACCGTGGTAATAGACGCGAGGGCGGACTGGCTTCCGCGCTGCCCCTGACTTGCGCACCTTCTCCCACGACGCGGCGAATCCCGGGTGCAGCGGCAGTCCCTTCATCTCCCCTGGGGTGAACCACCCGTGGCCGGAAGACTCCCAGTCGGCGTCCGGGTCGCCGCCGCGCGGGGCGAACCGGGAGGGGGAGTCCATCACCACGGTCGAATAGGCCCATCCGCCATGATCGTCAGTGTGGGTCCGGACGTGCCGCAGGCCGCCCGGCAGCGGCCCCAGCTCCTCCTCGGCCTCCCGCCGCGCCCCTTCCTCGGGGGACTCGCCGCGTCGCAGCGCCCCGCCGGGCGTCGACCAGGTGCCCCCGTGCTGGACGTAAGGGGAGCGGTGCTGCAGGAGGTAGCGGTACTGGCCGTCATCGCCCCGGTGGCGGACGAGCAGCCCGGCCGCGCCCGCCGTGCCCCAGTGGGAATGGCCCTGGGCGCAGGTGGTGTAGTCTTCGGTGTCGCCCTCGTCGTCATCCTCGCCTGGCATCGAGGTGACTTCCATGCCGATCCGGCGGATGACCCGGACGGGGTGCTTGCTGGTGAAGGTGCTTGCGTTGAAGTCGTGACGGTAGGGACCGAGCGGCTCTACCTCGTAGACGTACGCCTGCTCTCCCGGTCGCCCGGGACGGCCGAAGGCGGGGATCGCCCCGGTAGCCAGCTCGGCGAATGTCCGGGCCGATGACTCACGATCGGTGAAGTACACGCTGCCTGGGTCACTCCCCTTCATCGTCCTCTCGTGAGACTGCGCGGGGTCCAGGACGTGGCCGGGATCATAGGGCTTGTTCGTGCCGTGGAAGAAGCGCTGTGGCTCCTCCTCCAGCGCCGACGTGACGTCCATGCCGTGGCTGAGGCGATGATGCGTCCAGGCGGGGTCATCCTTCAGGCGCGTCCTGGCCTGGTGATCCGGGGGCGCCCAGGAGATGCCCATCAGCCGGACGGGAGCGCCCTTGCGGATCGGCACCTCGGCGTGATCCTCGTGCCCCCTCTCGTCATAGCGGGTAGTGCCCAGCTCGTCGAGGACGCCAGGGTCTTCCTCGATGTGCTCGCGGGCAGGCGCCTGGGCGTGCAACATGACCGGAGTGGCCCCCGGCACGGGCCTGGTGATGAGGTTCCCCTCGGCATACCCCTTGGCCGTCTCCCGGTTCCCGGACCAGTTCACCCCCGTGCCCTGGCCGACGTGGCGCAGCAGCAGCCGCGCCCGCTGGCGCACCGGCAGGGACTCATCGTGCACCTGCTCATGGACGCCGGGCGGCAGCAGGACGCTCAGCCCCCGGTGCACCTGGGCTGGCAGCCTGACGTGCTCCCACTCGGTGATCGCCGGGTGCTCGTAGCGCCACATCCGGTGGTCGGCCTCGTGCCGCCCGCTGCCGCCGTCGTTACGGTCGCTTCCGCAGTAAGGGCACGGGTCCGGCTCGTCTTCGTCGCCTAGCGCTGCCTCGGCCTGCAGGCCGCCGCCGGTCATGTCGCGGGAGGCAGTGCGGCCTGGCAGGTTCCGCTGGTGGCTCTCCCAGTCGCCGTAGGCGCCCCCGAGGGTCTCGTCTTCGTCCCACAGGCGCCTCGGGATGGGCATCAGGTCAGGCTGGCGCCCTAGCGGCACCTCGCGCACGACGCGCAGCGGGTGGCGCGACATCCAGGAGTTCGGGGCCGGGCCGAACTCAGGGTCGTGCCCGCTGACCTCCTCCCTGTCAGGGAGCACGGGACCAGTCGGCTCGACCTCGAAGACGCGCCCCTGGTGGGGGGTCTTGGCCTGTGCGGCGAAGTCTGCCGCCTCGTCCCGGTCGTCGGTCGCGTAGACGTGCTCGCGCTTCCTGTCCCAGGTCCTGTCCGGGGAGTTGCTCGGGTGACCGGGGCTGATCAGGTCGCCTGGCCTGAAGGGGAAGCGGGCACCGTGGTAGATCGGCACGCTCTCGTCGCGGGCGGCCGTGTGCTGCCCGGCCGGCGGCCCGTCGCCGATCATGTCCCTGAACCGCTGGTGGTGGTAGGTGAAGTCGTCCCCGGCGTGCTTCGAGATCTTGTTGAGCACCGCCCCGTAGGCCCGCGCCCACTCCGGCCCGTGGGACTCCTCGTCCGGCGCGTGCTCGTTCGGCTTCCGGCCATGGGCGAGCAGGACGACGTGGTGGGCGCACTCGTGGGCGGCGGTGCCGTAGTCCCACATCTGCGGGTGCAGGGTGACGCCGGGATGGCCGTCCAGCCACGCGGGGTTGGACGTCTTCCGCTCCGGGTGCGGGTGCCGGGAGACGAACGACCCTTCCGTCAGCTCGGCCGGGTACCCGGCGTGCCGCAGGAGGTGGCCCACCATCTCATCGCCCTCGTCGCCCGTGGGGAAGGGCATGCCCAGCCTCGGGTGCTGCCGGCGGACCTCCTGCTGGGCCAGGGCAGTAGCGGCGTGCCACGGCTCGTGCCCGCGCAGGCCCCACTCATCCATCTCCCGGTCCAGGTCGGCGGCGTCGCGGATAAGCGGCTCGTCCTCGGGGACGTGCGCGGCGGTCTTCCCGAACGGGTCGTCGGCCTCCCCGCGCCGCATGTAGGCGTCATACTCGGCCGGGACGGCCTTCCGGTGCTCGCGCCAGTGCCGGTAGCTGGCGAGGTAGTCATCCCCCGGCTGGTAGTCGCCGTGCTCCTGGGTCCGGACGTACGGCACGGGAACACCAAGCCGCCAGGCGACCGCCGCCCGGTGGTGGCCGCCTCCTACTTCCCAGGCGCCCTCGTCATGGTGGGCGACCTCAACCGGGTGCTCGAAGCCGTGCTCGCGGACGTGTGCCTCCAGGTCTGCCATGTAGCGCGGCTCGCGGCGCAGCAGGTCAGCAGTTACCCCGGCGATGTCATGGTGAGGGTAGTCCGTGAAGGTCAGCCGACTGAGGTCGCCAGGGTGCAGGACGCCAGACTCTGCCTCATCCTCGTCGTCTAGCGCGGCGGTCTTGGGCGCGTGGGCCAGCTCCCGGATGCGGTGCAGCACCCCGCCCGGAGCGTATGCGACGTACTTTTCTGTCACGTTTGAAACGTCGTCCCAGCCGGTGCCATCCGGCCCGAACGCCATGTCGCGGCCCGCGTGCAGCCGGTCCCACAGCGCCCTCGCCTCGCGGGTGCGCAGCGGCTCCTCCAGCCGCAGGATGGCCCGCGCCTCGGCCAGCACCGCGCGGGCCTGCGCCAGGACGGCCGGGGGAAAATCGGCGAGCGAGTGCTGCGGGAGGTGCGGCGGGGAAACGCTCCAGCGCATGGCGGTGACGTCGTAGGCGGCGTAGGGCCTGATGGCGGTGACGCCGTCCTCGCCGCCGCCGATCGCCTGGTTGCAGTAGGCGGTGAGCGACCAGGCACCCCCGAACGGCGGGTGCCAGTCCGGGTCGTTGAACCGGGCGCGGAGCACCGCGTTCAGGGACTGCGTGACCTGGTCATCGCTCATGGCCGACAGGGCGGGTGAATGGGACCGGGCGCAGTCATAGTCCGCGCCTATGAGCACGTCCAGGTCCTGCGCCTCGTCGTTGGGGCGGCTGCCCGCCCACTCCGACGCCGACCCCCCGGCTATGTAGACCCGCAGCCAGGACTGCCAGTCGCTGCTCGCGATGCCGGAGTCCGCCCGCAGTGCCTGGTCCAGGCGGGTCATGATGGCCTCGCGGACCTCCGGGCGAAGCTGGCGGTCCTCATCGAACAGGCGGGGGTCAAGGCCGGTGGTCGCCGAGAAGATCCCGGAGGAGGGCGACCAGCGGGCTGCTGCCGTCCTGTGCCGGTGCAGCTCCGGCATCAGGCAACCCCGCGCCCTGGTCACCCGGACCTCCTCCAGCCCGGCATCCCGTGCCGCCATGTAGCGGTGCTCGCCGTCTTCCAGGATGGTCCCGTGCGAGCAGGTTACGAGGGAGCCGGGGACCGTGCCATGGTCCTCGGCGTAGCCGCGCAGGGCCGCCTGCTCCCGGGCAGCCCCTGCCGCTGCTTCGTCACCGTATCTCTTCTGCGGCTCGTCCTCGGGATGGCGGTACTCCCACACGTCGCCCAGGGTCATCCCCGGGTGGTTCATCGAGGCTACGCCGTGCAGGTCATCAAGCGGCACCATCGCGCCCCGGTCCTGCGGGCCGGGGCCTTCCGCCGCCCCGGTCACGCTTTTGGGCGGAACGTGCTCCCGCAGGACGCGCACGGGATGCCTGGAGCGGTACGCCTCTGGCTCGATGCCGCCTTCCTGCAGCTCCGGGTCGGGCTCCATCGGCCCGGTGGGCTGGACCACATACACGCGAGGGGTACTCCCGGGGTTCGCGCGCACCGCCTCGTCAGCGAAGAAGTCCGCCATCTCGTGCGTGGTGGAGGCGTAGACGTGCTCCCTGGCCCCGCCCTCGCCGATGGCCCCGAGGTCATCGTTCGCGGGAAATCCGGGAGCGACCAGGTCACCGCGCCTGAGCTTGCGGTGTGTGCCGTGATACCAGGGGCCGCCCGCGTCCGCCCCCCCGGTCACGCTTTTGGGCCAGGCTCCCATGACCCTTCCGGGCCGTCGCCCGCCGCCGCGATCACCCGCAGCGCCAGGTCATGCACCGCCTCGGCGACCTCCCGGGCGACCGGGGCGTCCTCCAGCCTGACGGCCACCGCCAGCAGCCGCTCCCCGGTGAACCGCAGGAACCCCGGGATGGCGGCGAGCAGCTCCCGTGCCTCGTCCGCAGCAGTGCCGGCGGTGATGGCGGCCGGGACCACGTCGGCGACGGGGGAGATGACCATGCCCTGCGAGGCGGACTCCTCGTTGTCGCCGACCCGGCGGATGACGCGCAGCGGATGCGCGGACTTCCACTCATCGCCGTTGTAGCCGCCCTTCACCTCGCCGGTCGGCGCCACCTCGTAGACGTGGCCGCCAGCGTCCCGGGCGTAGTCCCGCGCCCCGGTCAGGTCGGTGGTGAAGTGGTTGAACTGCGAGCGCGGTCCCTCGTCGCCCCACGCGTTGGTCGGATGGCCGACAGTGACCTGGCTGCCCTCGCGCAGCCGCTTCGACCGGCTGCCATGGTAGAAGGGGCCGGTGACCTGCTGCTCCTTGCTGACGTAACCGCCCTCCGGGCCGTGCGTCTGGTACCGCCAGGTGAACGACGGGGGACCAGGTGGCTCCAGGGCGGCCTCGTGCCGGGAACCGCCGTCGTCCTCGTCCGGCTCGTGCAGGTGCCGGTACTCCTCCGGGACCGGCATCTCCCGCTTGACGTCGAACCCGGCGCGGCTGCGCACGTCATCGTCGTTGTTGCCGCGCGGCCACCCGTCCTTCAGGTAGAACGGGTCCTTCTCCAGGTCATCGGCCTTCGGCGTCACCTGGTAGACGCGCGGCGGACGGCCGAGCGTCAGGCTGGCCTTCTCCGCGTAGCCCCAGGCGTGCGCCAGGCCCGCCGTGGCGTACCCGTGCGTGCCCTCGTGGTCCATCCCGAAAGCGCGGCCACGGCCGGGAGTGACCTCCTGCAGGCCCTCCTCGGTGGTGCCATGGTAGTAGGGGCCCCTCGCGGGCAGCCCCTGCCGGTGGCGCTCGACGTTCTCGTCCAGGCGCGCCTGCCTGCCTGCAGCCGCCTCCGGGCTGACGTCGAAGGCGTGCGAGCAGTTAGCGCAGGTGGCCGTGCTCCCGCGACTGCCCGGCTGCCGCTCGCGGCTCCCGCACTGAGGGCACCTCTCCTGCGTCATCAGGGCCAGCTCGCGCTCGAACTCCGGGGATCGCCTGACCGGCTGGTGCCCCTCCCCGGGGAAGTGATGGACGGGGGCCTTGTGGCTGTCTGAGCAGTTCACGCAGAAGGGGGCCTCACCGGGAACGCGCTCCTCGGCCCCGGACGCCTCATCGCGGTGGCGCGCCCACAGGAACCCGTCCAGGTCGCGCTCTGGCGCGATCCTGGTGTGCGGGCCGCCTTTGGTGGCGGCCGTCACCTCATGCCCCTCCCCGAAGTGCGCCTCCAGCTCCCGGGCCGCCGTGTGCTGCCGTGGCTCGTCCGCGTCAGCGGCATGCGGGAACCCCGGGTAGGAGGTCCGCTTCCGCTCGCCGCTCGGGTAGTTCAGCGGGGCGGGCCGGTCCTGCGCCTCCGCGCCGTGGAACGGCCCCCTGCGCCCGTCGGCGAACGGCTCGTCCTCGTGCGGGGAGTAGGCGACGTAGGCGCGGATGCTGGGCCAGTGAGCCGCGTTGGCGCCGTTCGCCCGGTGGTGCCCGTCGGCCACCTGGAACACGCCGTGGCGGTGCACCAGGACCACCGGGGGAACCTTGTCGCGCTGCCGGTGGTCCCTGAACCCGTCGGCGGCGCGCTTCACGCGGGGGTCCCACGGCTCGGCCTTCATGTAGTCGATGCGGCTGGTGTCCACCGTGCGCGGGCGGAACCGGATCTCTGACCCCGGGTAGCCGGTGAGCGGGTGCAGTTCACCGGTGGACTCGGCATAGGGATGTCCTGGCCGGTCGTGGTACAGCTCGGCAGCAGCATCGCCGATGTCCCAGCCGTATCCGTTGCCCGTGTCCGGCCCGAATCCCTCAGGCGCCCCGTGGACTTCAGGGTCCCCGTACAGGTGCGGGTGCCGCCTCCCGATCTCCTCCCAGGTGAGACCGTCATCGTCTCGGCCAGCCTCCAGGACGGCCTGGCGGTGCTGCGGGGTGCCCCCCAGCTCGGTCAGCGGCCTGCGGCAGTAGTGGCAGCGCAGCTCCGCCGACGGGTCGCGGACCTCGTACCGGCCCGAAGACCGGCCAGCAGGCTCCCCGAAGGGGCCGTTCAGCTGGGGCATGTCCCCGCCGGGGAAGATGCCGTGCTCGTCGTGCTCCGGCTCGCCCTCGGCGAACGTGTGGTGCACCCCGATGCCATGGGCGCGGTCCTCAGCGTGCGACTGCTCGCAGGTGAGGTTGCAGTACCTTCCCTGGTCGTACTCGCCCCGGTCCCAGCGCTCGTCCCGGGCGCGGTCCCGGGCCAGGGCCGCCTCCACCTCCGGGGAGTGGCCGTCCTCCGGCCAGTGACGCACCTCGGCGCCCTCGCGGCGGGAGCAGTGCAGGCACTGCGGCACCTCATCTGGGTCGCGCTCGGTGATACCGTCGTCCTCACCCCTGCGCATGGCCCAGGCGAAGCCATGCTCATCCTGCTCAGGCGGCATCCGCCGGTAGGACTGATGGTCCTCGTCATCCATGTCGTCCCAGGGCTCGCCATCGTCGTCCTCGCCGCTCGCGGCAGCCTCCAGGGCGGCAGTGCGCCCGTCGTCATTGCCCTCCAGGTAGCGCATGGCCTCGTCGTGCCCCGGCCCGGCGAACATCCGGTCGATATCGCGGCCGGCATCCCGCCCGGCCCTCTCGCGGCCCGCCAGCTCGTGGTGCTCGGCCAGCGCCGCGTGCCAGTCGTCGGAAGTGCCCCAGCGGTAGTGGTGCCGGGTGCTATCCGGCGTGAACGGCTGGTCGCCCTCCACGTGCGGCGGCGTTCCCGGGTCGAGTTCCTTGTGCCGCCAGGCGTCCTCGGTGACCTCCGTCGGGCCGGAGCGCGAGGTGACCTTCCCGTGCAGGATGTCCGCCATCGATGACGGGCACTCGGCGCTGTCCGTGCACTCCGCCTGGGTGTGGGGACGCGGCCAGGTCAGCCGGTCGTTGCAGTACTGGCACTCCTCGCCCCGCACCGGGTCGCCGTACCGGCGCATCCGGCCCCAGGAGGCCCCCTCCATGTCGGAGACGTCCTCCCGGGCCTCGTGCTCCCACCAGTTCTTGCACGACGGGCACGAGTAGCCTCCCTCGCCCGACCAGGCGTAGCGCGCGTCGTCCGGGCCGCTGACCGCCTCCATCCGGGCGACGGCCCGCTCGTGCTCGCCGGTGCGGGCGTGCTCCGCCTCGATCCTCGGCCGCAGGTCATCCCAGTACGTCTTGCCCTCGCCGCCAGCGGCCTCGTCATTTGCGGCAGCAGCTTCCAGGGCGGCCGTGTGCCCGCGCAGGTCGGGAACCTCGCGGATCACCTCGGCAGGATCCTGGGTCGCCCAGTCATGCCCTTGCGCGTCGCTGCGGTGGCCGATCCAGCCGACCGGCCGTACCTCGTAGACGTGGCGCCCGTACCCCCTTGCCCCCTTGCCGTGCCCGCCGGGCCCCCAGTCGTCCTCGGGGTGCTCCGTCATGTAGACGTGCTCCAGCGGCTCGTCGGTGAAGTTGCCGGGGTGCCCTGGCTCGACGTGGCCGCCGGGCGCGATCTCGTGCCTGGTCCCGTGGTAGAGCGGTCGCGGGGCGTCCAGCGGGTGCCGGTGGTCCTCCAGGCCAGAGTCGCTGGGTAGTAGCGGTCCTGCGCGCCTTCCGGCCCCCGGGCGTGGATGACGCCGTAGGTGCCGTGGTTGTAGCTCCACCCGGCCGGGGACGGGGGCGTCCATTCCGGTTCGCCGTTCTCCTCAAAGTGGGCGACCACCGGCGGGAGGTGCAGGCTGCTCTCGCTCGGCGTCAGCGGCCGGAACGGCCTGCTGGCCTCCGGGTCGTGCAGCACGCGCTCGAACTCCCCGTTCCTCCTGGGAGTGCCGCCGAAGAAGTCGGTGTGCTCCGAGAGCTGGAAGACGTCCGGCCACTGCCGCTCGCCGGGGAGGCCGCGCTGGGTTTCGTGCTGGTGCGTCGAGTTGGTGCGCTGGTGCTCACCGGCGTGCCACCGCTCCTGGTTCTTCGGGGACATGTGCAGGTCGGAGGTGCGGGAGTCCATCCCGTGCATGTGGTGCATGTGGTCGCGCAGCTCGCCCTCCCTGGGCGGCTCCACGTAGGGCAGCGCCGCGCGCCTGGCGGCCTCCGCCGCCGCCTGGCTCCTCTCGTACGCGTCGTCCTCATCCTCGGTGTCGCGGCCTTCATCATCGTCATCCTCGTGGCCACCCTGGATGTCGTCGTCCCAATCGTCCTCGTCCATGGCAGTGGCTTCCAGGACAGCCTCGTGGTGGCGGCCCTCCTCGTCGAACAACGGGTCCATGTGCCGCTGGCCGCCGGGCCACTGGCGCTGCGCCTCGTCCTCGGGCAGGCACTCGGCGCCGGTGTGCCGCTGGGTGACGTCCACCTGGTCCTCACCGAAGGCGATGGCACACCGGTTGGCATCCTTCTCCGAGCTGAGGCCATCACACGGCGACTTCTCGAAGGCGTTCCCGTACACGATCCCGTCATGGCCCTGAGACCGCAGGTGGGCGATATGCCGCTGGGCTATCTCGTACTTCTCCGGGTGGGCGTTCAGCCAGCCGGTCGCGTACGGATGCACCTGCCGGTGCTGGCGCATGTAGTGCTCGCTCGGCTCGTCCTGGCGGCGCATCCGCTCGCCGTCGTCGGCGTAGTCGTAGGCCACCCCGACGTCAGACCCTTCGTCGTGGTACTCCTTCAGCTCCGGGTCCAGGTGCCGCTCGATGTGGTTGCCGGCCTTCCACTCCCGCTCGTATGCCTCCTGGTCCATGTCGTGCTCGGAGGCGTAATGCTTCGGGCTCCTCATGAGGAGCCGGGCGTGGATGACGTTCTCCTGCGGGCCGCCCTGCGGGAAGCCGCCGGATGGGTGGTCGCCGTGGGCGAACTGCTCGGCCACCTTGTGGCAGGCGGTGAAGTGGTGGCCCAGCAGCGTGTTCCAGTGCGACGTGTCGTCGGGGTCGTCCTCGTACTCCAGGTCGCTGTACGGCCGGTCGCCGCCGAAGTCCCCGAACCGGTGCGGGGAGCCGTGGAACCACTCCAGTCCCCGGGTGTGCGGGTTCGGGTACGGGGCGCGGCCCGGTGCGGGATCATGGAGATCATGGCGCTCGCCCTCCGAGGCGAGCGAGGATCGCAACGGGTACGCGGCTGCCGCTGCGGTCACCGGCCTTGTCCTTCCCGTGCTGGGGCGCGCCGCGACGGCCTCGCGCCGGGCGGGGGCCGAGGGAGGCCCCTCCGGCGGGTCGCGGCGCTCGCGCCCCTTCAGCCCGCGCGCCCACTTCTTGCCCTGTTCCGTCTGGTCCTTCGAGTGCCTCGCCTTCGGGGACATCTCCTGCGACCAATCCCACATCGCGGTGGCCAGGCCCCGGGCCTGGTGGTCGCGCCCGTCGCCGAGCAGGGACCCCCTGGCGGTGTCGTCCTCGTCGCCGGCCACGTCCATGTGGTGGACCCAGCCGGTGGCGCCGAACCAGTTCAGGCGGCCGACGACACGGCCCTCGGGGGTGTGCGCCTCGATGAAGTGGCGGGGCTTACGCTCCCCCATGTCCTCCGTGCGGTAGCGCAGCGTGTAGTACCCGAAGGGCCGCTCATCGCCGTCCCGCTGGCGCGAGGCGCGCTTAGGCGACAGGGGCGGCTCCTCGTGCGGTGCCACGATCGCGGGCGGCTCGTCGCGGGCCGCCTCCCTCGGCGGGACGCGCATCTTGTGGCTGCAGTACTCGTGCATGTGCAGGGCCTCGCGCGGCTCGCCCCAGTAGCCCCACTCCTGCAGGTCGTCGCCGTTCCCGTTGCGGACGTCCTGCGCCCGGACGGTGGTGCCCCAGATGTGGTACCTGCCAGGGTGGTCAGCGGGCAGGCTGCCCGACGGCGGGTCGTTCACCTCGGCGGCAGTCTGCTCGGCGTACTTCCGGTTCAGGGCCACCCAGTCGCCTGGGTTGAACTGGCCCCGCTTGGCGTTGCGGGACTCCGGGTTGAGCGCCGGGGCGGCCCGCCAGATGCGGACCTTCGCGCCGGGCTTGCCGCGCGCCCTGCGGATCATGCGCAGGTGGTCATGGCCGAACTGGCCCTCGCCGAAGTCATACCACTCAGGGTGGTCGTAGACGTCGGCGGGGAAAGTGTCGCCCTGCGTCAGGTCGTGCAGCGGCGCAGCCTCGTCGTTCGGGCGGTGGCTGACGCCGTAGTCCTCCGGGGTGGCCGCCGCCTCGAAGTGGGCCACCACCTCCGCCACCGGGGCGGCGGGCGGCTCGGCCGCCGCCTGGTGCCGCTGCTTCCACCGCCGGATGCGCGGGTCCTCCTGCTCCAGGTGCTCGCGCGTGCCGCCCGCCTCGCCATGCCAGGCGTTCAGGGCCTCCTCCACGTGCCGGGGACCGACGTGGGCGGCCAGCTCCCCGGTCTTGGGGTCGGTGTCCAGCCCGGTGACGTCGTGGGCGTACTCCCCGGTGGCCTGGTGGTGCAGCTGCAGGTACATGCCGCCGAAGCTGCGGCCCGTCCAGCCGGACGGCCTCCCAGACGGAAGGCGGTGCTCCAGTTCGTAGTACGGCTCGCCGTCGTCCCTGAACCTGATCTTGCCGCGCCCGCCCTCGTAGCGGGTCATCAGCTCCTGGCCGTTGCGCAGCGCCCGGTCGGACTGGCGGGACTCCTCGGTGCCGCCGGGGTCCTCGATGTCCTGGACCTTCCTGAACAGAGCATCACCGAACGCCTTCCCCGCCTCCTGGGACTGGCGCTTGTGGTCGATGTAGTCCCGGCTGGCCTCGGCCTGGTGCTGGGTCTCGAAGCCCCGGGCGTTGCCGGTCATCGCGTGGCGGCCCGCGTTGTCGACGACGTGGAAGCGATTGGTCTGCGGGTGGCGGACCACCTCGTACGGGCCGTGCCACTCCTCGCTAGGGCTGTAGCCCTGCGGCTCGTGCACGCGCGGCTCCGGCCGGGCGGCCAGCTCCAGGTCATAAGCGCTGACCCGGGAGTGCGGGAACTGCGGCGGGTTGCGGCGCAGGTGCTCCCGGTAGGCCTCGTGCAGCCCGACGGCGTCGACCTCTCCGGGATGCGTGCGGCGGACCTCGTCCGGCTCGCGACGGGTGGTCAGCCGGTACCAGTCCTGCATGGCGCTGCTGTTGCCGGAGAACATGCCACGGCTGCCGTCGTAGGCGCCCTCGTTCGGGTGGGTGGACCTGCCCTCGCGGTCCACGACGTGGTAGGTGGCGTTGCGCTCCCGCTCGCTGTAGTCGCGGCCCTTCTCGCGCTCCGGGTCCCGGGTCACGTAGTAGGGGCCGTGGTCGGGGGCGGTCAGGTGCGGGTGCTCCTCCAGCCTGCGGTTACCCGGGTCGCGCTGGCCATCGCGCATCCGGGCCAGGAAGTGCCCCGCCACCGGGGACTCGCCCGTGGGGGTGGCGAACACGTCCTCGCTCTCGGGAACATCGGCGGCTGCCTCGAAGTGGCCGAGCAGGTCATCGCCCGCGCTGGCCTTGCGGAGTTGCCGCTGATGCGCTTCCATGCGCTCATAGTCCTCACGCGTGAAGTCCCAGTCCGGCCCCCATCCGTGCGGGCTGCCCAGGTAATGCCTGCCCTCCTGGTAATCCCCATGGTCGCCGCTCCACTCCTCGTGCAGCCTGACGACGCGCAACGGATGATCAGTAATCCGCGATCCACCGTGTCGCAGCTGGCCCCGCCTGGTGCCCCCAAGGTTCTCCGGGTCATGCATGTGCGGGCCTGTCGGCTCTACCTCATAGACTCGCGCTCGCCCGGACTCCCCGTACCGGTCAGCTCCTGGCGGCTCGTGGGCACCGTCAGCGAACCAGCGAGCCTGGCCGGGGTTGACCGACATGTAGAGGGGCTTGCCTGTCACTGACTGCCACTTCGGCAGCCTGCCCACGTGCTCGTAGTTCCGGTGCGCGGCGGCTTCCTCGCCAGTCAGCAGGTCCCCGGGATGCAGTTCGTACCGCGTGCCGTGAAAGAAGGGGCCGCGCTCCTCGTCGAGGAAGCCTGCCCGCCGCTCATCGCCCATGCCCTCAACGATAGCAAGAAAACCTGCATTAGTCATAGCCGCCTCCCGCAACTTCCGGGCGGGAAGAATAGCGGGAGGCGGGGCCTAGGAGGCGACGGGCATGGCCTGCGCCAGGAACTCCTGGCAGGGGCCGCCCTCGGGGCCCGCCGTGCAGGCGAACGCCCGGCACGCGGTGGTGCCGTTGGAGTGCAGGGCGTACGGGTGCCGGCACCGGGCACAGGGGCCGGAGCGAGACCGGGAGGCCTGCGGGACCAGGGTCTTCTCCTGGGGGAAGGGAGCCTCGCGCGTCATCGTCTCTCCTTCCGTCACGTGGCAATCATCCTGTCCAGGATACCGTGATGATCACCAGCGGCTGAAGGGGGCGCGCCGTCAGGACCGGTGCCGCCGCATGGCGGCCGGGGAGCGGCCGAGGCCCGGCGGCATCCGGGACCCGGGGACGGGGCGGGTGCCACGGGACAGGCCGCCCCGGCCGGTCATCCCGCCGAGGGACGTGGCGTAGGGGTTCTGCGCCTCCGGGTTGAACCGCTGCAGCGCGTCGTAGTCGCCCATCGCCGCGTGCGGGCGCAGGGACCGCAAGTCAGAGCTGATGTAGGCCTTCATCTGCTCGCCCAGCAGCCGGGCCACGGTAATCGAGCAGGCGTCGGCGATGTCCTTGGTCCGCACCGGGCCGGAGTCCGCGCACACCACCTTCGCCTGGCCCTCCGGCTTCTGCACGAACCGGAGCTCGTCCCGCAGCTCCCCGTGCGGGGGGCAGTGCGCCAGGCCCATGTTGAGGCACGCCTTGAACGTCTCCCAGGTCGCCCAGTTCAGGGCGGCGGTCGCGGTCCGCTCCCACACCATCACGTTCTTCTGGAGATGGGCGCGGCGGACCATCTTCTGCAGCGCCTGGACCGACGCGGCGGCGTTCCACTGGTCGAAGGACAGCTGGCCCGGCTGGAACGGCAGGACGACGTTGGCCATGATCCAGTCGCGGACCTCGTCGTAGTCGATCGTGTGGCCCTCGAAGTCGGCCGGGTCCCAGAAGTGCACCAGGTCGATGACCGCGTGGGCCAGCTGCGGCTCGCCCGGCACGGGGAGGCCCGGCTCGGCGTGCGCCACCACCAGGCCGAACCGGCAGTTCACCGACGACGGGTCACCGTGCGCGGTGTAGGAGACGGACAAGGGGCCGCGCGCCTGCATGACCAGCTCGGGCCGTCCCCAGGCGGGGTCGCGGCCCTGCCACGGGGCGAACATGTCGTCGATCCGGGCGGCGTTCAGGTAGGCGTCGAGGGCAGTCTGCCAATCCGATCGCCTCTCGACGGCGAACGCGTCAGGGTTGGCCTTCTCCTCCCGCGCCATCTCCTCGTCATAGGCCTGGATGGCACCCCGCAGGGACTGCAGCACCGGCAGGCGCTCCGGGTCATGCTCACCGAGGTCGCCAGTGAAGCCCTCCGGGAACAGCGGCAGCAGGTGCGCCCGCTCCCAGTCCTCGTAGATCGCCCAGGACTCCAGCTGGACCATCAGCTTGGTCGGGTAGGCGGGCATCACCTCGCCCGGCTCGGGGGCGGGCTCGGACTGCAGGGAAAGGTTCCACAGCTCGTAGAAGCCGCCGGTCATCTCCCAGGTGGACGAGGGCAGCACGATGAACCCGTCGGTGCCGAACTGGTCGAGCGACGGCCGGGCGGCCTGGTAGATGACCTTGAACTCCCGCGTCACTCCCGCGTTCTTGACGTGGGCCGCCTCATCAAAGCCGAGGATGCAGCCGGCCGGGCCACGGGGGGCCAGCGGGGTCGACTCGCGGGGCACGATCCGGAAGGTGGCCGCGTCGCGGGACGAGTCGATGCCTCGCCGGGCCAGCTCGTGCATCCGGACGAAGTCGTACGGGGCGTAGACGGTCAGCGACTCGGCCTGCGCCTCGGAGATGTAGGGGGTGAAGCACGGCGCGGTGGTGATCACCGAGTACAGGTCGCCCCACAGGTTCTCCTTCGCCTGCTCGCGCTTCCCGGCGAAGCAGGCGACGGCCAGCGCCTTCTCCTGGGAGATGCCGTAATGGGCCTGGGGGTTGCCGAGGGACAGGTAGTTCCACAGCACGTACGACATGCACAGGGCCGAGAAGTACCCCTTGGAGCCGCGCCGGCCGAACGCCAGGATCAGCTCGGGGAACCACCGGTAGCCGCGCTTCTTCAGGTAGGCGATCCGCTCGTAGAGGTCAGGCTGGATGCCCTTGGTGCGGGCGGAGAACTTCCCGTCGGCGGCGTCCGGGTTGGTGTCGCGGAACCGCTGCTGCCACTCCGCGATCACCCGCCGGTCGTAGTCGGTGAACAGGTCATCGCGCAGGAACGCGATCTTGAGGAGGGTCGACTGACGGGGGTACAGGCCCGGCTTGGCCAGCCACTCCTCCCCCGTCACGAACGTGACCGGGTCCGGCACCGGCGGCCCGTCGTACCACCCCAGCATGTCCAGCGGGCCGACGGCGGTGGTGTCAGGCGCCTGCCAGCGGCTGATCGCCACCGGATGCCCCCGTCGACTGGGTCACCGTGACGATGCCCCGCCAGTCAGGGCGCCCCGTTAGCTCCCAGGCGATGAACCAGACCATGGCCTCATATCCGGCATTGTGGGACTCCCAGCCGCGCTTGCCCTCGACCTCGTCCCACAGGTCCTCGGCGTCCATGCCGAGGACGGCGGCGACGGCGGTCACCACCGGGGGACACTCCGGCTCCTGCCATGCCTCCTCGGCCGCTCGCAGGGCCGTGCCGTAAGCGTCCCACATGAGGCTGATCACGCCAGTCTCCACTGATGGCCCTCGTCGAGGTAGCCATGCCAGCCGTCGTCGGTGGCCGGGTCACCGCCGATCATGGAGCCGATGCTGTTCCTTACCTCCAGCGAGCCGTCGGGGCACTCCCTGAACAAGTGCGGCGGGGAGCAGACGTGCTGGACGCTGCGCGCCCTGGGCGGGACGCCGGGGTCCCTCGCGTTCGGCTTGAGGAAGAACACCGCCGGGATCCCGTTCGTGTAGCCGCCCGTTGGCCCGAAGTAGTCGCCTGGCCGCTCGATCTCCCCCATCGAGGCGACGCGGCGGCCCGTCAGCATCGCGCCTGCTGGACACCGGCAATGATGCTTGCCATCCTGTGATCATGTCGACGTACGCGGTGGCCTTCTTCCTCGGGGGCCTCCTGGCCGGATACCCCTGCTACCTGTTCGGGGTGCACCGGGCGCTGCGCCACCTCGGGTCGGCCGAGTACCGCAAGCGCAAGGAAGAGATCGAGGCCGAGCGGGCCAGGACCCGGCTGCACCTGTAGCCGGGCATGAGAGCCCGGCGGCAGGCCGCACCGCCCGCAGGGCACCAAGCCGTTCTCGTCGTACGCGCCCAGGCCGTTGCGGCTCCAGGGATGCGGGACCATCATCCTGGACTCACGGGAGGCAACGGCGCGAGGCCGGCCCGGATCTCGGCGGCAGTAGGCTCCTTGACGTCTCCCCGGAAGCTGGTCCGCCGGTCAGTGGCAGTCCGCTCCACGGTGGGCAGGTACGGGTCCCATCCTGGGCCATGGTTCGGCGAGAAGGGCCGCCACAGCTCCGCCATCTCGACTCCGGTATCGAAGGCGAAGTCCTCCATGCATTCATGCCGGTCCACATCGGACAAACGGTCGAACAACCACCGCGTCCAGGACTGCTCGTTATAGGTCGCGGCCGGGACGGGGAAGTAGTGGTTGACCCGCATCTGCTCGTCATGGCGGTAGGAGTTGGGGCCGTGCCGCTGGACGATGAGGGTCAGGCCGCGCGCCTCGCCCTTGTGCCTGCCGGGCTTGTCGCGCTGGCAGTCATCCTCCAGCCACACCCGCCAGCCGAGGTGCCGCCGGTACCGGAGGCGATCAACCAGGCCCGCCAGTTCATCCGGGTAGGGGGCGACCTGGCGCATGAGCGGGGGAGGCTCATCATCCTCCAGCCCGAAGGCCTCCCCTATGCCAAGGCGAAGCGCCAGCTCGTAGTTCCTGGCCGGGGTCCCCGGCTCCGCTTCGCCGTCCAGGGGGAGGCCGGCCTTAACGCAGGCGGCTTCCAGCACGGCCCGCAGCAGGCCCTCCGCCGCCCTCTCGCCGAGGGCGCCAGTCGCCTCGTCAATGGACGCGCTGTCGCCGGGGTTCTTCCCGAATGCGCCGCTCATGGTCGGCCCTCCTAAGACTTCAGTGCTGGTGCCCGTGCCCTCGGCTGCCGTCGAGGAAGTTCCGCAGCGTGTCCTTGTCGGTGTGGATCCAGCCTTCCTCGCCGATGCCGAGGACGTCGTGGACCGCCTCGTGGACCCTCTTGTCGGGGTCGAACGGGGGACCGCCGGGGACCCGGCCGGTGATGGTGACCTCCGGCATCGCGCCGTCCTGCAGCTGGCCGGCCGCCGCGAACCGGTACCAGTTCACGTCCACCGTGAAGCCGATCGCGGCGAACCGGTCGCGGATCTCGCGCTCGAAGTCCGGGTAGTTGTGCCGCTTGGCGGCAGCGCGCTGGTTCAGCTCAGCGTGCAGGGCGATGACCTGAACGACTTCCGAATCGAGCAGGTCAAGAACGTTCCCGTCATCCGTCAAGCTGTCCTCCCTGCGGCGCCTCCCCCGCCAGCACCGCCCGGATCTCCGGGGAGGCGTACACGTCGGCGGTGAACGCCTTCCACTGGGCCGGGGACAGGTGGCGGCGGACGATGGCGAAGAATGACATAAAGGCTCCCTGCCACGCGGAGGCCTCCACCCCTTCGCCCTTCCGGTCCCGCTCCAGCTGCGCCAGCAGCCGCATCGCGGCCACCATGTCGCGGGGGGCGACGTCGCCCTCCCCGTGGACGAGCCGCTCGGTACCCCGGGCGATGATCGCGGCGAGGGCGTCCTGCGGGCGGGCCGAGGTGACGGCGGTGTCGTCGCCCCGGGCGGCAGCCGCCTCCTCGAGCGCGAGGCGGGCCTTGCGGTGCGGCTCGGCGAGGTGCGCGACGTGGGCGCGAAGCGACTCCTCCTCCGGGACGGCGGGGCTCAGGCCGGCCAGCAGGCGGCGCACCTGGCGCAGCGAGTACCCCTCGGCGAGGGCGGAGTCGATGGAGCGCAGGTGCGGGGACCGGCACGCGGGGCACAGCGGGTCCCACGGCTTGTCGTGGGCCTGGCCGCCGATGACGACGCGGCGCAGCGGCAGCGGGCCGCTAGTCGTCCCCGTCACTGCCGTCGTCGCCGGTGTAGGTGTCCAGGCCGTCCTGGGCGCGCCTGACCGGGTACCAGCCGTCGCGGGAGTTCAGGTGCGGGTACTGGGAGTTCCACGCCCTGGAGAACTGCCCCCGGCGGACGGCCGGGTCGGCGGTGCCGGAGGCCGGGTAGACCTCGTGGTTCCACCTATCTTGTTGTTTCCATTCTGTCAGGATGTCCGACTTGGCCGCGCGGGACGTCACCCCCGCTAGGGACGCCTTGATGAGCGCGTCCGCCTGCGCCTCAAGCTCCCTGCAGACCCCGAACCGCATCCGCACCAGCCCCGCCTCCCTCCCATGCCGCCAGCAGCTGTTCCAGGCCCTCGTCGGCGCATGCCGCGATCAGGGTGCCTGACGGCAGGCCCACGGCGGCGGCGGCGTCAGGCTCGCGCATGTCACGGTAGAGGAGCATCTCGATGGCCCTCGCGCGCAGTGGCGGCAGGACGCTCGCCCGGCTGGCGTACATGGCCCGCAGGTCAAGGACGGAGTACTGGGTCCCGTCCGGGGCGGTGATCATCTCCGTTCCCTCAGACAGGTAGAGGGACTCGATGGCCTGAAGGTGCCGGAACAGCTCCCTCAGGTGCGTGAGGTCAATCGCCCCTCCTCCTCTCAGAGTGCCGGCAGGAAGGCCCGGGGACTAAAGCTCCCTGGCGCGATCATAAGCCATGGAAGGGAGAAGAGGGCATCCCTGGAGGGCCCGCGCGCAGGTCAGGGGGTGCCGATGCCCTCCAGGAACCGCTGCATGCCCTTCATCGACCAGACCACGGCGTCGGCCCGCTTCGAGAGGGAGGCGCGGAACACGGCGAAGTAGCGTTCCTCGATCGCGTAGCTCACGCCGTACTGGGTGCGGTCCTCAATCGTCGGCCTCCCGGCCGCCTCATGGCCGGGCATCACCCGGAACCCCCGGGAGAACCGCTCCTCCCATTCCGCCTTGGCGAACATGGAGTCCGCCCAGATGGAGGCGGCGGCCAGCTCCCACTCGTACATGCGGGTGAACATGACGCCAAGCAGGTTCCTGCGGTCCCGGTCCGACAGCCTTCCCCAGTCCTGGACCGGGACGCCGAGCTCGTCCTTCTCCCACATCGGGGAGCCGTCCTCGTAGCACCTCACCTCGCCGGTCTCCGGGTCCGACAGCGGGACCTGGACGTGCCGGTTGACCCGCTCCAGGACGGCGAACGCCACCGCGAACCGGTCCCGGATCATCCCCGCCGCCAGGGCCTCCAGCTCTGCCAGGGCCTGGCGCTCCGCCTGCGGCCAGTCGCGGCGGATCCGGGCCAGCCCGGTCCCCTTGAAGGTGCGCGCCCGGTCGGGGGCCGTCTCGATCTCCATCGGCTTCTCGTCGCCGGGTTCCAGCGGCCGGTCCATGTCCCGCAGTGCCCGCTCGGCCTGCTCATGCACGTCGCTCACCGCTGCTCCCCCAGTAGCCCCCTGCTGGAAGCGCGGGCGATCCGCGCCTCGTGGACCATCGCGTCCCCGGCGGGCACCAGCGGCCCCGCCAGCTCGTCGCACTCCCCCTGGCTGCCGCACCAGCACTGCCCGCAGTCGGCCAGCAGCACCCGCCGCGCCAGCTCGGCACCCGTCATGGCGCCGCCTGGGCCTTCAGGTCCCAAAGCCACGTCACTCCAGTAGCGATCGAATCGCGGATGTGCTCGTTGTAGCCCCGCCCCGCCGCCTCCGGCACCAGCTCGATGACGGCCGCGCGGATCCTCTTCTTCCGCTCGTCGCTGCGCACCCGGGCGTCGCCCAGCATGACCGCCGACACGCGGGTGGCGGACACGTCATGGCAGTTGCCAGGGTCCATGGACCACACCATGAAGCCGGCCATCAGGCTGGACTCGACACGGTACCCGCCGCCCACCGACGGGGCCTCCAGGACCACGTCGGCCGGCCTGACCCGGTCAGTGACGGCGCTGATGGCGTCGCGCAGCTGCGTGGCCTTGTCCCAGGTGCCCCGGTAGCCGGTCAGGGCGGTGCGCGGTCGGATGGTGCCCTTCTCGTAGATGACCACGCCGTCCCCGCCCGCCGCCATCAGCGCCCACGCGCAGTTCGTGAGGGTCGCGTCCCAGGCGAGGACCGGGCGGCCCGGCTCCAGGTCCCGTGCTGTCGGCGGCCTCCACGGCGGGGGCGCGGGCTGCTCCTTCAGCCTGGCCCGCAGCCGCGTGCGGGACTGCTCCACGACGGCGCTCAAGCGATGATCTCCACTCCGCGCTCGTAGTGCGACAGCACGGCCCGGTACTTCGCGGCCACGCCCTCGGCGAACTCCTCGTCGTAGCCGAAGTGAAACTCCCGGGTGTCCCACGGCATGCCCATCGTCAGGAAGAACACGATGTACTTCCGCAGGCCGGACAGCCTCATGCACTCCTGCATCTGCGCCCAGTACCTCGGCCACCGCTCCCGGAACTGGGCGGAGTCCATGTCCCGGATGGCCGGCCGGTCCCTCGTCGCCTTGAAGCCGAAGACGTAGATCGACTTGAAGTCAAAGCCCAGCGGCCCCTCGCCGCCCAGGTCGAGGATGGCGTCCAGGTGGCAGCGCGACCGGGTCTCATGGTCAGCGAACCCGTGCTCCGTGCAGTACTTCTCCGGGTCGGGCCGGGCGCGCAGCATCCTGCGTGGCCGGCCGCAATTGGGGCAGCAGGTGGCGGGCAGCGGGACCGAAGCCCCCATCCAGTCGAGGAACGACTCGATGATCGCGTGCCCGAGGGAGCCGAACATGACGCTCATCATCGACTGGTAGTCCATGTCCTCCGGCCCGGCCTGCCCGGTGAGCCACAGCCACAGCTCGCGGTCGGTGGCCAGGGGATGCTGGGAGGCGTGGAACCAGCCGTCCGGCTCGCGCCGCACCGGCCGGGACACCATCAGGTTCAGCGTGGCGGGAGCCTCCCGGAGGATCCAGGAATAGAACAATGGTTTAATCAGGCATCCTTCGGCAGCCATATCGCCAATCCCAGTGATAATTGGCATCTACGTCACCAACCCCCGGTGAGTCGCATAATAGCTACGATTATAATCCCGCTGACAGATGATGCACCGCCTGCCTTTTCCGTTGGATCTGCTATGCGTACTTTCGTCAGTAAACTCATGTCCATTATCGCAGTGAGTGCGATTGGCTAGCGGGTGATGTCCATTGCGTACGTAGTCATTCATGTTCTGCTGGTGGGTGCCGTAGTACAGGTTGGTGCAGTGATTATTGGAAGGAACGTCATCCAGGTGGCAGACTTCAGTGTGGTCAGGGGCTGGCCCGATGAACGATGCCGCGACTAGTTGGTGAACATAGAATCGCCTGACCAGCAGCTTCCCGGAACCGTCCTTGCCTCCTTCATAAAGACTGACCATCGGATGCCCGCTCTTTGGGTGTACTGGCGTTTTGAGTAGGCCACCACGAGACCCCTGACGCTTCGCACTTTGCATTCTGCCGCACGAAGAAATTGCGTAAAATCCGTAACCTTCAATGGAAGACCACTCCTCTGAAGCACAGCAGCCGCTGTTGGCCATGTCCCCTATCCCGGCGATGACGGGCATCAGCGGCCTCCCGCGATGAGCTTGCTGGGGTATCTCTCGATGCGCCCCTGGTAGGGCGGGGTCACGCAGTGCCACTGGGAGAAGTTCCCGGCCGTCCTGCTCATCCGGATCGCCTGCCAGGTCCCGCTGCGCCTCGACCTCGGATCGCGCTCAGGGTAGGCGGGGAAGCCGAACACGGCGGTGGCCTCCGCGACGAGCCGGGCGTTGCGGTCCTCGTAGGTGGTGCCAGGCGGCATCTCGATGACGGTGACGCGGCCCGGAAGGCCGTCCAGCGCGGGGTCCTCCCACCAGGGGTCCACCCGGCTGCGGTCAGCGGGGACGATGACCACGTGCTCCGCCCCGGGGCGGTTCACGTAAAGCCACCGGCCGATGGAGGCGTCCCCGCCGGTGCAGCCTCCGGTCAGGTAGCGGTCAGCGTGCGGGACATGGACCGTGAGCACGTTGGTAACAACGCCCTCGGCTGCCTCGTCGCTCAGGCTCCTGGCGGCGGTGAAGGACACCGTGGCCAGGCTGGCGGGAGTCACCCGACCTCGATCGACGGATCGGACGCGCACACCCGGACGACCAGCTTCCCGTCCGCGTACAGGTCGCCGTCGGGGACCCGCAGGTCGTTGACGACCAGGCGCGGCCGGTTGGACGAATCGGGGGACCGCTCGACGCGCACCGAGCTGACCCCGAAGAGAAGCTGGTGGCCCTGCTCGTCGTAGGCGATGCCGGACCGGACCAGGCGGTCCGGCACCTGCACTGATTCTGGCACCCGCGCAGAGTGGATAACGCGCCATGGCAGCCGGGGTATGTACGGCGGAACCTCGGGAGCTCCTTCGCGGGCCTCGGCCAGGGCGGCAAGGGCCTCGGCCAGGGCGTCGGACAGCTTCCTGGCAGCCTGTTTTGCCGCGTCCGCCCTGGCGTTGGCATTCTCCAGGCGCACCTCAGCCGTGGCGACCTCGGCCCGCATCCGGTCCAGCTCCTCGCGAAGCTCGGGGAGGGTGCTGAGGGAGGCCTCGACCTCCTCCCACTTGCGCGCCGCCTCCAGGATCTCGGACAGGTCCACGTCCCGGATGGCGACCAGGTCCCAGGCGACCTCGGTCAGCTTGCCGTTGGCGTACCACCGCATCGGCAGCGCGATCCGGTCTCCCTGCGCCTGCTCGTTCAGCTTGTCGAGCATCTTCCGGGTGATGGTGATTGACTCGCCCAGCGTCGACTTCCCGTCCCACCGGAAGGTCCACTGCCCGCCTAGCGGCGTGTGCCCGTCCAGCTGGTCGTCCCACTGGTTGCCGCTGCTGCCCGTCTTCTGGCCGCCGAGCACCCGGGCGGTGTGCAGCTCGTGCAAGCGCCCCATCTCGGCCGTGGGGGAAGTCCCCGTCATGGCGTGCCTTCCTCGTCTTCGTCCTCGTCCTTCGGGTCCTCGAAGGGGATCGCGGCCCGCACCTCGTCACGCGCCTCCTGGCTAGCCCGCAGCCTGGTCAGCACGGCGGCCTCGCCATGGAGCCGGTCGCCGCCTGGCATCACGTAGTAGCCGCCGGGCTGCTGGTCTATCGCCTTCAGCCGCACCCCCAGCTTCAGGTGCTCGTGGGCGGAATCGATGCCCTGCGGACCATGCTCCTCGGTCGCCTGGCTGTTGATCCAGAACTCGGCCACCCGGGACGAGGCGCCGGTCTTCAGCCGGGAGACCCGCGCCCGGCTCAGCCGACCGGTTACCTCCTCCTCGCCCCAGTAGGCGCCCTTGCGCTGGCTGCCCTGCGCGAATACCTGCGCCATCTCGATCTTGGCGGTAGTCGCGTGCTGCATCGCCTTCGGCCCGGCCGACACGTCACCGCTCATCATCGATCCTGGATTGGCGCGGTACTGGTTGACCAGCAGGATGGTGACGCCATTGTCCCGGGCGAGGGTGGCGAGGTGCTTGGACATCCTGGTGATCACCTGGGCGTTCTTGCCGACCAGGTCCTTCTCCGCGTCCTTGTCCAGGGCCTTCTTGCTCTCCAGGCCGCCTATCGAGTCGACGATGATCAGCGACGCGAGGCCGCTGGCGCACCACTCCCGGGCCATGTCGCTGGCCGTCTCGGAGTCCGGCGGGAAGGGATGGTTCCAGCGGCCCGCCTGGCGTGCCCGCTTCGAGCAGTCCACCCCGATGGCGGTAGCCCAGGCGGGCTTGAAGGTGCCCTCGATGTCCTCGTAGACGACCCCCAGGTCCGGGAACATTCGCTGGTAGTTGACGGCGGCTGACAGTACCAGGGAGCTTTTCCCGGCGTCCTTCACGCCGACCAGCTCGTAGATGCGGCCCCGCCGGAATCCGCCCTCGCGCAGCGCCCAGTCCACGGCGATCGACCCGGAGGGAACTATCTCGGCAGCAGGCCGGACCAGCCCCGCCTGGCGCTCCCCGTAGGACCTCCCCATCTTCGCGGCGAAGGCCGCAAGCTGGCGGGCGGTCACGACAGCCGCCTGCGCCGCAGGCCGCGCCGGTAGAGGCGCGCGGACTCAGCCGTCCAGGATGCGACGACGTACGCGAAGCAGGCGTTGCCGAGCAGGAACTGCGACGGGTTGAAATGGATCGAGGCGTCGCCGTAGATGGCGAAGAGGAACTGGAGGAAGAAGGCGAGCCACCGCTGGCCGAGGGGCCTGCACCAGTACCGCGCGAAGGGCAGCGCGTGCGCGGCCGCCTGCCTGAGGATCATGGCTGGCCCGCCCGGTGCTTCTTAACCCACGAGCGATGGCGGCCAGTCCAGGCGAAGGCCTCGCTGCGCGCCTCCTCGCCGCTGCCCACCCGCACTCCTATGCGCCAGGAGGCGATCCACACCCGGAAGAACGGCCACCAGGCGATGTCCTTCGCCTTTGCCCGGTCACGCCGGTAAGAGCGCGCCAGCCTGCGTGGTCCTGGGTACCGGCTCATGTCATCGCCTGCTCTCAATAGCTTGAAACATTGTATTCGACGCGGGCACCCCGCCGCTAGTGAAGGAGGGGTCAGTCCCCGATGGGGGTAATCCCCGCCAGCCGCCAGCCGGTGCGCACGCCCCGGCCGGGCACCGCGTAGGAGCGCCGCTCCGCGTCGGCGAGGACCAGGGTGCCAGGCCGGATGCGCCGCAGGTCGCCGGGGACGTCCGGCTCGTCGTCGCGGCGGGGGGAGAAGCAGGCCATGGACAGCGACGACACCTCCGTGTCAATCGCCGCCCACCACATGGTGGTGCCGGCGCGGGTCAGGGCGGGATGCCACTCGGCGAGGATCCCCGCGATCGGGAAGGTCCCCGCCCGCGCCGCCGAGGCCGCCAGGGCGATCTCCCGCGCCTGCTGGCGGGTGCCCTCCCCGTGCCGGTCCAGCTGGGCGAACGGCAGGGGCGACATCCAGGTGCCATAGGCCTCCCGGTCCTGCCGGTACAGCTCCGAGGCCCGGTACTCGGCGGCGGCGGCGGGGTCCGCCGAGGGCGGCGGAGAGTACTGGCGGCAGGCGACCGTGCACCGCTTCGGGGGGCCCTTGACGGCGAGCTTCAGCGCCCGCTTCCCCGCCGCCATCCGCTCCGCGTTGACGGCCGCGTTGCGCTCTCCCTGGAGCGCCGCCTCGGCCTGCCAGTCGTACGCGCACGGCAGCCCGCCGGGGCCGCTGGCGGCGGGGTCCTTGTGCTCGCAGCGGGTCGCGGTGCCGTCGCGGGCGCCCTGCAGCAGCAGGGCGATCCCCCGGCGGGAGGGAATGATCGCGTCGAGGGCGCCGGCGGAGACCAGGGCGCGCAGGACGTCGGCCCTTGCCCCTGACCGGGACCGGAAGTCATCCCAGGACGAGTACGGCTGCCCCCTGGTGATCGCCTTGACGGCGGCGTCCCCGACGCCCCTGACCGACTTCAGGCCATAGGTGACGCTCAGCGGCCCGCACGTGAAATCGGCGCCTGAGAACCTCACGTCCGGGGGGAGGACTGAGATTCCCCTGCGGCGGGCGTTGACCGCGAACGGGGCCATCCGGTCCATCTCCTTGAGGGTGGACAGGATCGAGGCGGTCATCTCGACCGGGTAGTGCGTCATCAGCCAGGCAGTCCAGTAGGACAGCACGGAGTAGCACCAGGCGTGGGCCCTCCCGAACGCGTACTTCCCGAACTCGGCCATGGCCGACCACAGCTCGCGGACCTGGTCCTCGTCGTGCCCCCGCTCCGCGCACCGGCGGATGAACTCTTCCCCTGCCGCCTCGATCTTCTCGGTCAGCTTCTTCCCCATCATCTTGCGGACGCCGTCGGCCTCCAGGTCGTCATACCCGGCCACGATCTTGCAGGCCATGAGGATGTCCTCCTGGTACGCCATCAGCCCGTAGGAGCGCTTCAGGTGCTCCTCCAGCAGCGGGTGCGGGTAGGTGACCGGCTCGGCCCCGGAGCGCCGCCGCAGGTAGGCCTCGGCGGCGCCCGAGTTGCGGGGCCCAGGCCGGATGATGGTGGTCAGGTCCGACAGGTCGCTGATGGAGCCGGGCTTCATCCGCTCGCAGTAGTCGCTGCACAGCGGGGTTTCCAACTGGAACATCCCGAGCGTCTGGCCGGTCCCGATCTCGTCGTACACCTGCGGGTCCAGGTGCTCTTCCTCCCAGCCGCGCAGGTCCAGCGCGATGCCGGCGCGCGCCTCGATCAGCTCGACCGCCCTGGCGATCGAGTCGAGGTTGCGCAGCGTCAGCATGTCGACCTTCATGTAGCCGAGGGCCTCCACGGACCGGAAGTCCCACTGGGTGACCATCAAGCCCTTTCCGCCCTCCTCGCGGCGCATCGGGATCCTCCCCGCCAGCGGGACGCCGGGGGAGATGACCAGCCCGGCGGGATGCTGGCCGAACGCGTACACCCGGCCGGACAGGGCCTGGGCGACCTCGAACAGCTGCGGGTACCGACCCGCGTACCGGGCGATCTGCGGGTCGGTGACGAGCTCGTCCCATGGCAGCCCCAGCCCGGCGGTCCCGGCCTCGGCCTCCTCGATCAGCCCGGAGACTACCTTCATGTCGCCCACGGCCTCGTCGGGCAGGATCGCGGCCATGACGGTGGCGAGCTTGGCCAGGCTGCGCTTCATCCCGCCCCGCAGGACGGTCCCTATCCGGACGACGTGCTCCTCGCCGTACTTCCCGATGGCGTAGTCCTGCGCCTGCCCGCGCCTGCTGGAGGGCAGGTCCAGGTCGAAGTCGGGCAGCTCCCTGCGGCCCTCGGTGAGGAACCGCTCGAACATCAGGCCCGCCCTCAGCGGGTCGACGCTGGTGATCCCGGTCAGGTGGCTCATCAGCGACCCGGCCGCCGACCCCCTGCCGGGGCCGACGAGGATGCCCTGCGACCGGCACCAGGAAACAAGGTCCGCGACGATCAGGTAGCAGCCCGCCAGGCCCTTGCGGGCGACCATGGCGAACTCGCGGTCCTCCCGGTCGCGGTACTCCCGGGTACCGGGCACCTGGTGCCAGCCGGCCTCGCACAGCTGCCGCAGGGCCCGGGCGTCATCATCGGGGGTGCCGCCGGGGGTGAACACCGGCGGCTCGACGTGGCCGCCGACCCTCGCGGTGCACCGGTCCGCGATCTCCAGGGTATTGCGGAAGGCCGCGTCCAGCATGTCGCGGTCCAGGTAGCCGAGCAGCTCGCGGGCGCGGTCCTCGGAAAGCATTCCGCTGAAGTTCCAGTAGTTCTCCTTGGACTTCCCCGCCTGGCAGGCCATCCACAGCCTGTGCAGCCCCTCCTCGGCGGGCGACGGGTAGTGGGCGTCGGACGCGGCGACAATCGGCAACCGGTACTCCCGGGCGATGTCCTGCAGCATCAGGTTGAGGCGGCGCTGGTCGGGGATCTCGTTGGGTTGCACCTCCAGCATCAGCCGACCGGGGAACAGGGCGCGGAGCCGGTCCAGGGAGTCCAGGGCCTCGTCCACCCGCCCTTCCAGGAGGTCCTGCGACAGGACGCCGCCCAGGCAGGAGGTGGTGGCGATCAGGTCGCTCCCGTAGCGCTCCAGCAGCTCCCAGTCGACCCGGGGGCGCCCGTAGAAGCCGGTAGCGAAGGACTCGCTGGAGGCCGCCCACAAGTCGTGCAGGCCCCTGTTGCCCTGCGCGATGAGGATGAGGTGGTCGCCGTTGACCAGCTGCTTCTGGGCCGCCTTAGCCGCCTGCACCTCGGCCTCAAGGCGGCGGATCTCCGGCGTGACGATGGTGCCGTCGCCATCCGCGAGGGCGGCCAGCCGGGCACGCTGCCCGGCGGTGTCCGGCGGGCGGGCGAGGCGGTCGGGCCGGAAGTAGGCCTCCATGCCGAGCAGTGGCTTGATCCCCGCCTTGTCGCACTCGGCCTGGTGCTGGACGTGCACGGCGGCGTTCCCGTGGTCGGTGCACGCGACGGCGGGGATCCCGAGGCTGGCGGCCATCGCGGCGACCTCGGCGGGAGTCTGCTCGCCGTCGAGGACGGACAAGTCGGTGTGGCAGTGCAGGTCGGCGTACGTCATGGGCGGCCTTCCGGGGACAGGCCGGCCGTGCCACCCCGGGGAAAGTGGCACGGCCGGAGATCGGGTGGCTAGAAGGCGGGCGCCATGTCTTCCTGGTCGTCCTGGGGCGCCTGCGCGGCCTCGCGCTCAGCGAAATCGCGGTCGCCGTCCGCCGCCGGGGCGCGCTTCTTGACGCGGTCCCGGAACTTCTGGGCCGCCGGGGCGTCCACGGTGGGGGCAGAGGCGGAGGCAGTCTCGCTGGCGGCCTCGCCGTCCTCGTCCTCGCCGTCCTGGCCCTTGCGTCCGTAGCCGCCCTCGGGCTCCTCGCCCTCGATGAACCAGCGGCGGTAGTGGTCGAGGGTCGAGTGGTCCAGCAGGTATGTCTCCAGGTCGAAGCCGATCAGCTCCAGGGTGCTAGTGTAGGCCTCCCATGCTTTGGTGCCCGGGGCCAGGTCCGGGGTGGGCCGGAGGGTGGCGACCGTGTACTCGTTCTCCTTGCGGGTGACCTTGACGTCGGCGTCGGACCAGGTGCCGGTGATGTACGCGGACGCGGCCGGGGCGGCCCAGAACGTCTCGTAGTTCATCGCGACGATGACGAGCTGCGGGACCTGGTGGACGTTGCCGTCCTTGTCCTTGTGCTCGGTCATCTTGTCCCGGAGGCCGACGGGCTTGCCGGTGGCGGGGTCCTTGACCAGCTCGCGGACGGCGGCGATTCCGTACGTGAGGTACCGGGTGCGGCTCATGTCCTTCTTGAACTTCGGGTCGGGCACCCCGGCCCACCTGTCGTGCAGGTAGCAGACACCGTCGTAGCCGTCCTCCCATCCTTCGAGCGGCATCCCGTCCGGGCCGCCCAGCCGGAACTGGCGGTCCTTGCGGCAGACGCCCCACATCTTGTCCGGCCACTTGTCGCCCTTGAAGCCCTCGGGCTGGGGCTTGGTCGGCATGTAGGAGTGGACCTCGAACGAGTAAACGTCGGCCTTGTCGGTGATAAGGCGGAGGTACACGGGGTCGTCCCCGTCCTTGATGATGAGCTGGTCCAGGCGGCCGAATGACCTCTTGCGTGCCCTGGCGATCTCGTCGGCGATCTTCTCGGCGGCTTCCGCGCCCCTGCTGAGTGGCACTGAGTGCCCCTTTCTCCCTGCTAGGTGACCTTCCGGGCGATGACCGTGCTCACGGCGTATCGTGCCATCTCGCTGGTCGCGCGCCCTGCTCCTGTCATGAACACAATACAGCCTTCATTGCTATCACGCCACACCCTCGGGCCGTCGCCCGGCCACGCCCCCACGGCGAAGCGCATGAAAACCCCACGGGAGGAGAGCTCGGCCGCGATCATGCCCTGCCACCGCGACAGCTCCCCCCTGCCGGGCCAGGAGGAGGCCCCCTGGGGGTCGCGCATGCTGTACCACCCCCACTCCCACCCCTGCCGGGGCGGCGGCTCCTGCGGCCCCGGCGGGGACGCGGGGACGTGCATGAAGCCCCACTCCTGAAGCACCTGCTCCTGGGTCACCGTCACCCGGCGCCCCGCCAGCCACGCCCGCGCCCGCAGCGCGGCGGCCCGCAGCGCGGCGGCGCGCTCGATGCCCTCCCGGTTGTCCCGGTCGAGGAACAGGCCGCCCTCCGGCGTCAGGTCATAGGCCCGGCGGGTGGCCGGGTCGAGCAGCTGCAGCAGCGCGTAGCGCAGCCCCTCGTCCCTCGCCATCGGGTCGAGGGCCAAGTAGGCGAGGCGCAGCTCCCGGGTGGTGGCCCGGGTGGGCACGCCCAGCCTGCGGTAGTAGCCGCGCACGTCGCGGACGGTCCAGGGGACCAGCTCCTGGCAGGACGACGCAAGGAAGACCGGGCCGCCCTCCCTGGCGACGCTCCAGCCGTCATCGGTAATGCGCTCCCCCGGCTCTGCCGTCCAGGCGGCGGGCTCCGCCATGGCGGACTGGGCCTCGGCGAACTCCCGGGAGGCCGAGGACAGGACCCTGGTGTAGTGCAGGACGCAGCGGGCGCCGAGGACCTCGTCCAGCCGCAGGTCCCCGCTGTCGCCGGTGAAGGGGCTACTCACCGTCCTCCTGGTCCGGGCCGGGGGCCGCGCGTTCCTCGCCCGCAGCTTCGCCGACTTCCGGGGGCGGGTCCGGCAGCGGGACGTCCTCGGCATACACGGGCCGCAAGGCGCCGCTGCCCGCCTCGATGCCAGTGACGCGGCCCGTCACCGCGCCGGTCTTCCTGATGCTCATGCCGTCCGTCCTCTCGTCGCCTTCCCCTAGCGTGCCACCTTCCGGCGGCCGGGTGGCCGGCTCCTCCGTCCACTGGCAGCCGCACGCCCGGCACCTGATGCACAGGTGCGGCCCGGCGCCGGGGTCCTCCTCGCAGGGGAACCCCGGCAGGGGCCCGAAGGTGAGCAGCGGGACCTCCTCATGGAAGGCGACGCTGGCGTCCTCCGCCCCGCAGGCGGGGCAAAGGTGCTGCGGATCGTGCGGGCGCAGGCCGTAGGGGCTCACCCCGGGCCCCGGCCTAGCGCGGCGCTCATCGAGGCGACCGCCTCCGGGTTCAGCGCGCGCCATGGCGCCCACGAGTCGTCGTCCAGCTTGTGCTCCATCCACCCCGGGACATCCGGCGTCGGCTCGAACGACGGCTCGCCCGCCGCGCACCGCTCGCACTGGTAGCCCAGGTGCTCAGCGCAGAAGTACAGCCCGCAGCCGTCCTCGCCGCCGAGCGGCACCTCCCCGGCGCAGACGAAGGCCAGCCCCCGGTCAATCGCCGCGCCGCAGCCGGCACGGTCGCACGTCGCGGGCACCCCGTACCCGATGTCCCGCTGCCACCTGGCGTCGTACCCTACTGCCCAGCTCACGGAATGCTCCTTTCGCCCTACAGTGCAGTTCGCTTCCCGTGTCCCCGCAATCCGATCTGCACTTGTGCACTATCAGCCTGTCAGCGAGTATTTCCGATAGTAAGTTCTGCACTGGTATCTGCACTTCAGTGCACATCTTCTGCACTCACTCCCCCGGAAGTGCACTGCCGGAGAACGGCAGGCGCACCTGCAGGCCGGGGAAGCCCGCCCAGCCGTTGCCCCGGTAGTACTCGTGCTCCTTGCGCAGGCTCGCCGTCAGCCACCTCTGCGCCCGGGGCGGCATGTGCCCCTCGCGCTTGCACCACGCCGCGTACGAGGTCCAGATGTCAGCGCAGCTGCGGCTGACCGCGTACCTCTCGGGCGGGACGACCTCCAGGCAGTCCTCGGCGAACTGCGCCACGATGTCCTCGTCCTTGCGGTAAGACTCGGCGGCCTCGACTGCCGCCCCGGGCACCTGCAGGCCCCGCCGCCGCCATTGCACGGCTCCCTCGATGATCCAGGCGAGGATGCCCTCCCCCTCCTCGCGGACCAGACGGCGCTGCAGGTCCCGGTCGCGGTGCTCCTCGGGGATGACCACCGGCCAGGTGATCAGCCGGACGCGCCGCCAGGTGGCGCCGTCATCAGAGACGCGGGGCAGGTGGTTGGTGGTCAGGTGTATTTTGCCGACCGGCTTGAACTCGAAGAAGTCGTTGCGCATGAAGCGGGCCGCCACGGCGTCCTCGCCGGTCAGCTGCTTCAGCTTCTGCTCGTCGAGGCTCTTCCCGGCCTTGGTCTCGCTTGCCCCCAGCCAGCGGCGGCCGACCATCCTGGCCACGTCATTCGGGATCCGGCCGTCAATGGAGGACGCCATCAGGGTCTCGACCGGGAGGGTCTGGGAATAGCTGCCCAGCAGGTGGCTGATGACGTTGTGGAAGACGCCCTTGCCGTTCGCGCCGCTGCCATGATGCAGGAAGAAGACCTGCTCCGAGGTGTCGCCAGTCGCGCAGTAGCCGGCGATCAGCTGCAGGTAGAAGCGGATCGTCGGGTCCGGCTGCACCGTGGCGAGGAACGCCTCCCACTGCGGCGCCCTCGCCCCCGGCCGGTAGGCGGCCATGCACTGCAGCGTCATCCGGTCCTCGGGATCGTGCGGGCGCCGCTCCCCGGTGGCCAGGTCCACCACCCCGTCGGTGACGTTCAGGGCCATCGGGTCGGCGTCGAATGTCGCCTGGTCGATCTGCATCAGGGGAAGGCCGCGCGCCAGCTTGTTGGCGACGTTAACGGCCTTAGCGGTCTGCTGCTTCTTGACCCATTCCAGGAAGCGGTCGCGGGGCGACGGCAGGACGGTACCGTCGGCGGCCACGTCCGCCTCGTCGTCGAAGGACATCGCCTCCGTGTCCGCCAGGGTCCGCAGCATCACCTGGGCGGCCCACTCCCCTGCCTCCGGCACGTCGGTGACCCACACGCCGGCCTTGTAGCGCATCCAGGTGCGCTGGGTGGGGTTCCACCGCAGGGTATCCCCGTAGCGGTCGGCCATCCGGTCAGCCAGCCCGAACTCATTCTGGGGCCGGGCCGGCCAGTCGGCCTGGGTGGCCTGCCACTGGATGACGCGCGGCTCGGCAAGGCCCTTGCGCCACCCGCTCGTGAACGTCCGGTTGGCCTCCCCCTCGCCGAGGCCAGCCGCGCGGGCCGCGTCGCACAGCGCGGCCCGCGCCTCCGCCTCCGACAGGATGCCCGCCCCGCCGAGGGTGCCGAGGGAGAAGGCGGCGGCGTTCAGCGTGTCGTTGCGCTCGCCGGACGGGGCGTCCCGGACCCGGGCGGCCTCGGCCCGCAGCGCGGCCTCCGCGTACCGGCGGGTCGACCCGGCCGCCTCGGCGGGGAACGCGCCGGCGAGCGCGCTGCCGTTCTGCACCCTGTCGTGGCCCCGCAGCAGGTCTATGAGCCAGCCAGGCGCCTCGGCCGGGTCGATGTCATGGGCCGGGCTGAGCTCGTAGGCGCCCTTCGCCGAGACGGATGGCGGCGCGACGATGAAGCCGTTCTCGCCGCGCACGTCCAGGCCCCTGCCGAGGGCCTTCCCGGCGGAGTTGCGGATGTCGAAGCCAGGGTGGGCGAACAGGTAGTGCACGCCGCCGGAGCCGGTATGGTGCACCCGGGTCTCCGGCAGCGGGCCGTGGCGGCGCTCGTAGCCGGCCAGCGTGGGATCTCCCCCGTTGTAGGTGTCGACGTCCATCGCGAAGATCCCGGACCGCCGGCCGGTGACGATGCCGATGTTGGCGTAGGGCCACCACTCCGTGGCGGGCATCATCGCCTCCGGCCGCCACCAGCCGGCGACCTCATCGACGTCGCTGCTGGCGAAGTCAGGCCATGACTGGTGCACCGGGTGCTTGCCTGGGCTGGCGCACTGCGCCCCGGCATGGCAGGAGCAGTGCCCGTCAGGGCCTATCCAGCGGACCGGCATGACCTGCCAGCCGCGCCGGGCGTACGACAGGGCGGAGTCCAGCAGCTCCTGACGGCGCTCCTCGTCAGGGGCGTCCAGGACCGGCGGGAGGGCGCCGCCGGGGGGGTCGTCCTGCGCCGTCATGGCGCGTCATCGCCCCGCGCCTCGGCGAGGAGGGGAAGCGCGAAGAACGAGTCGTGTCCCGGGCCGAACCGGGCCACGGTGACCGGGGCGCCGCGCCAGTAGCCGCCGTGAGGCCCGAACGCCTGGCGGCACACGGCCATGGCGTCCCCGGGGCCGAAGCGCTCCAGGAACCCGCCCGTCACCTCCCGGGCGCGGAAGTGCGGCAGGTGGGGACCGCAGCAGCGGGTGATCTCCGCGATCACGTAGTCGTGGAACTCAAGGTGGGCAAGGGTCTGACGGGATGCGAAATCCGGTGACGTGGTCACCATGGAGGGACACCTTCCGGGGTTTTGAGGATCCGTCGTGAAGGCCGTGCACGCTGGCCCCTGAGGGGCCAGGCACTACCGGGTCACTGCCAGAGCGCCCCCCTCTCCGCCCGCGCGGCGAGCGACGACAGCTCGTAGCGCCGCAGGAAGCCGGTCAGGCCCCCGGTGACGGCGCCCTCCCACCTGGCAGCCTCCCAGAAGCCGTCCCCGGAGGGTACCCCTGGCTGGCGCGGCGGGTCGGCCAGCTCCATGATGTCCTTCCATGCCTCCACCGGGGCTTCCGGGTCGCCCAGCGTGGCCCTGTCCAGCGCGGGCAGCGGCCAGCGGAACCCCGACCCGGCCAGCGCCTGCACGGCGCGGGCCGGGCCGATGCCGCGCACCCCGGGAATGCCGTCGGACGCGTCCCCCGCCAGGGCCCGTAGGCACGGCAGCAGGCGGGGGTGCGCGCGCCACCTGCGCTCGACGTCCACGTCCCGGTCCGGCGGGACGCCCCGCAGCGTGGCGCGCTCAGTGCGGCCGTCAAGCAGCTGCAGCAGGTCATCGTCGCAGGACCAGATGACGATGCGCTCGCCGGGCAGGCCCCGGGAGGCAGCCCGCCACAGGGCCGCGATCACGTCATCGGCCTCAAACCCGGGCACCGTCACCTGGGGGATCCCGGCGGCATCGACCAGCTCGCGGGCCTGGGCCTCCTCCAGGCCGCCATCGCGCGCCCGGGGGCGACGGCCCCGCTTGTACGGCCCCCACAGGGACCGGCGCCAGTCCAGGCCGCCGGGGCCGTCCCACGCGACCACGACCCGGCCAGGGCGCGTCTCGCGCACCCGCGCGGCCAGGGTCCCGGCGAGCATCATCAAGGTGGCGGTGGGCGTCCCGTCAGCGGCATGAAGCCCGCTGCCCCGCGCGGCGCGGCTGCACCTGACGAGCAGCCCGGTCCCGTCCGCCAGCAGGACGGGGCCGTCAGGCGCGGGCACCGCTGGCCTGCCGCGCCGCTGGCGCGTCCTCGCCGAGGCCGTACAGGATGGTGACGGCCCTGACCACGCCGAGGACCTCCTCCAGCCGCTGGTCCGCCGCCGTCCTGGCATCCGGCCCCGTGCCGTGGAAGGCGCCGAGGGCATGCAGGCTCCGGGCCATCGGCTCGATGTCGGCAAGCGAGAACAGCCGGGCGGAATCTGCCTTGTCGGGGTCGGAGCGGAGGAACTCCATCGGGGTGCCGTCAGGGCTGACGAACCAGGTCAGCGGGTGATCAGGATCCGGGGAAAGCTTGCCGCGCAGCCAGGAGGCGCTCTTGCCGAAGAACGTGCGGGCGGCCTCGTCCACCCGCCACACGGGCGTCTGCTTGCGGTGCCAGTCCCGGCTGGCGATCGCTTCCCTCGTCACGATCGGCTGGCGCACTGCCATCTGTCCCTGTCCTCCTCAGTCAGCGGCGCGGCCCCGCCGGTTGCCTCCCGGGGGCCGCGCCGTCTCTCGCCCTCTCAGGCTTACTTCTTCGGTGCGTGCAGCGACGCCGTCGGCGCGCTGCGGGTGGTGATCGCCGCGAGGATCTGAAGTCCCCGCAGCGGGTGGCGCCGGATCCAGTGCGCCATCTTGACGTGGTCCAGCACCCGGACGGACCGGGTAAGCCCGTTGTACTCGGCCTGGGTGACCTTGCCGTCGGCCAGCAGCCTTAGCAGGACTGCCCCCGCCGGCTCGGCCTTGCCCTTGACGTACCTCTGCTGCCATGCGTCCTGGTAGCCCTCGACGGGCACCTCGAATGGCTTTTCCGGCTGGGCGGCGAGCAGGTGGCCCTTGCCCTTGCCGGACTCGATGACGGTGACGGGAAGGCCCGCCTCGCGGGCGAGGTGGTCCTGGTGGACTCGGATCATCTCCTGGACGGCGGTGCGCCGCTTGCCGATCTCGTCGTTCACCGCGTCGATGGCGCTGACTTCCTCGGTCAGCGCCTTCACCTCGGCGGCCTCCAGCCGCCTTGCCTCGGTCGGGCTCACCCTCCCGAACACCTCGGGCAGGTGGCGCAGCGCCCCGAGCAGGCCCTCGGTCAGCGGGACCTGCTCGACGGGGTCAGGCGCCGGGGGAACCTCGGGGGCCGCCGCCGGGCGGGCGAGAAGGTCGGCGAGCTTCTCGATGGTCCAGGGCTTGTCTCCCTGGACCATCGACAGGACGCCGGGGGCTACTGCCTGGTCGAGGGCAGTGCTCGCGGTCGCTTCAGTCATGATGCTTCCTTCGGGTCGGGTGTTGCTGTCGTGCCGATGATAGCAAGAAAACCTGCTATCAGGCAACCAGGGCTAGTCGTCCCCGCCGGGGTCGACGTTCCAGGCCGGCTCGTTGCGACGGGGCTCCTCGTGCCGCCTGATGTCGTCCTCGTGGGAGGCGTAGAACTTGTCGGCCACCTCCTGCGCCACGGCGGACAGCCCGCCGATGGTGGCCGCGAACTCCTTCAGCTCCTCCGCCGGCGGATCGTTGACGGGTGCCTCCTCGACACGGGCCACGATGCCCGTGAAGTCCTCCGCGAGCCCCTCGAACAGGGCCGGGAGGCCGGCGAAGAATCCCATGATCGACGCGGCGTTGTCGAACTGGATCCCGCTGAGGACCTCGGAGACGTGGTCCTTCAGCTCCGTGAGCGCCGGTGATGGTGATGGTGCCATGTCGTGCTCCTCTGATGGTGACGGGGGCGGCGGGCGGTCACCGCCCGGTCCGTGCCCGGGGTCAGGCCGGGCCCTCCTGGACTCGTAGGTGACCTCCGGCCCGGGGTCATCCACTGGCGATGTTAGCAAGGAAAGCCTCATCCCGCGAACAAGCCGGAACAGCCGGCGCAGGCGGTGCTTCCACCTGCGGTACAGGCGCCCGACCAGCCGGACCAGCCGGAAGTCCCCGTTCCCGCCGGCCCGCCAGGTCATCAGCTCCGGGTCCGGGCGCGGCGGCGAGGGCCGGAACCGGAGCCTCGGGCACGGGATGGCGCCCCGCCGGCGCCACGACCACCGCAGCCCGCGAGCGCCTCCCCGGGCGGCACCGCGAGCCGCCGTCCAGGGCAGCCTGCGCCACCGCACCCTCGCCGCCCCCCTCCTGGCCCAGTAGAGCGGGGACAGCGGGGGGACCCACCCCAGGCCGCGCGGGCGCGGCGGGCGGCCGGGCATGCCACCCCGGCCGCCAGGCGGGCGGAACGCCGCCCCGGAGCGGGAGGCGCCCCGGGACCGGGCGCCGCCAGCCCGGGGCACGCCGCCTGGGCGGCGCCCGGTCCCGCCGGGATGGCGGCTCCCCCCGCCGGGGATGCCCCGGGACCGCCCGGCCGCCATCCCCGGGAGGCGGAATGACGACGGGCGGGACCCTCCGGGCATCCTGCCCCGCGCCGGGGCGCCCCAGCCGGGCACCCCGGAGAGGCGCGCCCCGCGAGCGGAACCGCGCGAGGGACTCGCCCCGGCGCGGGGACGCGCGCCCCCCGGCCAGGGCAGGTGCATGCCCCACGGGCGCAGGCTTCCCGCGCGAAACGGGTGCGCACTCCCCGTGCGGAATGAGTGGCCGCCTCCTGCACGGGAGAGCGCCGCGCCCCCTGTGCGGAAGAAACGTGCACCCCCCGCACGGGAAGAGGCCGCACCCCCTGTGCGCACCCCCCTGTGCGCACCCCCGTGCGCGGCGCTACCCCCCGGGGGTAGCGCGCCCCCCGGGCCGCGCCGGCGCGAGCTGCCCGCACCCCCGGAGAACCGCGCCGGCGCGCTCTGGGCGGCCATGCGCAGCCAGGGCACGCGCCGCGCGATGCGGGGCGCGCCGCTCATCAGCGCACGCGCCAGCGAAGCGCCCCCCTGGCGCACCCCCCGGGGGCCGCGCCGGCGCGGCATGCCGCCGCCTCGCCAGTTCCGGGGGTGCAGCCGGCGCAGTACCGCGCCGGCGCGGCGCAGCCTGCGCCGCACGTGCCGCAGGACGCGGGGCGACACCGCGACGCCGCCGCCCGCTGCCAGGCCAGCCCCCCAGCCGGCCAGCCGCGCGGTGCCTGCCGCCGCCAGGATGGCCAGGAAGACCACGATGGCGGCCCTCCTGGCCCGGACGGCGTCCCACTTACCCACGAGCGCCCGCTCCTCCCGGGAGCTGGCCGGCCGGGGCGGCGATCAGCCCTGGCTGGCGTCCTGCCCTGGCCAGCCGGGGAGTGGCCCGGCGCTCTTCCAGCAGCGTCCGCGCGACGCGGCGCCGGTCCCTCCCCGTCGGGTCCAGCTCCCGGGACAGCTGGTTGATGGACGGCAGCCTGGATTCGGGCAGCCCGGCCAGGCGCTGCCGGGCCCCCTCAATGACCTCCTCCGCAAGGGCGGGAGCAGTCATGGACGGCACGGCGTGCAGGGTCGCGGAGCCGCGCACGACCTGGGGGTGCACAGGCGGCGCGCTCTCTTCCTGCACAGGGGGTGCGCCGTCCCCGTGCACAGGGAGTGCGCTCTCCTTGGCGCGGGGGGTGCGAACGGGGGGTGCGGCCTCCTCCTGCGCGGGGTGCACAGGGGGTGCGCCATCGGGCAGCGCGGGGGGTGCGGCGCTCGCCTGCACAGGGGGTGCGGGGATCTCGCGCACGGGAGGCGCGCTGTGCACCGTGCGCAGGGCGCGCGCACGGCCGGCGCGGCGCTCGTCGACCCAGGCGATCGCGCGGGCGGGGCTGCTCTCCCCGACCCAGGCGGCATGGGAGGTAGCGCGCAGCGAGAGCAGCGGGTGCCACATCCAGCGCGCCGGGCCAAGCCGCACGGCGTGCTCCTCGACCAGGCCGAGCTCCATCAGGCGGTCGCGGCTGACACGCCGGGAGTGGATGCCCCATAGCCAGGGGGATAGGGCGCTCATCATGAGCATCCCGACCGCCATCACGGTCGGGCGCCAGTGCACGGCGGCGAAGTGGCTGTAGTTCATTGCGCCTATGACCAGGCCGAACGCGTAGCTGGCCAGCCGCAGCCGCATCGAGGAGTCGTTCTTCATCTGCGCCGCGTGGGCGTGAAAGGCCAGGTAGACGGCGATGGACTCCAGGGCCAGGGCGACGAGGACCTGGCCCCCGACCGGCCAGGGCACGTGCTGGCGCAGGTAGGCGAGCTGCCCGATGAACGCCGTGGCGTTCACCAGCACGACGGGAACGGCGGCGGTGACGGCCAGCGCGCGGCTGCCAGCGGGCGCGGCCGGGCGATCCGCCAGTCCGGTAGGTGTCACGGGGAGCCTCCTCGGGGGAGCGGTAAGTTGCCCTACAATACCAAGAAAGCCTGTATTCGGTACACTGGCCCTGGGGGGCCGTGGGTGACGGCAGGGTCACACGTCACACTTTTCGCCCCCTGGCCTGCGGAAACGTGAAGTGTGACCCTCGCGGGGTGTGATCCTGGCATGGCAAGGATCATTGCCCGCGAGGGTCACACTTCACGGCCCGCAACTCACACTCCGCTGGCAAGGAAAGCTAACATTGGAACTCGTGATGGATCACATGGATCACAGTGCGCGCGTGCGGGTCGTCACCTCCCGCGCGGACCCGGGCGCGGGACAGCCCGTCGCGGCAATGACGCCGCCCGGCGCCGCGCCGCCGCACAGGGCGAGGGCATGGGCGCACGCGGCCGAGACCGCCTTCGCCGCCGCGCTGGCCGTCACCGCCGCCACGGTCATCGCGCCGCGCGCCGGGGCCCCCGGCTGGGCGGTCCCGCTGGTCTCCGAGCTGACCGGTCTCGTCATCGCGGTCATCGCGCGCAGCCAGCGGCGCAGCGCGCTGGCAGGCTGCTGCGCCGCGATGGGAACGTTCCTCGCCACGTGGGGAGGTCTGGCCGGAGCCGACCCGTGGCGGTCCCCGCTGCTGATCGCCTGGCTGGCCGGGATGGCGGTCCTGGTGCCCGCCGTCGCCAGCGTCGCCCGCCGCCGGGACCGCGACCCGGAGCCGGCCATCACGCCGCCCACCCCGGAGGACGAGCACGACGCCGAGATGCGCAAGTTCGAAGCCATGCTCGCCGACCACGGGTGCGAGGTCCGGGTGCTCACCCTGTCCGAGGGACGGGCAGGGCGGGTGCTGCAGCTGGAGCTGCCCCTGTCGGGGAAGGTGACCCTGGGCCACCTGGAGTCGATCGCCGTCAACATCGGCGTCAGCCTGCGGCTGCGCCACGGGGCGGTCGAGTTCGCGGCGGGCGCCCACTCCGGCCTGGTGACCATGAGGCTCCGGGAGCGCAACGTCCTCGCCGAGGTCCCCGTGCTGACGCCCGAGCTGCGGGCCAGGACGGTGAACAGGCCCTTCGCCGTCGGCATCAGGGAGGACGGCCCGCCGCACTGCATCACGGTGCGGGAGCTGAACTGGCTCGTCGTCGGGACCCTGGGGGCAGGCAAGTCGACGTTCCTCAACACGGTCATCCTCCAGCTGGCGTCCTGCCCGGACGCGGTCCTGTGGGGCATCGACCTGAAGGGCGGCCGGACGATGAGGGCCTGGCTGCAGGCGTGGGCCGAGGGGAAGGCCCCCTTCCCGGCGCTCGACTGGATCGCCACCACCCGGGCGGAGGCGAACCTCATGACCATCGCCTTCGAAGCAGTCTGCAACGCCCGGATGAACAGCGGCCGTGGCGGCAGCAAGATAGCCCCGAACCGCAACATGCCGCAGGTCGTGCTGTTCAACGAGGAGGCATCCTACCTGTACTCGACCGACCGGGGGACCCGCAAGGAGCTGATCATGGAGCTGGGCGAGGAGGAGGGCGCGAAGGCCACGTCGAACACGGAATTCATCGCGCGGGCCAAGCGCACCAACCCGGGAACCCGGTCGGAGGCGGCGACCTACTTCTGGGCCACCCAGCGGGGGACCGCGTCGATGGGCGGCAGCGCCGACCTCAAGGCCCTCACCCGGGGCCGGGTCGCCCTCGGCGTGACCACTGAGGGCGAGCTGCAGCACGTCATCCCGGGAGTGCGGGCCGGCCGCAAGACGCTGGTGGCGCTGGGCGCCCCCGGGGTGGGGATGACCGCCGTCGGCACCGACAGCAGCGGCCTGGTGAAGTTCTTCCCCACCGACCACGTCGCTGGACAGTGCAGCGAGAACGGCAACGACGGCTGCGTCCCCGCCTGTCCCATCTACGCGGCCAGCATCGAGGTCGGCCCGGTCCGCCCCCCGCTGGACGAGGTTACGGCCGCCGGGGTGGAGGAAGCGCTGGCCGCCGCCGGGCACCCGGGCGCGTACGCCCGCCGCTGGGACCGGGCCGCCGCGATCCTCGGCCCGATGGCCGCCGGCCGGAGCGAGTCGCCCGGGAGCGCGGACAGGGCGCGCGAGGTGGCCAGCCGGGCCCCGGAGCGGGTGCACCCGGCCAGGATCCGGGCCCGGAACATCCTCGCCTCCCGGGGGGTGGAAGGCGGGACCACCAAGTACCTGATGGACCGGATCAGGGACGAGGGCATCCCGCTGGTAGAGCGCGAGACCTTCCAGCGGTGGCTCGCCGCCGATGACGAGGCGGGCATCATCCACCACGCGAGGTTCAACCGGTGGGTGACCGGCCCGGCACCGGAGAAGAAGGACTAGGACGGCGGCGGGACCGCCGCCGCGACGGCCCGGTCAACGTCATCCTCGAGGGGGCCGCGCTCTTCCTCCCCCGCCACCAGCTGGCCGGTCAGGTCATGGATGGCGGAAAGCCGCCGCAGGGTGTCGGCGTGCCGGCCCGCGATGGCCTCCAGGCGGCGCCCGGCGACCTCGCTGACCGCCGTGGCGCGGGCGGTCGCCTCGTCGGTCACCCTCTTCGCCTCCTCGCGGGCGCCGGCGAGCACCACGTCCGCCTGCTGCCGCGCCCCGGCCGTAAGGGAGTCCGCCTCCCGGGCGGCCTCCGTGACCGACTGGCGGCCCCGGGCGGTGGCGTCCGCGAGGATCTTCTCCGCGTCGGCGAGCGCGGCTGCCCGGTTGCCCTCGATCTCGGCCGCCGCTGTCCGCAGCACGTCCTCGATCAGCTGCTGGCCCTGAGGGCTCTCCGCTCCCCGCAGGAGGGCTCCCCCCGCCTCCCTGACGGCCCTGGCGGCCCGCTCCTCGGCGGCCCGGACCCTTTCCAGCAGTGCCAGGATGACGCGGTCCACCTGGCCGGGATGATAGCCGTCGGGAACCCGGTCGAAGCGGCGCGGGTCGGGGGCGAGCGCGCCCGGCGGGGGAGCCGCCGGCTGGGGGCCTGTCCGGCCTTGCCTGGGAGCGGGGGGAGTGGCCAACGGGTCCTCCTGATAACGGCCCGCTGTACGTCCCGGGCTCTATCGCCGGGACCGTCACCAGCGGCCCCGGGACGACGGGGCCGCGAGGGGCGGGGGTGCTGCACTGCACCCTACCGGGGAACACCAGGATCCGCTGGGCTTGCGTGAAGCAGGCAAGGACGGGACTGGCGGCGAGGGCCGCCGACGCCAGCTGGACGGCCATCAGGACGTCATCAGGCTCCCCGTCGCGACCTGCGCGGCGGTCAGCGTGTACGTCAGGTCGGCGAGGCCGTAGTCAGTGCTGCCTGACGGGACGTTCGCCAGTCCCCGGGCCACCTGGCACTGAGCGTGGCTCCCGAGCAGGTCGAACCCGGCCATGGTGACGGTGAGGGGGCCGATCACGACGGTGGAGCCGTTGGCGGTCAGGGTGGAGGAGGACGCGTTGCCGGCGTAGCTGAGGTTAGTCGGGGACTCGGCCATTCAGGCTCCTTCCGTCACGCCTTCCGGGGCAGGCCGTAGCGCTCCCTCACCGCCTGGTACTCCGGGGTGCCGATATACCAGGCGACCACCTCACTGGCCACGTCTCCCTCGTCGCGCCCGGTCAGGAGGATGTAGGCCTGCTTCAGCCCGTCGTACCTGCCCACAGCCTGAGCGCTCCTGTCGGGGTCGGATCCGTATGGCTCGGCGTCCATAGCCGCGTAGGCGGCCTTCAGCTCCCGCATCAGTGCCACGGCTGCGCTCTTCCTCGTCCTCATGGCAGCACGATATCAAGAAAGCCTGTATTGAGATAGCCTGGTCAAGAGACGGGGTCCGCGATCGGGACCGCGACCACGTCGTGCGAGCCGCAGGTGCGGCACTGGAAGACCGCTCCGCTGCCGTGGTTCCCCTGCCGGAGCTGCAGGTTCGACAGGCTGTTGTCGTGCTTCTTCCTGTTGTCCTTGTGGTGAACCGTTTCGTAGTCAGTAAGCGGGCGGCCAAGGGCCTTGGCCATCACCAGGCGGTGCTGCATCACGTAGCCGTTGACGCCCGGCGGGCACAGCAGGGCTTCCTCCGGCGAGGGCATGACCATGGTGTATCCCTCGACGATCCTGATCCCTCCCTTCCAGTTGTGGTGGTCCTCCCTGGCCCTGTACCGGTTTGACCTGGTGTCCACCCCGGCTCGCCGCAGGGTCCCCCTGATCGTGATCGGGTTACCGCCGTGCTTCCTGGCTAGTTCGGCTAGGGAGGTCCCGGCCTTGAACTCCTCTGCCAAGACAGCAGTCTGCTCCTCGGTAAAGCGGTGGTGCTTGCCTCCCAGGCGGGGCGTGATCCCGGCCTCGCGCAGCACCAGGGAGACGGTGGTGTCCCTGGCGTGGACCAGGGCGGCGGTGTTCTTGACGCTAGTGCCCTCGTGCCAGAGCCGGATGATCTCGGCCCGGTTCTCCGGGGTGTCGTGCCAGTTGTACTCGGCACTGGGACGGCCCCGGCGTTCGATTCCCAGGCGCTTGAGGGCTGCGATGACCGGCACGGGAGAGGTCCCGTAAATGTCGGCGACCTGCTGAAGCGTCTTGCCGGCCTGATAGTGGCAGGCAATCTCGGCGTCCTGCTCGGGTGTGAAGAGTGGTTTTTTCCCTCTTGGCATGCCTTAACTATATTAAGACGACACTATCGCTGTCAGGGAGAATCGCCTCGAACTTACAGCTTTAACTGCCCCTGACGGATCGCCCGAACTAGGACAATCACATCCGAAGCGTATGTAGTCGACTATACTCTTTAGGCTGCGAGCGTGAGCGACCCGCTGGCGATCGTGAAGGTGTCGCCGGAGTTCGTCGTTTTGGCCGCCGTCAGCGGCCCCCACCACAGCCGTACCGGGGTTCCCGAGGCATCCCACAGCTCGATCCCGTTGATGGTGGTGGCGGGCATGTTGGTGACCGTCACCGCGACGTTGGAGGCCTTGGAGCCAGCCGAGGCCGCCGCGAACGTGACGGTCGGGGCGCCCGTCCCGGCGGTGTAGCCGCCGGAGGTGGCCAGCTCGGTGCCGTTGGCGGTGTTGGTGCCGTTGGCGGTCATCAGGCGGCAGGTGAGCGGCGTCACCGGCGGGGTGAACGAGCCGCCGCAGCTGGCGTCCAGCAGCCTGTTGGAGAAGGTCTGGTCAAGGCTAGACACCGGACTGTGCTCCCGTCATCGCGTCGCAGGTCCCGTCGGGGCACCCGGCCGCCGCGCAGCAGGCGAAGTGGCGGCCGACCGTCACCAGCCCGTCGTCGCCGGGCACCACCACCTGGTGGTGCGGCTGGTCGTCCACCTGGTGGCAGCCGTCGCACTCGCGCAGCTCCCGGGGCGGCTCCGGGGCGGTCATAGGTCCCTCACGCTCCTTCCGGGGCCGGCGTGGCAATCACCGTGCGCACCGAGAAGAGAATGGCGCATGAGCATCAAGCTCCTGCGCCGCCGAAAGCGCAGATGGCTGTGTCCCTTCTGCGGTTCCCCGTTCTTTGTCATCACTGCGGGGCTAATACGCAAGAGAAACCATCTGCCTGGACTCACGAGCATCGACGGGCTGCTTACCTGCGCGGAATGCGGCCTCGGCGTCGGATACGAGGATTTGGTGCGGCTAGAGCGCACCGGGAGATTAGCGAGCCCAGGTAACCACGTGCACCAGCAGGCCGAGGCGGCGCAGCCCTGCTTGGAGTCCAGCCGCCGCAGCTCCACGACCGTGACCTGGCCCCACGGGACGAGGGGGACGACCGGGACGGAGACGCCCGTCCGCAGCGCGACGGTCACGGTCCGCACGGCCTTGCCGGAGCGGTAGAAGGTCACCTGCACCGCCGCCCCGTCATCCCCCGCCAGGGACAGCAGGCACCCACGGGGCGCCGCCAGGACCGGGACGGCTACCGGGCCGCCGCCAGGCGGCAGCTGGACGAGGGCCTCCATCTCCGGCGCGGCGGGCAAAACCGGGGGAACAGGGACAGGAGGAGGCGCGGGGGCGGGGACCGGGGCCTTCGGGGGCGCGGGAAGCGCGATGCCGGCCAGCTGGGCCGCCGACCCGTGGAACGCCGAGCAGTCGACCGGGCCGGAGATCCCGGCGATAGACGCCGAGGGGGTGAACTGCAGCAGCGCCGGCGACCGGCCACCGTACGGCGCCCACCAGGAGGCCGGGACCCTGCCGTAGAGGGCTGCCGGGTCGCCCGAGCCGCTGACGTACTCGCTGGCCCACAGCCAGTCGGCAAACGTCAGGTCCATCCCCGCCGTGTACCAGTGCGGGGCGTAGGCGCCGATGCGGTGGCCCGGGTAGCAGTGCCGCAGCCGGGCGGCGGCGTCGACCGCCTGCTGCCGGGTGGGCGGCCCGTCGGGGGCGCGCTCGTAGTCGATGACGACCCCCCAGCCCGCCAGGTCGCCGGCCACGTCCGCGAAGTGCTGCGCCTGGTCCGCGCCCGCCCCGGAGGCATCCAGGAACAGGTAGGCGAGCGGGATGAACCCGTGGCGGGCGGCGGCGGCCATCGACGTCCGGGCGGCTGCCCACCTGGGGTTGACGTAGCCGGTGCCCTCGGTGACCTTCTCGGCCCCGCCGCCGCAGGTCGCGGCCACCCGCCCCCAGTCGGGGGCGCCCTGCCAGGAGGAGCAGTCGACAAGGTACGTAATGGATCCGGTCACGTACCTTCCGTGGAAAGATCAGGAATGCGCCTCCGCGTCGGCCTGGGCGTACAGCTCCCGGACGGCCGCGTCGTACGCGGCCTGCGGGGAGGACGGGTCGAACGCGTCGCGGGCGATGACCAGGGCCCAGTCGTCGGCCGTGCCGGGGACCCGGACCCCGACCATGAGGAAGAACCCGACGGAGGCACTCCCCGGGCCACGGGGCATCGCCGCCGAGGGGAGGGCGTCCCACAGGACGGCGTCCCGGACCGCCTGCAGGACTGGCAGCGCCCGGACGGCCGCCTCCATCCGCCCCGTCACGACGTCAGAGATCCTCGGCATCGGCCTGCCATCCCCTTCCTGAGTGACCGCCATCTTCTCCTGGCCCGGTACCACGGCCACGCCGCGCACCGCATCCAGAGGTGCCTCGCCCTCGCGCCGAGGGGGTACCTGCCATGCCCGATGTGCAGGTGCGGGGGAGCCGTCCTGCCCGCCTTCCAGTCCGGGCCCCACGTGCACGCGTAGGGCTGCAGGGAGTCAATGCCCCGCTGACGGAGCCAGATGCGGGCTATCGCGGCCCAGGCACGCGGCCTGGTCCGGTACTTTCGCTTCCCGCAGTGCTGGGCGCGCCACTGCCGGAACCCGTTCCGGCTCACCGCCTACCCCGTCACCCCCGTGCGGGCGTACATCTCGCGCCTGTCGGCCGCCGTGACGTAGCCGCCGCCCGCCCCGGCGTCGCCGAGCATGAAGTCCATGTCGGCGTTGCGGGCCAGCACCGTGCGGACCGAGGAGTCCGCCTCCAGGGTGCCCTCCAGCACGTAGGTGATGAACGTCAGCGGCTTGGCCCTTCCCAGCCGGTTGCCGCGCCCGGACCGCTGCACGCGGATCGCGTGGGTGCGCCCGATGTCGTACTCGTCGACCACGTCCACCTCCGGGACGTTGATGCCGTCGGCGGCGGCATCGCTGGCCAGCAGGACGGCCGGGCCGGAGGCGGACCGGAAGGAGGCCAGCTGCCGGTCCCGCTCCGCGCTGGTCATGCCGCCGTGGCAGGCGAACGGCTCGAAGGCGGCCAGCCTGCGCTGCAGGACGGGCAGCACCGTCTGGCCGTAGAAGGTGAAGGCCATCAGCTTGCCGCCCCAGCCGGTCACCTCGGCGGCCAGCTCCTCCAGCTCGGCCGCCTTCGCCGAGGAGCACTTCTCCAGCTCCGCGCCCATCTCCTCCGCCACCATGACGGCGAGCGGGGAGGATCCCGCCCGCGCCGCCTCCAGCACCGCCAGCGGGTCCCCGGCCAGCTGGCGCAGCAGCACGCTCAGCCCCGGGACCTCCTCGCCGGGCTGCTCGCGCAGGGCGGCCAGGGCGTGGTAGGCACGGGCCTGGTCGGGCCTCATCCGGATGCGGCGGAACCGCTCGGTCAGCTCGGGGAACTGGTCCCGGACGTCCGGGTCGGAGCGGCGCTTGCGCAGCACCCACGGGGCTGTCCGCTCTCGCAGCCACTCCCGGCCGTTCGCGGTGTAGCGCGGCCGTCCGTACATCGGGTCGCGGGACCGGATGACGTTCTCCTCAAAGTCCTTCACGGCCGACATGCCGGGGACGACGACCCGCATGACGGAGAAGAAGTTCTCCAGGTCGGTGTCCATCGGGGTGGCGGACAGCCCGATCACCCGGGTCCCCGGGTGCTCCTTGCGGAACTGGGCGATCATCCAGTAGTGGGCCTTGTACAGCCGGGAGGTGCGCCGCCCGAGCTTGGCGACCTCATCGTAGACGACCATGACGCGCCTGCCGCGCAGCGCGGCCATCAGCGGCCCGGGGGCCAGCGCCCGCGCCCGGCTTCCCTGCGGGGGGAAGACGGCGATGTCGTTGCGGCACGTCTCGTAGGTGACGATGATGGCGGCCGGCAGGGAGCCGAGGTTCCGCTGGCGCTTCGCCCCGTCGTAGACCAGGGCGGGGATGCGGGTGTGGCGGCTGAAGTCCCGGTGCCACTCGCCCAGCTTGTTGGGCTTGCAGACGACCAGGACGTGGTCGATGAGGCGGTCCTCCATGGCGATCCCGGCATCGGCCAGGGCCATCATCGACTTGCCCAGCCCGGTGTCGGCGACCATGAGGGCGGACCCCAGGGCGAACGCCTGGCCGGCCATGTCCATCTGCCACTCGATGTAGGTCGGCGGACGGAACAACTCCCCGTCAGCCCAGGGGGTATCGTCCACGGCCTACCCTTCCCGCTTGCGCAGCCAGCGTTCTGCCTCATCGCTCGCGGTGAGGATGTGCGCCGCCAGCTTGCGTGCGGCAGCCACGGGCATGGCCTGGCCGCAAACCACGACGAGGCCCCGGCTCGTCCCGGCGCTCGCGAAGCCGCCGTAGGCGTCCTGGACGCGGCCTGCTTCCGTCGTCCCCGTATCCTGGCCCATGCCCCCTAGAATACAGGAGTTCTTAGCAAGGCAGCATCGGCAGTTGATTACAGCTTTCCTTGCCATTATGATGGGGCCGTGAGACTCCGGCGGAGCCGGGGGACCGGGACAGCGCAGGAGGACCAGTGAGCACGCCAGCGACCGACCAGGCAGCGATCCCCACGACGTTCGCGGAGGCGCAGGAGGTGCTCGCCAGGGCGCTTCCCGGCTACACCCGCCGCGCCCACCAGATGGCCATGGCCGAGCGGGTCGAGGCCGCCATCCTGGGCAAGGTCCACGGGCTGTTCCAGGCAGGATGCGGAACGGGCAAGTCATTCGCCCTGCTGATTCCGGTAATCCTCGGCGGGAACCGGACGATCGTGGCCACGGCGACGAAAATGCTGCAGAGCCAGTACCGAGGAGACCTCTTGTTCCTCCAGGAGCGCCTCGGGGTCCCGTTTGAGTGGGCGATCCTGAAGGGCCGTGGCTCGTACCCGTGCCTGGCCAAGGCGCAGGACATCACCTCCCCCACCCCCGGCCAGAAGCAGGTCCTCATCCGGCTGGACGAGCTCGCCGCGCCTGGCGCGGTCGCGGCCGGAGAGGTGGCCGACAAGGAGGACTTCCCGAGGCTGACCGACCCCGAGTGGCGGGACTTCTCCATGAGCGCCTCGGAGTGCCCTGGCAAGAGGGACTGCCCGTTCGGGGACGTATGCATCGCCGAGCGCGCCAAGGCCAAGGCAGCACAGTCGAAGATCGTCGTCACCAACACCGCGTACCTCATCCAGGACCTGCTGATCCGCGACGTGACCGAGGGCGACGTCGCGCTGCTGGGCGAGATCGGGCAGATAGTGGTCGACGAGGCGCACACGCTGGAGGATGTCGCCACCGGCGCGCTTGAGGACTCCCTGAGCGAGCGGGGGTTCGACGTCCTGGGCCGCGACATCGGGGGGTACCTGCAGCGCGAGGGCGGCAGCGAGGACGACGGGATCGCGGTCGGGCACGCGGCGCGGCTGCTGTGGATGCGGCTGGGGTCCATGCACGCGGACTGGGCGGCCAAGAGCCGGGCCAGCCGCGACCCGATGCCGCTGACTACCCGGGACATGACGTCCCCCGAGGGGCTGGGCGAGCGGATCATCGCCCTCGGGCAGGCGATCGACGCGGCCAGGACGGAGGTGCGGCGCCGCCGTCCCGACGAGGGGGACAAGCGGGCCGTGGCGGCCCGCTACCGGCTGCTGAACCGCGCCGGCCACCTGCTGGCCCGGCTGGAGGCCCTGCACGACGACCCGGCCGACATGACCATCCGGTGGGCCGAGGAGGAGGAAACCGAGTGGAAGGGGCAGAAGCGCAAGAGGATCGTGCTGCGGTCGGCCCCGGTCTCGGTAGAGCCGTTCCTGCGGCGCGCCCTGTGGGACGTGGCGCCCGTCATCCTGTCCAGCGCCACCCTCGCCCCCGGCGGGGACTTCACCGCCCTGCGGGAGTCCCTGGGGCTGGCGCCGGACGAGGTGATCACCCACGACGCCGGGACCCCGTTCGACTACCCGCGCCAGGCGATGCTGTTCGTCCCGCCGAAGGGGATGCCGGAGCCGGTGCGGGACAAGGTCCCCGCCTGGCGGGGGTACGCCCAGGCGACCACCCGGCACCTGGTGGAGGCCTCCGGCGGCGGGGCGCTGCTGCTGTTCACCAGCCGGGCCGCGATGAACGAGGCCTGGGACGCGCTCGCCCCCGGCTTCGAGGAGCAGGGCCTGACGGTGCTGCGGCAGGGCGACCAGCCCGCCCCGCAGCTGGTGAAGGTGATGAAGGAGGACGGCAACGGGGTGCTGTTCGCGCTGCGGACCTTCTTCGAGGGCGTCGACATCCAGGGCACCGCGCTGCGCCTGGTGATCGTCGACAAGCTGCCGTTCGTGCCGCCGTCCGACCTGGTCCACAAGGCCAGGTGCGAGGCGATCGAGCGCAAGCACCACGACCAGTGGGCGTCCTGGGACAGGCGCATCATCCCCGGCATGGAGCTGGTCCTGATGCAGGCGCTGGGCCGGCTGATCCGGCACGCGGACGACCGGGGGCTGATGGCGGTCCTGGACCCCCGCCTGTCGAGCAAGGGGTACGGCGACAAGATCCTGAAGGCAATGCCGCCCGCCCGCCGGACCACCGACGTCCACGAGGCGGCCCGCTTCCTGCGGTCGCTCTAGCCAGCGAGGAGAACCATCATGTCGCACAATGAGGTCCTGGTAGCCGATCTGTACGTCCAGTGCTCGTACCCGATGCGCCCGGACGCCATCACCGCATCCGATAACTGCCGGGGTCCCGCAAGCACCGCCGTGCAGGACGCCGGGGGCAACTCGTGGTGGCGCTGCCCCGTTCATGAGGGCCGGCTTGCGGACGGAACGCCCGGCAAGGTCGTTGCCAGCGTGCCGAGGCATTCTGCCCCGCTGCCGCCGTCATGAGCACCGCCGCCCTGGCAATCGCCTTTGCCGCGCTATGGGTAACCGCCGCCGCCGTCATCTGGAACCGGGCATGCACCAGCTTCCGGCGGGCCGCCAGGCTGTACACGGCATGCCGGTTCGCGGAGGGGAAAGCCGAGATGAGGCGCGGCCGGGCGCTGCGCCGCCGGGCTGACAGGATGGTGCTCAGGCTCATGCCGCCTCGCAGCTAGCAGGGACGATCAAGGCCCGCCACGGTACGGTCGCGGCGGGCCTTGGTGCTTCCGGTCGAGCAGTGACAACGGGTCCTCGCCTTCGAGGTTACCAGCGGGTCACCCGGCCAGCAATCATCATTGCTAGGCAACCACCTGCTGCACTACCTTCCCTATCAGCCCGGCCGACCCGGCCGACCCGGTGCCGTGCCCGGAACCCCCGGCCCCCTGGGCCACGGTGACGGTTCCCGCCCCGGTCACCGGGGACGCGGTGCAAATGATGACGCAGCCGCCACCCCCTCCGCCGCCGCCCCCGACGTTGCCGGTGATGGGGGAGGCCCCGTTGCCGCCCTGGGAGGAGATCACCCCGGCGTTGACGAGCGACCTGGCCGCGATGACGAGGACGCCGCCGCCGGACCCGCCCCCGCCCCCGGCGTTGGTGCCGTCCCCGGACCCGGACCCGCCGCCGGCCCCGCCGGCGAGCAGCGCCAGCTGGCCATTCCACAGCGCCGCCCCGGCCAGGGCCGCCGACGGGATCGTCCACGGGGCAGTGCCCGGCGTGGCGGAGACGATGCCGCCCGCGCCGCCCGCGCCCTTGGCGGGGCTGGCGCCGCCCGCGCCGCCGGCGCCCGCCGAGATGGACGACATGGCGGGAGCCGCCGCCCCGGCGTTCACCGTCCCGGTCGCCCCGGCTCCCGCCAGGTACATCAGGGACCCGGCCAGCGCCCCGGGTGATGCTCCGGACCCGTTAGCGCCAGAATTCGTGATGGTGCCGTTGTTGATGACCGGCCCGTTCACCTGCAGCGGAAGGCCCGCCGTGTCGAGGGTGACGCCGGAGTTGACGGTGAGGGAGGACGGCGGGGCGGACAGGAACGCCGCCGTCATCGTGTACACGGCCCCCGCCAGGGTGGTGCCCGCGCACGGGGTGGTCCCGTCGAAGGTGACGGCCCCGCCAGAGCCGTTGCCGAAGATCCCGTAGAACGCGATGGCACCGGGGGCGGTGAGGGCGCCCGGGATGACGACCGTCGACCCGGCGGTGCCGAGGACCACCTGGTTAGGGACGATCGAGGTGGCGCCCTGGCCGATGGCGACCGACCCGGTGGCCGAGGCGCTGGCGCCCTGGCCGAGGGCGACGCTGCCGGTTCCGCCGGAGGTGGCCCCGGTCCCGATGGCGATGGCGCTGGTCCCGGGCGCGCTGGCGGCGGCTCCCAGGGCGACGGACTGGTTCCCGGCCGCCGAGGACCGCTGGCCCGCCGCCGTGGCGGAGGCCCCGGCCGCGCTGGCGGCCTGGCCGAGGGCGGTCGCAGCGGTGACGGGGGCGGAGGCTCCCTGGCCAACGGCGAGGGAGGCTCCCCCGGCGGCCGATGAGGAGTCGCCGAGGGCCACCGCCTGGCTCCCGGCCGCGCTGGAGCCGCTGCCCACGGCGGTCGACTGGGCGCCCGCGCCGGTGAACGTAAGGCTGACGGTGGTGAGGGCGGAGACTTGCACGTCGATGTCGGGGAACAGCATCGGGGACTGGCCGGGAGGGGCGGCGGAGACGTCGACCCGCTGCGGGGAGTCCATGTAGAAGGAGACGTTCCCGTCGGGGGTGATCCACGGGTTGGGCAGCAGCGAGGAGCTGGTCCCGTCGGCGTAGATGGGGAGGGTTACCGGAGAGGTGGTGCCGCTGGCGTAGACGGTGATCGCGGACCCGGGCAGCAGATCGCCGGCGGTGTCGGTGAGCGGTGCCCTGAAGTGCGCTCGGATGGGATCCTCCCGGAGTCGGGGTCACTCCTTCCGGGCGGGCACCAGGGCGGCTACCGCTCCTCGCAGGGCAGCAGCCGGTAACTCGCCCGTAGCGATCTCTCCCCGATGCCCCTGGCGGGGTGCGCCCAGTGACCGCTGTAGGACCCTATGGTGGCGGCGACCACATCGTAGTAAACGCGACCGTCGTCAACGGACGTGACGCGGATCCTCCGCCCCCTTACCTGCCGAGCCTTGCCAATCCACACCTGGCCTGCCTCGGCCTCCGGCTGCGCACTATCCGTCATAGCTCCCCCCGTCGTGCCATCGCGCGGAGGGCGGTGATGCTGGTCATCTGGAAGCCGCCGCTGGTGTCCACGCCCAGCTCCCCCTCCACCTCATCGCGGAATGCCGAGATGTCCCGGTCAGCCGGGACGGGCAGCACGAACGCGTTGCCGTCCCGGTCGATGATCACGATGGCCTCACGGATGCTCATGCGCCCTCCTCGCCTACGATCTCCACGGTGGTGTCGTTCATGTACTCGTTGACCGCCTCTTGCCACGCGACATCCAGGTACTTCTCGCAGGCCTTGGGATCGTCCGGGATGTGGTCATCGGGAACCTCGATGTAGTGCGTGCCCTGCACGCCGATGTTGTGGCTGCTCCCGTAGGTGATCTTCAGGTATGGCATGGTCCTACTATAGCAAGGAAAGCTGTATTAGAGAACGGCGGCGAGAGCCTGGTAGGCGGCCAGCATCGCGGGCGGCGCGGTGGTAACCGAGTAGCCGCCGGTGCCCAGCCAGTACGCGTCGGAGCCGGGCTTGCCCGCTGCCCGGCGGGAGGCGAAGAACGAGGCCAGGTAGGCGGTGAAGGCCTCCCCCTGCGCGGCGGTGAAGGCGGCCAGGTTGACGCCGGTGCCCGCCAGGCCCAGCGGCTTGCCGTGAGCGTCGGCGAACGCGGCGGACGCGGCCAGGGTGGCTGCCCCGCTGCCGGGCGGCGGCCCCGTGCAGAAGAACGTCGGGGCGATGACGTCGACCAGGTCATCGCCCGGGTACCAGGCCTGCAGCCACCCGGAGTCGACCGAGGCGGCGGAGACCGTCACGACGTGCCGGTAGCCGTTCTGGCGGATGACGGCCGCGTAGCCGGGCAGCATGGCCAGCCAGTCGGCGGGATTGATGAACGCCGAGTCGGCCCCCGCCCAGATGCTCACCGACGCCTGCAGGCCACCTGCCTGGCAGGAGGCGAGGAAGGCCCCCAGCCGGGCGGGGGTGGTGGTGGCATCGGGGCGGAAGTCGAGGAGCACCCGGCGCACCCCCGCGTCCCCCGCCGCCAGGGAGGACGCCAGGGACGCCGGGATGACGTTGCCCAGGGCGATCCGGCGGGCGGGCAGCGGCAGCCCCGTGGCGGCCAGCAGGGCGGCCACGGACGGGTCAGAGGCGGGCACCGGGCCGAGGTCCGCGCCCAGCCCCCAGGCGGGCACCGGGATGACCAGGGCGGCGGCGGCGAGGGAGGCCGGGGCGGCGAGGGCAGCCGCCGCCGGGCGGACGGTGCCGGTGAGGACCTGGTAGTCGGCGCCGTACCCGTCGGCGTAGGGGTCGGCGTAGACGTCGCCCGCGCCGCCGGGGGCGTAGGTGTCGGTGAAGATGTCAGTGAAGATGTCGGTGAACGCCTGCGGCTCCTGTCCCTGGGCGGCGGGCGGCTCCCACGCCAGGGCGCTGCCGAGGACGGCGTCCGGCGGCGGCTGCGGCGGCCCGGGGAAGTCACTGGCCGGGGAGGACACCCCCAGCGCCTGCCGGGTGGCGAAGAACCAGTCGCTGGGCAGCGGCCCGGACGGCGCCTGCCAGCGGGGGTCCCTGTCCACCGTGCCGTAGCGGTCGAGCGGGGCGAGGTTCGGGCCGTGGCCAACCCCCGCCGCCCTGGCGGGGACGCCGTGCGGCCAGGTGGCGTACCAGGGGCGGATGGCCAGCGAGGAGATGAACGTGCCCGGCTGCCAGGCGGTGGCCCGCCACATGAGCTGGGCGCCCTGCCCGGGGGCGGCCGGGGGGAAGGACAGCACGCCGTGCGGGTCGTTGCGGACGTCGTAGGCGGGGCACCAGGTGGCGCCGCCGTCGTTGGAGAACTCCCACAGCACGGAGTCCTGGAAGATGCTGATGTTATCGACGGACCACGCGTCGCCCGTCGACTCCTTCTGGATGAGCTGCACGGTGAGGGTCGTCCCCAGCGGGGCGGTGCTGGTGTCCGCCTGCGCCCAGGTGACGGCCCCGATGGCCGCCCACGCGGGGTAGGCGGAGGCCACCTGCGCCCAGTCAAGGGACGAGACGATCCCCTGGCCCATGGTGAAGCCGGCGAGCCACTCGGTGACCGATCCCCCGGCCACCGCCTGCTCCGCCTCGGCGATGACCATCCCGGTGGCGCCGTCCAGCAGCTGCAGGAACAGCGGGGCCGACAGCGCCGCCGGGGAGAACACGCGGGCGGCGGCATAGGCGCGGGCCGACCCGGTGGCCGTCACCGGCGGCCCGGTCCAGGCGATGCCGCCCATCGCGGTGGACGCGGGCGCCAGCCCGATGTCCAGCCACGCGGGAACCGCCGCCATCGCGCCCGCCCAGGTGCCCCACAGCGGCTGCAGCGCCCCCCAGGTCACTGGCTGGGCCGAGGCGCCCGGGGCTGGGGAGGCGCCGCGCGTCACCTGGGCCATGGCCCCCAGCTGCGCCTGCTGCGGCGACAGCGACAGCGGCAGCGCGTCGCCGACGGCCAGCCAGCCGCCGAAGGACGGGCCGGAGAAGTCCGCGTCCGGAAGCAGCTGCGCCGGGCCCGACTGGACGGTGGCGAACTGCACCCCGGTGACCGCGTGCGCGGACGGCAGCACGAGGCTCCGCACCTGGGCGCCGCCCGGCGGGACATTGCCGGACAGCACCAGGCCGGTGCCCGGCTGGAGCGCCCATCCGCCCGGGGTAATGGTGGCCGGGTCGGCGGTCCCCGGGTCGGAGAACGTCTCAACGTACTGCTCCGTGTCGGCGGTCGCGGTGTAGGAGACCCTGAACAGGGCGACCGCCGACAGGGCGACGAAGTAGGCGACCCGGCTGATCACGGCGTAATCGGCCTCCTGGCAGGCCGTCGGGCCGGCTAGCTGGGCGGGCGCGGCGGCGGCGGGCGGCTGCCAGGGCTGCATGTTGTACAGGCTGCCGCCGCGCAGCGCGAGCGCCGAGGCGGCGGCCAGGTCCGGCGCGTAGAGCGCCTCGGTCGGCAGGACGGTCCCGGCTGGCGGGAAGCGCGGCGCCGCCGGGGTGTCGGGGAAGAACGTCGCCGCCGAGATGGCGGCGCTGGCCTGCAGCCCGGCGTCGGGCGCCGACCCCGCCGGGGGACCGCCGTCCGGGGGCAGGGGCGGCAGCCGGGCGGTGGCCGTGACGGGCCTCAGGTACTCGTAAGGCTCCGGCTGCAGGCCGGTGAACTCCAGCTTCCAAGCGGCGGCGAGCACCGGCTCCAGCTGGACGTACCCCCGCGCCAGCGTGAAGCTGCCCCGGACCGGGACCCACGCGCAAGCCTCGTAGGCGCCGCCGAGGCCGCCGGCGAACCCCCACGGGCTGACCGGGGGGAGGATGAGGGGCGGGGCGAAGCGCAGCACCGCGTTCGCGGTGGTGGCCTGGCTGCCCGCCAGCGGGGGCGTGACGTAGGCCCCCGGCCCGGCGGCGAACTCCGCCAAGTCGGCCGGAATCCCGCCGGACAGGCCGAGGGCCTCCTGCTTGACGACGAACGCGGTGAGGGTGTAATTGCCCGCCAGGACCTGGATGCCGCCGGAGGCTGCAGCAGGCCGCCGAAGCAGAAGGCCGGGCCGCCCTGCAGGGGCAGCGCCAGCGGGGCCTGGAACATGGCACCCGCCGGAGCCCAGCAGAACAGCCGCAGGCCGTCCTGCCCGAACGCGAAGGCCAGCCGGTCCCCGGGCGCGAAGCTGAACGACCAGGTGCCGGCCGTCCCGCCGCCGGGCAGGGTGACGGCCCAGGTGCCCGCCGAGAAGGTGAGCGTCAGCACGCTGGTGTCGAGGATGACGTAGGTTCCCTGGTCGGTGCTGGCGAAGGAGGGCATCAGCTCGATCCCGGCCCACCACGGGGAGGAGGCGATGGTGCCGGACGCCTGGCCGGGCACGGTGAGCCAGCCGGGCTGGGCGGGGAAGGAGATCCCCGCCGCGACGGCCGACGGCGGGACGGTCCCCCCGGTCGTGATCAGCCCCGGGGGCACCGGGTCGTCGAGGGCCGCGAAGGAGGCTCCCGGCGGCGGCGGGGAAGGCGACCAGTAGATGCTCATCCGCACCCCGCTGGTCACCGGGTCGATGAAGATCCGGTCGGTGACCTGCGGGTTCCCGTTCGCGTCGCGGGAGTCCAGGTACAGCTGGACGACGCAGGACGAGGCGGGCTGCGGGGCGCACCGCCACGGCAGGCCGCCCAGCAGGCCGACGGCGCGGTTCTCGCGCAGCTGCACGGTGACGGGGCTGCCGTTCAGGTCGGCGGTGGTGGTGAACGGCTGGCGGAGGGTGGGGACCGACGGGCTGCGGGGCATCGGCGGCACGTCCGAGGACGACAGGACGCGGGTGCCGACGTCGAGGTTCATCGCCCCCAGCGGGTAGGGGACGGGATGCCCGGACGGGCCGAGGGGGACCTGCTGCCACGGGGCGGGCGCGGCCCGGGTGAGGCGCAACAGCAGCCGGGACGTAACGACGGGCTGGACCTGCTCGTCGTGGTGAGCCCAGTGGCCGGCCCCGTAGTGGTAGGGGTTCAGCCCGGCGTCCAGGGCGACGGGGCTGTCCACCATGGCGGGCACCGACCCGCTGGTGGCGACGGACAGCGGGGCGCCGGAGGATCCGGCGAGCGGCTGCCACAGCGACCCGTCCCACCAGAAGAACGCGGCCACGTGCGGGAAGCGGGGCAGGTCGACGGCGACGTAGTTGACGATGCGGTCCTGGCCGAGGGAGACGGCGAGCTCCTCGACGGTGGGATCGCCTGCCAGCCGGGGCTGGGAGGACCAGAACCGCTGGCTGGCCGGCGGGGAGGACGCGGCGGCGGGCTGCGCCTGCGCGACGGGGATCCCGTCGGCGTAGACCGGGGCCACCGAGGGGATGGCGAAGGACCCGGGAACGCGCAGCGGGGTGGTCATGACGACCTCATCACCGGCACCCGGGGACCGGACCAGGGGGCCGCCTTCACCGCGACGGAGGACGCCGCGCGGGCGGCGGCGGCCCTCGCGACCGGGATGACCGCCTCCTGCGGGAGGTACTGCACCGTCCCGCCGGCCTGGGGGCGGAACGTGACCGACTGGAAGTCCTGGCCGTCGGTCACGGTCACGTCATTGGGGTCGGCGCCGGTCACCGCGCGGGCGGTGACCGCCGTGACGTCGGGCGCGTAGCTGCACTCGAACCCCGAGGAGCGGGACAGCGGCGGGGACGGCGTGACGTAGGACCCAGGCGGGAGCGAGGATCCGGACGGTCCCTGGTAGGACCCGGCAATGGCACTGTAAGCGCTACTCGAAGCCGGCGGGGTGACGACGGTGACGACCTCCCAGTACTGGCTGGGCGACCAGGCCGACCGGGCGGGGACCGGGACCAGCACCCCGGTCGGGCCGGGGATGACGGAGACGATGCAGGAGGCGGGCTTCAGCACCTCGGCGACCGCCAGGATGGCGTAGTAGTCGGCGGACTGCCGGGCGAGGCCCTCGGTGGTGGGCGGGTACTGGGCGGACGGCACGATGACGACCTCGCCGGGGGCGTTGCCGGCGAGCAGCCCGGTGTAGGCGGGGATGCCCTCCACCGATTGCCAGGGAGTCCCGGCCGGGAACGCGGACCACAGCGGGTACTGGGCGGCGACCTGCGCCCAGGACAGGCCGCCCGGTGGCGGCCCGGGGGCGCCGCCGGTCAGCCGCCACATCTCGTAGACCTGGCACTCCGAGCTGGTGACGGCCTCCGCGATGGCCCTGATGCCGGGCACGGTCCCGCCGAGGGTGATCGCCCGCGCCAGGGCGATGACGCGCTCCCGGTACAGGGCGTCGGCGGCCTCCACCGCGTCCCACCCGTCGGGGCTGGCCAGGTCGGAGTACGGGTTGACGGCAGCCCCGGTGGCCGGGTTGACCGGGATGGCCCCCGCCGGCCCGCGCTGGGCGCCGAACAGCGCCCCGTAGAAGGAGTCCAGGTCGTAGAACCGGGTGCTGGTGATGGCCTGCTGCAGGCGGGCCACCAGCTGCCGCTTGCGGAGCTGGCCGGCGCCCCCGGCCCCCAGCAGCGCCTGCATCAGGAGCGTCAGCAGCGAGCCGGGCGAGGTGTCGTAGACACTGGACGGGAAGTTGACCAGCTGGGGCGGCACCTGCAGGTCGGGAGACAGCAGGCCGGTCGCGGTGGCGGTGCCCGGCGGGAGCGGCTGGGCCTGCGGCGCCTGCAGCGACAGCACCGACGGCCGGGCGACGTTCGGCCAGGAGAACAGGTCGGTCCCCTCGTTGACGATGATGCTCGTCAGCGAGGGGTCAGTCAGCACTTGCGGCACGGCGTCCTCCCTTGCTTCCGCGCCCGGGAGAAGGCTGCCCAGTTGGCAGCGCAGCCTACGGCACCGAAGGTTACCGGCTAGTAGGAGAAGGGCCAGTGCAGCGAGTGCACGGGACCTGGCGTTAAGGCTCCCATTGAAAGCTAAAGAACGTAAAACATAACTACTACTACTATTTTTTAATTATTTAGTATTTGTATTTACGTATTTAAGTCTTAGGAGGAGCTACGCGGGGGTCGTCCCCTCCCCCCTTTGGATGGCTACGCGGGTCGGCCCCCTCCCCCTCTGCCCACTGGAGGGCTACGCGGTCGTCAGTGCACATCGAACGGGGCCAGTGCACATCGCCTCTTTTTCGATTCATGCTATTGGCCAGGTGCAGTGCACATCGCCAGTTTCGCCAGTGCAGATAGCGTTTTTCGATTCATGTACCTGAGCTGGTATTAGTGCACAAGTGCAGTTCGATTGGCCGTTTTGGGTTCCCTCACGCGAGGCCCCGGATGGTAGTGACTAATACGCTACTTACCGTGGTCAAGTCTCATGCTGGGTATGGCAAGCACGTTGCTAGCTATTGCAAGCAATTTGAGTCTCCCCCGGGGCGATGCGTTCGCCAGGCGCCAAAATGGCGATTTTATCTGCACTTGTGCACTATCCGCACTTCAGCAGAACTTTTCGAGCGTCAGTTCTGCACTTTCATCTGCACTGGAAGTGCACTGGCCCTTTCCCGATGTGCACTGGCAAGCGCATGCCGTGGTCGTGCAGTGACCCTAAGCGAATGCGCCGAGAGTGTTGATGGCCTTCGTGACCAGGACGACACCGCCGAGGACGGGCAGCGCTGCGGCGGCCATGGTCACGGGAAGCGGGTTCCCGGCGGAGTCGACGTACGAGGCGATCGTCACGCCCCCCAGGACCTGCTGGATCCCGACGTCGTAGTTGTTCGCTGCGGCGCCCGTGAAGCCGGGGTAGTCGGCCCCGGTGAGGAACCGGCAGGCGGTGATGCCGGGGGTGCCCTCCACTGCCTGCAGGACGCTGGACGGGTACACGACCGCCCCGAACCCGATGGCCCCGAGCCAGGAGGACAGCGCCTGGGTGACGGCCGCCTGGGCGGTCGCGGGAGTGGCTCCCGGGTCGTAGACGACCGCCAGGCTGAACTGCAGCTGCAGCTGGATGGCCTGGTGGGCCTGCACGTCGGTGCCCGCCAGCCGCCAGTTCTCCAGCTGCTTCTGGATGGCGGCGGGGACGTCGTTGTAGGTGTAGCCGTCGCTGATCGTCAGGGGGGTCCCGCCGGGGGGCTGCATCCCGGCGGCCCACTCCAGGCCGAAGTCGGAGTAGGGGGACCAGCCGAAGGCCCCCGTCCGGTGGGCCACCTGGTAGGCATAGCTGACGCCGCCCGCGACGCTGCCCAGCGGCTGCGCCAGGGTGGCCTGCCCGTAGGTGACCCCGTTGACGACCATCACCGGCGGGACGGTGAGGACCGGGCCCCATGGCAGGGCGATGAAGGCGTTCCCGGGGGCGGGGGAGCTGCCGTCCGGCCGGGTGAAGGACCCGGCGTACCAGGGGGAGGAGCCGGAGGCGGAGAAGACGGTGGCGGCCGAGAACCTCAGCGACGCGGCGGCGGCCATGGGGCGCTGCCCGGAGCACCAGACGTCGACCCGGCTGTAGATCCCCTGCGCCGGGGAGTTGCGGGAGTAGGCGTCCATGTACAGGAAGCTGACGTCGATCAGCTGCCCCTGCGGGAAGTAGGAGGCGTCCACCACCTGCACCGAGGGCGGGCTCGCGGCGGAGTTCCAGGTGTACTGCAGGCCCGGGGCGGCCACGTCCCCGTTGTCGATGTCGCGGCCCACCACCTGGCCCGCCGGGTAGGTGAACTGGGCGTCCGGGATGGTGGTGGCGGCCTGGCCGCCGGACACCTGCAGCTGCTCCCGGTACCTGGTGGCGCCGTCGATGACGTTGGCGGCGGTGCACTCCGGGTCGGCGAGGGCGATCCCGAGGAACATCTGGCTGGTGCCGGCCATCGACCGGAACGCGGTGGCGCTCCAGCGGGCCTGCAGCTGGGCGTCGGCCTCCTGGCTCGCGCCGCCGGACAGCGCGTTCAGGTTGGTGACCCCCGAGACCTCGGAAACCGGGGTGAGCAGCTGGGTGAGGGACCCGGCCGCCGCGTTCCCGGCGGGGCCTGCGATCACCGCCTGGACCGGGAGGGTGACTGACAGCGCCCCCGGGTTGAGGATCCCGGCGGTGACCGTCTGGATCACCACGGTGCCGTCGGCGGTGGCCACCTGGGTGGCGACCGGGATGGTGACGACGTCGGTCGCGGTGCCGCGCGTGAAGGTGACGGTGCCGTAGGAGCGGGCGGCCGGGTACCGGGACAGGCCGAACAGCTGGACGAAGGCGTCGAGGTCCGCGCCCGCCTTCGAGGTGACGTCGTAGCTGTAAGCGAGCATTTGCTGGTCTATGGTGGCTGATGACACCGACGCGGCCACCACGTCGATGATCTTGCGGACCACGCTGCCCAGGGAGGTGTCCAGGTCGGGCACGCTGGCGGCGAGCACCGCGATCATCTGGGACGCGACGTCAGCCTGGCTGGCCACCTGGCGTCACCCGCCCGTCACGGGGAGACCGTCCGGACGGCCGACAGGCGCTGGCCGCCCTGGGTGGTGAGGGAGACGGCCACCGCGATCGCGTCCGGCCGGGAGCCGGGCGCGGCGGTGACCGAGTCGACGGAGGCGATGACGTCGTCGGCGGCCAGCTGGCTGCGAGTGCCCGCCATCGCGGTGGCGGTGATCACCTGCTGCTGGGCCGCCATCAGCTGCGCCAGCACCCGGGACGCCTCGGCGGTGACCATCGCCCCGGTCCCGGCCAGCTGGGGGGAGCCGAGCATCCCGGTGAGGGCGGATCCCCACTGCGGGTGGAACGGGTCGCTGCCGTACGGCTCGGACAGCGCCGTGGCCACCCGCTGGCGGAGGTAGTCGGTGCCGGTGACGGTGGCCAGGTCGCCGCCGGACACGAGCAGGTCGCCCCCCACGATGGCGAGGTCCCTCACGAGGGCATCACCTCCCAGGCCTTCCGTGCCCCTATGACGGCAGCGGGCCGATCACCTGCGCCTGGCTGCCGGCATAGACGTAGCCGGAAGCCGGCTGCGGGTAGCTTCCCGGCGGCAGGCCAGTGGTATGGATGAGGTACTCCGCGTTGCCGTCCGCCACCGCTGACAAGACGGTCGGCGCCTCGGCCTCAGTCCAGCCGGAAGCCGCCGCCAGCTCCGCAGCGGACAGGCCGCTCGTCCACTCGTACAGCTTATTGATGGTCACGAGGGCGTTGCGATGCGCCAGCAGCGCCTGCTGGATGAGGGTCATCACCTGCGCCTGCGACAGGCCGGTGTTGATCGCCAAGGGTCCTCCTAGAAGTCGAGCGGATAGGTGCCGAAGATGCGGACGGTGTCTCCTGCCGTCGCGTCGTAGACGTGCACGACCCCGGTGCTGAGCATCTCGCAGACCAGCGGGATGCCGAGGAACGGCGACCCGGCGTTCTGCACGCAGCCTAGCGGCTGGTTGGAGGCCGGCCAGTAGGCGGCCGGCAGCGCCACGGTTATGTTCGAGTTATTCGCGACTCCGGAGGGGACGTTGAGGATTCCGGAGACCATGACCGTGTTGTCGGACCTGTACTTGTACTTGAAGGTCCCCGTCCAGCTGTTCGCGAGGGAGAACGAGTGGGGCACCTCGGGCACCGCCGGGATGACGCCCGGCTGGAAGGCGGTGACCGGCCCGGTGTACCCGGCCGCGTAGGCGTTGCCGCCCGGGTCGGTGCCCGCCTGCGGCGACAGGGCGCACTCCAGGACTGAGCTGGACACGTAGGTGATCTTCACCTGGCCGTCGGCGCCGGATCCTCCGATTGGCTGGGAGCTGGACCCGGAAGTGCCGGTCACCGTGACGGAGGCCGAGCTCGCTCCCCCGGCGAAGTACCCGTACTGGGTGAGGTCCGGCTCGGAGGTGGACGGGCCGGTCATCAGCGACTTGGCCGCGCCGGACTTCAGGGCCGCCCCCAGGCCGGGCGGGTTGATGACCTTGGTCGCGCCCTCGGTGATGCCCGCCTGGTACTGGCCGTGCTTGTCGCCTGAGCCGAGCGAGGAAATGGTCCCGGGGAACGACGTCCGGTTCGACCACCCGAAGGTGATCGTCATGCCGCTGCCGTACCAGGAGTGCTGGTTGGTGATCTTCACCGACGCGGACGTGATGGTCACCCCGGACAGGTCCGACTGGACCGATGAGGGCAGCAGCCAGAACCCGAACTGGTTGCCGGCCGGAGCGCCGCTCGACGCCCCCTGGTAGACGGAGCCGCCGGCGTTCCGCTGGGCCCCGCCGATGTCGGTGCCGTAGTACGACGCTGAGCTGCTGGCGTTGTAGGTCCTGCTGAACGGCGAGGTAGTAGTGGACTGCCCGGAGCCGCCGCCGCCGCCGCCAGGGCCGCTGCCGCTGGCCCCGCTTGCCGCGCTGCCGCCGCTCGCCCCGCCTGCGCCGCCGCCGCCCGCGCCCGCAGCCCCGCCAGGGCCGTTGTAGACGCCGTTGCCGCCCGCCCCGGAGGGGCCCCCGGAGCCGCCGCCGGAGCCGCCGTCCGCGTGGCCGCCGGTAACTCCCATGCCGCTGCCGCCGTCGTGGTGGATGGTGTTGGCCGACCCGGTGCCCCCGGCCCCGCCCGTCCCCTGGGCGGGTGAGGCGTCTCCCCCGTTGGCGTAGACCCCGGTCCCGTCGAAGAAGGTGTCGCCGCCGCCCTGCCCGTCGGAGTTGCCGGTGTACGCGCCGTTGCCGCCGTTGCCGACGGTGTAGCTGTAGGTGGTGGCCCCGGTCGGGTCGAGGGGGTAGCTCGGCTCGCAGGCGTACTCGCCGGCTCCCCCGCCGTCCTGGCCGGTAGTGCCGTTTCCGTGGTTGGCCCCGGCGGCGGCGCCCCAGCACTCGATTTTCCCGGACGGGATGCCGGGCGGGGGCGTGAAGGAGTAGGTTCCGGCGGCGGGCTGGGTGATGGTCGTGGTGGTGGTCGTGTAGGCGTAGAGCACGCCGCCGACGGTGTCGAAGGTGATGTCGGTCTCCGTCATCGTCCCGCCGGAGATGGCGGTCGCGGCGATGGTGGAGGCGGAGATGGACCCGTCCTGGAAGCTTCCGCTGGCGATGGAGCAGGAGTTGACGTTCAGCCCGGAGATGCCGCCCTGCGCGACGAAGAGGCCGGCGGGGTAGGGGTTCCCCTGGCCGTCGGCGCCGGCCGCAGCCGACCACGACCCGATGAGGTTCCCCAGTGCCGGGGTGCCGGAGTAGACGAGGATCTCGCCGGAGGTGCCGAAGGCGATGAACTGGCCGCCCTCGATGGTGGTGCCGTCGACCACGCCCGCCAGGACGATGCCCGCCGCGATCTGCTCGGCGGTGATGGTCCCGGCGGCGATCTGCGCGGCCGTGATGGTTCCCGCCGCGATCTGCGCGGCCGTGATGGTATTGGCGGCGATGAGCGCGGCGGTCACCGACCCGGCCGCGATGGACTGGGTGCCGAACTGGAACGGCACCCAGTTGGAGCCGTTCCAGGTGGTCAGGGCGAAGCCCTGGTTGCCGTTGAACCACAGGTCGCCGGCGGCCGGGGACGAGGGCTGGGAGAACCCGACGCTGGTGGTGACGCCGCCGATGTCGGAGGCGGTGAAGTCGACCTGCCCGGGGGTGATGCCCGCGTTGGCGGCCAGCTGCAGGGCGGTGAGGCTGCCCGCCGCGATGGCCCGGGAGCCGAACTGCAGGAGCCGCCACCCGCCCCCGTCCCATACCGACACCGAGTTGCCCTGGGCCGGGTTGATCCAGATGTCGCCCAGGACCGGGGCCGGCGGCTGCGACGTCCCGGTGATCACGGAGGTGCCCCCGAGGTCGGAAGCGGTGACGGACAGCTGGCCGGCGGTGATCCCGGCGGCCGGGGCGAGCTGCGCGCCGGTGATGGTGCCGGGTGCTATCTTGGCCGCCGTGACGGCCCGGTCGGCGATGGCGTTAGTGCCGACCTGCAGCGGCACCCACCGGGACCCGGACCAGCTTGTGAGGGCGTTGCCCTGCGCGGCGTTCACCCACAGGTCCCCGGGCGCCGGGGCTGCGGGCGCGGCGGCGGAGGCCGTCACGGCGGGCGCGGCGGCGGCGGGGAGGTCTGCCGGGGAGGCAGCGGCGAACGCGGCGAACGTCCACGTGCCCAGGTCCTGGGTGATGATCCACATCTCGCCCGGGGCCGGGGGCGGCGCCTTGCTGCGCTGCATCAGCATCGTCACGGCGACCTGGGTGCCCTGCCGGTCGACGGTGATGGCGGTGGCCCCGTCGGCGGATATCGACCGGACGGTGACCAGCTTGGCGGACAGGCCGACGCTGTGGGTGGCCGGGTTGAGCGGCTGGCGGGGAGCGGCCATCAGGGGCCGGCCGTCCCTGTCCCGGGCAGCGGCAGGTTGGTGCCCGCCGTGAGGCCCCCCGCTACCGGCAGGCCGATGAGCTGGCCGCCGGAGTTGTTGCCGCTGCCGGGCAGCCGGGCGGGGGCGGCGATGTTCACCTGGGTGGTGAAGGACCCGCCGGGGCCGGTCTGCCAGGTGTGGGTGACGGTGGTGACGTAGGCCTGGAAGCCGTAGGCGGGGACCTGCAGCAGCATGCCGGGCCACAGCTCCGGCATGAAGGTGAGGGCGACGTCGGAGTTGTACTGGTAGGCCCAGCTCCTCATGAACAGGAACAGGGCGGAGAAGAACTCGCCCGACGGGCCGATGACCCCCGGCATCTCCTCCAGGTCTGGGCGGGCGCCGAACCGGCCGTAGACGTAGCTGATGAACTTCTGCGCCTGGGCGGCGGTCGGCTCCAGGCCGAACAGGGCGTACATGATGGCGGGGATGTCGATGGTCGCGATGCCGGTGGTGGACAGGGCGTAGATGACGTCGAGGGGCAGCGTCTGGCCGGTGGCGGACAGGGTGATCCCGGACGCGGTGCCGCTGCCCAGGTCGACCTGCTGGGCGGGCGGCGCGACCACGTACTGGTGGGTGACCAGGTTGGTGTCGTCCCACGTGACGCTGAAGTCGATCAGCTCGATCGGCTCGACCTGCATGATGGCGGCGGTGCCCCAGATCCCGTAGTAGTCGGGGAACCACGCGATCAGGTCCCCGTTGGGGGCCGAGCAGTAGCTCCGCATGCAGGACCCGAGCAGGTTGCGGATGTAGGGCAGCAGCGGCTGGTCGTTGAGCAGGACGCGCGGCCCGGTGAACACGGCGGAAATGGCGGCCGACTCGGAGTCGAACGTCGGGAACCAGGGACTGGGGCCGAACAGCTTGTCGAACTGGTCGTTCGGGTTGTACCACGGCTGGGTGGAGGACGGGGATACTTGCAGCGCCTGCCCGCTGGCGGTCGCGGAGACCGCGCCGCCGGAGGTGAGGGCGCCGCCCGTCGGCACTGACTTGAACGCGGCGACGGTGCCGTTGTAGGCCGAGTAGTCGAACCCCGGGGCCAGCCCGGCGCACGTCCAGTAGGAGGCGGCGTTCCCGACGACCCCGGCGAATGTCCCGGTGTGGTGGGCGCCGACCGTGCTGCTGCCGGTCCCGGTGCTGATCTCGACGTGGCTGGACGCGCCGGGGCCGCCGAGGAACATCAGCGCGCCGGGGATGTTCATCCCCGCCTGGGCGGACACGATCTGCCCTGACGACTGGCACCAGGCGCTCTGCTCGGCGGCTGTGCGAGGGCACCCGCCGAGGCTGCCGAGGGCGTGGAAGACGCACCACTGGACGAACGAGGAGCAGTCGAGCTGGGTGGGGACCGCCACGTTGGGGGCGGAGTCGCCGCCCAGCTGGTAGGGGATGTGCGGGTCGGACTGGACCAGCCCGAGGGCGGTGCCGAGCAGCTGGGTGCAGCTGGCCTTGCCCGCCTTGGCGTTGGAGGCGAGCGGGGCGAAGCCGGGGGAGTTGCCGAGCGAGCTGGCTCCCTGGGCATTGGACAGGACGCCGACGATCTGGGTGGCCATGTTCAGCCACTGGTCGTAGTACGCCTGCCCCTGGGCGGCGGTGTTGAACGCCACCTGGACCATGTTCGCGACCACGCCGGGGTCGATCGACGCCCGGTTGCCGATCTTCAGCTCCACCGAGAAGAACTTCTGCGTGGCGTAGGTGACGTTGGTGACCTGCGCCACCGTCCCCCACCCGGCGGCCGGCCGCTGCTGGAACAGGCCGTAGGCCCCGTCAATGTTGGGGGTCGGGATGTTGGTGAGGGTCGACTCCCCCATGGCGGTCTCGATGCCGATGACCGCGTCCCGGGTGGTGCCGCCCATCTGCAGCGCCGTGTTGTAGATCAGCACCGCGAGGGAGGCCTGGGTGGCGTCGAGGCTGAACCCGGCGTACGTCCCGGCCTTCAGCGCCCCCGACGGGACGGTCCCGCCGCCGCCCCCGGGCAGCGAGCCGCCAACCGACCCGCCAACCGTCCCGGCCGCCCCGAGGGTGGCGTAGAACTGCTGGGCGAGGGCGTCGGCCGCCGCCGTGTCCGCCTTGACCGCCTGGGCGATCTTGTACGCCCACGCGGTCCAGCCCTGCGGGATCCCGGCGATGTGGACCTTCTCGGCCGGCCAGCCGGTGACGTTCTGCAGGATGGCCAGCACCGCCGCCGTGACGCCCCCGTCGTCGGGGTTCTTGGCGCTCGCCATCGCCTGGGCGACCATGTTCTGCGAGGCGGCGAGGCCGGGGTCCCAGAACCAGTACTGCAGCCTCTTCAGCGAGCACGACGCGGTCAGCTGCACCGACGTGGGCCAGGCGGTGACCAGCGGGACCGAGTTCAGGTAGCCGGTGAAGACCCTGAGCCAGGTGATCCGCTTCATCATGACGATGATCCGGTCGTTGGGAACGAATATCCCGGTGTACTTCCGGAACGGGTTCTGCAGGGTGAAGGCGAAGGTCGACACCCCGTCGGAGCGGCGCACCATGGTCCCCTGGGTGACGTCGTCGCTGATGTCGATGATCCCGTTGGCCTGGGTGAGGATGTAGATCTTGCAGGCTGGCGAATACATCAGGACCGCCACGGGCCGTCCCCTCCGCCGTGCCGCCTGATCCACACGACGATCAGCATCGCCGCCAGCACCCCCAGGACCAGCAGGAGCGCGCTCACGGGCCGGTCCCGGTCAGGTTCGGGGGCGGTCCCTGCCCGGGGGCGTAGGGGATCGTGACGGGCGACGACGGCGCCACGGTGCCGTAGTTGAACGGCACCTGGGTCCCGGACAGCTGGTCGCCGAACGGGTAGAAGTACTGGATCGCCGGGTCGGACGCGAACGCGCTCCACTTGTTGACGACGGAGCTGGCGGCCACCACGGCGGGCTGGTGGGGCGACAGCCCGGCCTCGAAGATGAACTGCGGGGTGAACATCATCATCCCGGTGTGCGCTCCCCACTCGTAGCCGACGAGGGGGATGCCGTGCTCGGTGAAGCCCCGCGACGGCACGGTGACCACCATCAGCGGGAAAGACGTCCAGGTGATGTTGGGGTCCAGCACCAGCTGGGCGAAGGACGCCATCCAGGCGTTGAAGTCGAGCCGCTCGTCCCAGTCCTTCAGCAGCACCTGGACGGAGAACTGCTGGCGGGCGCTCTTGTGCGGGTAGTAGGCCCGGGTGGTGCGGCCCTGGTCCTCGGCGGAGATCATCTGCACGCCGTGGGACAGGTCCCCGGCGCGCACCTGGTAGGCGTGGGTGACGCCCTGGGCGTCGGGGTAGCTGAACGTGGCGTTCAGGCCCTGCCGCGTCATCAGCGGGGCCGTGCGTCGATGCCGGCGGAGTCCATGACGACGGGCCCGGCGGCGGCCGGGGCGTAGACGGGCACGGCGAGGGACTCGTACTCGGCGGCGGTCATGTCGGGGACCAGCCGGTACTGGGTCATCCCGAACCCCATCATGGGGACCATGACGGCCTCCCCCGCCGGGAGCGGCATGGATATCGGGACGTCGGACGCCCAGGCGGGGCGGTCGGCAACGGGCACGGGGACCTCCTCCCTACTTCCGGGGAGGAGCCTCGCCTAGGGCCCGCCGAGCGTTCCTGTTGCCTGGCCGTTGAATTTTGTGAACTTCCAGCCGATTCCGTCGGATATGCGGGCCATGAAGGCGCTCACCGCGTCGTAGGCCTGCTGGGAGAAGGCCCCGTTGGTGGTGCCCGCCTTCACCAGCGACGGGCTGCCGTCCTGCACGATGAACAGGGTCAGGACGTACTGGTGGGAGAACTTGCCGTAGCGCATGATCACGCTGGCGTCCCCGTCGGGGTCGGCGAGGCCCTTGACGTAGACCAGGAAGTTCCAGTTGCGGGGCGGATAGGAGAAGACCGCCGGCGGGTGCATCTGGGCGTTCGCGGTGGCGTCGGCCGACTGGGCCTCCATGATGGCGGTGATGCCGCCGAGGAAGGCCTCGGCCTGCTGCCAGCTCTCCCCCGTCACGGCGTCGGAGTGGTCCTGGCCGAAGGACCCGCGCACCGTCAGGTCCGACAGCCGCGAGCCGGTCACCTGGATGACGCGCCCGCCGATGGTCTCCGTGACGGAGGTAAGAGGACCTCGTAGCTCCAATCGATCGCGTCAGGATCGATTCGGAAGGCTATCGAGGGGCCGCCCGGATATCCGAGCGTGGCAGTTCCCATAAGGCACCACCTCCCTTCAGTGCCCTGGCCCTGGCGAGCGATCCCCTGGCAAGGGCAAGTTGCTTCAGCGTCTCGGGCGTTTCGTCGTCCCTCCTTCCGGGCCGGCTACCGGCTCGCCTGGTGCACGTAGGGGTTGGCGGGCACCTGCGAGGTGGCAGCCGCCTGGTCGTTGTTCGCGGGCAGCACCTTCAGGAGCTGCCGCGCCTCGGGGGTCAGCGCGATGGTGAGCGCCTGGGAGAAGGGGCCGGCCGCCTGCGGCTGGGCCGGCCCCAGGGGGACCGGGGCCGGCTTCGGGACGGGGACCCTGGCCGGCGGCGTGACAGGCGGCGTGACGGGCTTCGGCGAGGTTCCGACGGGGATGCCGCCGAGTACGTTGCCCTGGGACCCCGGCGACGGGGACTGCCCGACGGGGATGCCGCCGAGCACGGTCGGCACGACGGCGGGAGGCGCGCCCCCCGTGCCGCCCGTCGTCGTGCCGCTGGTGCCGAGGGTGGCCTCGTTCACCCCTACCGTCTGCGAGACGATCCACTGGAACGCCTGGGCGGAAGTCATCTGGACGCCGGTGAGGGCGGAGATCTCCTGCGCCCACAGGTTCTCGTTGATGTTGCCGCTAACCTGGTTGGCGTTCAGGAACGCGGTGGCGACGCTGTCGCGGAGGCCGGGGTTCCTCGCCACGGCGGCGGCGCCGCCTGCCTGCGCGATCAGCTGCTGCAGGGACTGCGTCATCTGGGGGGTCATCAGCCCGCCCAGGGTCAGGAACTGCATGTTCTGGCCGGCCAGCTGCTGGGCGTACAGTTGCGGGTTGTTGCGCGCCGTGTACTGCAGCTGGGCGGGGGACTGGCCGGTCATGCCCGCCAGCAGGTACTGGCGCTGCTGCGACAGCTCCCCGGAGAAGTTCACCCCGGCGAACTCCTTGCCCAGCAAGCCCTGCATGTTGGCGATCCCGCCAGCCAGGGCGGTGGCGCCGTTGCCGGCCCCCATGCCGAGCGCCTGGGAGAAGTACGCGTTGAACTGCTGGCGGGCCGTCTCGGCCGAGGTGCCCGCGTTGCCGGCGTCCTGCGACAGCTGCTCCATGGTGCGCGACAGCTGCTGCAGGTTGACGTTGGCGTCCTGGGTGGCGGACTGCAGGACGGACAGCGAGTCGTTCACGTCCATGCCCATGGAGTTGTAGTTGTGGTAGACGAAGTTGAGGGCGCTCTGCCGGTTCTGCGGCTGCTGGCCCTCCCCGATGGCCCCCTGGTTGAACCCCATCGCGGTCACCCCGGCGAACGACTGCGCCGCCGCGCCCTGCGGCATCAGGCCCGTCATGCTCAGCTGGTAGACCGCCTGGTGCAGCCGCTCGGTCTGGGCGTTCCAGTTGCCGCCGCCCTCGACCTCCTGGTACGGCCGGGCCGCCTCGCGCTGGGTGAGGTAGGGGTTGCCGTTGGCGAACCAGTTGTACAGGTCGGTGACCAGGCCCACGCCGGGGATCTGCTGCAGCAGGCCGGCCGGGGTGCCGCCCGAGGCTGCCACCCGTGCCCCGACCTGCTGGCCGAAGGTGAGGGCCGCCGCGCCGCCACCGGGGGCTCCGCCTCCTCCTCCGCCGCCGCCGCCGCCGCCTCCACCGCCTCCTCCTCCTCCGGGCGGCCCGTAGAGGGTCCCGCCCCCGGCCTGGCTGTAGAGCCACGAGCCCAGCTGCTGGGCGCCGTAGGCCTGCAGGTTCTGCAGGGAGGAGGCGGCCCCCATGGGCGACAGCTGGGTGGCGCCCGCCGTGGCCACGGCCGACCCGCCGCGCTGCAGCTGGGCGATCACGTCCGGGTCCATGTTCGTCGTGGGCGGCACCTGGCTCGCCTGGTAACGGCGCGATGCGCTGCTGGTCCGGGTCAGCGCGCTGGTCTGCGCGCTGATGACCTGCTCCAGGGACTGCAGCTGGCGGACCACCACCTGCAGCCCCTGGGTCATCTGGGCGGCGGCCGATGCCGCGCCCACCGTCGACTGCGGCTGGCCTGGCCAGGGGATGGTCACGGGACCACGTCCTCACGTCCACTCGGGATGGGGCTCCGGGGCCGGCGGCGGCGGCCGGGACGGCTCGCGGATCGTCACCCGGCTGCTGGCGGCCACCAGTGACTCGAGCGCGGCCATGTCGGAGGCGAACGAGGCGGGGGTGGCCCTCTCCAGCCGCAGGGCGCTCCCGGCGGGCGGCGTCCCGTCCCCGGGGGCGGGAGCTTCCTCGAAGTGACCGGGCCACGCTTCCAGGGCGCTGACCAGGCCGGAGGCGACCGCTGCGGACAGGATGAGGTCCTGGCGGTCCTGCAGGCGGCGCCCCTCGTCGAGCCAGTGCAGGACCTCGGTGGCGGCCAGGCAGGCGCGGGGGAGGTGCCGTCCCGACAGCTGCCCGCGCCTTTCCGCCAGCCGCAGCTGCTGCTCTACCCAGGGATCGCAGTGCCCGCCGGGGCTGGTGCTTTTCCCAGGGCCTCGATCACCTCCCGCTGGCGGACCTCCAGTGCCAGGTAGGCGGTGAAGATCGCGTCAATCGTCGGCGGGAACCACCGGCGGGCGTAGTTGTACCGCTCGTAGGCCCACTTGCGCTCCTGCCCGGGGTGCTCGCCGAGCGGCACCGGCATCGGCTGCCCGTCGATGGCGGTGACGCACATCCCGGCCATCGCCGTGGCGTAGGACTTGGCGCCGCCCAGGCCGCCCTCGTGGTCGCGGACCAGCGACGCGACGAGCAGCTCCTCGTCGGTGGTGAGGGTCTTCAGCTCGATCCGGTGGCCGCACCAGTCGAACCACGCGGTCAGGTACCCGAGCCGCAGCAGGCCGGTCAGGTCGTCGCGCCACGAGCCGGTGTCCGGCTCGTCGAGGTGCAGGTCGAGGACATCCTCCGGCGGCGGGACGGCAGACGCCGCCGGGGATTCCTCGTCGGGGAACGCGGTCACGCCGGGCTGCCTCCCCAGCGCAGCTGCATGGCCTGGCTGCGCATCCGGAGGTTCGGGTCCTCCTGCTCGAGGGAGACGCTGGCGGAGGTCGCGCCGGGCACGGTGACCGTCACCTCCGCCGAGCCGGTGGCAGTGCCGTCCGGCCCGGTGACGGTGGCGGTGATGGTGACGATCACGCCGGCAGCGCGGGGATGACGCCGGTGAAGACGGCGGTGCCCGCGACGTTGGACTGCTGGGTGTAGGCGGTGCTGACCGAGTCGGACACCGCGACGGTGAGCGGGAGGGCGGGAGCCGCGCCGGCGGTGTAGGTGGCGCTGCCGGTGGACGCGGTGCCGTCGAGGGCGGTGACGCTCGCGGTGACGGTGACGGTGACGCCCGGGTTGGCGGGGTCGAGGTACTCGACGGTGACGGTGATCGGGTCGCCGACGGCGTAGGCGGCCTTGTCGGTGGCGACGGTGACGGCGGGCGGCACGGGGGTGGTCAAGGTTCCTCCACGGGCGGGGCGGGCAAGGGGTCTCACTTCTTCCGGGGGGCATCGCTATGCTCGCTGCATGACCGTTCGCGCGCCCTTCACCCCGGCCCAGGTCGCCAGCCTCAACGGCTACCAGGCGTCCGCTTCCTTCCACGGGTTCACCTGCGGGGATGATGCCTGTCCCGGCGCCGATGGCGAGCGTGTCGCCCTGCGCGCGCAGGAGGACGGCTGGCACTGCCCCGCGTGCCCGTACACGCAGGACTGGGCGCATGACTTCATGGCCGACGGGTCGTGGCAGCGGCTCTCCGGCGTTACCGTCACCGTCGGCGGCGTGCGGGTGAGGGGCGAGATCGGGGAGATCACGGGCTAGGCTGGGCGCAGGATTCCCGCAGGGGGACGCTCAGGAGATGGGATGGCCGGCGCAGCACGGAGCCGGCGGGCGCCAGCGGCCCGGAAGGCTGGCCCCTGTCCCCCATCGCAACAGCGAGGCCCGCGCCCTATGTCAAGGGGCACGGGCCTCGCGCGTCCGCTAGGATGGCCGCCATGCTGCGGTGAGTACCGGGTGACGCCGGGAGGGGCCAGCAGACAGCGCGGGAGCCGCCGCAGGAGCCCTGGTACCGGGGAGACGCCGCGAGCACAGCGCGCCGGGCTATGCCCGCCCGCCACCACCGTATGCCGGCCTCCGGCCGGCCTGGGGGCCGTCTGCCTCCGGACGAGACTGGCGGTCGCCCGGACTATCCCCCTCGCCAGGACATCCTTGCCGGATTATGTCGGATTGAACTGGTTCGAGTTCAAGGGCACGTAGTGGGTATACGCGAACGTGATTCCTTTTGTTACAGCCAGTGCGCCTACGGTGACTGTCTCCCCGTCGTTGATGTCCACTACCGTGACGTTCTGGTAGACCTTGCCGCGCCAGGACCCGGGAGTGCCCTCCGTGCCGGGCGGCTTGATCACCATCGAGGCCGTCACGTAGTTCGGGTCCTTCTGCAGCGCCAGGAAGATGTCGACCATGTTCCAGGTCCCGGCCAGGCCGGCCAGCTGCCACCAGACGGGCTGGTTCCACAGCTCGCGGATGGTCACCATGACGGTGCCGCCGGAGATCACCCTGGACGTGGCGATCTCCACCGGGAAGCTGGAGCCGATCGGCTGGATGAATTGATAAGGCTGGCCGGCATCCGAGAAGGCCCTCTGGCCTGAGTCCTCGCATTAACCAGCCTTCACAGAAGGCAATTGGTGCTTTGTTATATGACAACACAGTGTAGCCTGAACCGACTACCCTGGCCTTCGTGGCGGCGATGGTGACCACCTCCTTTCGGCGAGTCTCGCGACATACTAACTATCGCAAGATAGTATTGGCTTAATGAACATCATCGAGTACGAGCAGATCCTTCGTTCCGGAGACATCGGCAGGCTCCCTGAACTGGACCGGTGGTACTGGTCCAAGGTCACTGTCATTGACGACGAGGATTCCTGCTGGGAGTACCGCGAGGCCACCCGCAAGCGCCCTCGCGGTAACTACGGGGCAGTGAGCATGGTCAACCCGAAGACGGGCCGCCGTGGCACGGTCAATGCCCAGCGGGTTGCCTTCTGGCTCGTCCATGGCCACATGCCGGAGGTCGGCCGCCATGAGTGCGATAACCCGCCCTGCTGCCGACCGAAGCACATCCTCAACGGCAGCACTGCCGACAACAACCGGGACAAGGTCCTTCGCGGACGAGCGCTCGGGATCGGCGGGCAGAATGCCCTGAACCCCGACCTTGTCCGACAAGCGAGGACCATGTACCGCTCTGGCGTGGGAGTGCCGGAGATCGCGCGCCGCCTGGGCAAGAAGCTGGACGCTCTCCAGCTTGCGGTGAACGGGGTCACATGGGGATGGCTCATGGACCCGCCGCCGGTTGCGCCACATGAGCGGCGCAAGTCCGGGGGTAAACTCACCCAGCCGCAGGTCGACGAGATCAGGAGACTTCGAGCCGAAGGCAAGGGCATCGCCGAGCTGGGGAAGAGGTTCGGAGTCCACCACTCGAACATCTCCATCATCTGCCGGGACCTGCCCAGGGTCCGAGCCGTCCGGAAGGATGCCCGGTTCACCGATGAGCAGGTTCGCGAGATCCGGCGCCTTGGAGCAGAAGGCGAGAAGAGGGCGGTGATCGGAAGGCAGTTCGGCATCACCGAAGATGCCGTCCGCAAGATCGTCTCGCGCTACTCCTACTCCCATGTCGCCTAGGCCCCCGTCGCCGAGGCGTTCTGCTGCGACTGCACCGCCACCAGGCCGCTGGACAGGTTCACCGACATCTGCACCGTAATAAAGTTCAGCGGGATGGCCGGGGCGTAGGAGAACGTCACCGCGATGATGGTCGGGCTGCCCGTCGGGTACGTCTGCTGGATCACCGACAGGCTGGAGTAGGCCTGGATCACCGAGGCGCCGATCGCCGCCTCGAGCACCCCGATGACCGCCTCCTGCACGGTGCTGACCGTGGTCGCGGTGATCGGGGAGCCGATCAGGCCGCTGCCCATCAGGCCCTGGCTGACCGCCAGCAGCAGCGAGTCCGACTGCCGCACCAGGGAGATCTCCTGGAAGTTCTGCGCGGACATGTCAGTCGTGAGGCCCTGGCGGCACGCCAGCACGCCGCTGAAGTTCAGCCCGCAGACCGACACCCCGGACGCCGCCAGCGAGTTCATGAAGGCCGGGGTCATCCTGGCGACGTCAGCCGGGGACAGCCCGGAGGTGCCCTTGATGACCTGGCCGGTCAGGCCGGTGCTGACCGGCAGCGACGACAGGACCGCCCCGAGCGCGACGGCGAGGTAGCAGCCCGACGCCTGCACGACCTGCGTGGTGACGCCGTTGTACAGCTGGACGACCTCCGGATAGGCGAGCACGGTGCGGCGGCTGCCGATCGAGGCCGCCAGCGTCGGGACGGGGATGTCGGCCTCGCCGTAGTTGCGGGGCAGCCCGATGATGGCCATCCGGGGGAAGCCGTCGTTGTAGGCGCTCCACATGGCGGCGTCGGTCTCCTGCGCCAGGGTCTGCAGGAGCGCCGCGACGGTGGTCGGGGACGAGGTGAGGTCGTCGGCGAAGACCGGCACCACGATGGTCGCCGCCACCTGGCTGGCCACCTTGGCGTACGCGGAGGCGTACTGCTGCAGGAAGGTTCCGTCGCCCGGGTTGAGGGCCACGCACAGCAGGGTGGTGGCGCCGTTGGCGAACGCCACCTGGGCGGCGAGCGACAGCGGGTTCGCCACCTGGGACGCGTTGGGAGCGGCGGGCACCGCCGACAGGAACGGCTGCCCGTAGGCGTTGATGACCGACTGCGGGTCGGTGAACGACTGCGGCCGGAAGTAGGTGCCGTCGGCGTAGGAGTAGGTGATGAAGACCTGCTGGCCGTTCGCGATCGCGGTGCTGGTGCTGACCCGGGTGATGGTCGCCCGCGCCAGGGTCGGGTCGCCTGACGGGTCGGGGATGGCGGTCAGCGCGTAGTCCACCCCTAGGGCCAGGACCGCGCCGGACGCGGTCGCCACGACAGGGGCGGGGATGGCGGGCGGCCCGGACTGCGCGGTGAGGAACGCCCCCGAGTAGGTGAGGGCCGTCGCGGTGGCCGAGGAGATGAGCAGCGACTGGACGGCGGTCCGGTACCCAGTCGCCGGGCCGACCAGGGTCAGCACCCGGGACGGGACCAGCACGGGGGTGACGATGGGGGTGCTGACGTCCTGCACGTACACGCCCGGGGAGATGTATCCCGTGAAGCTCGGTATCGTCAACGCGCCGCCTCCTGTCCCTGGCCCTTCCGGGGCTAGCAGGCCTTGTAGCCTGGAGGCGCACCGCTCTGTCCACTGAGCTGCGCGCATGCAGGGCCATGAGGCCGTTAGCAGCGGCCTCGTGGCCTGGGCGGTCCCCCGCCGTCCCTTGGCAGGGAAAGATCCGGCGGGGACCGCTCAGGACGTGATGGCAACCGACAGCGGAGGCGCGCCGGGGTAGAACTGGTCGGTCGCGGTCACCTGGATCTCCTCCAGGACGGCGAGCTCGTAGGTGACCGGGTCGGAGACGAACTCGCCCACCACCTGGACGGCGAACCCGCGCTCGTAGATGACGTCCATCGTGCCCCACGGGGTGCCCGGGGCGGCGGCCACGGCGCGGTCCTCGACGCTGTCCCAGCCCCAGGTGGAGGCGATCAGCGGATTGGCCTCCACCACCTGGCGGAACTGCGACGGGAATGACGACTGGGCGGCGAAGGCGGTCAGCGACACCAGCTGGTCGTACACCATGTCCCGCTCGTTGGACGTCAGGGCGACGATGGTGAAGGTCACGTGGCCGGCGAACTTCCAGCGGGCGTAGGCGTTGCCCGCCGGGTCCTGCTCGGTGTAGGCGATGCCGACGTTGCGGAGCTCGGCGCCCTCGTAGTCCACCCAGATGGCGGGGTACTGGGCATCATCGACCGGATACTCCACGGACACGTACGGGGGCCTGGTGCCCCCGGCCGGGTCCGGCTCGGGGTAGCGCACCCGGAAGGACTGCTCGATGGCCTGCACGGCAGAGGTCTTCAAAGACCGGAGGAACCCGCTCACATGGCTTCCGTGGCACCCGGCAGTTGCAGCTGCCGGGATGCCCGTTCGGAGCCTGCACCTCCCTCCCAGAGGATGTTAGCAAGGAATGCCGTATGCTTGAGGCGCTTCGCAGTTGCAGGGACTTGCTCTCGCCGGGCAAGACGGCCCGCCTGGGGTGGTAGCCAGGCGGGCCGTTCTCGTCCTTGGCAAGGAATGCCGTATGATGGCCATGGCTATTCGCAGTAGCCCTGGCCGGGTGAAAGCAGGCCGCCCTCTGGTAGCGAGGCGGCCTGCTCCCGACCTGGCAAGGAATGCCATATGATGGCATCATCCCCGCCAGGGGTTAGTCCCCCTGGCCCGACGGCCCGCCACGGCGGGCCGTTTCCGTTTCCGGCTATCCTTGCCATCGGATGCGCAGCGTAGACGGACGTCCCGCAAGGGGCGGCGTAAGGCGGGGCCGGCTGGCCGGCGGCCGTCCCGCAGTCCAGCCTGGCGCCAGGCGGCACCGAGCGGCATCCTCGGTCCTGGGCCACGGCGCTCCCGGCCCGGGACCCTAGAACCGGGCGCGCCATCCCCGGTCGGCCGCGTAGACGCGAACCGGGAGGATGCCACCCTGTTCAGCGGCCAGCGCCATCGCGTGGTTCAGGAACTTGCGGGGAGACAGGCCGGGGTGCCGCCAGCGGACCCCGACGTTCCCCGCCGCGATCGCCCCGCCCGTGCGGCCCGCCGTGGTCCAGGGCGCAGCGGCCTCGCGCCTGCCGATCCGCCCGGGGGCGCCCGGGTAGGAGGCGAGCACCGTGTACTCCTCCATGGTCCCGTCGGCCTTCCTCCGCCGCCTGGTCAGGCGCTGGCCGATCGGCGCGGCCCGGCGGAAGATCAGCACCTGCGTCCTGCCCGACAGGGTGACCCTGGTGCGGGCGCGGGGGTTCCGCTCCCGCTCGGTGCCGGAAGGGTCGTCGACCCACATGGGGATCGTCTTGCCCGCCAGCCCGGTCATGGTGAACGGCCGGATGCCCTGCTCCTGGAACCAGACCCACGAGTCCGCCCATCCCACCCCGAAGAATCCCGCTCCGTACAGCGGGAACAGGCGGCTGGCGGAAGCTCCGGTGAGCTTCGGCATGACGCGGCGGGCCTCCCGGACCGCCGCGTTGGCCATGACGCGGGCGGCGGGTCCCTTGAGGCCGGGGATGAGCATGACGAGGCGGTCCGGGTGCTGCGAGATCATCATCTCCTGGATCTCGGCGAGGGCGGGCATCAGGAGACTGCCGCCCAGAAGCTCACTCCCGGGACGTTGGCCGACGGGGCGATGCTTCCCGGCAGCGCCGACAGGCTAGTGCCGTTGACCGCGTACCGGTACGCCGCCGGGGCCAGCCCGGCGCCGTAGGCCACCGGCGAGGCGCGGACGAGGACGGGCTGCGTCCCGCCCACGCAGAGGATGTCGGCCCAGTAGGTCCCGGCCGTGACGGCCTGCGGCACCGCGAGGGTCACCGGCGCGTCCCCCGCCGCGCCCTGCAGGACGGAGAGGGCGCTCCCCTGCGACAGCAGGGTGCCCGTGGGGCCGACCAGGCCCATCGCGGCGGACGTCATCCCCGATCCCGGGGTGGCGAGGAGCACGTGCACGGCGGAGATGACCTGCGCCGACCGAACGGGGACCCGGATCAGGTAATGGGTGCCCGAGGCGGTGGCCTGGGTGCCCTGGTACAGGTTCGGGTCCCCGTTCCAGGCGATGTACCCCTGGTCGGACGGCATCCACCCGCCGAGGAGCTGCTCCATGGACGACAGCGGGACGTCGTCGCTCGTCACGTACCACAGGCCGAAGGTGGCGCTGTACTGCAGGAGTGTCCCCTGGCTCATCAGCAGCAGGCTGGCCGAGACGCCCCCGGACGCCCGGTTGATGCGGTCGAGGCCGCTGGCGGTGACCGTCAGGGCGTACTGCAGCGCCGGGGCCGCGCCGACGACCTTGAAGCCCGCCAGGGTGCCGTCGGCCGGGGCGGCGGGCAGTGTCGCGGTGAAGGACCCCGCGCTGATGTCGCACGGGTAGTAGCCGTTGGGGGTGACGGCGAAGGAGGCCGCCTGGACGGCCTGCGGTATCAGCGCTCTGGCCGTGGACGACTGGGCCTGCAGGGCCGCGACGGCACTGCCGAGCCAGGCCAGCGCGTCGGAGATCTCGTTATGGTCGGCGATGTGCCCCGGCTGCCCGGCCGCGCGGGTGTCCGGGGGCGGCGCTGGCATCGACATGGCGTCTCCTGGTCAGCTTCCTTGCTATGATGGCGGTGGTTATCATGAGTTCGTCTTGTGGAGGACGACGCGAAGGGCGCCTGGTTCGTGCCGGGCGCCCTTTCGTCATCCGGGCAGCGGGAAGGTAACGGGCGCCTGGTAGGCGCCGGACGCAGCGGGCGGCGGCTGCTCACCGGGGATGAGCGGCCCGTTGACCTGCTCGATCCAGGCGTAGCTGGCCGGCAGCCGGGTGTAGGTGCCCAGCACCCGCGCCAGGAGGTCCTGCGCCGGGGGGATCACGTACGCGACGGACGCCACGGGGTCCTCCAGGGCGGCGCTCATCATGTCGTAGGAAATGGCTGCCGTCGCCTGCCACGGGGAGGCGAAGCCGGTGCGGAGGGTGACCCGGGCGGGCACGGCCAGCTGGTAGCGGCGGCCGTCGGACCGGAACAGGTAGTCCAGCGGGTAGGCGCGGAAGTCAGGTACCGACTGGACGTTGACGGTGCCGGGCGCGACGGTGCCCTTCGCGGTGCGCTGCTGCCCCTGGTCGGCGTCGGTGAGGATGGCGGGCCGCACGATGAGGGCCCGCACCCCCGGCACCTGCGCGGGAACGGCGGCGATCAGCTGGGTGCCGTAGCACAGGGTGCACCGGTACTGGTTGCCCTGCCCGTAGGCGGCGGAGACCTGCGCCTCGGCCGACGCCGAGTAGTCAGGAGTGGGTAGCGGCCGGGAGATGACCGACGACGGGGAGAAGCAGCGGGCGCAGCGGACGGCCAGCCCGGCGGCCAGGTCCGGGGGGCGCCACAGCAGGGCGAGCATGACCAGCTCCCCGAACTGCCATAGGGCCTGGGCGTGCCGCTGCCGTTCCTGGTCGATGGCCCATCCCTGGACGTCCCGCTGCCAGGCGGGCTGCGGGCGCCCTGGACGCGGCGGCGAGGACGGGACGGGCAGCGCCGCCCCGGTGGCGGCCAGCGACGCGGTCGCGGCCATCGCGGCGCGGGCGGCGGACTCGGCCAGCGGGACGGCCCGCAGCAGGGGGGCCGCCGCGAGCCCGGCGGGAGCCGGGACGGCCCCGTGGGCGGTAGCGGCCAGGACGGGGCGGGCGGAAAGGACGGCGCCGGCCTGCCTGGCGGCCAGCGCGGTGGCGTGCAGCAGCGGGGAAGCGGAGAGGTAAACGCCAGGTGACGTGCTGGCGACGGCGTGCAGCAGCGGGGAAGCGGAGAGGTGCACGGCACCCGGCGCGGATCTTGTTCCCCGGGCAGTGAGGGCGCCGCCCGCCGTGAGGTGCGCGGCACCCTGCAGCAGCCCGTGGGCGTTCGCGGCCAGGACAGGGGACGCCGCCAGGCGGACGGCTCCGTGGCTGGCCAGCGTGGCGGCGACGTGCAGTGAGGAGACTGCGGCCAGGGCGGCGGCTGCCTGCCGGGAGGAGGTGGCGGGAGCCGCGAGGGACGCGGCGGCTGCCAGCGCGGCACCCCCGGGGCGCGCCACGGTGCCCGTGGCGGACAGCACGGCGGCAGCGGGCAGCCGGGCACCGGGAACGTACCCCGCCGCGCCCAGCGTGGCCGCCGCCGCCAGCGCTGCCCCGCCACGGGCTGTCGCCGTCGCGGCGGGGACCAGGAAGGGTGCCGCCGCCAGCGCGGCGGACGCCTGGTCAGTCACCCTGGCGGCGGCCGTGAAGGACGCCGCCGCCGCGAGGGACGCGGCGCCGGGCATGAAGCGCTGGGAGGTGGCGGTCAGCGAGGTGCCCGCCGCCAGCACGGCGGCGGCAGCGCGGCCGGGGGCCAGCAGGGCGGGGGCGGCGGCGAGGTGCGCGGTGACGGCCGACGCGGTCGCCTGCAGCACGGGGGACGCGGCGAGGTGCGCCGGGGAGGTCCTGGCGATGGTCGCGGTGGCGGCCAGCAGCGGGGCGGCGGACAGCGCCGGGACGATCCCGCCTGCCGTCATGACGGGGGTCGCGGAGAAGGAGGCCGCCGCGACCTTGATGACCCGTCCGGCGGCCCTCAGGACTGGTGCCGCCGACAGGGCCGTGCCGGTGCCGCCGACGCCGAGGACCGGGGCGGCGGACAGGCGGGCCTGGCCGCGCACCAGGGCGGACCCGGTGGCCGCGAGGGCCGGGACGGCGGCCAGGGGGGCCTGCGCCTGCCGGGAGGTGACCGCCGTCGCGTGCAGCAGCGGGGCGGCCGTGAGGGAAGACGAGCCGACCTTGCCGCGAGTCCCCGCCGGGCTGACGGCGAACGCGGCCGTGAGGGCGGCGGCGCCGTTGACGGTGGGCACCGGCTATCCCCCCCGGGGGCGGGTCATGGTCGCGGCCAGCGCCCGCAGCACCCGCTCCTGCGCGCCAAGGGCGTCAAGGACCTCCCTCAGGCCGCCCTCGGTGGTCACGTCGAGGCGGTCCAGGGCGACGGCGATGCCCTTCCTGGCCTCCTCGGCGTCCTCGAAGGTCTTCGCGGCCCGCGCGTCCGAGGCCGTGGCCTGGACGGCCTGCCCGACCATGATGATGGACAGCAGGACGAGCTGCAGGAAGAACGAGGCCGTCCACTGCACGATGCCGTACAAGCCCCCGTGGATGGCGGTGGGCAGCGCCAGCAGGTCAAGCGCGGCGAAGGCGTAGGCGCACCACATCGTCCCCACGGCCCGGGTGATCCGCAGCGCCAGCCACGCGTTGGCCCGGGTGACCCACGGGCTGCCCGGCGGGGGCCGCAGGTGGTCGGCGGCGTGCAGGTGCACGGGCATCCCGCGCCTGGTGAAGCCGAAGTGCGGCCTGCTGGCGTGGCCCGGCTGCGGCATGGCACCTCCCCTGTGCCACTTCCGGGGACCGGAGCTGTCAGGGCGAGAGCAGGCGCCCCGCGAGGGACAGGCGCCCCGCTGCCGCCGACAGCTCCCGCACGGCCACATCCGCGCCCTCGCGGGTGAGGACGTAGTACCTGCGCGGCGGACGGCCGGCCCTGACAGGGTCGATTTCCTCCCACGAGGACGAGATCCAGCCGAGGCGCTCCATCTTGTGCAGCAGCGGGTACACGGACCCCGACGTGATCCCGGTCTCCCGGATGAGGCTCAGGCCGAACAGGGGAGCCTGCGGGTCCCTCATGAAGACGCGGAGGATCATCAGGAGCTGGAGCGTGACAGGAGATCGAGACATAGATCAATTCTACATAGGGAGCAGCAGGACACGAACGAGGCCCGGCCCCCGTCACTGGGGGCCGGGCCTCGCCATGCAGAAGATATTCAACCCGGAGACATCCTACGGGATGGCGGTCACCGTGAAGGCCGATCCGACTCCCGGGGGGCTGGGCTGCAGGGTGACGGCGCCGGAGGGGGTGCCGTCCTGGGTGCCGATGTACTCCCGCAGGTTCTCCGCGTTCAGCGTCAGGCGCGAGTTGGTGCCGCCCGCCTTCAGCTGCGGCGCCAGGAGCTGGGTGAGGCCGTCGCGGGTGAAGGCGGCCAGGGTGCCGCCCGCCAGCAGGCTGGCGTCCGCGCCGCTCGTGGTGTCGGTGCCGACGCCGAACTGGTGGAAGCGGACGTTCGGCCCGAACAGGGACAGGCCGCTGAAGCCGAGGGCGTTGCCCGGCTCGGTGTCCCCCGCCACGAAGGCGATCTCGTTGAGGAAGGTGCTGTCGTGGATCTCCATGTAGTACTTCTGGCCGGCCGGGACGCAGAAGATGCCAGCCCCGTCGGGGATGGGCTTCAGGTTAGCGGGCGGCAGCGGCACTCCGGGCGCCCCGGTAAACGTCAGTCCCTCCTCCAGCGTCCACTGGTCAGACTGGGCACCGCCGTCGGCGCAGGTGCCGGGGTGCACGGTGTCGTCCCATACCAGGCCAAGGCCGACAGTGTCACTGGGGATGTTGGATACCGCCTGCAGGACGCCGCCGACGGCGATGGTGTCGGCGGGGACGCTGGCCGGCTCATCGGGCGCCACCACGTTCCAGCGGACGTCGTTGAAGGCCTTCAGCCCGTTGTTGACCCCCGCGTACCCGGCCAGGTTCTGCGACCAGGCCGGGGTCCCCACCACGGACGCGCTCGCCGTGCCGATCAGGGCCACCGCCCCGACCGTGACGGCAGCGGCGGCGGCGAGGAAGATCACCATGCTGACGATGCCGGCCAGCGCGTTCCGGAAGGCCCGCCTCAGGAGCCTCTTGGCAATCACCTGTCATTACCTCCCTGTAGGATGCGCCCCCTGCGGGGCACGCTGGCCAAGCCTAGCGAGAGGGGGGCATGGCGGGCGACGGCGAGTTCTATCCGTGACCTTCCTTGCCATCGGCTATAGGTCCGGCACTGGCGGTCACCCCACGGCCTTCCGCGATCCTTTCCAGGGCCAGGCGCCCTTCGGCAATGCGGGCGCGGTACCGGCCTGGGCCGTCGCACCCGTCGGGGAGGTCACCCTGGCCCGCGAGCCGGACGAGGGCCTCGTGCACCGGGCAGCGGAACAGCTCGCCGCCCAGCCGCTCGCGCAGCGGGTGCTGGACGGCGAACCCGTCCCCACTGATGACGACGACGTCGAGGTGCTCCTGGCTGGACAGGATCTTCTGGGCGGCTCCCCGGTCGGGGCACAGGGGGGCCAGGCACTCGATGAGGCCTCCCGCCATGAGGTGCAGGGCTTGGCCGCAGCCCATGGGGCAGTACGCGCCGCTGATGTCGCGGATCATGGCAATGATCTTAACCATGACGATGAACAGTAACCGCCTTTCCCTCATGGCGGCTACCGTCGCCTCGTTCACGTCCCGCATCGGGTGCGGGACGTGCCGGGTGGCGATGACGTGCTCCAGGAGGGAAGCGGCCATGGCGGCCGGGGTCTGGCAGTCAATCCACGCGCCGCATGGTCGTGCCCAGTTCCTGCCGGTGACGGTGCGGGCGCTCACGTGGGCGGTGCACATCAGGACGGTGTCCTCGTAGCACTGGCCGATGGCCAGCGGCCATTCGGCCATGTCGGTCACCCGGATGACCTCGCACTCAGCGCGGATGAGGTCCTGCTCTTGCGGGGTCATCTCACGGCCCGCCAGGTTGGCGAGGTGAATGGTGTCCTGGATGCCGATCACCAGCTCATCATGCCAGGGAACGGAGATGGCCCCCGCCGTTCTCGGGCCGAAAGCGCGGGGGCCATAACAAGGAAGCCTACATCGTCGTGGTCACGCTGGCAAGCCGTGGCGCTGCGGAGGGTGACTAGCCAGCCCGAGACATACGTCATCCGGGCATAAAATCGCCCCTCATGCCCACCCCGCGTCCAGCTCGAGCATGGTGAGGATGATCGTGTCACGGTCCAGGTGCCCGGCCTCGCGGTAGAGCCGGGACCGGCGCTCCAGCTCCTCCGGCGGCAGTGGCTTCACGAACGGGCCGAGGGCGCGCAGGCAGTCCTCGGGGGAGGGGCCGTCATCCGGCGTGGTCATCGCACAGCCCCTGGACACACTTGTGGCGGGGGTCGCCGGGCGGCAGCAGGGCGAGCCGCATGACCTCCGCCCAGCCTTCGGGCGCCGGCTGGTCGGCTGCCGACACCCTCCGCCAGGACAGGGCCGCCACGCAGGTCACGTCGTTGCACACCCGCAACCCGGCCCGGTGCTTGTCCGGGTCCAGTACCCACTCCGCGTCGGGAGTGTCGGGCAGCTCAACCTCGATGATCATCTTGCCTCCTGCGGCATCAGCCGACGGTACTCGGCCTCGTGCAGCATTTCCAGCGTCGGGTAGCCGAACGCCTCGATGTTCATGTCCCATAGCGCGATCCTGTCCTGGAGCCGCTTCAGGGCCGACAGGCACGGCGGGCATAGCCTGAACGTCCCGGCGTTCGCGCCGGGCCACAGGTCCCACTCCGGCCTGGGGCGGGTCGCGGTGACCTCGCAGCAGTCCCGGCCATCGCAGGTCCCGGGGTGCCCCCATGCATCGCAGGCGCACTGGCAGAGGCGCTCAGGCGCCGACACTTACGGTCACCGCCCTCCGGTAGCCGTGGGCGGACGGCGGGCAGTTCATGTCGGGCCTGACCGTCAGCCAGAAGCCGCCGTCCATCTCGGCCCCGAAAGCGCAGCAGCCCTCGCCGTCCCAGCCGTGGCAGAGCCACCAGTCCCCGGCCGCCTCATAGCGCATCGGGCCGTGCACGGCGCAGCGCGGGACCGGCAGGACGCGCACGCTGCCAGCGGCCAGGACGGGATCGGGCGGGATGGGCTTGGCGAAGGCTGCATGCACCTCAGGGCTGGCAAAGAAGTCGGCATCTGGCACCCTTCGATCTTGCCATGCTGCCGTCCGGGACAGCTCCTGTCAGTACCAGGTCTCCAGCGCGCCCACATACGTGGACGCGCCGCAACACTCCCTGCTATTCTAGTCGGGGCGTATCTGCCATAACTGCCGCCGCTCACTAGTACACGAGGATTGCCGGCCATGATATGGCGGATCTTGAAGACGTCCAGCAGCCCCTTGAGATCGGCTTCCTCGTCCTTGATGACCTGCCGCCACCGGTCGGCGTAGTCGCGGCGGTCCAGCCGGGCCACCGGCGGGCCGGACATCATCGGCTGCTCGGTGTAGGACCGGACCAGCTGCCGGCAGCACTCCGTGTAGGACCAGCTGGCCAGCAGGCCGCCCCACAGCGCGACCGGGTACATCGGGCCCGAGATCCCGTCGAGGGTGTAGTTGCTCCACGGCTGGGCGGAGGCGTTGATCTTGGACAGCGCGATGGCCGCCATCTGGGCCATCCGGCCCCGGGACCAGTGCGCCTGGAAGTAGGACTGCAGGTTGGGGCCGCCGCCCGCGCTGTCGAACGCGTCCCGGAACCGGGACCACACCTGGGCCTCCAGGAAGTCCTGCATGGCGGGCGGCAGCGCGTCCCAGGACGGGTTGGCGGGGCCGATTTCCAGGTAGGACGCGTACTGCTGCGGCACTCCGCCGATCGCGTAGGACCAGTCCAGCTCCGCGTATCCGACATACTGCGTCTGGGCGCTGGTGGGGGTGATGACGTAGGTGCCGGACCCCTCGCGGGTCGCGGCGGCCGACCCCAGCCCGGTGACCGTCCCGTCGGGGTTGCCCAGCACCAGCTGGCCGGCGACCGCAGAGCCGTCCGGGTCGGCGAGGACGCCGCCGATGTAGGTGAGCAGGGTCAGCGCGGGAGCGGAGAACTGGGAGACGTACGTCCGCTCGCGCCAGTCGATCAGGCCAGGGTCGGTGACCGTCACAGGGAGTTTCCGGACGTGTACGCCATCAGCAGGGCAATGACCTTCATGCCGGTCACGCCGATCGCCGTCGGGTAACTGGACGACACGGTGACCGTGCCGCCGATCTTGTGCTGGCCGGGCAGGACGGACGGGATGACGGCCATCGACACGGCCTCTATTCCCAGGCTGAGGCCTGAGTCCCCGGGAGTGCCGGCGAAGCGGATCCCCTCGGGGAAGCCGCCCATCTGCTGGTTGACGCCGTCGAAGCTGATCTGCTGGTTGGCGCCCTGCGTCTTGTTGTTGGGGCAGGTGTAGGAGCCGGTCAGCCAGATGGCCAGCGAGGACGCCCTGGGGGTGCTGACGGTGAGGACGTTGTAGGAGCCGGACGACCCGGGGCTGACGGAGGAGTTGACGAGGGCGCCGCCGGCGAAGCCGGGGGCGGAGTCCCGCAGGTCGGCCCATCCGGTCCCGGTCCAGTAGGTGAGCTGCTTGGCGTCGGTGAGGAAGGCGAGCCGCCCCGCCTGGGCCGCCCCCCACGCAGGACGGGTGGCTGACGTGCAGATGAACACGCCGGGGTTGGCGTCGAGGATGCCCAGGTTGCCGGTGAAGTCCGACAGCTGGAAGGGGTCCGTGGGCTGGTTGAGCTTCAGGCCGAGGACCGTGCTGAATGTGGCGATGTCAGCCTCCTAGCCCGGTTCCTGCCTTGATGGTGCCTGCTGGGGTGTATATCGGGTTCACGGTATTTGCCGGGTCGAGGGAGCCGGTGCCGGTCGTGATGGACCCCTCGTGTCCGGGCTGCGCCTCGTTGTAGTTCAGCGGCACCACGTACCCCGAGTAGGCGCTCCACGGGCCGAGGCCCAGCTGGTTGCCCGCCGCCACCCGGAACCGGTACCCCTGGCTGTAGGGGGTGGTGCCGTCCGGGCGGTAGATGACCGGCGTGTTGGGGGTCAGGCCCTGCGTGAAGGTCGCCGATATGGAGGCCGGGTCCGCCCCCCACCAGTACTCGGCCACGATGGAGTCCCCCGCCGCCGCGTTCACGGACCCGGCGGCGAGGGCGATCTGGTACTGCGCCCACGGGCCGGTGCCCACCTGGGCGATGGTGTAGTCGTACCCGTACTCCAGCACCTGCGCGTCGGCCTGCAAGGGGTCGGCCTCGCCGCCGGCGATCTCGCCGCTGGCGAGGACCGACTGGGCAGACGAGGTGAGGTCACGGACGACCACCTGGCCGGGCGGGGTGATGACGCCGGACTTGCTGGTGGTCGCCAGGGTGGTGTTCAGGGCGGGGGGCGCGGCGCCCGTCGAGGTGGGCGGCGCGGTGAGGGTGAGGTTCGTCGCGATGGCCGTCGGCGATCCTGCTGCCTGCTGCCGGGTGTAGGTGCTGCCGCCGACCTGGGTGACGTAGGCGTACCAGCCGGTAGCCGTGCCGCTGGCGGCCGGGGAGGTGATGACCATGTTGTCGGTGGCCGTCACCGTGACCGAGGTGGACGCCGAGCCGACCGACTCCCCGTTGGCGTTCACGTAGGTGACGATCACCTTGTACACGCCGCCGGCCAGGGTGGACCCGGAACCGGTGTTGCCGGTGACAGTGGGGGCCGCCGGGGCGGCGATGGCGGCGGCGAGCAGGGTGAGGGCGTCAGCCTGGTACGTGGGCTGGCCGGTGACCGACCCGCCGGACGGGGACGGCTGGCCGTAGTTGGCGGGCTGCCCGGTGGCGGGCACCCACATGGTGCCAAGGTCCTGGCACTGCAACAGGTAGTACTGCACCGGGGCCAGCCCGGCGGGCGGCTGCCAGGTGACCGTCGCGCCCCGGTTGACCGCCACCGCGCTCGTCATGACGGGGGCGCCCGGCACCGAGGACGGCGCGTTGGAGTCCCAGTAGGTGGCGTCGCCCCAGGAGTAGGCGATGGACACGCTATTGCCGCTGGCGAAGTGGGCCGCCACGATGGGCGTGACGTACGCGACGGTGGTAGGGCCGTTCCCGGCCGTGGTCACGGTGTAGTCGGTGCCCAGCACCATCAGGGTGGACGTAGTGGTGTTGGTCACCACGATGGTGCTCGCGACGACGCCCTGCTGGGACAGGTAGTCGGGCACCCCGGGGAGGTCGGCGGCGAAGGCGTCAACCTGGGACTGCAGGGCCGTCGGGGCGGCGGGAGCCCCCGAGTAGCTGGTGTCGGCGACGATGGCCGGGTAGGCCGAGTTGAGCAGCGTCGGGGTGGCGTTGACCTGGTTGCCGAGGATGTCGGTCAGCGTCGTGTCCTTGACCCCCGCCGCGACCCCCGCCGACGGGGCGCGGTACGCGTTGGGGGACGGGAACATCGCCGGGACGAGGTTCCCCCCGGCCCCGGCGATGGTGTCCAGGGTCCCCGACAGGTAGTTGGTCGAGGGGGCGAAGGTCTCCGGCAGCTGGCCGCCGTAGGCGGACTCGGTGTCGGGCGCCCCAAGTGGCCAGCCGGTCGTCCCGGGGACGGTGTCGGTGACGGCGTACTCGCTGCCCGGGGCGCCGGTCTCGCTGGAGGACTGGGCGCCGGCGGCAGGGTCGGTCAGCGACCCGCCGGCGGCCTGGTCCCCGATGCCCGCCACGGTGGAGCCGGTGGTCGGGTCGACGGACGCGAACCCGGCGGTCCCGGGGGGAGCGGAGGTGGTCCCGGCGGGCTGGCCCTGGAAGTCCCCGGCCGCGTACCCGGGGTCGGGAATGGTGCCGTACCTGTAGGTGACCCGGCAGGAGTCGCCGCTGGACGCGCCGCCGGTGGAGACCCAGGTGACGGAGTAGGTGAGCGTCTCCCCCGCTCCGCTGGCGGTGAGCTTGTAGTCGGTGCCGAGGGCAAGGGCCTTGGAGGCGGTCACGTCGTAGACGGCGATGACGTCCGCCGTCGGGGTCGCCCCGGCCGCCTCCTGGGACGGGTAGGAGGTGATCGCCGTCTTGCTCAGGGGGGACGGCGTCGCCGTCAGCGTGATGACGTCGGTCTGCGTGACGACGCCCTCGGCGACCACGCCGAAGAAGTCGGGAGTGGAAGGGGTGGTCATCCTGCGCTCCGGTCGGCTGTCTCGTCAACGGTCACCATGGGGCCGAGGCTGGCCGCCAGGGCGCGGAACGGCGCGCTGTGGTCGCGCGTCCTGACCTCGCCGGTGCGCGGGTCGACCTCCATTCCCGCCTCTTCCAGGGCGAGGCGGGCGCGCTCGGCGGCGGCGGCCACCCGGTTGCGGTCGCCGTCGGGGTCCCCCCGGTTCACGGTGAGGCCCGGGGAGGTCTGCACGATGTTGGCGGACACCGCCTCGTCGAGGGGGTCCATCCCGCGAAGCGCCCACGCCAGGTCCCCGGCCCGCGCGATGTCGAACGCCGAGGTGACGCCGCTCAGCTGGGCGTGCGGGGCGTCTGACCCGGCGGTGTCCGAGGTGTCGTAGGTGCCCGTCATCGCCGACAGGTCGCGGGCGCCGTGGTAGGGCACGTCAGGCCTCGAGCACCCAGGGGCCGTCGCCCCTCTTGACGCAGCGGGCGGACAGCTGCCGGTGCCGGTCGCACAGCGGCGGCCTGCCCGCCTGCTCCAGCTCCTTGACCGGCACCTGCTCGCCGCACGCCAGGCCGTCGCGGGCGCCGGGGCCGATGCACATGGCCACGATGATGTCGGCCGCGTGCGGGGCCTCCATGGACTCCCGGGCGGCCGTCTCCTGGGCCGCGTTCCGGCGCCGGAACGCGTCCGTCTGCTTGGCCATGGCCGCGACCACCACCGGGTGGTCATCGCCCTCCACCACCTCGAAGATGCCCTGCCGCAGCGCCCTGGCGAACTGCGGGGTGCGCAGCAGCGCCTCCGGGATCGGCTGGACGTCCTCCCCGTCGGGGTGCCCGCGCCCCTGGAAGAGGATCTCGTAGTTACGGCGCGCGTCGGCCGCGATGGTGGTGGGGCCGGACATCATGTTGCGGCACATGACGGTCGCCGTGTCCAGGAACCCGGGCGGGGCGTAATCGGTAGTCACTGGGCCTCCTGCCCCTTCCGGGGCAGCGGGTCAGCACCCGGGGGAGGCGAACAGGAACAGCCAGCGGCCCCGCGCGGCCGAGTAGCGGAACACCAGCTGGTCGGCGACCCCCGGGGTGGCCGACAGCACCGGGTGCCCCTGGGTGCCGAAGGAGTAGCCGCCAGCCCCGGTGGTGTTCACCGACGGCGCGGCGGCCCCGGTCCAGGTTGGCGGGGCCGCCAGGATCAGCGGGACCCCGGGGAGGGACGGCGAGCCTGGTGGCTGCTGCCGGGTGTAGGACGATCCCCCGGCCTGCGTCGAGTAGGCGTACCAGCCGGCGGCGGAGTACGCGGCGGGCGGCGGCGGGACGGTGATCACCGACGCGGCGCCGGTGGTGGTGACCGGGGCCGAGACCGACGCGGCGGTCTCCCCGGTGGCGTTCACGGTGGTCACCGCGAGCCGGTAGGTGCCCGCCGCGACCGTGCCGCCCGACGGCGCGAAGGAGGGCGCGGGCGCGGGCGGGACGGCGAGCGGGCCGGGGAAGACCGCCGTCCAGGGGCCGCCGGAGAGGGGCTGGCCCAGCTCGAAGGAGGCCCACTGCCCGTCCGACGGGCCGGCGGGGAGGCCCATCACCCGGTTCCCGCCAAGGGTCACCCGAAAGTCATTGCCGAGGAGCGCGCTCACCGCGATCACCGGGGCGTCGGCCAGCGGGACCACCGCCGGGGAGGCCGCCCCGGACATCGCGCCGCCCGCCAGCCGCAGGTACCGGGCGTCCAGCTGCGGCAGGCTCAGATCCCCCGCCTGGACCGCCGCGACCAGCCAGGAAAGGGCGTCGGAGATCTGGGCGTGGGCCTGGACGTGCCCGGTCTGCCCGGCGGCGGGGGTGTCGGGCGGGATCAGGGGTGTCGTCACGCTGGCCTCCTGCCCCTTCCGGGCAGCGCCAGGGAGGGGGAAGGGCTAACCGGCGGCGCGGGGATTCCCCTAGCAGCCTCCGGACCTCCGTCTCCCGGTACCGCCGGTGCCCTCCCAGCGTGCGGATGGACGTGAGCTTCCCGGCCTTCGCCCACCGCGTGACCGTCTTGGGGTCGACGCGGAACATCGTGGCAACCTCGGCGGGGGTCAGCAGCGGCTCGGCGATGGGCGGCACGGGGGTCCTTCCGGAGGGCGCGGGGGCCTGGCGGGGAGATTCTATGACTTTCCGGGGCAACTGGCAGCCAATTGCCCTATCCCGGGATAACGGGCGGCATGGTGATGACGCCTGACTGGGTCGTGAACGGCAGGTCGAGGGCGACCACGACCATCTGCACCAGGACGTAGGACTGCCGGGTGGCCGCGTCCAGGTCGTCCCAGCGGGCGACCAGCGGGCGGGTTGCCCGCCACGCATCGTGGACGTCCCGGGGCAGCAGGCCGCGCCGGGCGCCGGCCACCGCATGGCGGTACCACTCCTGCTGGGCGGCTGACAGCAGCGCCCAGCAGGAGTCACGGGGCAGCCCTGACTCGGAGCGAAACTGGGACACGGCAGCGTGGCATATGCGCGCGAGTGGTTCGGTACTGATGAGAATTCCCCGAGTGGCGGTAGTGACTGGCAGCACTCCCAGGAGGCCATCCCATGGTACTAAGCCTGCCGACGGCCGTGCCCAGTGCAGAACGGAGCACGGCCAGTGCAGTGCCAGTGCAGTTGAAAGTGCAGAACTAGATGTCGAATAAACGATCCTGGCTGCGGATAGTGCACAAGTGCAGATCGAAGCCTGTTTCCGGCAACGCGGAGCGTCCTGCCCACCGCCGTCCACAGGGTGTGGATAACTTGCTAACGCTAGCTAGCAAAGCGCTAGCCATAATGATAGACGTCCCCGCGTAGGCTCTCCCGTGGACGACCAGGCCCATGCGCGTGGACGCCTGGCCGGCTCAGCGAGGAGGGCGGCCTGGGGAGATCGCGCGGGGCAACATGGCGAAAGCATCTGCACTTGTGCACTTTCCGCAGGTCAGGGGCACTTTCGATCTGCACTCAGATCTGCACTCAGATCTGCACTGGCGCTCCGGGGATGTGCACTGGGGTTCCCCGCGTAGGACTGCCCAGGACCAAGAACATAAAGCTAATGATAATAATTTAAAAGTTGTAGTAGTAGTTAGTTATTAGTAGTTGTATAGAGGCTGTTTGTTCGACTTCACGCGCACTTAGTAGGCTAACTTGTTACTAGCGGGTAACCTACGCTGCCGTAACTAGCGCTGACGGCTCACTCCCCCGGCGGGGAAGCCTCCACGCGTTCGGCTTGCCCTTGCGCCGTTTCAACGCTGGCGAGCAGCAGCGGCACGTCGCAGTCGTACAGCTCCACCAGGTGGCCCACGTCCGGGTGAGATCCCCAAACAAGGAAGGGCACCCGCTGCTGGACGTCCTCTAGCGCGCTAGCGGGAAGCGATAGCTGGTACCAGCACCGCCGGACTGACCGGGACGCGATCACTCCGGCCACGCCTTCAGCGCCAGTCTCACCTGCGGGTCGCCGTCACCGAGGACCTCCAGGAGCTGCGCCCGGAGCGGTAGCGGGGCCAGCCCCCCGCCATGGAGGGCGACCTGGTCCCGGAGCGCCTCGATGATGGCGGCCCTGGCGGTCTTCGCTCCGAGGGTGTCCCCGGTGACGCGCTCCCTGGCCAGCCCCAGGGCGGCGGTGACGACGGCGGCTGCCTCCTGCTGGTCCATGTCCCTATTCTAGCCGCGCGGTCTTTTGCCTGATTGCGGGCTTTATTGCTATGCTGGCACGCGATGCACCAGGGCAAGACACCAGCGACGAGAGGGCATGCATGAAGTACCTGCAGATCGAGCGCACCGAGCCGGATAGCGGCGGGCCGAAGCGCACCCCGCGTGAGGAGTTCCGCCCCCTGGTCCGGGCCGAGCACCTGGAGGCGCTGAACATCGGCGCCGAGCCGGAGCTCTACCCGGACACGTCCCCCTCGCAGGGCTTTCCGTGGGAGAGCGACCCTTCCATGTGCACCTGGTTCATCCAGACGCAGGTCGTGAAGGGCCTCCTGGAGCCGTTCGCGGTACTGGACGTCAAGGGCGACGGCGTATTCGCCTACCCGTACTCCCACAGGTACCTCCAGCTGGGCGACAAGCCGGATGACGGCGACCTGGCGCCTGGCAACGTGGACGCCAAGATGGCCGCGTTCATGCGGAAGTACTTCAAGGGCGCCGACCGGCCGCAGAACCCCGGCGGCACCTGCATCATGTCCGCGATCATGGCCGGGGACGCCCACTACCTGGGGACCGCCGAGGACCCGGGGGAGTACTTCAAGACCCCGTTCAAGGACCGCCCGCTGCGGATCCGCATCGGCCCTGGCGATGGGGCGCTGGAGGACCTCTCCCGCCTCATCGCCTACCTGGAGCAGGCGAAGCCCACCGATGAGGGGTACGGGCTGCACGGCGAGTGGCGCGAGGTCTGGGGCTTCCCCATCCTCGGCGAGGACGCGGACGGCAAGGCCAGCGAGGCCTACGAGCAGCTCCGGGAGGTGCAGGAGAAGCACCCGTGGGTGCACCCGTGGCTCTTCCAGGGCGTCCGGAGCGTTCCTGAGATCGTCGAGGACGTGGCGCTCGCCCTCGTCCCGCAGGACACCAGCGCGTAATCGCCCTGAACGCGAGAGAAGACCGCTGGCATCCCGGGGGCTGCCAGCGGTCCTCTTGCTTCCCGTCAGGATCCGAAGTGATCGAACTCGCCGTTAACGGCGCCGCCGAGGAAGGCATGCCACTCGGCAGGGGTGAACCGGAGCACGGGGCCGGACGGGTCCTTGCTGTGCCGGACGCCGACCATCCCGCCCGGGAGGTCGGCGACTTCGGCGCAGGCGCCGTTGGAGAAGCTGAGCGAGCTCTTGACCCAGCGCGGGCCGGAATCATCGGTCTCAGGCATGAGCGCTCCCCGTGAGGGTTTCGGCGGAAGTTGCCATGAACCCGATCATAGGAATAATTGCCATCAGGCGCAGCTGAACGCGCCAGCCTGCATTCACGTCGTCTCGTCCAGCGTGACCGCGAGCGGGATGCCGCACGGTCCCGGCGCGGCGTGCAGGTGCCTGACGACGTACGCGCTGGTTCCCCATTCCTCCTGGACCCGGCAGATAAGGCCCTCGGCCTCCAGGTAGTGCATGACCGTGATGACGCGCCCCCGGGGGAGGCCGGTCAGCGCCGCCGCCTCCGTGGCGCTGACGCGCCCGGTGCCGTGCCGTCGCAGCCACTCAAGGACCGTCGCCCTGTCCCTGCCCGCTCGCATCGCCCTCCCTGTCCTCGGCCCTTCCGGGCGGCGAGATGAAGGCGTGGCACCAGCCGCAGTAGCCCTCGTCCACGTCCGGCGGGTGGTAGCTGACCTTGTGGCACTTCGGGCACCTGACCGAGCGGAGGGGCACCGCCCAGGCCGGGCTTCCCGGCTCGCCAGCCCCGCCCTGGAGGGACGGCCAGCCGAGCAGTTCCTCCAGGGCCTTCTCGATTCCCGGCATGATCGCCGCCACGGCCGCGTCAGTTTCGTCCAGCGTTCCATTGTCGGCCCTAGGCCACCCGTGGCGGGCGGCCAGGGCGGCTGTCTCTCCCGGGCGGTATCCGTGCAGGGCGATCCACATCCTCGGCACCGTCCAGGTCCCGGCCGGGGTGATCACCTCGATGCCCGGCGGCCGGTCCTGCAGCATCTCCTGGATGGCCTCCCAGGAATCGGTGGTGACCTGGTGAACCTGCCCGCACGGGCAGTCAGTTACCTCGTGCATGATTAGCCCCTTCCCCTGGGACCAGCGACTCGCCGGGGTAGAAGTACAGCCGCAGCATCAAGTCCAGCTCGCAGGCGTACTCCATGGAGCTCAGGCCGCCTTCGGCGTACCTGGACGAGGCGCTGTCGAACTTGTCCTTGAGCGCCGCCTTGGCCAGTGGCCGGGGAGGGGCCGCCCGCGCGGCCAGGACGGCGCGGACCTCCGGGATGCTGAACCGGCGGTGCCCGCCAGGAGTGACGTCAGACGGGATGATCCCGCTTCGGGCGTAGCCCCGGACCGTGGCGGCGCTCAGCGCGAGGTCGGCAGCCACGTCGGCCACGGGGGAAGTTCGTGAAGCCATGAGGATCATGATATCGCGCTTCCATCGCCTTACATGCAGGGGAGCACCGGCTCGTCGCCCAGCACCAGGACCCGCCCGCCCGACGGCTGGCGGGCGGCCATCAGGTCATCCCACTCGGAAGAGCGCATCCTGCGCCGTGGCCGTTCCTCCTGGCACGGCGGCTCCCCGGACCGCAGTCCCGCCATGAACCGCACGAGCTCCATGCCCTCCCGGTTGCCGCGCCGCTCATTGCACCACTTGTGCGCGGGGCGCAGGTTCTCCGGTGAGTCTGGCCCGCCGCGCGCCAGGGGGATGACGTGGTCGCGGGTGGCCCGCATCCGGTCGCGCTGCCCGTCCCGCCTGAAGTCAATTGGCCGCAGGCACAGCCAGCAGTCATCGCCGTAGAGCTCGCGAAGCTGCCGGATGCTGATCATGACTTGAGTTTAGCAAGGAAAGCTGTAACAGTCAGCCCTGTTGCCTGCGCCGGGCAGGCTCCTGCCCTTGCGCCGGATGCAAAGAGCGAGAACGTAACCGCCGCCACATGCCTGTCACCCGCCACAGGGTGACCGCCGCCCGCCCCATCCGGTGCCCGCATAGCCAGCATCCCGCCCGGTCAGCGGCCCGCTCCGCCGCCAGCCGCAGCCGGGTGCGCCACGGCAGCGGAGTCATGAGCCGGGGATGGCCGCCCCGGGAAAGGGCCTTCTCGAGCCGGGCCTCGAGCTTGCGCAGCTCCTCGTCGCTGATCACCGGGCCAGCACGTCCAGGGCCACTCTCACGGACTTGCGCACGTCATGCTCTTCCGGCGGCCAGGAGGCGTGCACCCGGCACCACCCCGGGCGTCCCCTCGCTCGCGGCAGCCCGCTGGTCACCATGATGGCGATGCGCGGGCGCCCGTGGTCGGCGAGCATTACCCAGTACCCCAGCTGGCCGGGAGGCTTCCCTCCGGCCGCCTCCTCCGCCTGGGCCAGTTCCAGCTCGTCCCCGACCCAGGCGCTCACCTGCGCGTGCAGGTCGCCGCCGCTCACCGGCCAGACCTCCCCAGCACCGTGCAGTCCCGGTGGGTGATCATGACTGCGTCCTCCTCGCGCTCCCCGCCCGTCACGTCGCAGTGATCGTGCCGGGTCATCTTCCATGACCCTGGCGGGCCGTCCGGGGAGACGATGACGTTCACCCCGAACAGGAACTCCCATGATGAGTAGCGGCGGGCGGGAACGTGGGTGCTGGCTGCGGCCAGGGCGTCGCAGACGTCCTGCGCGCACGTCAGCACCTTATGGCAGGGGGTGCCATAGTGCTCTCGCAGCAGCGCGAGGACCGGCTCCAGCTCCTGGGGCGTCATGCCCGCAGCCTCCCGTCAGCCAGAGCCCGATCCATGTCCCGGATGAGCGCCAGGCGCGTGACGAACGGCCGAAACCGCAGCGTGATGTCCAGCACGTTTGCCTTCGCGGTGACCTGCAGCACGTTAGTCCTTGTCTTCCCGCTGGGGATGGAGCGGATCCACCCGTGGCCCAGGATGCGGTTGAACTTGACCAGCACCTCGCGGTCCTTCTCGGTGACCACGATGATGATCGCGGCTCCCTTGAAGTGGTAGCTGCCCTTGGCGTCGAAGTACCCGGTCGCCCACCACAGGTCCTGGTCGGTGATCGTCATGCCGGCTGCTCCTCGTGGTGGGAAGGGTTAGCGCAGTACACCGAACAGCCTCCTGGGTGCCGGAGGTGCTCGCGAGGGCGCGCGCAGGCCTGGAAACCGGGCCGCTGCTCCCAGTCCCACCCGTGTACCATCGCCGCCGCCTCCGGCTCGGTGACCGGGTTGATCGCGGTGACGTGCGTATGGCCCAGCGCCTTCAGGTCGTGCTCCATGCCCGCGCGGCAGGTCGCCATGTGCCCGGACCATCCCTTGTGCGGCCCGTCGGGAACGAGGCGCAGCACGAAGCACCGGTGTCCGCAGAACTTGCAGTAGGACCCGGCCATCAGGGGACTTCCTTCGGGTCCGGCATGCCAGGGCTGGTCTCCCATAGCCGGTTCTGGATGATCGACTCGGCCTCGTAGGCGGCACTTCCGATGTCGTCCCAGCCGCCAGAGGAACCGAACCCGATCTCCGTGAAGTCCTCCTCGTAATGGCCGCGCCGCTTGACGGAGAACTCGATGAGGTACATGTCGGACATCAGGGGACTTCCTCCCGTACGGTTACCGTCACGGCGCACAGGTGCGGTTCGCGGCCCGTGGCGCAGTTATTGCAGGTAACAACGCTTTCCCCTAGCTCGGCTAGGTGCCAGGCGCAGATCCCGAGCCTGATCGCGTGCTCATGCACGCAGGCCGCCTCGATCAGCGTCACGGGATCTGTCATGCACGTGAATCCGTTCAGGGACCAGGTGCAGAACAGGACGGCGTCCCCGGGCGGGATGTCCTCCAGCCTCATCGCGCGCTCCCTGGACGGAAGGGCGGCCTGTCAGCGGCGGCCATCGGCATGTCAGGCGTCCTTCACGTCGGCCGGGTAGGCCCAGGAGGCGAAGGTGCACTCGGCCTCGGCCCTGGCCATGCGGCCCAGGGCATCCTTGCGCTGGGCCGCGCTCATCGCCTCCCACTCGGCGCGCGGGACGACCTCGATCCGCTCGCTCCGGCGGGCCTCCCCGTGCCCGACGATGATCCGCACTACGTCCCCGGTCACGATGCCGCGCTCCTTTCCTGTAGGGCCTCGCAGGTCCTGCTGTGCTCGCTCAGCCAGTGGACCCCGGGCGTCCCGTTCGGGACGGCCACCATGCCATGTCCCTGGCAGTGATCGCAGGAATCGCAGCAGAACGGCCTGACCCCGTTGGTCAGCCGCTCGCACCCCGGAGACTGGCACTTGTGCAGGTCCCCGGGAGGGCAGCCGAGCACCCGGCAGTCGTGGGCCCGGCCGCTCACCATGGCTCCGCGCCTCCCTGCAGGGGCCTGCCGTACAGCTGCTCGTACATCCGGGCGATGGTCATCCGGTCCTTCTCGCGGCTGCTGACGTAGTCCTCGGGCAGGTTGGTGATGAGGATCAGCGCGCTCTCCTCGGCCGTGCTCAGCTTTTCCGGCTCCATGCTCAGCCCCTGAGCTCGTCGGGGCCGACCGGGATCCAGGCCGACTCGATGAACCGGACCTCGTAGGGCCAGGCGACGCTGTTCTCCGCCACGTGGCGGGCGATGTGCTCCTCGGAGTTGCACTGCGACTGGCCGATGCCGCTGAAGCGGCGGCGGCCGTTGGCCTTCCTGCGGTTGACGAAAGCCGCGCCGCGCTCCGGGTGGACGGTCCACCAGCACCTCACGACGTGCCGGAAGTAGATCCCGCCGGCGGGAGCTGCCAGCTCGTCCAGGGAGATGAAGTTGAAGTCATCCTCGGGCAGCTTGTCGCTTGCCATCAGAGAGTCCCTCCCGGGCACAGCGCGACGTCGTCGAGCTGCCAGTTTCCGTCCCCGTGCACGACCGGCTCCAGCGCCCTGCGCATGTCCGCGTCGACCTGGGAGACCACCTCAAGGTCGGCGGTTCCCTCGGGGACCAGCACCCTGACGGCGACCACCACCATCTTCCGGTTCTTCGTCATGCCCCCATGATAGCAAGGAAAGCTGTATAGTAGAAGCACGACGGGAAGCCCGGAAGGGGTGCCGGATAGCCGGGAAGGCGATGAGCGTAATGCTCAGCATCAGGGAGTACATGGAGGCCAGCGCTGACCACCGGCCGCTGACCCCGCAGGAGCAGGCGGACGCGATCACGGGCAACACCGACCTGGAACAGGACCCTCAGGCGCTGCCGGTCCCCTGTTAGCAACCCTCCTTGCCAGCGCCCGCCTTTCCACGGTAGGCTTCCTGGCTATGCCCGGAATGGACCCGAAGCTCCTGCAGGCAAGCCTCGACGCGGTGGCCGGGCGCGAGCGGGAGCTGGCCGAGTTCTTCTACGCCCGCCTGTTCCTCCTCGCCGTCAACCGCGACCAGCCTGAGGTCCAGGCCATGTTCCCGCTGGTGATGACCGCCCAGCGGGACCGCCTGCTGGGTGCCCTGGTGCAGGTCGTGCAGCTCGCCGCCAGCGGCGACACGGCCGCGCTGACCGCCCTGCTGGAGGACACGGGCCGCAGCCACCGGATGATCGCCGCCCTGCGTCCCGAGCACTTCCCGCTGGTCGGCGAGGCCCTGCTCGCCACCCTCGCCGAGTACGCCGGGAAGGCCTGGACGGCCGAGGTGGCCGCCACCTGGAACGAGGCCTACGCCCTGGTGTCCTCCGTGATGGTCAAGGCGATGGAGGACGACGGGTCTCCCCGGTGGTGGGACGCGACGGTGATCTCCTCGCGGATGCTGTCGCGGGACGTCCTGGGCCTCCTGGTGCACCTCGGCCAGCCGATGGCGTGGGAGCCGGGCCAGTCGGTGAAGGCCGAGATCGACGGGCCGCCCGCGCCGTCCGTCCGCCGCTGGCTCACCCCCGTCAACGCCCCGCCCGGCGCGGGCGACCGGCTGGAGTTCCACGTCCGGGTCATCCCCTGGGGGGTGTTCGGTCCCGCCCTGGCAAGGGCGGCCAGGCAGGGCGCGGCGCTGAGGCTCAGCGCCCCCGGCGGGACGCTGCGGCTGGACGGGGAGTCATCCCGGCCGGTGCTCATGATCGCCGGGTCTACCGGGCTGTCGCCGATGCTGGCGATGCTGGAGGCCCTCGCCCGCCGCCCGGACCCGCCGGCGACGTCGCTGTACTTCGGGGCGCGCGACCCCGAGGGGCTTTACGCGGCCCCCGAGCTGGATGGCATGACCGCCTCGCGCCCGTGGCTGTCCGTCACGTACGCGGTGGAGGCCCCGGCGGGAAGCACCCCCGGGTACCAGGGGGCGCACGGCACCGTCACGAGCGCGGCAATGCGGGACGGCCGCGACTGGAGCGGCCATGACGTGTACGCGTGCGGGCCGCCGACCATGGTCCGGGCGGCCCTGGACCGCCTGGCCAGGGCAGGCGTCCCGCCGGGCCAGGTGCACGCCGAGGAGTTCCTGTCCTAGCCACGAGAGGGAGGGGTCAATGGCACCCGCCAGCACGGGCCCGCTGCGGCGCAGGCTCACCGCCGACGACATCAGGAACTACGATTTCCCCGCGCGGTTCGGGCGGCCGGACATGGACGACGTGCGCATTTTCCGGGAGCGCGTGGCCGCCGAGGTGGAGCAGCTCGCCCTGGAGGCCCGTGACGCGCGCCGGTTCCCGGCCGCCGAGGTGGCGGCCCGGGAGGCCACCCGGATCCTGGCGGGCGCCCGGCGCACCGGCGAGGGCGTCATCGCGACTGCCCAGGCGCAGGCCCGGGACGTGACCCTCACGGCCCGGGACCGGGCCGAGAGGCTGGTCGCCGACGGCCACGCCCTCCGCGACGGGATCCTGGACCAGGCGCGCGGCCAGGCGGAGGCGGTCGTCGCCGAGGCGGCGGCCCGCTTCCCGGTCGATGCCCAGGCGCAGGTCGCCTACCTGCAGTCATTCGCGGAGCTGCTGACCGGGCAACTGCGCAGCGCCATCGAGGTGCTGGAGGCCCGGCGCCCGGGGATGCCGCCCGTCACTTCCTGAAGGCTGCGGCCGGGGGTACGCGGGCAGGCCAGGCTAGCACCGGGCTGCCGTAATCCCCCTGCTTATTAGGGCCGCGAGGGCCACGCCGCGATCTCACGGTACCCGGTCGCTACCGCAGTTCGCGGCGGACCACCCGCACCATGTCGCCTTCGGTGCCGTACCCGCAGAACCACACCCAGTCATCCGTGACCATGGCCTCATTCAGCTTCCGGTCCCGCTCGTCGGCCAGCTCGGGGTGCCGGTCATTGGCCTCGACCTCCTGCCCGGCATGAGCGATGGCCGCCGCCTTATCAGCGAACGGCGCTACCTCCACGTCACCATGGCGGTCCTCGGTGATCACGATGAAGACTTCAGTCGCCATCTTTCCCCCTGGGCCGTCCATGACGTCTCTCCCACTCCCGGTACCGGCGCGGGCCGACGATGATGATGACGGCCGACCAGGCCATCCCGGCGCAGGACAGCACGACGGCGATGATGAGCACCACCGTGCCGATGCCGTGGCTCTCGATCATGCCGTGCTCTCGCTCAGCAGCACGTCCTCGGTGACGATCACCAGCCGCCACTGGTCCTTCCCGAGGTCCGTGGTCACCTTCACCGGCACCGGGAACCAGTCCTCAAGCTGACTTCCCGGGCCGTCCCAGAGGGCGGGGTCGACCATGAGGAGCTGCCGGATCGCGGGGTGCATCTCCAGGCGCAGCCCGTCCGGCCTCTTGTCGCCCGGCGCGTAGTTGCACTGCACGTAGCTGACCACGCTGGTGACCAGGTGCCGGACCGCCTGCTGCTCCGCCGTCCACCCGGGGCAGTCCGGCACGCTGAAGTCGGCGGTGAACTGCGGGTGCGGGCCGTGCGGCTCCTCGTTCCCGCACGCGGGGTAGGGCAAGTTCATGGCGGGAGGGTACCGGAATCCGGGCAGCTGGCGAGGGAGGTGCCGTGCAGCGCCTCATGATGCCAGCCGAGGTTGCCGATGTCGCTGTCGCCTGGGGTCAGCGATGACATGACGTACTGCTCGCCGGGCGCGATGGGGATCCCGCACCCCCAGCCGCAGCAGTGCACCTTACGGGCGGTGCGCTCCTGGTAGATGAGGGTCATAGCGGCTCCTCTAGCTCGCGCACCACCTCGCCGTATCCTTGCTTGGCGATGGCCCACTTGATGTACCCCGGGTTGCCGTAGACGCGGACGACGTAGCAGCCCTCCACCATTACGTAGTCGGGCGCTCCCGCGACCACGGCCGGGCCGAGCTGCTGGACGGTTGTGTCGAGCAGCTCCGGGCTGGCCGTGCGGACGAGGATGTCGGTGAACTCAGGCTTCGTGCTCACTTCGCGTGCACCAGGACCTTCCCGGACGTCAGCATCCACTTGACCTCCTCGACCCGCGCTGCGGCCATCAACCTGGTCGAGACGATCTCCCCTACTCGCGGCACGGCGGCCACCTCATACTCCTCCTCCGGAACCCCCGGGCGCCCCGATATCACCGTGATCTTCACGTTCCGGCCGCCTTCCGGCCCGCTGCCCATCCCGAGCCGAACTGCACGCTGGCCTCCCGCCTGCCCAGCCCGCGCTCGACCGCCGCCGCGAGCAGCGCCTCCCGGGAAGGCTCCTCGCTGGATCCGCCCCGGGCAAGCCTCCAGGCGCAGTTGTAGAGGGTCATCGCCCGGCGGCCCGCCGGGGCGTCGCGCATCGCCCCGGCCTCCATGGCGATCCTGCCCTCGGGGGAAAGCTCCCGCTGGCGCCGCTCGTACGCCTCCGGCGACCAGAACATGACGCTGCCCCTGGGGCCGTCGGCGCCGGTCCTGATCAGGGTGCCGTCGCGGGAGAGGGCCTCCAGCGCGCTGGCCACCTGCCCGGCGAGCACCTTCCACGCCGCCCAGGAGGCGGACTTGCCGCCGCGAGTCCCGTCATCCCTGAAGTCCAGGCCGAGGTCCGCGCAGACGCCGTCGGGGAACTCCGAGTCTGCCAGGGGGATGGGCCCTTCCCACCGCAGGGCGCGCTCCCTTGTCGCGGCGAGGACGGCGGCGTAGTCGGCCGTGGCCGTCATGATGCGCCGGCCGCCCGGGTCCGGGACGCCCCGTCCTTCACGCTGTACACGTCACGACCTCTCGATCCGCATGCCGATGACGGTGGCCCCGGCCTCCACGACCCTGATGTCCTGCCGGACCGAGGCGGGACGGTGACGCCCGAGCCAGTCCTCCAGCTCGTCAGCAGCCTCGTGGAGCCCCGGAGAAAACTCGCCGTCCCTGGCCGCGCGCCACTGGGCGATAAGGTCTTCGAGTGTCATCAGGCCTCCTGGATGTTAGTCATGCGGCCAGCATAGCAAGGAAGCCTGTAATCCGGTAGCGGGCCAGGCCCGGCCGACGCTGCCGACCCGGGGACGCCGAGGTCGCGCTCCTCGTTGCACCGCGCGTGCGCCAGCCGCATGTTCTCGTCGTCGTCGGTGCCGCCCATAATGACGGGAACGACGTGGTCCCGGGAGGCGCGCACCGGGTCGGTGCTACTGGTGATCGTGAAGTCGATCAGGAGCCCGCACCACCAGCAGCCATCGCCGTCCCGCTCGCGCAGGCGGCGAAACTGGGCGGCTACCCGCTTGGGCTTCCGGTGAGGCCGCTTCCTGCTCACGTCCCCGCCAGGCCCCACTCGGTCACGGGGCGCAGGTCCAGGAACTTATGGCTGCCGTCGTCCAGCCGTAGCAGGCAGGTCCACCAGTCGGCGTGGGCCTTGACGAGGGTGCCCTCCCAGGTGCCGTTGTCGGCCCAGGAGGGGATGCCCCGGTGCCTCACCACGAGGCGGACCCGCTGGCCCTCGAGGGGCCTCAGCTCCTCCGGCCGTGGCCAGCCGGGGTAGCTCATGACGATCCCGCAGCGCGGGGAGGACGGCCGAGCCGCACCACGCTGGCGCACAGCCGCAGCTTCTCCCGCGCCGCGCCGGAATGGTAGAAGCTCGTCGGCTCGTCATCCCGCGCGTCGTCGAGCACCTCCTGGGCATGGAACACGTAGCACCCGTCGCACAGCGGCGTTCCCGGGTCGCAGTCGAGGCACAGGTCCCGGGCGTCGTTGGGGGCGGGCCTTGCGCCGCAGCGGTCGCAGGCGGGTTCCTCGGGGATGGCTTCCGGGCTCATTCAGGATCTCCGGCCTGTCATGAGTAGAGGGCAGCGGCGATGGCGAATATCCCGGCACCGAAGCACGTGACGGCAGTGAACCATATGCTCCGGGAGCTGTAGCCCGGGCTTCTCGCTCTCCAGGCGTTCCAGAGGCCGGCGACCGCTGCCAGGGAACCTGCGGAGACGCAGAGCAGGAATCTCATGACGCCACTATAGCAAGGAAAGCTGTATCATAGGGCCATGGGAAAGGACACCGCCAGGGCGGAGGCCCTCTGGGAGCTGCAGGACGCGTACGAGCGGCTGGTCCTCGCCCGCGCCCACGTCGTCCACGTGCTGCGCGAGGTCCGCTCGGTGGTGACGGAGCGCAGGAACTACGATGACGGGCGGCAGGTCCCCCGAGTCTCCCGCTACGCCAGCCCGGAGGACGTCATCGCCGGGCTGCACCGCCTCAGCCGCCTGGCCCGGCTGGTGCAGCCCGGCAGGCAGAACCGGGTGAAGCCCGAGGTGCTCATGCGGCGGTTCGAGTCGGCGGTCGCGGCGGTCGGTGAGCTGGAGGAGCGGATCGGGGAGATGGAGCGGGAACTGCAGGAGCCGCAGTCCCAGGCGGCAGGGTACTACCAGCTGAAGCCAGTGCTGCCCGCCGGGCAGAACGCCGCCTTGCCGCGCGGGACGTGCCCTGAGTGCGGGCGGGAAGTCGGCATCCGGCAGGACGGGACGTTCCGGTTCCACCGGGGCAGGCACAGGGGCACCTGTCCTGGTTCGCACCAGGAAGCGCCGGGACCGGTGGCCTAGGCTCGTGCTGGCCCCGGTGCGTCCACGGCGGGGCCAGGGGCTGCAGCTGCCACGCCAGCAGGCAGGGGTGGTGGCGCGGGTGGCCGCCCGCGAGGACCGGCGTTGAGGCCGCGACCTGCCCGGCCGCAGCCCTCACGGACGCGCGCCTCCGACGACATGCACTCCTGGCCAGCGGCTTATTCCTGCTGCCACGCGTCTGGCAGCACCAGATGGCAGGCCATGGGGAAGGTTCAGGCAGCCCTCACCGTCCCATCCCGCGCACTCCCATCGCTGCCCGAATGGCTCAGGACGGTCCTTGGGCCTAAGCACGCCTCCGTGGATCTCGCAGGTGAGGCTTGGCATTGCTTCGTCACAGTAGCTCATTGTTGCGCTTCACCTGACTCCGCTGCCGCGCCGGAAGTTGGATGCCTGCCCAGAATCACGGGTGCGTCCTGGGTCGCGCTCGATGACGATCCCCGCCTGGGCCAGCCACCTGGACAGCGTGGGCGGCGAGACGGACATGCGGCGCGAGATCTCGGACTGGCTGGCTCCCTCTCCCGCGAGCCTGCGGATTTCCCCGATCTTCTCGTCGTAGGAACTCGGGACACCCCTTTTGCCGACGGGCAGCTCGATGCCGTGCTCGGCGGCGATCAGCTTGAGGGTGTCAGCTCCCAGGCGCAGACCCTTGCAGATCTGGTTCGGGCTGCTCCCGGTGGCGGCGAGCTCCCGCACGGCCGGGGCCCGCTCGGCTCGCGCCTGGCGTGCAGCGGCGGCCGTCTGGTGCTCGCCCGCCTGGCCTGCCTCGCGTAGCACCCGGTAAACGGTGGACGGGGAGAGGTTCAGGTCCAGGGCGATCTTGCCGGCTGGGTCGCCGGTCCTCGCCTGGTGATCTAGCACGCGCTGGCGGGTTTCGGCGGTAGTGGCTGCCATGCCTTCATTATAGCAAGGAAGCTTGTATGGTGTCTGTCATGAGGCAGACCGAAACATGGCTCCCGGTGCCTGAACCGGGATTCGAGGAACTGTATGAGGTGTCTAGCCTCGGGCAGGTGCGCAGCCTGCCCCGGCAGACCGCCAGGGGCATCCTGGGCGGCCGGGTGCTCAAGCAAAGCCCTGATAGCTCCGGGCACCTGGCCGTCAGTCTTTCCAGGGACGGGAAGTGCATCAAGCGGTGCGTCCACAAGCTGGTGGCAATGGCATTCCTTGGCCTGTGCCCTCCGGGCCTGGAAGTCTGCCACGGGAGCCTTGGGCAGAAGTGCAACTGGGCCTCGAACTTGCGCTATGACACGCACGAGGCGAATATGCAGGACCGACGCCGTGACGGCAATTACGCAAACGCCGAGAAGGAAGTTTGTCCTCACTGCGATCAGCCGTACAGGATTCGTCCGAGCGGAATCGGGCGGTACTGCGTGCAGCGCGAAACAGAGAACCGCCGTAAGTCCAGGGCAAGAGCCAGGGAGCGCCTTGGTGCGACTGAAGACTAGAGTCGACTACATTCTACGCTAGCTCTTAGTGATCGACGCTAGTCCGCGCGGGTTGAGTATCGACATAGCAATCATCTCGTCAAAAACCCATCCCTTCCAGAAAGCCTCGACGTTGTGGTTCTCCTCGACGTCGAGGCTGTAAAGAATGGGCAGAACTCCAAGGAAATTCGGTTCAGGAGCCAGGAATATCTTTGCCTGAGGGACGATAATGCTTCTCTGAAGCTGGAATTCGCCGAATGAGGTAATGGTTTCCCCGGCCACTACTCGGTCTTTAAATGCCCAGCCAGTTTGGTTAATATCCCATCTGAAAAGGTCCCGGTAGTCGAACGGGTTCATCAGCAGCCGGGCGCTGGGCAGCTCGTGCAGGTCCGTCATCGCGACGGCGGAGTACAGCGACCCGGGGGTAAGGTAGCCCGACGCCTCGGTGATGTTGTGGTTCGGGGTGACCACGTGGTCTGGCCGGGTCGCGTAGTCCGTGATCGCGGCCTGCAGGAGCACCAGGAGCCGGGCGTCCTCCTGCTTGAGGATGGCCTGCTTGGTCTCGTCCTGCGCCTGCTCGACGGCGTTGATCCGCAGGTAGAACAGGTCCTCCTTGCGCAGCGCGGGGCGCGACGCGATGCGGAAGAACCGGACCGGGATGCGCTTGCCCTCGAACGGGGTGACGCGGACCTCGCCCTCGGTGCCAGACAGGATGTAGGCCTGGCCCAGGTCGTCCCAGACGTCGTACTCCACCGGGGTGCCGGGGGTGACGGGGTCCTCGACCAGCACGTTGCGGACGATGCCCTGGTAGCGGAGCTTCAGCTGGATCGGGCCGACCATCCCGACGCCGAGGCGGCGGAAGCCGTGCATCTCGTCGGACAGGATGAGCGCCATCTTGCGGACCTTGGCCTCGCGGGTCAGGCTGACCCCGCCGGTCCTCGCCCGCCGGGCCTCGATCTGCGCGATGTAGTCGTCAGACCGGCGCGACGCGACGCGGGGGCGGAGGCCGCCGCCCTGGGGCGCGAGCGTCAGCTGCCCGCCGCCTGAGACGGGGACCAGGTCGTTCATCTGGCGTTCCTTCCTGCCGGCCCGGCGGGGTTAGTTCAGCACCGCGCCGGAGGCGCCGGTGTTGTAGTAGCCGGCCTGCTGCAGGCCGCCGATGGTGATCTTGGTGGAGGAGTTCAGCTTCAGCAGCCTGCCGATGGGCTGCGTCATGGACGTCGAGTTGGCCGCGTAGGGGATGAGCATCCCCTGGTTGGCGCCGGTGGTGGACACCGCGACCAGCGCGGAGCCGGAGCCGTTGTTCGCGTCGGCGGTCGCCCACCCCGACTGGGTGGCGTCGAAGGCGGGGGCGAGGATCTCGAACTCCGCGTCGGGGCCGAGCACCCAGACCGCGAACGCGTTGATGCCGGCGTACAGCAGCTCGTCGATGCCGTCGCCGCCGACGTAGAGGGCGCCCAGGCCGTAGACCGGCGGGCCCTCCCCGGCGGTGAACGTCGACCCGGTGCTGCCGGTGGTGCCGGTGCCGGTGCCGGCCATCGTCCGGCCGCCCATCTGGCTCGCGCCCGCGCCCGCGAGGGTGACCAGGTCGCCGCCGGTGCGCACGAACCCCATGCCGGGCCAGATGGGCACCAGCCGGGTCCACGCGGGATCGAGGAAGCAGCTCTTGGGGGTCGCCTGGGTCCAGGCGTACAACGGCCGGATGCACCGCTTGATGTACGAGTTGCTCTGGAATGTCCGGATCACGGCTCGCGCTCCTCCTCGAAGGCCCTGCTGCTACTCCTTCCGGGTTAGCGGGGCGCGCGACAGCACGCCGGGGGGAGGATCATCACTAGCCAGGCGGCGCGGCACGAGAGGATTGCATCGTGGAAGAGGACGCTGAGGCATTCACCTACGAAGAGCTGGTGAAGGCCGACCGGATGCTGAACGTCGGCATGAGCCTGGAACTGATGTCCGCGTACATGTACGCCAAGCGCGAGGGCACCTCCGCGCCGGAGTACATCATCAGGATCCTGCGTGCCGAGCGCGACCGCCGGCAGGAGGTCGACGCCGTCATCCGGGACAGGGACATGGTGGACGGGATCATCGATGACGCCCGGAAGGCCGGAGTCCCCATCGTGGAGTACATCATGTCGGGCGCTCCCTTCAGCAGCCCGGGGGAGCATCAAGTCGCCACCCCCTGGAAGCTCAATCCCGACTTCCTGGCGAAGCTGCTCACCCTGCTGGAAGAGCGCGCCTCAGGTGACGTGGGCGACCGCCGAGAACAGCGATGAGCCGCCGGTGCCCTGGTTAGCCGGGGCGAGTACGGAGAACTCCTCGTCCGACAGCACCACGACCGCGCCGCCCTGGTAGCGCTGCCCGTTGGGCAGCACGACGTCCTTCAGGCCGACGTTCAGCGTCACCGAGTAGGCCACCTGGCGCTCCTCACAGGAACAGGTCGGAGCCGTCCAGGTCGTCGTCGGCGGCGGCCGGGGCGTAGTGGTGCTGCGAGGCTCCCACTGAGGCCAGCGAGGGAGCCTGCCGGGCGGCGGCCCGCTGCATGGGGCGCTGCGGGCCGCGCTGCATGGCGATGCGGGACAGGGTGCCGATCTCGTGCTCGATGACCGGGCCGCTCAGCGCGGCGTCCCGCTCGATGCGCTCGGCCACCGCAAGGGGGTCGCCCTGCTCCAGGCCCGCCTGGACCCGCAGCTGCGCCAGCCGGATGGACGCGAAGGTCCGGGCCGCCGCTGACGCCTCGTCGTGCTGCACGGACCCCTGGCGCTGCTGCGGCTGGGATGGCTGGCCGCCGGGGGCGCCGCCATCGCCGAGCAGCCACGGGAATGCCGTGCCGTTGGTGCCTGACCCGCCGATGCCGGGGCCGCTGGCCGCCAGCATGTCGGGCCTGACGCGGACGTCGCTCTCAATGCGCCGCTCGCTGATGGGCACCCCGCCGTCCTGGCTGGGGTTGGTGCCCTGGACGGGGGCGGTCACGTCGGTGAGCATGGTGGCGGGCGGGGTCTGCATCTCCACGCCGGGGGTGATCGCCGTGGTGGTCTGCTGGGCGGCCACGCCGGAGTTGGCGCCGGGGGTGGAGCCGGGGCGCGACGGGTCGTCCATCGCGGCGGGCTGGAGGGCCTGCTCGGTGGTCTCCGGGGCAGGCGCCTCCGGCGGGTCGGGGACGGGGCTCGCCGGGTTGAGGATGTCGGCGTGCCGCTGCAGGACGGCCTGCCGGATCCGCGCCATCTGCGGCTCGACCCCGGCGGCCCGCGACAGCCAGCTGAGCTGCTCGCGCAGGACCTCGTTCTCGGCGACCAGCGCGGCGGTCCGCTGCTGCGCTCCGGTCTTGCGGGCAGGTGGCATGTCCTCGTCCTCTTCCTCGTCCCCGGCCTCGTCCTCGGCTTCCTCCTCCGCCTCGGCCTCGGCTTCTGCTCCTTCCGGGGGGCCGCCGGCCGGCTCCAGGTCGCCCTGGCCGCACGCCGGGCACGGGACGCCCGGCTGTGCGGCGAGGTCAGGCTCGAACTCCTCGCCGCACGCGGGGCACGCCAGCATGCCCTCCAGTGCCTCCTCGTCCTCTTCCTCCGGGAAGTTCCCCTGGCCGTCGTCCTGCACGGCCGGCACCCCGTCGGGGGCGAGCTGGTCGGGGTGCAGGAGCTGGGCGTCCGCGTCGTCCCCCGACCCGATCTCCTCCTCGTCCTCTTCTTCCGGCTCGCCTTCCTCTTTCGCTTCTTCCTCCCCTGGCGGCAGTCCCTCCTTGTCCGCCTGGCCAGGGACGCCCTCCTCGCCAGGCGGGACCTGCTCGCCGTCCGGGCCGAGGTCCACCTCACCCTGCTGGTCCAGCTGCTCGCGCACCTGATGCGCCTTCGTGAGGTCCGGGTCGCGGAACATCGACGGCGGCACGATGAAGCCGCAGACGGGGCAGCGGTCGCCCGACCACACCTCCCGCTCGCCGCAGACGGGGCACTCTTCCATCCGCAGGGTGTCCACCTGGGAAGGGACCCGGGTCTCCCCGTACGCCTCGCGGCGCAGCGAGCTGGCCGACTGGCGCACGGCGTCCCCGCGACCCCAGGGCCGGTACCCGCCGCCGCCGCGAACGAGGTCGGGGGCCTCCCACGGCGCCCGGAATCCCGGGAAGCGGTCCGCTACCGGGGCAGCCGCGCAGTCCGCGCACAAGTGGGGCGCCATCGCGCTGCGCGGCCAGGCGCCAGGGGCCGTCCCGGCGTCCACGTCCTCCACGGGCGCCAGCCGGTTCCCGCAGGCGGCGCAACTGGGCGCCTCTTCCTGCCAGGAGCCGTGGTAGTGCATGTTGCGCGGCTCGATCGCCTCCGGGTGGTGCAGCCGGTGATGGTGCTCCCACCGTGGCCTGGCGTTGTCCTGCATCTTCACGCGCCCCTTGCCCTCGCCGCCCTTGGAGGCCGAGTCCTCGGCCTTGTTCCTGCGGACCTGCCGCAGCCAGGTGACGGCCTGCACCTGGTGGGCCGAGACCTTCTTCCCGGTCGCCCTCGTCAGGATGTGAGCGGCCTCCCGGTAGGCCTGCGCGACGTGCTCGTAGTGGTGCGGCTTGTCCAGCGGCGCGCCGCTGACCTCCTCCTTGGTCAGCCGGCGGCCGGTGGCGACCGACAGGGCGTGGCGGTCGACCACCACCCGGGAATGGCCGTTCTTCTCGTCCTCGGCCGTGTCGCCGCCGTGCTCGATGAGGTGCGCGAACGCGGCCGTCTTGGGCGCCCTCAGCACCTGCGAGTGGTGCTCGCCGGCCAGCATCCGCATCGCGGCCCGCTGCTGCATGCCCATCGCGCCGGTGCCCGGCCCCGGCGGGTCGCCGGTCATGGCGCGGGAGGCGTTGAACAGGTTGACCGGCCAGGCAGTCTGCGGGGAGTAGGCGGACAGCAGCCCCGCGCCCAGCGCCGCGTCGCCTGACGCGATGGCCTTGGCCACGTGGTGCGCGTCGGAGTACCACCGGCGGCCGAGGTGCTTCTCCTCGTCCGTGGAGTCGTGCCAGGCGTCCAGCACGTGCGCGGCCGACACCGGGTGCGCCCGGAACCACGGGTGGTCGCCCGGGGCGGCCCGCTCTTTCCGGGCGGCCCCGGTCGCCCGGATCCGCCCGACCTCGTCATCGGGTATGTCGTCCGGGGACGGGTAGGAGTCCGACCGTTCCCGGCGGGTGTGCACGAAGTAGCCCCGGTTGTCGCGGTGCAGGCCCACTCCGTCGAACCGGGGGTCGTTCCCGTAGCCCTTCACCGGCTTCCGGTCCTGCCGTGGCTTCTTCCTCCTGCGGCGGGCGGCGGTGAACGGGTCGGGCGGCATCCGGTCCTCGTCGCCGCGCGGGCGCTGCGGCAGCGGGTGGCCGCTCAGCTGCTCGAACTGCCGGTGCAGGTGCTGGCGCACCTCCTCGCGGGCCTGGTCCAGGCGCGCCCGCTGGCCCGGGATGGCGTCGTGGACGGCCTGCGGGTCGGCCGGGGTGGCCTCATGATCCGGGCGCCTGTTCCCGTCGGCGTGGTGCCAGCCGCCGTTGACGTCCAGCTTCCGGACGTTGATCCTGACCGGGTCGTCGCAGTGCACGCAGTGCGTCCCGCCGTAGACGAGCGGCATCGTGACCCGGGACCGGTCATCCGGGTCCGACGGCCGGGCGTCGTGGTCGTAGGCGCTGACCGGGGACAGGTGCCGCCACCCGCACGGCAGCCGGGTGGTGTAGCGGACCGGCTCCCCGCAGTCCAGGCAGTGGTTGCCCATGTACTCGCGGAAGTCCGGCTCCCGGGCGGCGGCCTTTTCCAGGCCCCGGGCGTCCGGCTTGTCGAGGATGTACGCGGTCGAGTCGGCGGGGTCCTCGACCAGCAGGGAGTTCTCGAAGAACGACAGCCCGGCGCAGACCTCGTGGATGAGGCGCTCCTCGAGCTTGCCCGTCGCCGGGTTCCGCTTGCGGATCTTCTTGCCCTTCATCGCGGGCAGGTGCCTGCAGTACTCCGCCGGGGACGTGGCCTTGTTGCCGCAGGCCGAGCACGTTGACCACTCGACGTCCACGCCCATCGAGGTGCGGTTGACGCGCCCCTCGATGATCGCCCGCGCCAGCTTCGGGAACCGCACCGCGTCGATCTCGTGCAGGCCCTCCACCCAGGTGTCCGGGGTGCCGTCCGGGTTCACGTCCCGGTGCAGCGCGACCGCGACGATGACGCCCCGCGCCCGCCGGTGGTTGGCATTGTGGTGGTTGACGAAGGCCGGCTTGCCGAGGAACGTCTTGTATCCCTTCTCGATCTCCTCGGCGGGGAACGTGTCGTGGTTGTCGTTGGTGCGGGAGGAGATCATCCGGGCGCGGACGTAGATGTAGCCCTTGCGCGGCTCGTACTCGAAGGCGACCCGGTGGGCGGCCTTGCGGATGCCGTCCGCGCTGGCCCCGGCGGGAACCCGCCAGGCCTCCAGGACGCTCGCGCTGGCCTGCTTGCGCAGCAAAAGGGGCCACCTCCTCCTCCCCTCTTCCGGGGAGGAGGAGGAGGCCCTCCCGTGGTACCGGTCAGTCGCTAATGTAGTCCGGCATGCCGTCGGCGAGCCACTCCTCGACCGCCCGCGCCCCGGCCATCGGAGGGTCCTCCCCCAGCCACGCCGCGATCATGGGGTGAGACTCGTCAAGGTGCCACAGCATGGCCCTGCCTCGCGGCTTTTCCATCCTGACCAGGCCCGCGCGGGCCATCCGGGCCAGGCCGCAGGAGGCAGTCATGGGCGACACCCCCAGCTCCCGGGCGACGGCCCTGCCCGTCGGCGGGCGCAGGCTTCCCGCGAGCACCTCCAGCATGCTGAGCTCGTTCTTGGTCAGCAGTGCCCGCAGCCCGTCCTTGGCACGCTCGCTCATAGTTGCTCGTCAGGGTAGGCGGGCATGCCGCTGAGGTACTCCCCGAGGCTTTCGCCGACGGCCTCGATGACCCGCTGGGCGGCAGTCGGCGGATCCTTCTGGTCCCCTGGCTGCCACGGCACAGGAGGGCCAGGAATCACCAGTTCCCCGAGGGGCGGCTGGGATTCCACGGGAGCGAGCCCGGTGACGGTCAGGCCGCCCTGCATCCTGAGGGTGCCGGGCGGCAGGGACGGGTCGGCCTCTACTCGCAGCGTGCCAGGGGCCGCTGCCCTGGCTAGCACCCCTTCCCAGTCATAGGGCGGGAAGAGCAGGTCAGGGATGCCGGGCAGCACGGTCGCGGTGCCCTCCAGGGCGCTGGCGCCGCTGAGGGCGGCCTCCCCGTACTCCCTGGCGCGAACCGACATCATGGCCTCTGCCTCTAGCGGCAGGAGCGGCTCAGGGTCCGGCCGGGGCACCAGCACCGGCCAGGGGGGAGACCCGGCGGTCACGGCCACCGGGACGGTGGCCGTGCTGCTCGGCAGGTCCATGCGGACAGTGTGCCCGTCGTCGTCCGTGCTCACGGTCAGGGTACCCAGCAGGGACCGCAGGTGCGCCTCGGCGTCCTGGCGTACCGCCTCCTCGCGCCGGGCCAGGGCGCCGCGCCACGGCATCGCGGCCCAGAGGGCCGCCAGCCGCCTCGCCATCGCCTTCATCATGACTTCGCCCGGCAGTCCGGGCCCATGCGGGCGTCGCGGGATGCCTTGTCGGTCAGCAGCGTGCTGCACTTCCTGCACCGGTCGATGCTAGTTGAGAACAGCTCCTGGGACTCAGCCATCCCGTACTCATGAATGGCGAGCAGCGCCATCCGCTGCTCGGTGCTGGTCACCTTCTCCGTGCGCATCTTCTTGTCGGTGGGCCCGCCCAGCGCCCGGCGGACGAACGAGAATCCCTTCCAGTGGCCCTCCTCCTCGACCTTGACCCGCCAGAAATCCAGGTCGTTCATGCCGGTGCGGGACGGGGTGGCGTACCAGCCATCGGGAACGCCCCGCAAGGCCCGCAGTCCCGGCAGCGGCGGCTCGGGAGGCGGAGGGGCTTCCCTGGTCACCTCAGCATCCTCGCACCCGCGCAGGTACCGGCGCATTCTCTCGGCCTGCGGGACGGTCATGACGCCGTCCCGGGCGATCTCCATCATGCGAGGACTTAGCTGGTGCCGTTTGGAGTCCAGCAGGTCCCTGACCTCCTGGAAAAGTTCTCCGACTGGCCCGGTGCCACTTGCCGCCGCCTGCCTCATGCTTCCTCCCGGTCGCCTCGCTGGACCCCAGGATAGTAAGAAAGCCTGTATTGCGCAACCTAGGAGAGTCATCCTCCGGCAGGTGGCTTGAGGGGGCCGCAGTTCCTGGGGGCGTCCACCCTGGCGACGTAGCCCAGGAGCTGGGAGGCTTCGGGATTCGGCTTGCTCCTGGTGGCCAGCTGCACGAAGAAGCCCCATATCCGCTCGTCGCCGGCCCGGTACTCGTTGCCGGCCAGGCACCCCTGGTAGGCCTGCCGTGCCTGCGCCTGCGCCTGCCGCGCTAGCACTTGCGCTTGCGCCTGCTGCGCCTGCGCCTGCCGCGCCTGCTGCGCGACCACGGCGCTGGTGCTCGCCCACAGCAGGCCGAGCGTGATCCCCCCGCCCACGAGCGCGGCGCAGGTGACCCCGAGGACGATGATGAACAGGCGGTAGAGCCTCACCGCCCTGGTCAGCCTGGTGACCTCCCTGGCCGCCACGGCCGCCAGGCGGTCTTCCTCGGGCATCTCCGGGTGCTCGCTCATCGCTTCTCCTTCCCCACGTGGTCCACGAGCGGCAGGAGGATGGCGGCGAGGACCTTGTCCCCGGGATGAACCGGGAAGGCGGCCTCGGCGTCATGGCCCGTCATCTGCCGTAGCGCCTGCTTGAGCTCTGCCTTCTGGGGTGCCGTGATCCGCTCCTCGTAGAAGGCCTCCAGGAGCGCGTCCACGTGCGCCCTGGCCGGGTCCGGGCTGTGCAGCGCCCTGGCCACCCCCATGCCCACCTCCCTCCAGAAGACGTCGACCTTTGCCTCCAGCACCGCGATCCGGTCTAGCGTGGCGCCCAGTCCCTTGGTGCCGCGCTCGTCGAGCCGCGATACCTCCTCCCTGACTTCCCTGATGCGCTCCAGCGGCTGGATCAGCTCCGCGCGGATGACCTCCCGCACCTTCTTGTCCGCTTCCTGGTTGGAGTCCTTCTTGCGCGAGTAGGTGAAGGCGATGAACGCCAGCACCACTGAGGCTATCGCGGCCAGAAGCGACGCGAGGGCCTCGGCTTCGCCTCCCGTCACCGCTCGGCCTTCCTAGACGGTGAGCACGTCGTCATCCCAGTCATCCAGGTTGAGTCCCCTGCGCTCAAGTTCTGCCGCCTCATCCTCGTAGTGGGTTCCCTCCAGCCGCAGCAGGTCCAGGTTCCGGGCGCGGCTCCCGGCCCCCTCGCGGATCAGCTCGTCCGCCTCCGCCTTCGGCAGCGCGTCGGCCGTCTTGGACAGGTACTGCCGGGCTGCCGCCGCGATGTCGCCCCCTCCCGGCGCGCCGTCGCCGCTGAACTGCCGTGCGGAGGCCGACCGCTGGAACGACGCGATGACGTCGTCGAGCGATCCCTGCGGCTCGCCCGGCTCCACGGTGACCTCATCAGAGTCGGACCCGCCGCCAGACCACTGCTGCTGGCCGATTGCCTGTATCGACGGGTTGTCCGGCGACAGCGCCTCGTCCTGCGCCCCCGTCCCGGGCTCCTGGCCGACCGGAGAGGGGGGCCTGGCCTGCGGGGACTCCTCGCGGCCGAGGTCGCCCATCGAGGTGCCCGTGCGGGTTGCCCGGAAGAAGTCCCGGACTTTCCCGTACTGATCCGGAGCCGTCCGGACTGATCCGGCCGGACAACCGGACAACGCTCCTGGGTGCTCCTGCACGATCCAGGACGATCCTGAACGGTAAAGGACGGCCCCGAACTCGCCGAGGCCCGCGATCGCGGCGGGCGACTGGTTGTCCCGGCCGTCCCCGGCATTCTCCTCGCCGATAGTGCCGTCAGCGGCGGCCTGTGCCCGGACACCGCAGTGCGGGCACCCTGCACCATGCACGGCGGGGTCGCGGAATGCCGGGTCGCACGGCGGCTCCCCGCGCTCAGCCCCCTCCGCCCTGCCGCTCGCGTCACACCGGTAGCACTCGTGTCCTGTAGGGTGCTCGCCGGTCCCGCCACAGCAGCTGCACCCGCCGCAGTGCGCGTCGGCTGAGCCATCCAGGCCGCAGGCCAGGCATGACCCGTCCGTGGCTTCAGCGAAATCATGGGGGGCGTCCTGG
>Ga0210386_10000007_pt1 | contig 166280 bp, 129 predicted proteins | sample IncBWH32OmetaG_FD_160091 | JGI IMG/M metagenome (GOLD analysis project Ga0210386, IMG submission 160091) | Forest soil microbial communities from Barre Woods Harvard Forest LTER site, Petersham, Massachusetts, United States - Inc-BW-H-32-O ...
AATACGGACCCGCCAGCTTGCGCCCGGCGTCATCCTTCAGAATCAGCCGACCCACCCGGTTACGGTCCGACGCCAGAATAATTTCAATCGTAGGCATGAGTGCTATCCTCTCCTGGTTTCACCGGCTCATCATGCGAGCAGGGAGCGGTACTGGTCCACCATCCGGTTCATTGAGAAGCGACGTCGTACTGTCGATTCGCTCGCTCGGCCAAAGGAATCCGCTACATCGGGGCGAGTGAGAAGGATCTCGATCTTGTCGGCCATGTCCCGCGGGTCTGTATTCGAGACAACAAAACCATCTACCCCGCTTTGGATCAGTTCCCGGCTCGAAGGCGAAGCTGTTGCGACCACTGGAGTCCCAGCCGCCATCGCTTCCAGCACAGCATTTGAGCATCCCTCTTCATTAAACGCCGACACGAATACTCGGAAGGATCTCAAATGGGGCGTCACGTCATGAACGGCCCCCGCAAAGTGAACATTCTTCAGCCCTAGGTCGGCTGTGCGGCTCAGAAGCGAGTCCTTGTACTTTCGGTGACCGTTCTGGGCCTCACCCACAATCGTCAAAGATGCGCTGCCAAGGCGCTCCACTACGATCGCAAAGCTGTCAAGGAGAAACTCAATCCTGTTCTCCGGGGCAACGCGCCCGCATGTTCCGACGCGCATAACGGTATCGGCCGACCGGTCCGCCGTTTGCGCAAAGCGAGACGCAGGTACGCCATTCGGGATCACAACTACTTTGTCTTTCCAGCCATTCAGTAGCGGATTGGTAGTGCCTGCGTTGGACTTGCAAACAAAGGAATCCAGCCGCGCAACGTAATCGGCCGTAGTGTAGGAGATTCGCCGCTGAAAGGCTATGGTCTCATCGAGTTCCCTGAACAAAAGAGTACCTGGGCTTACATCGATGATTCGCACACTCGTGCATGACAGGATCTTGCTGACCAGTAACTTGACGCAGGCATCCGCATTCCAGAAACACCCTGTGCGAACATTCAAGCTGTCCACCACACTCAGCACGCGTTCCGCGGTGTCTACAACGTGAGCCGGCCTATCGAACATAATCACCTGAACCCCCGCCCGGCTCAACTCTTCTAAATAGAACCGATCGTGAATGGCCCCAAGTACGCAAACGGAGACTCCTTCCTTGCCAGGCATGTTGACCAGGAGGTTCGTGAGGGAGCGCTGAGCCCCGCCCATGTTCAGGTTGTTAGTGACGAACAGAACCCCGGAACGAGGACTGCGCTTGTTCACACCATAGTTCCCAAGCGAAGACCAGATACGCGGGACGAGATCGGAATAGGCAGGCTTCTCAGCGACGATGCGTGCTGTCTGCGGCAGCCTCGACAAAGCCTCTACATACGCCGCTATGTCCGAGGAATCCTGCACCAGGACTGATCCGTCTATAAGCGCCTCCGCATTGCCCCCCGCATTGGCTGCCACTACCGGGCATCCCCATTGCTGCGCCTCAAGCAGAGCGATACTCAGCCCTTCAAAAACGCTCGTGTTGAGATAGACGTCGAAGGCAGAGTAGTAAGGATCGATGTTGTCGACCGCCCCGACAAGCAGAACGTCTTCCTGGAGGCCCAACTCCTCGATCAACCTGCAGACGACTTCAAACGTTAAACGACCGTACCCATAGTCGTGATCCCAGGAACCCACGATCATCAGCTTCGCGTCGCGTATTTTTCGGAGTCCTGCGAGCACCCGGATCGCCCGCGGGTAGGCCTTCTGCGCCTTGAAGCAGCCAACTGTGCCGATAAGAAATGTATCGTCCGCAATGCCGTGGCGGCGTCTCACCTCGAGACGGTTTCTCCGGATATCTTCTTGCATAAACCACCGCTGCAACTCATGGCGAATGGTGACTACAGGCGCCTGGCACCCGCTCTCGCGGAGCTCATTCGCAACGGAATCGGACACAGCCACGACAAAGGGGGTATGCGATGTAGAATAAGACTCAGCCGGATCCTGCCACCCGTCCCTGGCATTGTGGATGACGGGAACGGTTTGTACTCCAGCCTCCCATAGAACTTTGAGGTCACTTGCCGCAATCAGGTGGGTAAAGAGGAGATTCGTCCCGGAGCGCAACACGCTCTCGGCTGTTTCTCGAAGCTTAGCCTCCCGATAACCTGCCTTCCAATGATGTATCTCAAACAATCCAACCGCGCTGATCGAGTACTGTAATCCGACATCCTTTAAGACAAATAGTGTTCCTCTTTTAGAGCGTGCTTGCAGCGTTGAGATGGTTTCATGAACAATGCGCTCCGCTCCTCCCAGCGCAAGACTCGCGATCATGATATTCACGCACGCCATCCGGTCGGCCTCACAGACTGTACTTCTCGTAAAGTTTCGCCAGCGTTGTAAAGGGTCTGGCGTGATTCTTGTCCGGGACATCTCCAGTCATCTTCAAGCCCTTATAGAAGCCCCCAGTGGAACTCAACGTCCTCCAGCACTCGTGCAGCCAATGAATTACATAGAAGTTATCTGGAATGGGCGCATCCCGCTCAATGAAATCCCTGACGTGCCCGTTCCAAAGATCAGCGTTGCTTATGTCACTCCTGACAAAACGAGACAACCCCAATTCTCGGACAGTCTCGCTCAGTGCGCGATTTCCAAAGTGCCAGTCGCCATCTTCACGCAGGTCACGCGCAGCTCGCTTGTAAGTCATCTCCATTAATCTGCTTCTCGACGGACACTTCATAACATTTCCTACAGCGCCTAGTCGATGACTGCGAAACAAATAAGGTTCAGCAAAATCGAGCGGCTTGAGACACGTCACATCCATATCAACCCAGTATCCCCCGTGCTCATAGAGGAGCTTGTAACGAAAGAGATCGGAGAACCCTGCACAACTACCGCTTCCCACCCCGCACTCCACGTCAATGGTCGATCTCTTAAATACGTAGTCTGCCGGAAGAATCTCAGCTGCATCCCTTAACCGCACCCCTCGCGGTAACTGGCAATGGATATCAGAGTAAGTCCATAAGTTGAACTCGTGTCCGTGGTGGGCAAAAGAGCAAAGGGTCAGCAACTCCAGCCTTGAGAGGTTGGACCCTATCCACAGGCCGTGGACAGTGCGGTTCGATTCATTCATTGGAACCGTCCCGGAAGGGAGGAATGGCTGACTCTCGAGTTCGCAAGAAGCCTAGAGGAGGCGTCTCGCATTGTCAATCGCTAAATCATCAACTGATGCCGATATTTCACCAACCTTTCACGACGAAACAACTCCGGCGAGGTGTGTTTGCAACCACTCCCATTCTCGCGCGATACCAAGGTCGAGAGACACACGTGGCTCATACCCCAGGCATCGTCGCGCCTCCGAAATATCCGCTTCCGTTTCATATGGGTCGCCGCGCTGGGTTCCGCAAAATCGACGAGTTATGCGGCGCCCAGTCGCCTCTTCGATGATGGCCAGGCAGTCATTCAGCGTAGTTGGGCGCCCGCCACTGATGTTGTAAATCGACGTGTGACAGGGCTCGCTCATCGCTGACACTGAGGCATCCACTACATCGTCCACGTACGTAAATGCGCGACGTTGTGTGCCATCGCCAAAAATATAGATCGGTGTTTGCGTTATCGCCGCATTCAGGAATCTGTGGATGGCCATATCCGGACGTTGCCGGGGCCCATAAACCGTGAAATATCTTAGGATCGTTACAGCTAGTGAATACTCCGAACTGTAGGCAAGGCATAGTGCTTCTGCGGCGAGCTTAGTGGCACCATACGGGGAAAGAGGACGAGGGACGGCACGCTCCGGTACCGATCCGGATGCCTGACCGTAGATGGACGAGGAAGAGGCGAAGATAAGTCGGCGAACATCGCAGTTGACAATAAGCTCAAGCAGTCTCTGCGTCGCGAGGATGTTACTGGCCACATAAGTCTCGAAAGAGGTAGACCAGCTCGACCGAACACCCGGCTGACCGGCAAAATGAAACACGTAGTCTATGTGCGCCGGCAGGGTGCCTGCCGGAATATCGTTCAGATCCTTCTTATGAAAGATGAATGCCTTAGAGGAGAGAAGAGCGCAGAGGTTCTCTTGTTTCAACAGCGGAGAATAATAGTCGTTCAGGCTGTCGACCCCAATTACGAAATATCCTTTCGCGAGCAGCGCCTCGGCGAGGTGCGAGGCAATGAACCCGGCTACTCCAGTTACAAGACACACTCCCGACCCTGTTTGTGACATGGCTGCAGTTGAGTCTTGTGCGAAGCCCCATGTCCTCTCAGTCATAATTCTGCCTGCGCGCCTTTTCGTTGCCGCTCCAATAGTTATTCAGGCTTTGCGTTTGCGCCGCCACATAGCGGTGCAGCCCTTCAAGGAGTTGTATCTCTCTCCGTGATAACTCCGGGTGCCAGATATCCAGGATGACGACGGTCCGCGTCTCGTCTGTATGATTCCATGCTTCATGCTGATAGTAGTCGTCGAACACGAGACATTCGCCCTCCGCCCAGTAGCGTACTTCTCCGCCTACCTTGATGGCGCAGTCTCCGCTCGGAACCTGTATTCCAAGATGACAGCGGAGTCTCATATTTGTTGGACCGCGGTGGGCCTGAATGGCGGTATGCGGGCTCATTCGCGACACATACATCAATCCTGCGAGGGTTTTTACGGTGTCATGACGCTCAATGATCCGAGTGATCGTTGGACACAGCTTGCAGTTCTCCTGGTTCTTTCGACCCCGCTCGTAGAGCATGAGCACCTGCCATGATCCTGAGCGCTTGATGCTCTTTTCGCTTTCCGGATGGAAGGAACCATCCTCCAGGGCAAGCACCTCCTGGCGGATCTGTTCGAAATTAGCCTCCATGTCGACAACGATGGGAAAGGTCTCTGCCTTATAAAAAGGACGCGATGGCAGGGAAGGGTAGTGAAACATCCTCGGATTCGCCGCATTGTCTGCAAATAAACTCATATATTGCTGGAAGCGTTCGTCCGATCGAGGCGGGGCAGAAATATCCTCTTCAGTGTGCGGAGACGATGTCTCCGGCTTAGCCAGTGGCCCGGCACTCGCAGTGCGCTCAGGATCGCCAAACCTATCGGTCAGAGAGGTGAATCGCCGATTCAGCGGAGCAGAAAAAGCACGGCTTGGTCTTTCCGCGGCGAGTCTCTCCAGTGCACAAGCCAGCCAGGTCCACTCTGAAAAGGTAAGCCTCTTGTCCCAGGCAACTCCGATTGCCGAGAGCTGTTTCCTGGCCTGGGAGCTCAGTTCCAGGATTGACCACAGATCTCCATCCTGCATTGCGAGATAAGCGCGCCAAATGGTCGGCTCAGCCCAGAGGGGGCAAGCGGTCGACGATAGTAACAGCTTCCGGGCGGCTTCTCTGCGGTCTCCAGCCTTTAGAGCCTCGAGGCCCTTCATGTATGAATCTCGAGCGCTCTGTTCCTGCTCGCGAGAGGGATGCGGATGGCCGGATCTCAGAAATGGTGGCAAAGATACAGCCGAAGAAAGGTGTCTGGCCATCGAGCTCAGACGTTCGAGCCAAATCCCCGGGCCGCTGTCGGAAGCCTGTGCCTGCTCCGCCTCATTGGCCATGTGGATCAAGAGCAAGGAATCGATATCTTGCTGATCCAGCTTTTCGTTGACATTGCCTGCATTCGAGCGCAATTCGAGCGCGTCTGCGCGATTCGGCGCCGTTCCTCTCCGGTCCAATGCGGTGAAGAACCCCTGTCGAGGCAGGGTGCAGAAGAGGAGGACGGTGCGCTCTGCGCGGAGACCGATAAAGGATCGGACCGAAGCCCGCTCGCTCAAAGGGATTAGCTGAGTTTTATAGACGTCAGTCGCATAGATACTGTGAAGCGCGCCGGCATTCTGGATCCAGACTGGCTGCGACCATCGGGCCAGGATCCGCCGCGTGTTGAGCAAATGCTGACAGAGCGACCTGGTGTGGGCATGGCCCAGCCTGTCTGCTCCCATGCGATGGAGCCAGGCGTTTACCTCCTGATGCTGTGGCGCCGGTTCGCCGGTGGCGGGCGAATCCACCTGCTCGGACGGCGACAAAAGTGTCGTCGACATCGATCCTCCGGCAGCCACGGCTGAAGAACCCGTGGATCGCAGCGGCTGCCGCTTTCAACCAGCAAAGTAGACGCGTTGAGGTCGGAAACCCGTCGCCAACCCGTAAGTCGTGCATTCTATCGATGCTAGAGCCTGTTCCAGCGAGCTTAGATATAGGAATGCGGACTGTGCTCAGCAGAACGTGAGTTGCTAAAATAGTACATTTGACAGGAAAGTCAAGTACTTTCTTCGAAACTTGATTTGGCGACGTTTACGGATTTCACGACTCGCGAAACTTCCATCCATTCGTTGGTTCAGACGTGCGTCGCGCTCGACGCAGGCTCATCCACCCCGTAAACTTAAGTCCGGTCAGGAGCGATATGGAAGCCAACGAAGCGCAGGAGCTCAAGGAGCAAAGCGAAGAAGCCAAGAAGGACGCGAGTCTGCGCCCAGTGAGTTTTACCATGAGCGTACTCGCAGTCCTGGTTGCCGTTACCACCGTGCTGGGCCATCGTACCCATACTGAAGCGGTACTCGACCAGGCGCGCGCCAGTGATCAGTGGAACCTGTACCAGGCGAAGAAGAACCGGCAATACAACACCGAACTTACCGCCGATCTGCTCGGGGCCCTACCCATTCGGGATGCTGCCGCCGCGAACAAGGTGACAGACGGCTACAAATCCCACCTCGAAAAATGGAATGAAGACCTCGCCGAAGAAGACAAAAAAGCCACGGAGTTCGAGAGCGAGGTACGAAGAGCCGAGCGCCATGCCAATCGCTTTGACCTGGGCGAGGCGCTACTCGAAATCGGACTGGTTATCACGTCGATCACCCTGCTCACGCGCCAGCGGGCATACTGGGGGCTGGGTATGGCCTTTGGAATCGCCGGCATCTCCGTGGCCGCATGGGCGTTCTTCATACGATAACCATGCGCCTTCATGAAGGGGGCAAGAGCGAGCCAGCCGATTGCTCCGTCGTATAAGCTTTACGGGAAAGGATCGCCGACCCTCCATGAAATCCATCCTTCGCCGAGCTGTCTTCACCGGATTTCTGACCCTGCTCTGCTGCATCTGGCTACGCGCGCAGGAGATCACTCCCGTCATCGCCGTCGACCACGGCCCGAACGCAGCCGAACAACAGCAGAAACATTACGTGGTCATGGTTTCGCTCGACGGATTTCGCTACGACTATCCGAAAAAGTATGGCGCGAAGCACCTTCTCGCACTCGGTGCGATGGGTGCCAGCGCGCCGGATGGCATGATCCCCTCCTATCCGTCGCTGACTTTTCCGAATCACTACTCAATTGTCACAGGCCTCTATCCCGAGCACCACGGCATCGTCGCCAACAGCTTTTACGATCCAGATCGCAAGCAGACCTATTCCATGCGCGATGCCAAGGCCGTCACGGATGGCTCGTGGTATGGCGGCATGCCCTTGTGGTCGCTGGCCGAGAAGCAAGGGATGCGCAGCGCGTGCTTTTTCTGGCCGGGTTCAGAGGCGGAGATCGCAGGCGAGCGACCTAGCTACTACCTCCACTTTGATAACAAGGTTGACGACAATAAGCGCATCGATCAGGTGGTGGCGTGGCTGAAACTGCCGGCGGAACAGCGTCCGCACTTTATCACGCTTTACTACTCGGACGTGGACCATGCAGGGCATGAACACGGGCCAAATAGCCCGCAGGTAGCGGAGGCGGTCGCGCACGTCGACGAGCTGATTGGCCGGCTTGAGAAAGAACTCGATGGGCTGCACATGCCCATCGACCTCATCGTTCTTGCCGATCACGGCATGGAGCGCGTACAGGGCGATTGGATCACCCTTGATAAGTACGTTCCGCTCGGAAATTTCCCCACTGTCGGTTCCCTGCTCTACCCGCCGACTGAAGCCGATGCCGTACGCATCTACAAAAAGCTGCGGGCCGCCGACGCTGGCTTTCTCGTCTACCGCCGCGCCCAGGTGCCGGCTGAGCTGCACTATAACAGCAACCCGCGCGAGGGAGACCCGGTGGTGCTCGCCAAGGGCCCGACCATAATCCGCGCGAATCCACCGCCTGCCGACCGCCCCGACTTCCTTCCGATAGGTGAGCACGGCTACAACCCCTATGAGATGACCTCGATGCGCGCCATCTTTTTCGCGGAGGGTCCGGACATTCGTCCGCGAAGCATCGTGAAGCCCTTCGAAAACATCAATGTCTTTCCCCTTGTGGTAAGAATTCTTGGCCTTGAAAGCCCGAAAGTCGACGGCAGTCTCAACGTGCTCTCCGGGATCCTCAACCCCTCGCTCAGTGACGAGGCCCAGCGCTAGCGATGGCGTACTTTCTTGGCTTCGACGCCGGAGGCACCAAGACCACCTGTGCACTGGCTGACGACACGCGGGTGCTTGCCCGCGACATCGGCGGAAGCATCAAGCCTCTGCGTGTGACCATCGAGCAGGCTCAACAAAGCCTGGCTGCCCTGCTCAAAGAAATAGCAAAGCAGAGCGGCGTGGATCTCAGCAGGATTTCCTCTTCCTGCATCGGAACCGCGGGCGTGCGGCTGCCGCAAACCGATGGCTGGATGCGTCAGATACTCTCACGATGCGCGGGCGGCGAAATCGTCGTCTGCGGCGATGAAGAGATCGCGCTGGATGCGGCATTCCCTGGCGAAGCGGGCGTGCTGGCCATCTGCGGAACCGGTTCGAATGTCATGGGCCGCACCAGCATGGGCGAAATGCTCAACGTGGGTGGATGGGGTCCGGTGCTCGGCGATCAGGCTTCAGGTCACTGGATCGGCGTCCAGGCGCTACGGGCCGCCTGCCGCGCGCGCGACTTCGACCAGCCGACGCTGATTCTCGATCGCGTCCTCGACCTCTGGCTGACTCCCAGCGCCGAGGAGCTCATCAACGTCGTTCATCGCTTGCCTCCGCCTGATTTTTCCCAGCTCGCCAAAATCGTCGCCGAGTGCGCCGAGCAGGGCGATGCAGTTGCGTTGCAGGTTCTCGAACTCGGCGGTCGTCTGCTTGGTGAAGATGTCGTCGAGGCCTTCCGCCGCATTCGCCAGCTCGATCCCGACGGCCCCGTTCCCGGCATCGCCTACATCGGCAGCGTCCTCTCGAAGATCGGCCCAGTCCGGCAGAGTTTCGTGGACACCATCCACCGCAGCTTGCCCGCGGTGCTGATCCTGCCCGAAGCAGTCGACGCTATCCTCGGAGCACTGTGGCGGGCGCGGCAGGCAGTCAAGAATTGATCACGCTGCGCCCGCGCAGAATCGTCTCGACAACCTCATTTTTGGCAGAAAGCACGGTGATATTCGCTGCGCGCCCTACAGCCAACGAGCCAGCTTCAGTCTCGAATCCGGTCATGCGCGCTGAGTTGCGGCTGGCGAGCTTCGATAAATCGGCGATAGAGGCGCCGGTGAACTCGGCAAAGTTGCGCACGGCGCGATCGAGCGTCAGAGTGCTGCCGGCGAGGGTGTCCTCGCCAATGATGCACTTGCCGTTGATAACCCGCACATCCAGTTCGCCAAGCTTGTAGTTGCCATCGGGCATGCCCGCGGCTGACATCGCATCGGTAATTAACATGGCGCGCTCAGAGCCCTTCGACTTCCAGTAAATGCGCACGGCATCGGGATGCACATGCAGGCCATCGCAGATGAGCTCGGCGAAAAGATCGTCATTTGCAAGCACCTCACCCAAGAGGCCCGGATCGCGATGGTCGAATTGGCGCATAGCGTTGAAGGTGTGAGTCGCTGTGACAGCCCCGGCGCGAATTCCGGCGCGGGCTGCTGCTGTATCGGCATCGCTATGTCCCATGCTGACGCGCACGCCCAGGGCGGTAGCATGCGCAATCACTTCTTCGGCATTTGGGAGTTCGGGCGCGATGGTCATCAATCGAATCTTTCCCTGCGCCGCCTCCCACATGCGATCAAACAGCTCGACTGAGGGCGTCAACAACAGGCTCGCAGGGTGCGCACCCTTCTTGTGCGGCGAAAGAAACGGTCCTTCGAGATGGATCCCCAGCGGTCGCGCACCGTCTATGTCGTGACCGATCAGGGCGGCCATTCCGGCAAGCGATTTCAGGGTCACATCCATGGGCGCTGTAACCGTAGTCGCCAGATACGCGCCAACTCCGTGCCCAGCGAGAAATCTCCCGATCGTCGAAAACGCCTCCAGCGTCCCCTCCATCACGTCGTGACCGGCGCTGCCGTGGATATGAACATCGAAGTATGCCGGGACCAGCGTGCAACCGGGAAACTCCAAATGCTCCCCCAAGGGCAACTCGGCGCTGGCACGCGAATCCATCCGCCCAATGACGCCATCTTCGACAACGACCACAGGGTTTTTTATCGATTGGGCAGTTATATTTCCTGGGGAAATCAGCCGATCGGCTGTAATCACGGTTCTCATCATTCAGTCTTCTCGAAATCTTCTCGCCATCCAACGGTCAAGGTTTGCTGGTAATGTCGTCAAGTCAAACTCTACACTGAATCGAGATGAGTACTCCCCGCATTGGGTTCCACCTTTCTACCGCGGGCGGCGTTTTCAAAGCTGCCGAACGCGCCCACGAAATCGGCGCGAATACCTTCCAGATCTTCTCCTCCAGCCCGCGCATGTGGCGGCCGGCGCGCATCGATGCCGGCCACGCGAGCCAGCTAAGCGAGCTTCGGAAGAAATATGACTGCACGCCGTTAGTGATCCACACCAGCTACCTGGTTAACCTGTCCAGCCAGTCGCAGGAGGTCCGAAAGAAGTCTATAACTGCCTTTCGGGGAGAAATCGAGCGCGCTCTGGACCTCCACGCGGAGTTTCTCGTACTCCATCCCGGCTCCTGGCGTGGCCTCACACACGAAGAAGGCCTTGCGCTTGCCGCTGCGTCCATTGCCAAAGCAACCGAGGGAGTCAATCTCTATGGCGTTGACTTCCGCATCCTGATCGAGAACACTGCAGGGGCCGAATTCTCGCTCGGCGGTAGCTTCGATCAGGTAGCCGAACTCATCACCCGCCTCAAACCAGTTGTTCCCGTCGGGGCCTGTCTCGACACCTGCCACTGCCACGTCGCTGGCTACGATCTCGTCAGTCCCGAGGGCTACGAGGAGACAGTACGCCTGATCAAGACAACTATTGGCTTCGCGGATGTCCGAGTTTGGCACACAAACGACGCGAAGGCAGCGCGCGGATCGAAGCTCGACCGCCATCAGCAGATCGGCCTGGGCACCATCGGACTCGAACCATTTCGCCGCCTGCTTAACGACAAGCGTTTCCGCCACTGCGCCTTCATCGCCGAAGTGCCCGTCGACGAGCCTGGCGACGATGCAAAGAATGTGCAGACACTGCGCAGCCTGGTTGCGACTTCTGTCAAGCCCGCTCCGGCTCGCACTACGCGGTAAATCGCAGCCGAATCACAACCGGGGCTTTCCCGCCGGACCCTTCATGTCGGCCCGTCCCAGCCAGGTCACAGCGCCAAACGCGCCCAGCCATGAGCCGGCGGCGGCAAACACGACATACACCGGATTCCCGGTATAGGTGATAACTGCGAAAGCGGATAGCAGGTACCAGACGCTGCTCCAGCTCGCCGCCACGAACTTGCGGCGAGCCCCTACCGCCGCGGTAAAAAGCACATAGACCGCATCGGTGCCGGCAGTCGAAGCCATTACCCCCAACGCGATCATCGGATTCGGTGTATGCAGTGTCACGGCACGCTCCCGTTTACAATCAAGACTGACATGTCCGCGAACAAAACTACCACCACGACCGCACCAGCGGCCCCGACGGAGCCATCTCCGTCCTCCTCGCGCGAGCCTCGCTATACCCCCGCTGAAATCGAGCCACGCTGGCAACAGCGCTGGGCCGAGCAGCCGGATCTGTACGGCGCTGAACCCGCAAGCAGCGGCAAGCCCAAGTACTACGTGCTCGAGATGCTGCCCTATCCTTCAGGTCAACTGCACATGGGACACGTGCGCAACTATGCCATCGGAGACGCGCTCGCTCGCTACATGTGGATGCAGGGTCACAACGTGCTCCACCCCATGGGGTGGGACGCCTTCGGCCTGCCCGCCGAGAACGCCGCGCTCAAGAACAACACCCCGCCTCGCCAGTGGACCCTGCAAAACATCGCCGCCATGAAGCGGCAGTTCGAGCGCCTCGGCCTCAGCTACGACTGGCGCAACGAAATCACGACCTGCTTCCCCGAGTACTACCGGTGGAATCAGTGGTTCTTCATTCGCATGTTCGAGCGCGGGCTGGCGTACCGCAAGAAGAGCAAAGTTAACTGGTGTCCGGAATGCTGCACCGTACTCGCCAATGAACAGGTCATCAACGGACGCTGCTGGCGGCACGAAGACACGATCGTCGAGCAGCGCGATCTGGAGCAATGGTTCCTGCGCATCACCGAATATGCAGAGGAACTCCTCTATGATTTGAGCAAACTCGACGGCTGGCCGGAGAAAGTCCGCACCATGCAGCGCAACTGGATCGGCCGCAGCGAAGGCGCGAAGGTCACCTTCGATGTCGTGGACGCAGCCAGCGAGCCCGAGGATGAAGATCCCACGCGCCACGCCGGCACGGCCGTCCTGCCTGCAAGAGAGGATGTGAAGCCTTCTGACAAGAAAGTCACGGTGTTCACCACCCGCATTGATACGATTTTCGGAGCTACCAGCGTCCAGCTGGCGCCCGAACACGCGCTCGTGAAGGAATTCGTGGCGTCCGATGCAAAGCTGGGCGAAGAAGTCGCTGCGCTTCTTGATCAGCAGAAGACAGCGCGCGAAGCCGGCGACATCGGAGCCATCGAAAAGCACGGCGCGTTCACAGGCCACTACGCGATCAACCCATTCAATGACGAGCGCCTGCCTGTCTGGGTGGCCAACTACATCCTGCTCGACTACGGCACCGGAGCCATCATGTCCGTGCCCGCACATGACGAGCGCGATTACGAATTTGCGAAAAAGTACGGGCTCGAAACTCGCATCGTCATCCTCCCGCGCCGGACAGATCCTGAAAGCGAAAGCGCGAACGAGCACATAGTGCCCTATACCGCCGAGGATAGCCTGCTGATCAACTCCGGCGACTTCAATACCCTGGGCAGCCTGGAAGCGCAGAAGAAAATGGCAGCCTTTGCCGAGGAAAAAGGATTTGGCAACGCCACTGTTACGTATCGCCTGAAAGACTGGGGCATCAGTCGTCAGCGCTACTGGGGCACGCCCATCCCCATGCTCTATTGCGAGAAAGACGGCATCGTTCCTGTGCCCGACGATCAGCTGCCCGTTCTCTTGCCCGAGAACGTCGAAATCACCTTGGAGGGTGGCTCGCCTCTGACTCGACTGCCAGAATTCCTCAACGCAATATGTCCAAAGTGTGGAGGCCCTGCGCGCCGCGAGACCGACACCATGGATACATTCGTCGATTCCTCGTGGTATTTCTATCGCTATACCAGTGCGAAAGACGACAAGGCGCCATTTGATACCGCCGCGGTTGCATATTGGTTCCCCATCGATCAGTACATTGGCGGAGTCGAGCACGCCATATTGCATCTGATCTATTCACGCTTCTGGACCAAGGTCATGCGCGACCTCGGTCTGATCCAGAACGACGAGCCCATCGAGCGCCTGTTCACGCAGGGTATGGTGATCAAGGATGGCGCCAAGATGTCAAAGTCCAGGGGCAACGTTGTCTCCCCCGATGAAATGATCGCCCGCTATGGCGCCGATGCTGCGCGTACGTATGCTCTCTTCGCCGCTCCGCCGGACCGCGACCTCGATTGGCAAGAGGACGGAGTCGCCGGAGTCAGCCGTTTCCTGGGCCGCGTCTTCCGCTTCGTCACCAGATACGTTGACCGCGCTCAAAGCGTGAATGCAGTGTCGTCCGCGCCCGTTTCGGCGACATCGCAGGCACTGCTGCGCAAGCTGCACCAGACCATCCGCAAAATTACCGAGGACTTCGCTGGCCGTTGGCACTTCAACACCTGCATCGCCGCCATCATGGAGTTGGTCAACACGCTCACCGCGGCCGAGCCCGCGATCAACAAAGGTGAAGTCCCCGACCCGGTCCTCGCCATCATTCTGCATGACCTGGTCTTGTTGCTCGCGCCATTTGCTCCCTACCTCGCCTTTGAGTTGTGGGAGCAGATCGGCGAAAAGGACAATCTACTTCGCGCTCCCTGGCCGAAATACGATGAGGCGCTCGCCCGCGAAGACGAGATCGAGATTCCCGTCCAGATCAACGGCAAGCTGCGGACCGTGATTCGCGTTGCCGCCGGGGCTGACGAGGAGACGCTCCGCTACACCGCGTTGGCCGCCGAAAAGATACAGGCCGCGACTGACGGCAAGACTGTGGCCAAACTGATCATCGTTCCCGGCAAGCTTGTCAATATCGTGGTGAAATAGCGGATGGCTGTCGACAGGACGGTCAGTGTCGGGACTGGGGGCACGCAATCGTTTGTTCATGTCCTGAGCGAGTGCTGGTCGCGGCCTTCCCTGCTTGTGCTCGAGCTGCTCTGGCGCTGGCTTTTCGGTGTGCCGCTCCTCGCGCTGTTCGCCTACGAAGGCTTGCACGTTTATGCTGCCGTGTCGAGCCAACTCGCCACCGCCGGCATTGACCAGTTCTCGATTGTCGACCCCATGCGCGCTGCCGAAATAGCCTCGGGCGTCTACGCTGTCGTCGAGCCTCCCATCGTTCGGACTGCGCTTTGGCTCATTCCGGTCGCCGTCCTCGCATGGGCCATCGTTTCCGGCATCGGACGCAACACGGTTCTGCGCCGCCACGATCCCTCTCTGCCTCGCTGCCCCTTTACGCTTACCCTGCTGCAACTGCTGCGCATCCTGTTTCTCGGCGGCAGCTTTGTTTTCTGGTTTGTTGCGATTCAATGGTCGGCGAACTATGCGCTCTCCGGAGATGAGCCCAACCTCGTTACCTATTGCGCGCTTGTGATCTGCCTGTCTCTAGGAATCTTCACACTCTGGGCTCTCGTAAGCTGGGTCTTTTCCATCGCACCACTGCTGGTCCTGCTTGAAAACCGCGGCGTCGGATCGAGCTTGGTCCGCAGCCTGCGCCTCGGTCCGCTTACAGGCAAGCTGGTCGAAGTCAACCTCATCATGGGCATCATCAAGCTAGCGCTGATTGTGCTGGCCATGGTCTTCTCGGCCATTCCGCTGCCCTTCGCGTCGAACATGGAAGGTCCACCGCTCTACGCATGGTGGGCCGTCGTAAGCGTGCTCTACCTGATTGCGTCTGACTTTTTTCAGGTTGCGAGGCTGGTGGCGTTCATTCAGTTCTGGCGGGGACTTGCCGTCCAGGCACACGCGCCTTCGGCGCATGATCCTATCCGGGTCAAGTAAACTATCTCGTGGACACACCCTCGATCGTCATCCTCGACTTCGGCGCCCAATACACCCAACTCATCGCGCGACGCATCCGGGAGCAGAACGTCTTCTCCGTCGTCCTGCCCTGCACCGCTCCTCTTGAGGAGATTCGCGCACAAAATCCCATCGGCATCATCCTCTCCGGAGGACCCTGCTCGGTTTACGACGCCGACGCGCCGCCGGCCGACCCGGCAATCCTTGCGCTGGGTCTTCCCATGCTCGGCATCTGCTACGGACTGCAGTTCATCACGCATCATCTGGGCGGCAAAGTCCGCCCCGCAGATAAGCGCGAGTATGGCCATGCCGAAGTTTCCGTTATCGATTCTGAAAATGCGCTCTTCGCCGATCTGCCGACCCAACTCAGTGTCTGGATGTCGCACGGCGACGAAGCCATCGAGCTTCCGCCCGGCTTCCATCTCACTGCGAAGACGTCCAACGCCGTCGCCGGCATCGCGAATCCAGAGCGCCGCATCTGGGCCGTCCAGTTCCACCCCGAGGTCCACCACACTAAGCAGGGCACCGCGCTGCTGCGCAACTTTCTCTTCAACATCTGCAAGGCCTCGCCTGACTGGACCCCTGAGCACTTCATCCGGTCAACAATCGCAGCCATCCGCGAAAAAATAGGCGATGGCCATGCCATCTGCGCGCTATCTGGCGGGGTCGACTCTTCCGTAGCCGCCGTCCTCGTCCATCACGCTATTGGGGAAAAGCTGACCTGCGTATTCGTCGACAACGGAGTGCTGCGCAAAAACGAGTTCTTCAAGGTGCAGGAAAATCTTCGCGAAAAGCTCGGGCTCAACCTCGTCGCCGTCGACGCCAGCGCACGCTTCCTCACCAAACTCGCGGGAGTCACTGACCCTGAGACAAAACGCAAGGTCATCGGTAACGAATTCATCGCCGTCTTTGATGACGAGGCGCATCGTATCCTGCAACAACTCGGCGGCGCCAATCCGGAGGTAGCCTGGCTAGTACAGGGCACGCTTTAGCCAGACGTCATCGAGTCCTCATCCGTCAAAGGCCCGTCGCAAACCATCAAGAGCCATCACAACGTCGGCGGCCTGCCCGAGACCATGAAGCTCAAACTCATCGAGCCGCTGCGCGATCTGTTCAAAGACGAGGTCCGCCGCATTGGCCGCGACCTCAAAATGCCGGAAGATATTCTCCAGCGCCAGCCTTTCCCCGGCCCCGGCCTCGCCGTGCGCATCCTCGGCGAAATCACGCCCGCACGAGTCGCGCTCCTGCAAGAGGCCGACGATATCGTCGTCACGGAAATCAAGAACGCCGGACTCTACCAGCAGATCTGGCAATCGTTTGCCGTGCTCCTTCCGGTCAAGAGCGTAGGTGTCATGGGAGATCAGCGCACCTATGCCTACACCTGCGCCATCCGAGCCGTCCACTCCGAAGATGGAATGACAGCGGACTGGGTGCCTCTGCCCTATGACGTGCTCAAGACCATCTCCAGCCGCATCGTCAACGAGGTACGCGGCATCAACCGCGTTGTCTACGACATCACGTCGAAGCCGCCAGGCACGATTGAGTGGGAGTGAGGACTAGCCGTCCAGGCGTCAGCGCCTTTCGGCGCAAAAACCATAAATGCCAAAGGTGCCGTCAATAGAGCTCGCAACCTCTCTGATATCCTTCCTCATCATTGATTTCACCCACGAATTTCACACTTTAAGGATGGTTGTGATGTCTCGACTTCGCTGTCCGCTGGCTGTCCTCGCTCTTCTTGTCTCGACCGGCACCCTCCTCGCACAGACCACAATCGGCTCCACTTTTGCGCGAGACCCAAAGCAGCCTATCGACGAGTCCTACACGCAACACATCAAGCAATACACAACGGAGTCCTACTTCAACTCACCGCTCACTGACTACCTTCCCGCTTCGAAAACCGTTCCCACGCCGGCGAAGGTGCTCGGCGATGTGTCGGGCGCCCCGGGCATTCTGCCCTACGCTGAGGACGTCTACAAATACTTCCGCCTGCTTGAGAAGAGCACGCCGCGCGTGAAGGTTTTCTCCATCGGCCACACGGAAGAAGGCCGCGAGATGATCGCAGCCGCCATCGCCGACGAGTCGCTGCTCGCGAAGATGCCAGAGAACGATACGCGGCTGGCCAAACTCGGCGACCCGCGCACGATCAACATGGATGACGCCCAGGCCGACGCGCTCGTAAAGGCGTCGTTTCCCATTTACTACATCACCGGCACCATCCACTCGCCTGAAACAGGCGCGCCTACGGCGCTCATGGAGCTGGCCTACCGCCTTGCCGTCGATGATTCGCCGTACATCCAGTACATCCGCTCGCACATGGTAGTGCTGATCACGCCGGTCGTCGAAGTTGATGGCCGCGACCGCATGGTCGATATCTACAAGTGGCACCTTGCCCACCCCGGCCAGCAGTGGCCGCGCCTCGCGTACTGGGGACACTACGTCGCCCATGACAACAACCGCGACGCCATGGGCATGACGCTCGACCTCACGCGCAACGTGCTCGACACCAACCTCAAGTTCCATGCGCAGGTCCTGCACGACCTGCACGAGTCCGTGCCCTTTCTCTACGACAACACTGTCGGCGACGGACCCTACAACGCCTGGGTCGATCCGCTCCTCAATGGCGAATGGCAGATGCTCGGTTGGAACAACATCGAGCAGATGACCACCTTCGGTATGCCCGGCGTCTTCACCCACGGTGATTTCGACACCTGGAGCCCGGGCTACCTCATGTTCCTCGCCGCGATGCACAACGGCATCAGCCGCCTGTATGAGACCTTTGGCAACGGCGGCGCTGACACCGAAAAGCGCATCCTCGATCCGGAGGAATACGCCCGCACCTGGTACAAGCCCAATCCGCCCCTGCCGGTGGTCACCTGGTCGCAGCGCAATAACAATAACTACGAGCAGACCGCGCTGCTTTCGACCATCTCGTTCTTCGCCCAAAACGCCCAGCAGTTCCTTGAGAACTACTACACCAAGAGCAAGCGTTCTGTCCTTAAGCCGCAAAGCGCCGGTCCCGCAGCCTATGTGCTCAACGAAGCATCATCGAGCCGGCAGGCCGAGCTGCTGCACACGCTCGCGCTCCAGCATGTCGAGATCAGCCGTCTCTCGGAACCCTTCACCTTCACTCCCCCTGCGAAGCCGGAGAAAGCCGACAAAGACAAGACCGACAAAGACAAGACCGACAAAGACAAAGCCGATAAGGACAAGTCAGAAAAATCGGAAGCGCCCAAGCCTGAAACCTTCCTGGTCGGCAGCTACGTCATCCGCATGGACCAGCCCTACTCCCGCATCGCCGATGCGCTGCTCGACCGCCAGTACTGGGCCCCCGATGACCCGCAGAAGCATCCCTATGACGACACCGGCTGGTCCTTCGGCGACCTCTTCCACGTCAAGACGGTTCGCGTGACCGACCCGGCCATACTCAAGATCAGGATGGAGCGGGTTGTCGATGCCGCCTCCGACTTCGGGAAGGTTGCGGGAAGCGCTGGCGTTTATGCCGTCAACAACTCGTCCGAGGTGTCCCTGCTGGGCCTGCGTTACGCGCTGAAGGACGCGACGATCTCCGTGGCCGACCAGCCCTTCGACGCCGAAGGCCACCACTTCGAAGCCGGCTCGCTGCTCATCCAGAATCCGGATTCTGCCAAACTCAAGGCTGCGCTTGCTGACGCGGGTCTCAATGCTGTTACCCTCGCCTCACTACCTTCTACGCACACCCACGCTGCGCCGACACCGCGCATCGCCTTCATGCACACGTGGCTAGGCACGCAGACCGAGGGGTGGTGGCGGCTGGCCTTCGACAAGGCGCACGTCCCGTACGACTACATCAGCACGCAGACCGTCGCAGCAACTCCAGACCTGCGCTCGAAGTATGACGTGATCATCTTCGCGCCCGTTGGGCGGGCGTCCACGCAGCAGGTCATCAATGGCATGCCGATGTGGGGCAATGCTCTGCCGTGGGAGAAGACCGACCTCACGCCCAACCTGGGAAGGATCGATTCCACTCCTGACATGCGGCCTGGTCTAACGTTCGCCGGAGTCGATCACCTGAAGGACTTTATCACCAAGGGCGGGCTCTTGATCACGTCGGAAGACACGGCGCAGTTTGCCATCGAGCTTGGCCTCGCGCCCGGAGTCTTCGTCGCGCCGCGCGGCAATGTGCGCGTCGTGGGCAGTGTGCTCGGAGCGGTTTTTGTCGATAAATCCAGCCCAGTGGCCAACGGGTATGGCGCGGATCTCGCAGTCTATAGCGCGGATGGGATGGCCTTCACCGTTGGCAATATGGCCGTCAACCGGCACATCACCACGGAAAAGGATTTCAAGCGGCCGACTGGGCGCGGGGGGCCGGGCGATGACGACATTCCCGAGGATCGGCCTTACGCCAAGGCTCCAGAGCTACCCTCGCCCAAGCCGTGGGAGGCTACTCCGCTCAACGAGGAGGAGGAGCGGAACAACGTCTACCTCATCCCGGAACAGTATCGGCCGCAGGTCATCCTGCGTTTCAACACCGGCAAGCAACTTCTGCTTTCCGGCCTGCTCGACGGCGGCTCAGCAATCGAGGAGAAGCCCGTCGTGGTCGACGCTCACCTCGGCGAGGGCAACGTTCTGCTCTTCGCCAACAATCCGGTCTATCGCGGAGAGACACTGGGCAGCTATGCCCTGGTCTTCAACGCCATCCTCAACTATGACCGGCTGGCGAGGCCGGCGAAGTAGTTCCATTTAGGGAAATGGAGGGAGGGTACCCATCTCCCCTGCACTTTTCGATTTTGGAACCGATTGATTCTAAACAGATTCCAGCGCCTTTTACTGTAATCTATTCATTCTAAATGATTTACAAATAGACAACTGAACAGACAAAAGGCCCGACTGATGACAGTCGGGCCTTTTTGCCTCTACTTCCATTATTAGGTGTTGCGCGAAATTGTCGGCCAGTTTTGTTCATCCACTTTGCTATGCTCCCTTCGCGCTGCTCCGGGTCCAGTCGGGATGTCAAATTCTTATATGTTAGAGGCATGCCCGAGCTGCCGGACATCGCCGCCTATCTGAGCGCGCTTGAGCCGCGCATCGTTGGCAGACCGTTGGAGCGCGTCCGGCTGGCGAGCCCCTTTTTACTGCGAACGGCGCAGCCTCCGCTTGAGAGCGTGGAAAGCCGCACGGTCCGAGAGCTTCGGCGCATCGGCAAGCGCATCGCGATTGGCGTCGAGGGCGATCTCTGGCTCGTGCTGCACCTGATGATTGCCGGTCGGCTGCACTGGCGGCCTTCCGGGACAAAACTAGCGGGACGTCAGAGCCTGGCGGCGTTCGATTTTCCCGATGGCTCTCTCGTACTTACTGAGGCTGGCTCGAAGCGGCGTGCCTCCCTGCATGTGATCGGCGGCGAGGAGGGCCTGCGGGCGATAGATCCGGGCGGGATCGACGTCTTCTCCAGCGATCTGGACTCGTTTCGTGCCGCGCTCACGGCTGAAAATCGCACGCTCAAGCGAGCGCTAACCGATCCGCGAGTGGTGAGCGGCATCGGCAACGCATATTCGGATGAGATTCTGCATGCGGCACAGCTGTCTCCTATCACGCTGACACGAAAACTAGACCAGCAGGAGTGGGGACGGCTGTTCACCGCGACACGTGACACGCTTACCCTGTGGATCGACCGGTTGCGCGCCGAGGCAGAGGCGGGTTTTCCGGAAAAGGTGACGGCCTTTCGCAAAGATATGGCGGTTCATGGACGCTATGGCCAGCAGTGTCCAAGATGCGGCGAAAATATTCTGCGGATCCGTTACGCGGACAACGAAACGAACTACTGCGCGCGATGCCAGACGAGTGGAAAAGTCCTCGCCGACCGGAGTCTGTCTCGCCTGCTGGGATCGGACTGGCCGCGTACGCTGGATGAGCTCGAGGCTCTTACGCGGCGGTAAATGCTGTCGCTCCACTTCCCGCCTATAGGATCGAAACCTTTCCATCCGCACTCTTCGTGAACGCGTGCACAGTCCGTCCATGCTCATCCAGATGGCGGAGCGTGAGCTGTTTCGGCGTTGCGGAAAGATGGCTGAAGCCGTAGACCTTCTGGGCGTATGGGCCGCGCCGGGAGGGATCGACCAGGAGCGGGTACAGATCCGCGCCGCCTCCGCCGGAGAGAAAGAAGCTCGTCGGATGCCCTTCGAACTCCAGGTGCTGCAAGTCATGATCGTGCCCGGCGAAATAGAATGGGACTTTGCATTTGCGGAAGAGCGGGTCCCAATCGCGGATCAGCCGCGCATGATCGCCGTGCAGTCCGTCGGAGTAGACGGGGTGGTGGCCCATCGCGATCAGGTGTGGCGTCGCGCGCGGGCGCTTCAACTCGGCCTCCAGCCAACCGATCTGCTCGGCATGCTGCTGCTCGGTCAGCGTAAAGTCACGCCCCTTAAATATCTTGCCGGATTCGTGAGGAACATTACTGTCCAGAGCAAGAAACGTGATCAGCGGACTCTTCGCGGGAAACTCGAAACGATACCAGCGCGCCGGCATGGTCCAGCGGGTCGGGCCGGCGCTTGTGCGTCCGGTGCGCGCATACTCCAGCTCGGCGTCCACCTTGCTCTCGGGAAACATCTGGTAGTCGTGATTTCCCAGGATGGCGTAGGCTGGGCAGGCGAAATCGCTCGCCGGATACATATTCTCGAACTGTGCCTGCCAGCGCGGGGAGTGGACGCCGCCTTCGAGCGGTCCGTACCAGTTGTCTCCCAGCAGCAGCAGCGCCTGCGCGCGAATTTCATGCTGCTGCGCGTATGCGCGCATGGCCCGGGCCACCGCGGTCTGGGCGGCGAAGTCCTCATATCCCCAATCGCCGATCATGAGGATTTCGACCGCCGAAGGATCGGAGGGCAACGCGCCAGCCAGGCCGGGCACCGATCCAAGCGCGGCCAGCGCACTGAAGGCAAAACTCTGCCGCAGGAAGCGGCGGCGGGTAACGGCGGCGAAGTCGGCAGCAGAGTTCAGAACCGGCAAACTCATACTGGCGTTATACCACCTATGTCAGCGCTGATTCGTCAGCCAGACTACTCCCCCAGTAAGCAGCACCCCCCGGGGTAGCCTCGGTTTGAAATTGCTCTAGACGTTATCCGCTGCCGTATCCGCAACTCGCTGGCCAGCCTTCACGCCCGATCCTGGCCACTGCCAGTTCTTGATTTCGGGCATGTCATCTCCGTGCCTGCAGATGTAGTTCTTATGATCAATCAATTTCTCGCGCACCTTCTGCTGGGCCAAGGCGGCGTGAGCGCGCAACTTCGGCACGCGCTGAAAGACATCGCAAGCCAGGTTGAATCGATCGATCTGATTCAGGACACACATATCGAACGGCGTTGTGGTTGTGCCTTCTTCCTTATAGCCTCGCACATGGATGTTGTCGTGATTGGTCCGCCGGTAGGTCAGGCGATGGATCAACCAGGGATATCCATGGAAAGCGAAGATGATCGGCTTGTCCTCGGTGAATATGGAATCGAAGTCTCTGGCGCTCAGGCCGTGAGGATGTTCCTCGGCGGGCTGAAGCGTCATAAGATCGACGACGTTTACGACGCGGATCCTGAGATCGGGAACAAGCTTGCGAACGAGATCGACCGCCGCCAGCGTTTCCAGCGTGGGTACGTCTCCGCAACACGCCATTACAACGTCGGGCTCCTCGTCGCGGTCATTACTGGCCCAATCCCAGATTCCGAGACCGGCAGTGCAATGTTTGACGGCCTCATCCATGGTGAGCCAGACAGGGGCGGGCTGTTTACCAGCCACGACCACGTTCACGTAATTGCGGCTGCGCAGGCAGTGGTCGGTGACCGATAAAAGGCAGTTGGCGTCCGGCGGCAGGTAAATCCGCACGATCTCCGCCTTTTTGTTGAGAACGTGATCGATGAATCCTGGATCCTGATGGCTGAATCCGTTGTGATCCTGACGCCAGACGTGAGACGAGAGCAGATAATTCAACGAAGCGATGGGCCGCCGCCAGGGGATGTGATTGCACACCTTCAACCACTTCGCATGCTGGTTGAACATGGAATCGATGATGTGGATGAAGGCTTCATAGCAGGAGAAGAAGCCATGTCTGCCGGTCAGCAGATAACCCTCAAGCCAGCCCTGGCACTGGTGTTCGCTGAGCATCTCCATGACCCGGCCGTCGTGCGCAAGATGGTCGTCGAAGTCGAATATCTCCGCCATCCAGGGCCGGTTGGTGACGTCGAGCACGTCCTGCCAGCGATTGGAATTGCTCTCATCCGGGCTGAACAGACGAAAGTTGCGTGTGGTCGCGTTCTGCCGCATGATGTCTCGCAGGAACTTGCCCATCTCCCTGGTCGCTTCGGCTGTGGCGGCGCCGGGCCCCGACGTTTTGACCTCATACTCGCGAAAGTCCGGCATGCGGAGGTTCTTCAACATCAAGCCGCCGTTCGCGTGCGGATTCGCTCCCATGCGCTGCGTGTCTTTTGGCGCGAGCTCGGCAAGTTCGGGTTTGAGGCGACCTGTCTCGTCGAAGAGCTCTTCAGGTTTGTAGCTCTTCATCCACTTCTCGAGAAGATTGACGTGCCCGGAATTCTGATGCATCTCGCCCATAGGCACCTGATGCGCGCGCCAATAGTCCTCGGTACGCTTGCCGTCAATGATTTTGGGGCAGGTCCAACCTTTCGGCGTGCGCAGCACGATCATGGGCCAGAGAGGACGATCGTCGTTTCCTTCATTTCTCGCGCGGTGCTGAATTTTTTTGATCTCCGCGATGACCCGGTCAATGGTTTCAGCCATCAGGCGATGCATGGTATCCGGATCGGACCCTTCAACGAAGTGGGGCGTGTAGCCGTATCCACGCATCAGGTGATCGAGTTCCTCATGGCTGATTCTGGCCAGGACAGTTGGATTCGCGATCTTGTAGCCGTTCAGATGCAGGATGGGGAGAACGGCGCCGTCGGTTGCAGGATTGAGAAACTTGTTCGAATGCCAGCTAGTGGCGAGGGGACCCGTTTCAGCCTCTCCATCACCCACCACGCAGGCCACGATGAGATTGGGATTGTCGAAAGCAGCTCCGTACGAATGACTGAGTGCATAGCCCAGTTCACCGCCTTCGTGGATGGATCCGGGAGTTTCGGGCGCTACGTGACTGGGTATACCGCCCGGGAAGGAAAACTGCTTGAACAGCTTTTTCATTCCCTCTTCATCTTCAGATATCTCGGGATATACCTCGCTGTAAGTGCCCTCCAGATAGACGTTGGCAACCAGACCCGGCCCGCCGTGCCCGGGCCCGGTCACATAAATCATGTCGAGGTTGTTCTCCTTGATCACGCGGTTCAGATGCACGTAGATGAAGTTCAGGCCCGGAGTCGTACCCCAGTGTCCGAGCAGTCTCGGCTTGATGTGATCTTTCGAAAGCGGCGCTTTGAGGAGCGGATTGTCGTAGAGGTAGATTTGCCCAACGGAGAGATAATTTGCAGCGCGCCAATACGCGTCCATGCGCTGAAGGAGCTCGGGGCTGGGAGACTTGGTCTTTCCTTCGCTGGTCTTCGATAACCTGGCTTTGCCACCGGCGGGCACGGCCACGACTGATGAGCTACTCTGACGCTTCACATTGCACCTCAGATCTGTTTGACTCATGTAAGCAACGGACACTGTTACGAATTAGCGAGGCGCTGCGGGATTAAGATGATTGACTATTTATTCGGGCTGGCGTGCACTGCGAATGAGTATAAACCGGACTCAGATGCCCGCACATTAACGGCGTGGTTATTCTGTTCGCGCATCGCAGGCAAATAAACGACCAGCCCAACTCAGCTAGCCGGAGTGACCGGCGCACTGCCGTTTCGCCGCCGCGCGATCCGATTCGAGACCGCCCCGGAGAGGGAGTAAGGCAAGGAGATCAGAACCGGACCGTGCAATAAGGCCGCACCGGATTGACCCTGTGAAAAATGAGGAGCTGCGAGATGACGTCCAGAAGAATCGCTACGCACACTATCCCGTTGACGGATGCGAAAGCGCTCCGCACGAGCCGGTTGCGATTTTCCGGATGGAAGAGCAGGCCCCACAAGAAGGGAGGGGAGCCTGCTCGGGCGTCCTTCACACCATCGCGTGCGCCCAACAAGATTGCCACCACTGGCTGGAGGATGAATCGAAAGCGGCCGGGTCCGGACAGACGCGCCAGCATGTCCTGAAAGAACTCGCGGCTGAACGGGTAAAAACTACCGGTTTGATCGTCAGGCGAATTGCGGCGGGCAGTGCGGCCAGAAGTACGGCGATCACTAATATGTTCAGAACCGATCTGCGAGAGATAGACATCGGAGATCACAGCTCACGAGGCTCTCGACCGAGAATACTCTGGATGAGCTTACTGCCGCAGACGCGGCGCGAGAGCAGGCGAAACCCCTCTGCATCCTCAGGTGGGACGAACAGACCTTTCTCTTCGTCTGTGAGCTCGCCGGAGGTGAGAGCGGCATCCTTACGTGGCGGGTGATGAGATCATAGCCTCCGTACACAACACCCAGATTGGGAAACTCGGCATGAAACTCCTTTTGAAGACAGTAGGCGCTCCATGCCGCGTTCAGGGACGACCACCACTTCCAGCAGCGCAGCGCGGCACTCCGGTTGGCGGACAATGCGTCGCCGTACAATGCTTCCATGTTGATCGCAGCGACCCGCACGGCGACCAGAATCTGGTCCTCGATTGACGGGACGGATTGATCGGTTGCGAGTTCAAGATAGCGGCGGGGATCGAGGTAAACGTCAACGGCTTCGGTGAACGGCCCCGCATCTGGCGTGGGCCAGCACCACCAGGAGTTTGAGCGTTGCCGGAAAATGACCGACTGCATACCGCAAGCTGCCGAGGCATTCCCGGCCAAGCACGTTGCCAGCAACGCGAACCACGAAGAGCTCATTACACCCCTTGCTGAATACCATTTCTGTTGGGACGCGAGCGTCTGCACATCCACGGACGGCGGCAAAAGGAACCTGCGCAGGGGCACTCTTGCTGTCAACACCCCAGCCAAGAGCTCGCGGATCGAATGGAACGACACGCGTTTCCCTGGCCGGTGCGGCGGGCGTCGGTCATTCCGCAAAGTCGCGATTGCCCTGGACGAGGAGCTGGCAAGCCTCTTCCCAAGTCTGGGGCCTGCGGAAACTCTCGGTGTTCGCGGGATCGAAACGATAGATGAGGTCGAACATGTCTTTTGATCCGTCAGCCTCTCAATCGATCGTACTCGCAGAACAGGAATTCAAAACGACACTCGGGCTGGCGACATAAACTGGGCTCGTTCCGAATCTCCTTCACTCATGCGTCCTCCCCCGTAACCTGCTTCCGAGTCATCTCCCCCAGCAGTGATGCCGGGGTTCGCATCGCAGCTTCCGGCGTTAGCCGCGCGGAGAAATCCATAAGGCGAGCGATCAGCCCGGTCCACCCCGTCTGGTGGCTGGGTCCCAGTCCTGCGCCGTTGTCGCCATGGAAGTATTCGTAGAACAGGATGTAATCGCGCCAGTGAGGATCTTCCTGGAACTTCTTCGTTCCTCCATAGACCGGACGTTGACCGTTGGCGTCCCGGAGAAAGATGTTCGACAACCTGCGGGTAATTTCCTTTGAGACTCCGTATAGCGTCATATAATTGCCCGAGCCAGTCGGACATTCGACTTTGAAGTCATCGCCATAGAACGAATGCATCACTAACAGCCCGCGCATTATAAGGCCATTCACAGGCATCCATATCGGCCCCCGCCAGTTGGAGTTGCCGCCAAACATACCGGTGTTCGACTCAGCGGGAAGGTACTGAACTTTGTATTCCTGCCCGCCAAGATCAAACACGAAGGGATGATCGAGATGATATTTCGACAGAGAGCGTATGCCATACGGGCTGAGAAACTCGTTCTCGTCGAGAAGGTAAGCCAGAATGCGCTGCAACTTCTCCTTGTTGCAGACCGACGCCATCCTGCGCCCGCCATACCCGACAAAACTGTTATTCTCCTTCCAGCCTGTCAAGGCGCCAAGGCGCTCTTCATGCTCAGCGATTGCCAGCGTCGGGCGAGGCGTGATCGAGCAGCGTTAGTTTGAAAACATGGTAACCCCATGGGGGCATATCCAGATAAAGACCGCGAGAAATAAGGTCGTCGCCGTCACGGTCTGGGGTTACCGGACTCATCAGGTCCTGCAGGTGGACCTCATGCCGGCGAAGCTCGTCGAGAGGAATCGGGACATAACACTGGCTCTGATTCGGGGCGTAGTTTGCGACGACAACGAGCGGCGCCTCGCCCGCGGCCTGCCAGAGGAAGCAGATGAAGCAGTCCCATGTCCAGTTGCCGTCCCAGGCCTGGGTGCAATCCAGTAATCGCCACTGGCCGTTGCGAGCAACCGGCAGATGCACGCAGTTGAGAAGCCGATCGTAGAAATCGTGCAGAAATGCGTCGACCGGTTCTTTCGGCCGGCGGCCCAGGTGTACGGAGAGCTTCTTCCTTCTGCCTTCGAACTGTCCGTCATGGAAGAATCGCAGGCCCGGGCACAGAAATGTGAGGACGGCGGCAGGTTGATGGATCTCGGGAGGGAACGTGGCCGCCGCACGAGGCTCATCGTGATTCTCAAGAAAGCGCGCCGACTTGCGCTGAAACTCCGGATCGGCGCCGAAATGATCGCGCACGGGTCGCGCATGCCCCTCGCGAAGCCGGTCGTAAAGCCGCTTGTCATAGGTGTAGTCGAAGCCCTGCTGCTGCAGAGTCCATTCCAGGTCCCAGTAAACCTCTGCCATGAAAAGGAAGTCCGGTTTGTATGACCGAATCGCGCCGATGGCACTCGGCCAGAACGGCTCCGGCCGCAAGCCCCATGTCCGCTCGAAGACCTCGGGCAGGATCAGCATCGCCATGTCGCACCGGACACCATCGCACAGCGCGGCCACGTTGCGCAGTTCCTGAAGCATCGCTTGCTGCAGTGCAGGCACGGCGTAATTCATCTGCAGCGTGTCCGGCCATCCAGCAAAGTAAGGATCGCGACCGTAAGCGAAGATCGCGGGCCCTGAAGGCGTCTCGACCCGGATGTAGTTTTGCGGTTCCCGGCTTAGCTGTTCTTCGGTCCCTCGAACATAGAACTCCGGATGCGTCTTGACCCAGGGATGATCGAGTGCCGTGTGGTTGGGCACGAAGTCGAGGAGCATGCGCATGCCCCGTTGATGAACCCTGTCGCGGAGACGCTGCACGGCTGCAGCTCCGCCGAAGTCCGTGTTGACGGTATAGCCCGTCGTAGCAAAGCAGGAACCCGAGATGTCTTTCGGTTGAAAGTCCGGAAGAACTTCTCGAAACTCAGCCTGCCACTCGCTGTGCTCCATTGAGATTTTGCGCCCGGCGGGTCCCGTCTGCCACACACCGAGAAACCAGACCCAGTCGAAGCCTCTGTTGGCGAGCCGGTCCAGCTCATCGTCGGGAAAGTCGTCGAGTGTTGCCTGCCTTCCGAGGTTTGCCGAGAGGTCGGTGAGCGTAGCGCGCGTGTTGATCTGATAGAGGGACGGGAATTGAGACTTGTTGAACTCGATACCAGTCGGCAGTGGAGCCTGATCAGTCATTCGGGACATGGGCGTCAATATATCTCGGGAATGAAGTGTTTCCCTTTGAGCGACGCGTGGTCGTCATAGCTGCCCTTATCGGATCGCGGCGGCAATTCCACCCTAGGCCGAGGCGCCTTTTTGTAGGGAATCATACTCAGAAAATGCGAGATACAGTTCAGACGCGCCTTCTTCTTATCGTCGGAGCGAATGAGATACCAGGGAGCGTGCTTGCTGTCCGTTGCATTGAGCATCAAATCACGGGCGCGCGAGAACTCATACCAGCGGCGGAAGGACTCCAGGTCCATGGGGCTGAGCTTCCATTGCCGGACCTGGTCCTGGATGCGCGCCTCAAACCGGCGCTGCTGCTCCGTCTGTCCCACCTCTAGCCAGTACTTGATAAGGATGATCCCGGCGTCCACGATGTACTTCTCCACCGCCGGGCATTGCTCCAGAAAACGGGCATGCTGTTCTTTATTGCAGAAGCCCATGACATGTTCCACGCCTGCGCGGTTGTACCAGCTGCGGTCAAAGATCACGATTTCGCCGGCCGCGGGGAAATGCTGCATGTAGCGTTGCATGTACATCTGGGACTTTTCGCGATCGGATGGAGCTGGTAGGGCCACCAGGCGAAAGACGCGCGGACTGACGCGTTCGGTGATCGCGCGAATCGTGCCGCCCTTGCCGGCAGCATCGCGTCCTTCGAACACAACCATTACCCGCAGGCCCTTGTACTTGACCCAATCCTGCAGCTTGCAGAGCTCAGCCTGGAGCTTCCGAAGCTCCTTCTCATATTCCTTGCGCTTAAGCTTGTCGCTACCGTTCTCGATGTCGTTCTTTGCCATTGAAGAGCCCCTCCGTGAGAGACAAGTAAGTCTATTGGATAAATCAGGCGGTGACTACTGGCAGAAGAAACAGCGCTCTTCCCCCGAGCTTAAGAGGGAGAGCGATCCTTTGCGTCGCTCTTATTTATTTCCACACGAAAGCCCGGGGCCTTGTAGTCCGCTTTGACATATTGTTCCGGCATCGTAGTGGCGTTTCCATCCCGCAGCGCGGAGAAATGAGGAGAACAGATTTCTACGCCGGCTTCGTTGAACTTATCCTGGATGTTCCGATGCAAACCCGAAAAGATGTTCAAGACTTCGCGTGGGGCATTGGTGTATGCGTTCAGTTCGTAGGAGACATAGAAATCATTCAATGCCTGTTGCAGGACGAAAGGCGCAGGCTGATGCAACAGATGTTCGGTGGCGAGAGCGGCATTGACCAGCAGTTGATGGACGGTATGCCACGGAGTGTCGTATCCGATCGACACTGTGGTGTGAAAGATAACGCCTCCTCTCTTCGCCTCGGTACTGTAGTTTTTTACTGTACCGCTCATCACAGTCGCATTTGGAATCGTGATAACTTCCGCCTTCGGCGTAAGGATGCGCGTGACCAGCAGGTTCTTCTCGATCACTTCGCCGGTCGTGTCGCCGATCTGAACCCAATCGCCATCCAGGAACGATCGCATATAAGTGAGGATGACTCCGGCAATTGCGTTGGCCACTGCCGACGATGAACCCAACGACAGCAACACTCCAACAAAGATAGAAATTCCCTGAAAAGCGGGACTCTTGGCGCCAGGCAGATAGGGAAAGGCGACAATGAGTGCAAGGACGAGCACGAGTGCCCGTATCAGTCTTTCCGTCGGAGATGCCCAATCAGGGTAGAACCCGCGGATCTTAAAGTTGCCTTTGCCAATTTCGCCAAAAATCAATCGGACAATTCGAACCGCGTAGGACGCGACCAGGATAATTACGGCGATGACCAGCAGGTTTGGGAGATAGTTCAGTCCCGAGTGGGCCAGAAATTCCAGTTGCGAGAAGACCCACTTCGTTGCCTGGAGAGATACTTCACGCGTGGAAGAAAAGAAGCCGAGAGTAATCGTCAGATAAGCTTCAAGAAAAGCAAGAATGAGCAGCCATCGGAGAAACGCACCCAGTGCCAGCGCGATAGGACCTACGTAAGCAACGGCAAGATGCCAGGCCGACTTTTGCCGGAGCTGCGCACGGGTTTGAATGTATCTCTCAAGGCGGTCTCGAAGCGCAAAATGCACGCGGCGAATGACCCAGATCAAGGGAATAAGCACAAGCGTGGTGAGCGCAGTTTTGAGGATGCCGCGCAGTATCATCCCCCAACTGTGCGCGTGCCGATAATTCTGGATCGCCTCACCTATGCTCTGGGAGTACTCAGCTGCAAGTTCCTCTCGGGGCTTCCCCGCCATTTTCGCGTCCGTGTCTGTGACAGCCATCATGACCTGGCTGCCGATGGCAATCTCGGTCCAGCCCGCGTGAGGCTCCATGACAATGGACTCGGTTGAAGCACCACCCTGGCTCGCGACAGATTTGATGCGATCCTCGATCGCGCGGGCACGCTGATCAGGCGTGCGGCCCGTCACCGTCTCGTAGACAATCAGGATAGGGCGGCCCTCGATGACTACCAGACCATGTGGGGTGGTCTCTTCTTCAGGAGGCTCTTGTGGGCCGCTGGCGGGTTGGGCCTCGGCAGTCGGCTGGGTCGGAGCTTTTTCCTGTACCGTTTGGGGCCGGAGACAGACCGGCAGCAAGGTCAGGACAACTAAGCCAAAACAGATGCCGATGATCTTATTCTTCATCGCGACCATGCCGAGAGGGTACTACTTTCGAAGAGCACTGGCTTCGCTGCCGACGATCCCATGATAGGAGTGGCCGCCGAATCGGACATTGATGCAGATCGAATGTCCCCTCTCCGCTGCGGGTACTTACAACCAATCGTTCTTGCGGAAAAGATACAGAAAGACGAACGGAAGGCTCACCATCAGCAATATGGCGAAGACGAAGGTGAGCGGCTTCGTAAACCCAGGGATAGTGTCCGCGAAGTTCATTCCAAAAAAACTGGTAATCACCGTCAAGGGCAGGGTGACGACGCTAATGATGGCCAGCGTCTTCATGATCCTGTTCAGCCGGTTATTGATGCTCGACATATAGATATCGCGGCAGCCCATCAAGAGGTCGCGATAGATGTCGATGGTCTCAACCTCGCGGTTCAGATGATCGAGAACGTCTCTAAAATAAATCCGCGACATCTGCCCCATGAAGGGCACCTCTCCGCGGGTCAATTGGCCGATGATATCCCGCTGCTGCGTCATAATGCGACGAAGCTGGAGCAGCTCAGTCTTGTGGCTGGAGATCGTCAGGAGGAATTCGGAGTCGGGATTCTCGATCGCCTCTTCCTCAAGCTTATCGAGCATTTCCTGAAAATCATCGAGAATTGGATGATATTTGTCCACCAAACGGTCGATTAACTCATAGAGCAGAACATCAGCTCCCCACTTCAGCCTGGCCTCCGGATCAGAGTGAACCCGGGCAAACATCTCATGGACTGACGCCATCGAATCTTCGTGAACGGTGACCAGGTATCTCTCCGACAAGAAGATGTCCAGTTCGGTGGTCTGGAAAAGGCGCTCGGGATCCGGGTCAAGGTCAGGCCCGTGAATAACCAGGAAAAAATAGTCGGTCTTCAGGCTATCCCCCACCATGGCGTAGCTCTCCAGCTTCGGCCTTTGAACTTCGTGGATAACGTCCTCGATTGCGAGGGGATGAAAACCGAAAAGATCCTTGAGAAGCGCGTATTCGGACTCGACCGGAGCGGAGAAGTCCGCCCAGAACTGAGCGGACGGGTCGTGAAAGGCGACAGAAATAACCGCCGAATCGGTCGCGGTCTCCACGCGGCCGTCGCCAAATCTTATACAGGCGTTCAGCATGCTCCCATATGTACCAAAGAAAGATGACAGTTCGTGCACAAATCCTTGGCGTGGAGCAATACAGGCCCTGTCGGCGCGTGATGAACGCCAGGACAGGGACACGGAGGTTATCGATCTACAGATCTGGGGTAGATAACCGCCTCGGATGGGCGCTCCCCCTAGCCGCGCAGGCTTGCGGGTGGGACGTTCACAGCGGAAAGCTCGTTGAATGCTGCCTGCGGCAGATCGAGCCCACCCGCGGCAATGTTTTCTTCAAGGTGTGCAACCGACGAGGTCCCAGGAATGGGCAGGATTGCCTTTGACCTCTTGAGCAGCCACGCCAGAGCGACCTGGAGCGGAGTGGCTTTCAGATCGCGTGCGACCTTCTGTATGGCATCATGCGCCTCTTTTGCCTGGCCCAGGGGAGCCCATGGCAGGAAGGCGATGCCGTTCGGCTCGCAATAGTCGACGATGAAGTCGGACTCGCGGTCGGCGAAACTGTAGCGGTTCTGTACCGAGACGATGGGAACGATCTTGCGGGCGCGCTCGATGTGCTCGCGCGTGACGTTGGAGAGCGCGACATGGCGGATTTTGCCCTCCTCGCGCAGCCTCGCCAGTACTCCTATAGAGGCCTCGAAGGAGACGGCGTTGTCAGGAGTATGGAGCTGATAGATATCGATCCGATCGAGACGCAGGCGCTTGAGGCTGCCTTCGAGCGCCTGAGCGAGGTGTCTGGGGCTGGCATTGTGGGTCCATTGACCGGCAGCCGGGCGTTCCCATCCCCCCTTGGTGGCGATGACCAGGCCGGCCGGATATGGATACAGCGCCTCGGCAATCAACTCTTCAGAGACATATGGGCCGTAGGAGTCAGCCGTGTCGATCAGGTTGACGTCCAGTTCAACGGCTCGCAGCAAAGTCGCAAGCGCGGCGGCCTTGTCGGCGGGAGGCCCCCAGATGCCGGTGCCGGTAATACGCATGGCTCCGTAGCCGAGACGGTTGACGGTGAGGTCGCCCCCAATCGTGAAGGTGCCCGCGGCCGCTGCAGTAATGACCTGGGTATTGCTCATATAAATGTCTCCAAAGATGTGACGAAGAAAATTTCAGGGATGGGTCTCTCACGAAGAGAGGGAGGGGACGAAGGCTTCACACAAATTCAGATGACGACTTTGCCGTCGGAGATTCAGGAAACCGGTTTCCCGTTCAGCGTGCTCTCAATGCCCTCATCTCTCGCCAAACATTTAGAATGAAGGGTGAACCTTCAAACTTCAAGCCCGCGGAACAGACCGCGGCAGGAAAGACACCCGCACGCAATGCATCGCTGGTCCCGGCTCTTTATCCCCACTCTTCGCGAGGCTCCGGCGGATGCCGAAGTCGCCAGTCATAAGTTCCTTCTTCGCAGCGGATACATCCGTCAACTGGGCGCGGGGATCTACTCGTATCTTTTTCTCGGGCAGCGGTCTATCAACAAGATCATCGACATCGTGCGCCAGGAAATGGACACAATCGGGCAGGAGTTCCTGTTGCCGACGATCCATCCCGCCGAGTTCTGGGAGGAGAGCGGGCGCTGGACGACCATGGGCCAGAACATGTTTCGCCTGCAGGACCGCAAGGGCGCGTGGCTGTGCCTGGGAATGACCCACGAAGAGGTCATGACCGACATTGCCCGCAAGGAGCTGCGCAGCTACAAACAACTTCCGCAGATCTGGTACCAGATCCAGACGAAGTTTCGCGATGAGCCGCGCCCCAAGGCGGGCCTGCTGCGCGTACGCCAGTTCATCATGAAGGACAGCTACTCCTTTGATATCGACGCCGCCGGGCTGGACGTAAGTTACACAAAGCACGATCAGGTTTATCGCAACATCTTTACTCGCTGTGGACTAAGCTTCGTCGCAGTCGAGGCGGACTCGGGAGCCATGGGCGGGTCGCAGTCGCAGGAGTTCATGGTTTATTCAGACGCCGGCGAAGACCTGATCGTGAGTTGTCCGAACGGCGATTACGCGGCGAACCTCGAGAAAGCAACGTCGCAGCTCGCGCCCATTACGGAGCTTGCGCCGACGGGCGACGGGAAGCCGGAGCTGGTGCACACTCCGGGGAAAGCTTCCATTGCGGATGTGGCGGAGTTCTTCCAGATTTCTCCAGCACAGGACATCAAGACGGTGGCGTATATGGCGGAGGTTCGCGACCGCATGCAAGCGAAGTGGGTACCGGTGGTGGCGTTTCTGCGCGGCGACCACAGCGTGAACGAGACAAAGCTGCTCGGGCTGGTGAAGGCGAGCGAACTGCGGCCCATGCAGGCAGAGGAGCTGGAGAAGTATTTTGGCGGACCTGCGGGCTATCTGGGGCCAATCGGGCTGGGTGTCTCCGAGCACCTGCATGACGGAGGGGTCAACGTGATTCTCGACAAGAGCCTTGAAGGGCGCGAGAACATGGTCGCGGGGGCGAACAAGCTGGACTATCACTTCCGCAACGTGACGCCGGGGCGGGATTTCGGCTGGACCGTCGCGGCGGATATTCGCAACGCTATCGAGAGGGAGGGATGCCCGGTGTGCGGAGCTCCTCTCAGGATTGGGAAAGCGGTTGAGGTCGGACACATCTTCAAGCTGGGACGGCGCTACACGGAGGGGATGGGCTCGCGCGTCCTCGATCCGAGCGGCAAGGAAGTGATCCCGACCATGGGCTGCTACGGGATTGGAATTGAACGCATTCTGACGGCGTCTATCGAGCAGAATAACGACGCGAACGGCTTCTGGCTGCCTCCGGCGATTGCGCCTTTCGACGTGGTGGTGACGATCACAAATGTCTCCGATCAGAATTTTCTGGCTGCGGGGACCGGAATCGCCGAAGCGCTGCAAGCAGCAGGTTTCGACGTGTTGCTGGACGACCGCGACGAGCGAGCGGGCGTCAAGTTCAAGGACGCGGACCTGGTCGGTATCCCCTACCGTATCAACGTCGGCAAGAAGGCCGTCGAGGGCAAAGTGGAGCTGGTTACGCGCGGGACTGCGTCCAGCGAAGATGTTGCGATTGCGGAGATTGCTGACGTAATGAGGGTTAAGACAGGCAGGTAACGTGCGAACCTGAGAGATTGCTTTCCCATCCTCCGCTGCGCAAAGGATGGGGCATTCCGGTCTGGGATCGCTCGAAGGCGAGGCACCCGGTTTGTCACTCCTCTTTGAGTGTGCCCGCCGTGTCGGATGCGCCGAAAGCTGCATCTGAACGTCTTAAGTAAAGTGACCAACCGTTCCCCCCGGTGTTGCCGGAGAGCTCTGCGCCTGAAACAATTAGAATAAGAAAGAGATTTTCGATTGGCTGTAAGAATTAAATTCGCCGGCGGCGCCGCCGGACAAGCCGCGCTTGGACGCAAAGTTCTTGTAGTCGCAGGCCTTGCCGTAGCGGGCTGCTTCGTCATCTTCGCCTGCGTCTTCGGCTTCTACTACTTCAAGTACCAGCGCATTGTCGACGAGCGTCTGGAGAAGCCGCTCTTCGCGGCTACGGCGAAAATCTATGGCGCTCCCGCCGAGCTGCGGCCCGGGCAAAAGTTCACGGTGCAGTACATCGCCCAGCAGCTGCGCACGGCGGGATACTCAAGCGAGGGCGACGGGAAGAATGCGGCAATCGGCTCCTATTCGGCCAGTCCTGAAAGCATCACCATCCATCCCGGACCGGAGTCGTATCACGCTCCGGAAGGCGCAACCATCACTTTGGATAATGGCGCCATCTCACAGATTACAGGAGACAAAGGCCAGCAGCTTGCCGCCTACGAACTGGAGCCGACGCTCATCACCGATCTCTCCGACGCGAACCGAAGCAAGCGCCGTCTTGTGACCTACGACGAGCTGCCCCACAACGTTGTCGGCGCGGTGACTGCCATTGAAGACCGCCGCTTTTTTAACCACGGCGGGGTCGACTACATCCGGCTGGTAGGTGCAATGCGCAACGATCTCAGCCATCGGCACACCTACATGGAGGGTGGCTCCACGCTTACGATGCAGTTGGCGCGAGGCTTCTTCCTGACTCCGGAGAAGCGGTTCAAGCGCAAGTTCCTCGAGATTGTCATCACCTTCCAGCTTGAGCATCGCTTTTCGAAGCAGAAAATCTTCGAGATGTACGCCAACCAGGTGCCTCTCGGGCAGCGCGGCAGCTTCTCTATTAACGGTTTCGGAGAGGCCGCACAGGCTTATTTCGGCAAGGATGTCCGACAGCTCACTTTGCCCGAGTCTGCACTGCTGGCCGGGCTGATCCAGAGCCCCAGCCGCCTCAATCCCTACCGGCACCCGGAGCGGGCCACGGCGCGCCGCAATCTCGTGCTCGACTCCATGGTTGAGACTGGAGCGATCACCAAAGACGAAGCCGAACGGGCCAAGGCTGCACCGCTCGGCGTAGTCCCGGGAGCCGTGGACGCGGGCGAAGCGCCGTACTTCGTCGACCTGGTCCGCGAGCAGCTGGCGCAGCGGTTGGGCGCGGACGCATACAACCAGCAGGGGCTGCGCATCTATACCTCGCTCGATCCTCAGCTGCAGCGCGCGGCCACCCAGGCGGTCGAAGAAGGCATGAAGGGCGTCGACAAGCAAGTGGAAGCGCTGCACGCACGTCGCGTGAAGGAGGGAGACAACTCGCCGATCGTCTATCCCCAGGTTGCACTCGTCGCTCTGAACCCGCACACCGGCCAGGTGCTGGCACTGGTGGGCGGACGCAACTATGGGCAGAGCCAGTTCAACCACGCTGTCTCGCACCGGCCTACTGGATCCATTTTCAAGCCGTTCGTCTACGCGGCGGCGTTCAATACCAGTCTCGCCGGTTCCCAACTCAATGGGCCGAACGGCACCAGCGCCACGTTCACGCCAGCGACCATCCTCAACGATGAGCAGACTACGTTCACCTTCGCCGGAGACCAGACCTACTCGCCGCGCAATTTTGAAGGCCAATACCGAGGAGAGGTCACGGCGCGTGAAGCGCTCATGCACTCGCTGAACAATGCCACCATCGAATTGGCTTCCATGGTGGGCTACAACAACGTCGCATCACTAGCGCGCGATGCGGGCATCAAGTCGGCTCGCGGTACTCCGGCCATGGCCATCGGGGCATACGACGCCACGCCGCTCGATATGTCGGGCGCGTACACCGTCTTTGCCAATAGCGGCGTAAAAATCGACCCCTGGATGCTGGCCTCTGTCCGCAGCAGCAACGGCGACGTGATGAACGACTACACGCCTGCGACCAAGCCTGTGCTCGATCCGCGCGCCGCTTACCTTACCCTCAACCTGATGCAGAATGTTCTCAATGGAGGAACGGGCTCCGTGGTTCGGCGTCTTGGCTTCACGGCGCCCGCGGCCGGCAAAACCGGAACCTCGCATGACGCATGGTTTGCCGGCTTTACCAGCAACCTGATCTGCGTGGTGTGGGTGGGCAACGACGACTACAGCGACATCAAGATCGAAGGCGCGCACGCCGCCGCTCCTATCTGGGCCGAGTTCATGAAACATGCCGTGGCGCTGCCCCAGTACTCCGATACCAGAGACTTTGTTCCGCCCTCGGGCGTTGTCCAGGTGCGCCTCGACAAGGGGACCAATCTGCTGGCAGACGCGAGTTGCCCTGACGACTACTACGCCGCCTTCCTCGATGGAACCCAGCCCACGGACACCTGCGACCACGCGGGAGGCGACCAGCGCAACATATTCCAAAGGATTTTTGGCCTGGGAGAGAAGCCATCGACGCCCGCTCAGGTGCCGACTACGCAGGCAGCGCCACCGCCGCCTGCGCCGACTCCCTCCACGCCGGCAAGCAACTCGGCGACGGTGCAGACCCAGCCGAGCCAGGAGCCCGAGCAGACCAAGAAGAAGCGCGGCTTTTTCAGCCGGATTTTCGGCGGCAAGAAGGACGACACAACCGAGCAACGCCCGCAGCAGCAGAATCCTCCGGCACCGCCCGAGTAGCTATTGGCAGTATCTATTGTCCGGGACTGGCGTAATACCCGGTACGGTGACGGACCGAGTACGGTCCCTTGGTCGCCGGCGGCGGCTTGGTAAGCGTCACCGAGATCGTTCGAAACGGCGAATCGCTGACGCGATGGCTGGGATAGTAGCCGAGCAGGTATTGCGTCCGCAGGTCTTCCGAAACCTTCTTGAATGCCTGTTCCAGATTTCCCTCGTCAGCGTAGTAGTACTTGCCGCCCGTCTCCTCGGAGAGCGTAATCAATGCGTGTTCGCCCCCCGTTTCGCGTCCCGCGTCGGCCACAATCGGCAGATCGATGATGCTGTACAGCATCACCTCGCCGCGCCGAGCCTGCTCCAGCGCCTGCGAATAGTCGACCCCTTTCACGGTATTGCCGCCGTCTGAGATAACCACCAGCACCTTGCGGCCCCGGCGTTGCGCGAGGCTCTGCGAGGCAAGATAAATGGCATCGTAGAGCGCGGTGGCCGGCCCGATCGAGAGATCCTCAAGCCCCGAGTCAATGCGGCGAACATTGTTGGTGAAAGGAACGACCTCGCGCACGTCAGAGTTGAAATCCATCAGATCGAGTTGATCCACGGGCCGTATAAGCGCGTGGACAAAGTTGTGCGCAGCACTCTTCTCGACCCACAGATCCTTATGCGTGCTGCCGCTGGTGTCGATGGCCAGAACGATCGAAAGGGGCATTCCCGTATCGCGCTCGAAGTAGGCGACCTTCTGCGGATGACCGTCTTCGGTGAGACAGAAATCATCCTGCGTAAGCCCCGGGACCGGCGCGCCGGTCGCATCCGTCACATTGACGAAGACATTCACCAGGCGCACATCGACGCGAATCGGGGGTGCCTGCTGCGACCATAACCAGGCCGGGCCGGCAAGGACCAGGAGAGCGAGAATCGAGAGACGGTTCACTGTGCGATCTCCGCCGGGAACGGCTCGCCATCGGCCCAGACTGCTCCATCCTCAAAGTGCTCTTTCTTCCAGATGGGTACCGTCTTCTTGAGCGTGTCGATAAGCCAGCGGCAGGCGTCGAAAGCCGCTGCCCGGTGGGCCGACGCCACGGCGATCAGCACGCTGCTCTCTCCTACTTCGATTCGGCCCAGGCGATGCACGATGGCCACGTCGCGTATGGCGAAGTCGGCCAGGGCCTTTACGGCCAGATCTCGCATCTGGGCGAGTGCCATCTCCTCGTATGCTTCGTAGACCAGATAGAGAGTGCGTCGGCCGCGCGTGTTGTTACGCACCAAGCCGTCAAAGATGACAAGCGCACCGTCCTCGGGCCGTTCCAGGCTGGTGACGGTCGGGTGCGCGTCGATGCGCTGGTGAACAAGAGAGACGTGCGGGGCGGAATCCGGTGCCCCGCCGCTGACCGGCGGCAGCAGCGCCACTTCGTCGCCGTCTTCCAGAAGATGCGACACGGTTACATATTGACGATTGACCGCGACCGCGAGCGAAGCCCAGACCGCGTCCCGTCCGGCAAAGCCGGTTCGATACTGATCAACCAAGTCGCCAACCCGCGATCCGTCGGGCAGTTCGAGTTCACCGGGTTGTGCAGGAATCAGGTCTTTGAGGACACCGAAGAAGAGGACACGTACACGCATGCTATCTAGAGAATACCCATTCCTTAGACGAACCAGAGCGGGACGCGTCTCTGGACAGAATGACGGAATCTTTTGATTTTGCTGACAAGTCTCACTTCGGTACCGGTAGGGAGCGCGGTAGACTGCGAGAGTCAATTGAGGAGGAATCCGTGACCAATTCCGTCGCTCTGCCAGTCGCCTCCGCCGGGCCTGTGACTGCAAAAGAGCGCATCCAGTCGATCGACGTGATGCGCGGCGTGGCGCTGCTGGGAATCCTGGCGATGAACATCCAGGACTTCTCGATGATTGGCCAGGCGTACATGAATCCGACGGCTTATGGCGACCTCCACGGGCTGAATTATGCCGTCTGGTACGTCTGTATGCTTTTCGCCGATCTGAAGTTCATGTCGATCTTCTCGCTGCTGTTTGGCGCGGGGGTTCTGCTGATGACCAGCCGCATCGAGGCTTCGGGGCAGCGGTCCCGGCCGATCCACTACCGGCGCATGGGGTGGCTGGCGCTGTTCGGATGCCTGCATGGCTACCTGCTGTGGACGGGAGACATACTCTTCACCTATGCGCTGGGCGGGATGGTGGCATATTTGTCCCGGAAGTGGCGTCCCAGGACACTGATCATCTCCGGGCTGCTATTTACGGCCGTGTCGTCTCTGTTATTTGTGGGAAGTTACGCGTCGATGCCCTACTGGCAGAAGAAGTCGGTCGACGACATGCGCGAGAACATGTGGATGCCCTCGCAGGCCAAGCTCGATAAAGAACTCGCGGTGCATCGTGTCGGCTGGCTGGGCGAGGAGAAGGAACGCGCGATCGAGAACCTCGGCAATCAGATCCAGGGGAATATCTTCCTGGCCTTCTGGCGTGCCTATGGGCTGATGCTGGTGGGCATGGGGCTGTTCAAGCTGGGAGTATTCAGCGCCAAGGTGCCGGCACGGGTCTACGGCTGGTTCATCGCGCTCGGACTCCTTGCGGGTATTCCGATCATCGCTTTTGGCGTGCACCAGGAGTTTGCCCATCACTGGGATCTCCGCCAGAGCTTTTTTCTCGACTTCCAGTACAACTACTGGGCGAGCCTGCTGGTCTGCCTGTTCTGGATCGGCCTGGTAACGCTCCTCTGCCAGAAGGGATGGCTGCCGGGAGCACGGCGGCGGCTGGGCGCGGTGGGCCGGATGGCGTTCACGAATTACCTGACGCACACCTTCGTCTGCACGTTTCTCTTTTACGGATGGGGACTCGGGCTTTATGGCAAGATAAGTCGCGTCGGTCAGTTCGGAATTGTGCTGGCCGTCTGGGCGGCACAGCTGATTATTTCGCCTTGGTGGCTCGACCGCTTCCAGTTTGGGCCCTTTGAGTGGATCTGGCGCTCGCTGACTTACTGGAAGCGCCAGCCGATGCGGAAACAGTTGGCGGCTCCGGCGATTCCTGCGCCTGTAGAAGTATAGGCAAAGAGGCAAAAAGATCGTCTCCAGCGGGATACCAGAGGCGCTCGTCCTGCACGCGAAGAAATGACGTTAGCTTGTGTGGCTCGCGACGACTCTTTCCCGCCGAGTCGTAGTAGATGTGCTCGACGGGAATGCCGCGAACAGTAAGATCGTCGGCGACCAGAGAACGGTGGCAGCGCCAGGGCACGGCTTCAGCGCACATGAGCACCGTGTCGGTGTGGTGAGTGGTGTCCAACAATTCGTTAACAGCGGCGGCAAACTCCGGAGTCTGCATGTAGTCGGCATATCCCCGGAAGCTTGCGTTGCGCCAGCCGGTATTGATGGAGTCCTTGCGGGCGTGGCGCAAACCGCCGAGCGATTTCTGCCAGCGGTAGTCGATGCCGGCGTCGGCTAACACGGGAGCAAGATTCTCCTGCGCAAACTGAGGATTGTGGCGTGATTTGGGAATGGTGCGGATGTCGGCCAGCACGCGCACGCCGTTTTCACGAAGGATGGTGAGAAATCTCTCAATGGGCAGCGTAGAGTGGCCGATAGTCAGCATGAACCGGGCTCAGAGTTGGTAACGAGCGTTGCGTATCAGCGTTAGAATAATGGTCATGAGCACCATCCTCGAAATCCCGATCCCGAAGCTGCAGAATACCGTAGTTTTCGATCCGCCACTCACGGACGAGGAGTTCGAGCGGATGAGCATGGCGAACGAACTGGTGAAGCTGGAACGAACGAAAGAAGGCAAGATCGTAGTGAATCCACCAACAGGCTTCGACAGTGGCAACGGAGAGATCAACGACCAGTTAAGAGCGTGGTGGAAACAGCATCGGAAGGGTCGCGTCCTCGACAACAACACTGGCTTCTTTCTTCCCGACGGGGCCTCCCTTTCGCCGGATGGAGGTTATGTAACCGAAGAGCAGCTCCGCGGCCTGACGAGGGAAGACCGGAAACACTTCCTGCATCTGACACCTGTTTTTGTCATTGAGCTTCTGTCTCCCTCTGACAGCCTGCCGGCACTGAAAGAGAAGATGGAGACCTGGATCGCCAATGGCGCGAAGTTGGGCTGGCTAGTCGACCCGCGCAGGCGGCAAGTTTACGTCTACGAGCCTGATAAAGCGCCGCGTGTGGAAACGGGAGACGAGGTTGCGGGAACCGGCCCAGTTGAAGGCTTTGTGCTTGACTCGACTGCGGTGTGGGATCTCTACGAGGACTGATTATGAAGCAAAGATAAAGGCCGCACGGATGATTTCCCGCGCGGCCATCTTGTCTCAGGCACTCGCGTGCTCGAGGACTTCTTCCCTTACCTGCTCGTCCTTCTTTTCCTCGGCTGCCGATTTCGGCAGCGCGACGGCGAGCACATCTTCGATCCGGCTTGCGTAGTGGATGTTGACACCGGCGATCTGTTCGGGCATCAGATCTTCTTCCACGTTCTGCCGGTTTTCGGCGGGTAGAATCACGTCTTTCACTCCGGCGCGCTTGGCAGCAAGGAACTTCTCCTTGATGCCGCCTACGGGTAGCACGTTTCCGCTGAGCGTGATTTCGCCGGTCATGGCGGTCAGCGGCCGAACCGGCGTGTCGGTCATGAGCGAAACCAGCACCGTGGCCATGGTCACGCCAGCCGAGGGACCGTCCTTGGGAATGGCTCCCGCCGGTACGTGGATGTGAATATCCGTATCGTTAGTGAAGTCTTCCGTCAGTCCCAGCGACGTGGCGTTGGAGCGGACCCAGGTGAGCGCGGCCTGCATGGATTCCTGCATGACCTCGCCAATCTGTCCCGTCATCTTGAAACCGCCCTTGCCCTTCATGCGGTTGGCTTCGATGAACAGGATGTCGCCGCCCGCCGGCGTCCAGGCAAGACCAACGGCCACGCCTGCACGCTTGGTGCGCTCGGCGATCTCCGTGTCCACACGAACCTTAATGCCGCCCAGGAATTCCTGAATCACTTCACGCGTGACGGTTAGTTTGTCAGTCAGGCCTTCGGCGATCCGGCGCGCCTGCTTGCGGCAGACGGTGCCGATGAGCTGCTCAAGTTTACGGACACCCGCCTCGCGGGTGTAATGGCGCACGATGTAGCCGACCGAGTCCGCAGGGAACTCGATGTTGTCCGGCTGGATGCCGTTCTCCTTGATCTGCCGCGGGATGAGGTAGCGGAACGCGATGTGCGACTTCTCCTCTTCCGTGTAGCCCTGCAGCTCGATGATCTCCATGCGGTCAAGCAGCGGAGGGGGAATCGGATCGAGCTGATTCGCCGTGCAGATGAAGAGCACCTTCGACAGGTCAAAGGGCTGGTCAAGATAGTTGTCGCGGAAGGTGTTGTTCTGCTCCGGATCAAGCGTCTCAAGCAGCGCCGAAGACGGATCGCCGCGAAAATCGCGGCCCAGCTTGTCGATCTCGTCGAGCATGAACACGGGATCGTTCGTGCCGGCGCGGCGCAGGTTCTGAATGATCTGGCCCGGCAGCGCTCCGATGTAGGTGCGGCGATGGCCGCGAATCTCAGCCTCGTCGTGCATGCCGCCGAGCGAGATGCGCTGGAACTTGCGATCTAACGCTTTCGCAATCGAACGGCCGAGCGAGGTCTTACCGACGCCCGGAGGTCCGACGAAGCAAAGGATCGGCCCCTTCATGTCCGGCTTTAGACGGCGGACAGACAGGTAGTCGAGGATGCGGTCCTTGACTTTCTTCAGGTCGTAGTGGTCCTCGTCGAGGATCTGCTTGCCCTTTACGATATCCACTTCGCTGCCCGACGACCTCGACCACGGCAACACTGCAAGCCACTCGATGTAGTTACGCGTGAGGGAGTAATCGGCGGCCATGGGCGACATGCGCGAAAGGCGGTTCAGTTCCTTGAGAGCCTCTTTCTTCGTCTCTTCCGGCATGCCCGCGGCTTCGATCTTCTCGCGCAGATCTTCGATATCCTTCTGCCCCTCGTCGGCGTCGCCGAGCTCCTTCTGGATCGCTTTCATCTGCTCGCGCAGATAGTAGTCGCGCTGCGACTGCTGCACCTGGTCCTGCACTTCAGACTGGATCTTGTTGCGCAGCTGCTGAACTTCGAGCTCCTTGGCAAGGTGCTTGTTGATGCGCTCCAGGCGCGCGGTGACGTCGGGCGTTTCGAGCAGCTCCTGCTTGTCGGTCGTAGCCAGGAACGGCAGTGACGACGCGATGAAGTCGACCAGGCGGCCGGGATCCTCGATATTCATGGCGATCGTCTGCAACTCGTCCGACAACGTCGGAGAAGAGGTGACAATCTGCTGGAACTCCGACAGAACGTTACGCTGCAGCGCCTCGCTCTCCGAGCCCTTCTCGGGAACAATCTCCGGAACCGGCTCGACCGAGGCGGTCATGAACGGCTCGATCTGCGAGAACATGCCGAGCTTCACGCGCTCCGTGCCCTCGGTAAAGACGAAGAGACTCTGGTTCGGCATCTTTACGACTTTATGGACGGTCGCCAGTGTGCCATACGCATATAGGTCGGTGGGTTGGGGCGAGTCCATACGCGCGTCGCGCTGAGCCACTACCACAATCGTCTTCTCATCACCGAGCGACTGAATCAACTGGATGGAGCTCTCGCGACCTACAGTCAGGGGCAGGACAGCGTGGGGGAACAAAACGGTATCGCGAACAGGAAGAACCGGCAGGGATCTGCCTTCGCCGTTTTCGTCGCGCCGTTTGGGTGTACTTGGGTGAATCTCACTTAGGAAATCGCTGGCCATTGAGTGCCTTCTTATCAGATTATTAGCTATTAGACGCAGCACATCTAATATAGTCGCAAGGTTCTTATAGATTGCGCCCAGTCGCTTTTAATTTCAACATCTTAGGTCGCAGTCTTTCTTCCAGATATTGTGAAAAGGGCCCCATTCCTGCCGCTTTAGATGCGTCTACGTATTGCAATGAAGCCCCGTTCCCGACTCAAAGTTCATCGGCAACTTCACTCTCAAGGTTGATGCCCCTCAGCCTTCCCTTAGCCCGGAATGGTACCGGCCCAGTTCCTTAACCATCGAACAGTGCTGGGCCAGCATTTTCAGCGCTGCATCGGCCGAGTTCGGCGTCGAGAGCTGGTAATCAGCGTAGAACACATACTGCCATGGCTGCCCATGCACGGGACGAGACTCGATCTTGGTCAGGTTTGTACCCTGACCGGCGAAAACCTGGAGCGCGGTCACTAGCGTTCCCGGACGGTTTTCAACTGTAAAAGCCAGACTCACTTTGTCCGCTGCCGGATCGACTCCGACTTCGCTCCGACGCCGAATCATGAAAAACCGTGTGTAGTTCTCCGGATTGTCCTCGATCTCGGCGGCGAGAACCTCCCCTCCGTAGTGAATTGCCGCCTGGGCGCTGGCAATTCCGGCCGAGGAGCGATCGCGCAACTCCACCAGCTGCTTCACGCTGCCCGCCGTGTCATAGAAAGGGATGGCTTCGATCTGCGGATGCTGCTCCAGAAAGCGGCGGCATTGCGCCAGGGCCACCGGGTGAGAGTACACACGATGAATCTGCTCGATGCTGGTACCCGGCACGGCGATCAGGTTATGGCGAATGCGAAGCAGCAACTCGCGCTCGATCGAGACATCGTGTGTGAGCAGCAGATCGTAATGCTCCACTACTGATCCCGCCAGCGAGTTCTCGATTGGGATCACAGCCGCATCTACGCGACCTTCGGTGACGCCGGAGAAAACTTCAGGCGACAGCGCACAGGCAAGAATGGTTGCCTGAGGGCAAAATCTTAATGCTGCTTCGTGGCTGAACGAGCCCAGCTCTCCCTGAATGGCGACGTGCATTGCGCGCTTCGATCCTCAAATTTTCGATTGTACGGCAACCCTATTCGGCAAGTGCGCACCATATCTCTTCGTAAGAAGTAGATCACCCACGAAAGAAGAGGTACGAACGTCATGTTGTGGACCATTTTTGTAATTCTGCTTGTGCTGTGGCTAGTCGGTTTGGTCAGTTTCCACGCAATCGGAGCATACATCCACATTCTGCTGGTGATCGCGTTAGTGGTCTTGTTGATCCAGCTCATCGGCGGACGGCGATCAGCCCTCTAAACGACAACGCACGACAACTCGATGGGACGCATGCACGACAGTTCTGTCACACACCACAGAGGGGTAGCGTCATGAACAAGGACCAGGTAAGCGGAAAAATCGATCAGATGACCGGCAAGGTCAAGGAGAAAGTTGGAGAAGCGGTTGGAAACCAGGGGATGGCGAATCAGGGCGTCGCCGATCAGGTAAAGGGTGCCGCCAAGGAAACCTGGGGCAACGTGAAGAACGCGGCCCAGCAGACTGCCGATCGCCACAAGCATGAGAGCGAGCAGAGCGCTACGAACGCCCGCGAGAACGTCGTCAACACCGTCCAGAACATCAAGGATAAAGTGAACGATCGGATCGATGAAGCAAGGGAAAACGACCGGATCAGAGAGCGTCGTCCAGCCTGAGCTAATTCCCCTCCCAGCGAGAGATGCAAGAGTAGATACGAGAGCCCACGGTGCATGCCGCGGGCTCTTTCATTTGGGGGCGATCTCTGCCTGCTTAACGACGCAGGAGTAAATCCGCAGCGACAAACAGGAAGAAGACGGCGGAGATTACGCCGTTCATGGTGAAGAAGGCCGCGTTTAACCGGCGCAGGTCGCGCGGAGACACGATCAGGTGCTCGTAGAGCAGCAGAGCGCCGACCACCGCGACTCCGATCAACGCGGCCGGCCCCAGGGTGAAGACGCGCACCAGCCACACCAGCAGTACAAGCATCACCAGATGCATCGCGCGGGCAAGCCAAAAGGCTGCGGTCACCCCATACGTCGAAGGCACGCTGAAAAGCCCGGCATCGCGGTCATGTCCTGCATCCTGGCATGCGTATAGAAGATCGAATCCGGCAACCCAGAACATCACTGCAACCGTGAGGATCAGAATGCGCGAGTCGAGTGAGCCGCGTATCGCAATCCAGGCCGCGGTGGGAGCAGTCCCCAGAGCGACGCCTAACGCCAAGTGCGACCAGCGCGTGAAGCGCTTCGTGTAGGAGTAAACCAGGATCACAGCCAGCGCCACGGGCGAGAGTAGAAGCGTGAAGCGGTTCAACTGGCCGGCCGCGAGCACAAAGAGAGCCGCCATCACACAGGTGAATCCGCCGACAAATCTGCGTGTAAGCAGACCGGCAGGGATGGCGCGGGACCGGGTGCGGGGATTCGCCGCATCGAGTGACGCGTCGGCCCAGCGATTGAAGGCCATGGCCGCCGATCGCGCCGATACCATGCACACGATGATCCAGAAAATCTGCACGGGATGCGGCACGCCGCCCGCGGCCAGCATAGCTCCGGTGAGCGCGAAGGGCAGCGCGAAGATCGAGTGCTCCCACTTGATCATCTCCAGCGTTACGCCGATGCTACGAAAGAAAGCCATGTACTTAGTTTATCCAAGCGGAAATGAAAGGCCCCGCGCTTGGCGAGGGCTTTCGGTTAAATCAATTGCGTCGATGCTCAATTCTTTTCTGGCTGGCCGGCAACCTGCAACAGGTTCGTCACCTTGAAGACACCCGGAACACTGTTGGCTCGGATGCCCGCCGCGTCCTTGTCCGCCTGGCGGTCGACGACTCCGTAAAGTGTGACGTTGCCGTTCTGCACAGAGATGCGGATGGGCTGTGCCGGATCAATTGCGTACCGGTTCAGCGAGGGGAATCCGTAAACTGCACGATAGACGGCTCGACGAATCCGGTCATCCATGGGCGAAACCGGGTCGACCTGGATTTCGTTGATCACGTCTTTCACGCCTTTGGCATTGGACGCCACGGCCACGGCTGAATCGGCGTCGACCGGACCATAGGCGGTGCCGCCAAGGGTCACGACTCCATTGTTGACACTCACGCTGATGGCGTTGAAGGCAGTAGTGCCATAGCCGACTCGATCGAGCGAAATCGCTCTCACCAGCTTGTTCTGTAATTCCGGATCCGAGATCTCAGGGCCGGCGATTTCAATCTCATTGTCGACAGCAGTAACGCCCTTGACCTTATGCACCCTCTTGTCGGCGTCTTCCCTCTGAGAAAAGACATCGACGGTCCCCGTGAGCTTTGCCACTCCGTTCTGCACCGCTACCTGAATGTTCTTGAACTGCGACTTGTTCAAAGCCTTGTTCATGATTTCGGCGCGAAGACTGTTGTCATCCGGGCTTTGGGCCGCAGCGATCGCATGTCGAGATACTGCCGCAGACCCGCTCAACAGCAACAACATCACAAAAACTGGAATCAGACTGCGTTTCGTCCTTCTCACCTCAAAACCCTCCTGGCTGGCCGGCCGAGCCTGATTTATCGCCAGCGAACCCGTTCTGGCCGTGGTCGGGATGCGATCCCGGAGTTCTCGTATCGGCAAGATGCCTCAAGTTGTAATGAGATGCCATCTTAACCGAAATAATTCGATGCCACCAGACGCTATTTGTAGCGCCGGCGAAGTTTGACAATGAAGCTGAAAACACCGGATTCATCGCGCACCGCCTGCACGGACACGTTCTGTGTGAGATTCACCTGACCCTGGATGAGCTGCTCCTGTGTCGAATTGACGTTGGTCGCGTAGGTCAGCGTGGCGTTCTTCGCAACCTGCTGCTCGACGGTGATGCGCGCGGAGGAGTTGCCTGTGCCGGTCACATAGCTTGGGTCGATCTTGACGCTGCCGCCGCCAAAGAGCTTTTGTATCCGGCTGCTGACCGTGGCGTTCAGCGCCCCGCCCAGCAGAGCATCTGCCGTCGAGTTTGCCCCGGCCGCCTGCTGTTGCATTGAGTAGATCTGCTGCTCTTCCTGCGTGCGTCCCATGGCCAGCAGGCTGAAGATATCCTGTTCCGACAAGGGGGGCTCGGAGCGGAAGGTCGGTGACAGCTTCGAAGGGGTTCCATTCATGGCGATGGTGATGTCGTAATCTTCGACGCGGGCCGTCGCCGTCAGATCGATCAACGGATCGATGCGGACGGGATTGGTGAAATAGATGTCACCCCGCTGCAGCTCATACTTTGTCCCGGCGAAGGTGGCGCTGCCTTCCGTGATCGCGATGTGACCCAGCAACGACGGCTGGGCGAGGGTGCCGCGAACCCGCAGGTCGACGTCGCCGGCCAGCTTGGCGTATGAGTTCTGAAAATCGAGCTGCGGCGCCGATACGATGTGGATGTCCAGACGAAGATGATTGGAGGGCGCATTCGGATCCGGCGGTAGGCTGACACTGCCGGGAGCACTCAATGCCGCAAGGTCGAGATCGCTGCCGATCACGAACCTGGTGATGGTCACATTGCCGCTCAACAGCAACGAACTCTGGGTACCCTGCAGGCGCAATTTGGCGTCCGCCATCGAGCTCACACCCTGCGGATAACGGATGCGGACGTCCTTGGCGGTCGCAGTCAGATCGCCGTACAACCCCTGCTGATAGGTGATAAAGCCGCCCAACTGCAGCTTTCCGCCGCCGCTCACTGCGGACAGATCCTTGACATCCAGCCGATCCTGATCGAATGCCAGAGTGCCGTTCATCTGGCTCAGGCCATTCGGGAAATCCTGGAGCGCCATGGCGACATTCGTGAATTTCACCTGACCGGTGAGACTCGGGCGCTGGAAGGTACCGACTGCGTCCACATTGAAGTCCACGTGGCCCGACGACGTAATATCGGCGTCCAGCGTCTGGGCCAGCCTCATGCTGATGGAGCCGTTTCCATGCAGGTCCAGGTCATGCGAACCGTCCAGAAATCCGACCGAGCCCTGCGCATGCAGGTCGGTGTCGTCGCCGACAACATGAAACGGGTCGAGGTGTAGACGGCCGGTGATGAGCGTCGCATGCAGAGCGCCCTCAGTCTTTAGGGGAACTCCGGCCAGCGCGAGCGAGAACTGCTCGATCGTGGCGTCACCGCTTAGCAGGCGGGGGTGCCTCAACGGTCCAGCGACATTGACCATTCCCGTGATCGAAGAGTGGGCGCTCACGCCGTGCACACTGAGGGTCTGCAGGATGGGATCCACGTCCAGGCTGTCGAGCGCGAGGCGAGCCTTCGTCTGGTAGTCGCCGCTCAGCTGCGTCTGTCCGTGCACCTGAAAGGACGCATTGGTCATGTGTGCGTTCAGATCCACAAGGAGCAGGCCGCCCTCCGTATGGGCGGTTGCATCCATGTTTCCTCCCGCTTTGTCCGCCAGATTCAGGCGCGACAGGTGAAGATTCGCCTCGACGTTCGGATTCTTCAACGTCCCGTCGCCATGTGCTTCAAAAGCGAACAGACCGCCGACTGGATACTTTGGATTTTTCAGCCGCTGGATGTGCGCGAGATCAAACCCTGTGCCCTGTGCCTTGAAATGGAAGGACTCAGCCGAAATGTCGTACCCGCCATCCCCTGTAACCTTGCCGCCATCCTGCAAAAAGGTGAGATGCGTGGCTTCGATCTCTCTTCCGGCGAAGCGCAGATCGGCGTTAAGGCTCCGGTAAGGCTCGCCGTAGATGTTGCCGCCCTGCGCGGCAAGATGGCCGCCGCCGCTCAGGTTATCCACCTGGCCGCTCGCGTGCGCTTCCAGATTCACAGTTCCCGTAACCTGCAGATCCTCGCCCACAGTCTGAAGCACATCTGTGAGTGCAGCCGCTCGGACACTGGCGTCCACCTGAATAGCCGAGTCTTCGTCGAACGCGAGATGACGCGGCGTGATCTGGTGGGCGTGCACCGCACCTGAAATATGGATCGTTGTTGCGCCGCGCATCAGCGAGGCCTGCTCGACGGAAACGAGCTCAGGCGCGTACTCCGCCTGCGCGTCCAGCGAATCCCAGTGGATCGTGTGTTTCACCTGCTGGCGGGCTTCGCTGACACTCTCTACCGCCTCCCGTGCGAGGTGCGCTTCCGCGGGGAGAGAGCTGTACACAATGTCGAAGTCCGTGGCGCTCAGATGGCCCTTCACATCGGGCACGAGAATGCTGCGCGTGATCGTTCCCTGGAAGGCTGCGTGGCCGCGCAATGCCACGGGTATCGCCTGTACGCCGGTCTTGCCTCGCGCAGCAAGGCCAAGCGTGGTGAGCGTGCGATCAAACTCACCAAGATTGGAAGTGGTAAGGTCCACCTGCATCGCGGAGGGGCGAGTGATCGGATACACCCCCAGCGCACCGGTTACATGCAACTGTGTCCCCGGAGTCTGTGCGATAAAGTTGCGAATGTTCACGATTCCTCTGGCGTTCAGATACTGCGCATCCACGGTTCCATTAAGCGGGACCAACCCCGGAGCGGCATGCACCGGCGCGGTCAGTGTAAGCTTCCCATCGGTGACATATGCATCGGAGTCGCCCTTCCAGTCGACATTCACCGGGCCGTTAACCATCGCGTCGAATCCGAGATCGCGATCGCCGGGGGACGCGACAACGGACATGATCGACACGACCGTCATTCCGCTGATGCGCGCGCGCACAATTCCCTGTGGCTGGCTGCTGGCCGGGGCAATCGCAGCGGCTTTCCGCACCGCGCGAGTTGCAGCCGGTTTCACGGGAGGGGCCTCTGGCGTCGTGTTGAGCCAATGGACAATGCGCAGGGTACCATCCACGGTGCCGCCACCAGGCAGCTTCGCCTGGGCGTTCGTCAGGGCAAGCTCGTCGTCCGTAATGTGAATTGTGGTCTTCGCGTTCAAGCCCACCAGGTGAATCGTACCCGTGCGGTACGTGCCGTCAGTCACTTTGCCCTGGCCATCGACGATGAAAGTGGTCTTCGTCCCCTGCCCGGTGAGCTGCACCTCGACATAGCCCGTATCCAGTCCGGGAATCGCCGCTAGTGCCTCTAAGGCGCGGACGTCAACCTTGCCGTTGAGCGTCGTTTTCCATTGCGGATTGGCAAAGTCCTGCACAGACGCGCTGCCCTCAAGCATGGAGCGCCCAGTTTGTAACCGGAACGATTGCAAATTCGCCTCGTTGCGTCCGACTTCTACTTTCGCATCGAGCTGCGAGTGAATGAGCGGCGCCTTGCCACGCTGCGCTGTCAAATCCTCGACATGGATCGTTCCCTCATAGCGATCACGTCCTCTCGGGACAACCGGAGACACATACTTCACGGTGACGCCAAGGTTATTCGCTGCGAGGTTGAACGGAATCGCCTGCTGGTTAATGAGCGCTACGCCGTCTTTCACCTCGGCGCGATCTACCGCCAGGTCAAAGATCGTGTCCGTGACCGACGTGTTGCTCGTACTCGCAACTTTCGGCCGCGGCTGATTCGTCGAGCCATCCGGGTACACGATGAAGTGAATCGCCGGATGATCGGCTTCAAGATAATTCAACCCAATCTTTGTTCGAAGGAAGGAAAGGATCTTCACGCGCACGTATATACGGTCCGCATGCGCATATGGAGCTTCGCCCATCGCCTCCAGTCCATGGATGGTGAGGTCATCGGCCTCGAATTCAAGATGCAGCACGCGCCATCGGAAGACTCCAAGCTCGACGCGGCCACCCGTAGCTTGCTCGAGGACCGAGATCAACTCCTGACGCACCCGATTTTCAAATTGAGCCGTGCTCGCATACCATGCCGCTCCCCCCACGATGAGCGCGACCAGTACGCACAAGGCGAGTACCACCTTCCACCAATGGCGCCATAGCGAACGTCGCGCCACCGGAGTAAGCCCGTTCGAATCGGACTCGGGCAGAGTGCTCAATTGTCCTCCTCCGCGTTCCCGGAACTCTGTCCATAAGCCGGATCGAGAATCTGTACGCTGCCCTCATCGCGCAGACTCTTAAGCCAATCCTGCAACAATCCGTTGACGTGCTGCTGCAACAGGACCTCCCGGATGCGCTCGGAGATCTCGCTGAGGGTCGGCGGCTTCTCATGCTGGCGCTCATATACCGGAAGAATCGACTTCTGGTAGTAGGCCTCGATCTCTTCATTAGAAATGCGAATACCGCTGCGAAACCGCAGATCGATGAATCGCAGAATCGCAAGGCGCTGCCGCCAGTGGACCACGACTTCGTCTTCCGTCAGATCATTCGCGGCAAGAAATGCCTTCCATCCTTCGGCGGTCGCGCAGTGGTACTGCCTGCATTTCGGCAGGTGATTGCGCAGATCGGTCAGGGCTTGCTGTACCTGTTCGTCTGTGACCATGTCGCTCAATTGCTGCTGCGCCTTCATCTGCTGCAGGATAAGCGTGCGGTTCGCCAAGCGGCGTGCGGCGCGCTGGAGCGTGTCAGTGCCCGGAGCCACAGAAAAAGGTTCGAGAGCCGCAAAACGCTGTTCCTCCTGCACGTCGCTCTGCAATAGCACATCGCCATTGATAATGGCGACTACGCGATCGAGCACCACCGGTTGCGCCGCCTGCTGAGTCGTCCCGGACGCCTCTTGCGCACCGGCCGGCCCCAGCGCCAGCGCTGCGAAGATGACCACAAATGCCAGCGTCCGTTTCATCAGAAAGCCTGCCCAATGCTGAAGAAGAAGTTGAAGTGGCTTGCCTGCCCCACGTGCGGCGGTATCGGCTGACCGTTCGACAAAGTTCCGTACGTGACGATTACCGGATAAATTGGAGGATTCAGATTGTAGCTGAAGTCGAATCGTATGGGACCGATCGGCGTGTGGTAGCGCAGGCCCAGGCCTATTGCGTGAGAGAAGTCGTTGAAGTCGCAGAGGCCAGTGGGATTCGTGCTCGAAGCGCGCGTAACCTGGGACTGCAGTTCTTCGTTCAGAATCTTGCAGGTGTAACTGTGCGGCTGTTTGATACGAATAAAACTGGGCCAGATATCAGACGAGTTATTGAAGACGTTGCCCATGTCGTGAAATAACACGAAGCCCAGGGCGTCGTTGAAGTAAGGCAGCTTGGGATTCGGAGGACGGAACTCGGTGCTGTTCACGAAAGCGCCTGCGCCGCCGATCGGAAAACCGGTGAGCGAGTCGCGGGGGCCGGCGGAATTAATGGAAAAGCCGCGCAGCGACTGCGCTCCGCCCGCGTACAGCCGCTCCGGCAGCGGAATGTACCTGTACTGGTCCGCGCCAAAGGAGCGTTCATAACCAAAGCGCGTCACGCGCGCCAGCACAAACTTACGCTGACCAAAGGCATAGTAGCTTGAGTTGGTCAGATCCAACCGGTTGAAGTTTGCCTCGGATGAAAAAATGTTGTCGGTGAAAAACTCCTGCGCACTTGTGTAGGTCCCCCCCTGTGCGTCCAGAGGAGAGGGCCGTCGTGTGTCGCGAATCCAAGTAAAACCTGGACCGCCCACACGCACCGGCTCTGAGACCAGCGGAATCTCATCTGGAGCAACCTGCACGCTATTCGGATCCACAACTACGCGGCGATAAGTGAACAGGTAGATCAGCGTGTTCGGAATGTTGGGCCTTTGCGTCAATCGCACTGTGCCCTCGAGTCGCGACGCCGCATAGGTGGTCACGTCCTGCGAATTGGTGTAGCCGGCGCTCGCCGAAAAATCCAGCTTGGGAGTATTGAAGATATGCGGACGGTTATAGATCAGCGCCGCCAGCTGTTCCAACGTGCCGTACGCAGTTCGCAGTGTGATCGATTGATTGCGCCCGCCGAGATTGATGCGGGAGATATCAAACTGCACCAGCGCACTGCCGCCGGTCTTTCCGCCGCTGCCGCAAGGCGTTGTCGATGGGCCTGTCGATGGGCCGCCGGCCGACGGAGGAGGAGTGTTCGGGCAATTGTTCGAAGGGTTCCCTGTCTGCACCTGAAATCCTACGCCGTAGTTTAGATCCCAGCGCCGAGCCTCGCTAAACTGCAGCAGCACGTTCTTGCGCTGTTGGTCGCCAGCAGGATTCTGAATCGCCGCATTCACCTGGTTGAAAAGCGCAAGGTCGTACATCTGCCGCTGCATCTCGTACAGCGCCGACTGATCCAGCGCTTCGCCCGGGTGCAGCAGAATATGAGGCTCGATAGTCTCTGGCCGAGTGAAGTGCAGCCCGGAGATAAGAACGCGGTTGACGAAGGTCTGTTCACCCTCGGTGATGTGAAGCGTCACATCGATCTCGTCAGCATGTCCCGTCTCCGGTTGCTGCTCAATGACGATCGAAGCCTGGCTGAAGCCATTCTTCAGGTAGTACGTAAGAATGCTGTCTCGATCTCCAACGATGCTGACGGCCGAATATGGCTGGCCTGCCTCCAGATTGAGCAGGGGTTTCAACTGCTCGATCGGAATCTGCTTGTTGCCCGCGACCTCATACTTGCCAATCTTCTGCTGCACGCCCTCATCGATCCGATAGGTCACCCGGAGGCCCTCAGGCTTGCCCGACCCGCCGGCGGCCGAGCGCTTCACCTCCGGCGTTATCTTGATCTTGTTGAATCCGTTGCTTTGATAAAGCGCGGCTATGTTGTTCACATCGGCCTGCACCAGCGCCTGGCTGTAGTTTCCGTGCCGCTGAAACAAATTCGCCTTCATTACCCCAAGACGCGGTTCCAGAATCTGATTGCTGAAATACTTGTTGCCCGCGAGAGTAACCGATTTCACTTCATCGCGTTCGCCCAGCTTTACGTTGTATTCGATCAGCGTGCGTTCTGTCCCCTCTGTATTCTTCTGGTGCGTGACTTGCGTATCGAAATACCCGTCACGCTGGTAATAATCGCGGATCCTGTGGTCTCCTTCGTTCAGCAGGTCTTCATCGACGGCGCCCTCTTCATAGACCGGTACCAGCGTCTTTACTTTCCCCTTGCTCAGCTTTACGCCATTCACGCGAATCGTCACCAGCGGTCCCTGATTCGCCTGGAAAGCGTAGTCCAGCAGATTCGTCTCCTTCTGAAACTGCTTCGACTCGATGGCGACATTCGACTCCAGGCGCTGCTGCTTCTGGTAATTCTTCCTCAGTCTGGTTAACGCGCGGCTCACGGTGTCGTGCGTAACCTTTGATCCCGGTTTCAGCTTGCCCTTTTTGCGAAAGGTCTCGACAGGTATACCGGGATCGCCGTCGACCTTCACATCCCCAATCCGGGCCTGCGTTCCGGTAACAACATGAAATCGCACATCCACCTGCGCGTCCCGGGTATCTACGGCAGTGCTGTTCACGACGGTCCCCTGGTAAAAGCCGTTGTCCTCAAGTATCTCCTTAACCGCCACGCTGGCCCGGGAAAGCCTTGCATCGTTGAATGGCGTGCCGGGATTCAGTCGCGTCGCGTATTGAAGCCGGCTCGTGAGCCGGTCGCTCTTCAGACCCTCCACCGTAACGCGCCCCAGAAAAAGCGTTGCGGTGCCCTTGAAGATGATGGTCACCTGGTTGCCGTTTCGGGTACCTTCGACTTCAATACCGCGGTAGAGCCCTGTGGCGTAAAGACGGCGCAGGCTCTGTCGAACGTCGTCGGCGTTGAGAGGCTTGCCGGCCTGGAGCGGCAGTTCCCCTGGAAGCGGCTCCAGCCGGATGCGGTCCACCCCGACAAAATCCACTGCCTGGACGTTCAGCCCTTCCCAGGCGCGCAAGCTGTTGGTCGCGCTCTCCGGAGTGGTGGAAGGCGGAGGCGTTGGGTTGATCGGTGTCTGCGGCGGAGGTGTCCTTGGCTTCCCCGCCGCTTGGGCGTGCGTCGAGGTCGAAGCGCCGAGCGCAAGCGAAAATACCGCGGCGAGAAAGAGCGCCGTGCGGCATCGATGGCCCAGTATTCGAGAAAAGAACAATAGCCCCTCGTATTTGCCTTTGAGACGTTCCTCGGTGCGTGCTCCAACCTTAACGCCCGCGACTGGTTGGATGCCAACATTTCATGGAAAACGGCGCTTCGTTCTCAACACCCAGCGGCATGCCACTTCGACTCCTATACTAAAGACAGATGGTGACGCTTTCCAAAACTCCTGCAGCCCGACCGTCGTTGGATCGATACTCGCGACAGGTGCTCTTTAACGGCATCGGCGAAGCGGGGCAGGAACGGCTCAGCGGCGCGCACGTGGCGCTCGTAGGCTGCGGAGCCACCGGAGCAGCCGCGGCCAGCCTGCTCGCCCGAGCCGGCGTGGGCACTCTTACTCTCATTGATCGTGACTTCGTCGAAGAGAGCAACCTGCAGCGCCAGATGCTTTTCGATGAGGCCGATGCCCGGGAGTCGTTACCCAAAGCCGAAGCAGCGCGGCGAAAGATTGCGCTCTTCAATAGCGAGGTCACCGTTCATGCCCATATCGCCGACCTCACCCCCGGCAACATACACACTATACTGTCAGGCGCCGATATCATTCTCGATGCTACCGACAATTTCGAAGCCCGTTATCTCGTGAACGACTACGCCGTTGAGCAGCGCAAGCCCTGGGTCTATTCGGCCGCTGTAGGCTCATACGCGGTCACGATGAACATCCTGCCCGAAGAAACGGCCTGCCTGGCCTGCATCTTCCCTGAGCCACCCACCGGGACAGTGGAAACCTGCGACACAGCTGGCATCCTGAACTCGGCCGTCAACCTGGCGGCGTCGATCGCCGTAACCGAGGCAATCAAGTTTCTCACCAGCGCGCACGACCGACTGCGGCGCACACTGCTTTCCTGCGATCTCTGGACCAACGAATGGTCTTCCGTCTCGTCAAGCCATCCGAGAGCGGATTGCGAAGTCTGCCGGCAGCACAACTTCCGGCATCTGCGGGGTGAGGGCCGTCCACACATCACGCTCTGCGGGCGCAACTCCGTACAGATCCATGAACATGGCCGTCCGGTCGATTTCGTCGAACTCGAAGCCCGCCTCAAACCACACGGCCAGGTCCGGTCCAACAATCTGCTTCTGCGCTTTGAGCGCGGAGAGCACACATTGACCCTGTTTGCCGACGGACGCGCTATTGTCCAGGGCACCACGGACGTAGCCGTAGCCCGCAGTCTCTACGCCCGCTTCGTTGGCTCCTGAGCTTTGGCCGGAAAGTCTCCGGACAACCTTTCGCCTCTTGAACCCTTCCAACCGTTGATATTGCTTCATAAATATCCCCCTTTTCTGATAACCCATGAACCCGACATCGCAACGATCCCTCACTACCTTTCCAGAAGTCGCCAATCATGGAATTCTCACTCAAGCAAAGGATTTTCTAATGAGCGCAGGCCAGACAGAATCGAAGCCCGCCCAACATCACCTCCGACGCAATCCGCCCATTGTCGGAGAAGCAGAAGCCATCGCCGCCGCCCAGGCGGGAGACGAAAAGGCCTTTGAGACGCTCTATGCGCTTCATAAACGGCGTGTTTACTCGCTCTGTCTTCGCATGCTTGGCAACGTGGCCGCGGCCGAGGACCTGACGCAGGACGCTTTCCTTCAGCTCTACCGCAAAATCGGCACCTTCCGCGGCGATTCGGCTTTTTCCACGTGGCTGCACCGCCTGGCGGTAAACGTGGTGCTCATGCACTTGCGCAAAAAGGGCCTGCCCCAGATTTCCCTCGAAGAGGCGCTGGAGCCCTCGCAGGATGACGGCCCACGCAAGGATATTGGAGCTCGCGATCTTCGTTTATCCGGCTCCATCGATCGCGTTACACTGGAACGCGCCGTAGAAAATCTCCCCCCGGGCTACCGACTGGTCTTCGTTCTGCACGACGTGGAGGGTTATGAACACAACGAGATTGCCGATATGCTGTCCTGTTCTATCGGTAACAGCAAATCGCAACTACACAAGGCGCGAATGAAACTGCGCGATCTGCTGCGCACCGGACAGCGGAAAGAGGCCGCTGTATGACAGAGAAAAACCCACAAGAACCCACCATGACCGATTGTGCCGATTTCCAGGATCGACTGCCTGAGTTGTTCGAGACTGGCGCCAACCTGAACGAAGAAGAGCATTTGAAGCAGTGCGAAAACTGCACGGCGCTGGTACGCGACCTTGAATACATTGCCCAGCAGGCGAAATTGCTTCTGCCTATTCATGACCCCAGCCCCACCGTCTGGGACAATATACGGTCGGCCATCAAGAGCGACATGGGCCAAAACAGCAGCACCTCGTCTTCCGCCCGCTCCGCGACATAGCTGCCCGAAGATCGAATCGGCGCTCCGGTCCTTATAATGCGTACAACGCATGAGGACCGAGGCCAATCTGCCGCCAACCGTTCGACGCATCGTGCTTACCGGATTCATGGGCGCGGGTAAATCCACGACCGGAGCGTTGCTCGCGCAGAAGCTTGGCTGGCGTTTCCTCGACACCGACGCCGTCATCGAAGCCCGCGCCGGGAGCACCATTGCGCAGCTCTTTTCGCAGCGCGGCGAGACGGCCTTTCGCGAGCTTGAGACCGAAAGCATCCGCGACCACGTCCAAGCCGAGCATCTGGTTCTGGCTCTCGGCGGCGGAGCCATCGAAGCTGAAGCCACGCGCCATGCCCTGGCCCAGCTCGAGCACGCCTGCATCGTCTTTCTCGACGCCCCACTCGAAGTCATGGTCGCCCGCTGCCTCGCGCAGCCCGCGGCCGCCGAGCGTCCGGTCCTGGCTGACCGCGAACGACTCGCTGCACGCCTGACCGCGCGGCTTCCTCATTATCGGCAGGCGCATCTCACCATCGCAACCGCTGAACTCAGCCCGCAGGCGGTAGCCGAATATATTCTTGAGGCTCTGCACGACCGCTGCGCAGCCCTGCCTGTCACCATTCCCGAAAAAGAAGGTGTCGCAACTTCATGAGCGAAACCGAGCGGCAAGCAGTCCTGAGCAAAGACGGCCAGCTAAAAGAGGCATCGCATTCCGAGTCAGCCCGGCAAAAAGCCGCTCGTTCCAATATCCTTTTCGCCTTTGGTGTCGCCCTTGCTCTTTACACCGCGTGGCACATGCTGGTGGTACTCGAGCTCATTTATGTCAGCGCTCTGTTTTCTGTCGTGCTCATGCCGGTCATGCGCGCCATCACGAAATTGCGTGTCGGCAAATGGAGCCCCGGCCGCGCCTCGGCGATATTCATCCTCCTGCTCATTGTGGCCGCTTCAACGGCACTCTTTTTCCTCGTTGCCCTTCCCCCTGTCATTCGTGACATGCGCCAGTTTGTAAATGAACTGCCCATTCGCGGACCGCAAATGCTGGCGCGCATCCAGGATTTGCCGCTCACCAAACACATCGACATAACCGCGCTCAACGCCAGGCTGCAGGACTTCGCCTCCAACTTCGCCAGCTATATCTTCTTTTCCATCAAATCCTGGGCCGCCATGCTCTTTAACGTCATCACCGGCGTTGTCCTCACCATTTACTTCATGCTTGAGGGCGACACCGCTTACTACTGGTTGCTTTCCTTCTTTCCCGTGGATAAGCGCAAGCGTCTCGACACTACTCTCGCCCGCGCCGAAGTCCGCATGGGCAAGTGGCTTCTTGGCCAGGGATCGCTCATGCTGGTCCTCGGCCTCAGCAGCATGATCGTCTTCCTTTTCCTGCACGTTCGATACGCCTACGCGCTCGGCGTGCTCATGGGCCTCTTCAACCTCATCCCCATCGCCGGCGCGGTCGTCTCCATGGCGCTGGTGGTCATGGTTGCTGCCATCGATTCCTGGGGACGCGTCGCCGGCGTACTCATCTTTTACGCCATATACGCCCAGGTCGAGACCTCCTACCTCACGCCCCGCATCATGCGCCACAGCGTCGACCTCGCCGGTCTCGCCGTCATCATCGCGCTGCTGCTTGGGGCTTCGCTGGCCGGGATTGTCGGCGCGATGGTCGCCATCCCCACGGCTGTGCTGGTCGCGGTGCTGCTCAGCGAATATGCCGTAGTGCCTGAGCCTGTCATTTCCGAAGCCAAACCGCTCAGCAAAGTTCTGTGACGCTGCGGCGCCTGGGCGCCTCATTGTTATCATGGAGTGTGAACCCCGCACCCCAGCTCGCCGAAACGCAATTTTCGGAAACTGTGACCGTCGAAACAGACCTCGCCCCGCCCTCCGTGAAATCGGCGGAGCATGTGGAGCATCTGCACGCGCCGCGCGCCGGCGAGACGGCATCCCGCATCGCCGACTACCGCGAGCTCTTCAAAGTTCGCGTCACCCTGATGGTCGTGATGACGGCATGGGCCGGGTTCTACCTTGGCTCCATGCAATCCGGAATCAGCAGCGTGCAACCGGGCCTGATTGAAGCCCTGTTTGGAATCGCGCTCGTCTCTGCAGGCTCAGCCGCCCTGAATGAGTGCCTGGAGCGCAAGCTCGACGCGAAGATGATCCGAACTTCGCAGCGCCCCATGGTCACGGGACGTATTGGCCTGGCACACGGCATTGTCGCCGGCCTTCTCTGCATTGCTATCGGCTCGATCTGCCTGGTTCGCGAAACCAATCTCATCACCGGGACGCTCACGCTCATCACCGCCTTTACTTATGTGGCGATTTATACCCCGCTGAAGCGCTACACCAGCCTGGCGACCTTCATCGGGGCGTTCCCCGGAGCCATGCCGCCGCTCCTCGGCTGGACCGCCGCCCGCGGACGCATCGAGTGGCCGGCTGTCGCGCTCTTCGCCATCCTCTTCATCTGGCAGTTCCCTCACTTCATGGCTATCGCCTGGCTCTATCGCGAAGACTACGGACGCGCCGGTATCCGCATGCTGCCCGTCGTTCAGCCCGACGGCTGGTCGACCGTGCTCGAAGCCTTGACCTACGCGGTCCTCATGATCCCCGCCAGCCTGCTCCCAGTCTATCTGCACATCGCCGGGCCCTATTACGGAGTCGCCGCCGGACTGCTTGGCATCGTCTATCTCGGTTACACGATTCGATTCGCGCGCATTACCCGCGCCCGCTCGACCATCGAGTCGAAGATGTACGCCCGCGATCTGCTCAAGGTGAGCGTGATCTATCTGCCCCTGCTGCTCACAGCGCTCATGCTCAACGCCAAAGGAAAGTGATTTTCGAAGAAGGATGAAGGATGCAAGCAACAATTCAAACCAGAGGCCCTGAATCGAAGAACCGGATCGGGCCCACCGTTGCGGCGATTATCGTGGTCAGCGCCCTGGCCAGCGCCCTTATCTGCTGGCTGGTGTATTTCCACGCGCCGACCGACGTGGCCGGAACCCATCTGCTGTTCCTCCCCGCGACGAACGCGCTGCTGAACGCGCTCAGCACCATCGCGCTTCTTACGGGCTTCGTCTACATCCGCAGACGGCAAATACCGAAACACCGCGCCGCGATGTTCACAGCCTTCTTCTTTTCGTCGATATTTCTGGTCTCCTACCTAGTCAACTTCACGCTGCACGGCGAGACAAAATTCCCGCGCGGCAATCCCTTGTGGCCTTTCTACTGGAAGCTGCTCGCTTCGCACATCGTACTCTCGGTCATCGCTCTGCCGATCATCCTCATCACGTTTTTTCTCTCACTTTCGGGCCGCTTTCCCGCACATAAGCGCCTGGCGCGCTGGACCTTTCCCATCTGGCTCTACGTCTCGGTCACAGGCGTGATCGTTTACGCAATGCAGGCGGCCTGCCGCTGAGGATTTCTCGAATGCCGCTGGTAATGAAACAGGAGCCGAACGGAGAAGCGGAGAGATCGCCCCGCAGCGAACTGCGTCTGGCGAAGAAAGCCGCGCCGCCGCCGAACGATCCTCCGAAGGACGACGGAACGCGCCAGCTTCTGCGGGGCGGAGGTTGGACGATCGCCGCCGGCCTGCTGGCCGCGCTCCTCATGGCTACCGTCTTCGGAGGGATCACCCGCCAGGGCCCGCACACCAGCTCCGGCTGGCTGGCGCTCATCGTCGCCCTCATGTGCCTGCCCTTCGGATCACTCTTGTTCTTGCTGGGAGCCGCAAAGTGGCTTCGCAACCGCCGCCTGCAACGCGATCAGCGGAGTCTCCGTTAGCGCTCAAACCTTCGTAACTCGTCTTCGCGCGGCCCGCGGAAGTTGTAGAATCCGTCGTCCCGCTGTCCCTGTTATCCTTCTCTGAACATCCTTTGGAGTAACCCAGTCATGGCAAGAAGCGTCAACAAAATTATCCTGCTCGGCAACGTAGGCAAAGACCCTGAATTCCGCGCGACGGCAGGCGGCACGACTGTCGCCAACTTCTCTCTCGCCACCACCGACCGCACGAAAGACCAGGCCGGAAACTGGACCGATCGCACCGAGTGGCACAATCTCGTCGCCTTCCAGCGCACCGCCGAGATCGTCCGCGACTACGTGAAGAAGGGCTCGAAGCTGTACATCGAAGGCAAGATCCAGACCCGCTCGTGGGACGACAAGACTTCCGGCGAGAAGAAGTACCGCACCGAGGTTCTGGTCAACGAACTCGTGCTGCTCTCCGGGAAGGGAGAGGGTGGAAGCGAAGGCGGCGGAGGCTACAGCCGCGGCAGCAGCACCGGCTCTGCGTCTTCGTACGATCAGCGCAGCTCCGGTCCAGCCGACGACCTCGTCAACTCTACTGAGATCACCGACGACGATATTCCATTTTGACCGGTTCGAGCACAGGACTTCAAGCCCCCGGACCCGAACCCGGTCGCGCCAGTCCTTCGCTTACAAAGATCGCAGGAAGTTCAGCAGGTCCTGTTGTTGACTGGCAGTGAGATTGTTGAAGTTTCCGATAACCCCATTGGCTTCGGAACCCGAGCTCGAATGCCGCTGGATCGCTTCAAGGAGAATCGGTTGTACGGCGATCGTGCAAAAAGAAGATGCGCTGTCCAAGGCCCCAAAAAGTGGCGCGGTCCGGAATTGGTTTGGACCCGCTCCGCCTTGGCTGACACCATCCGCCAGATTGGTTCCCATACTGTGAACAAGTAGATCCGAAAAGAGGTTAGCCTTCACCTTGTTGAGGGCGGGCACCATGCTGGAGGTTCCCGTGGTCATGGTTGGGGTGTGGCATAAGGCGCACCCGACATTGACAAAATCCTGATAGCCGTTGGAGATGGATGTAGCAGAAGGATTGCCAGGGATATTGGTGGAGGAGGTCAGCGGGGGCGCCAGCAAACGCATGAACATCGCGAACTGTACGACATCGGATGGGACCTGGGCGTTCTGTGCGGCCAGATCGGAGTTCGCCGACACCAGAAAGTTGGTCGCGTCTTCGGGTGTGGGATTGAATTTGCAGGCTGCCGGGAGGCCGGACAGCAGCTCTTCATCGGGGCTAGGGCGTTCGTTGGGAAAGAGTTCATTGGTGACGCCCATTTCCACGTTATAGGCTTCGCCAGCAAACATCTCGAGCGACTTGTTCTGAGCCTTCCAGCCAAAGCGCGCAATGGTGCCATCGTTGCCGTTATGATTGGGATGACCCGAGATTCCGAGCGCCCTTTTCTGCGACGCACTGTGCTGCATGTTGCTCAGAATGGTCTCCTCGGAGATATTTTCAATCAAACCGGCGCCGTAGATCGGCGTAGGAATGCGGTAGATCACATTCCCGAGGGCGATGTTCTGGGCGAAGGCGGGCTGCGCGAGGGTGCATCCAACGGCATCTGAGCGCCCCAGGATGGTAAATAAGTCATGGACGCCGCCGTCAGCGCTGGAGCTTAACCTGCCGTTTGAATTCAGGAAATCGACAAACCGGGCCTCGCGCACCGGCCCATCGGGGGTAATGAAAGACGTAGAGTGTTGGTTGCACCGTCGAGATTGGCGACCAGGGTTCCCGGATTGGGTCCGACAAATGGGTAGGCAGAGGCGCTCGGGCTTGTTCCTCCTACGCTCGGCTGGGCGTGGCAGCTCGAACACTGGTTAGTGTTAAACCGGGGCCCGAGGCCGTTGTTGATTCCTCCACGGACAACTTCGACGATCTCGAACCGTCCCAGGCCGTTTGCGAAGAACTCTGTGGCGCCGGGAGTTTGCGAAAGATTGGCCAGCGGCTGACCGGCATCAACCGCGTCGGTTCGCACACCGGGGTCATGTGCAGACTGAGATGTAGATAAGGACGCCTGTCCTGCCGCCTGCACCAACGATGAAAAACTTCCCCGGCATTCTTCGTATGAAAGTGTGCCAAGTCGTCAGTTCGTTCCAACTGAAGTTGCCAGTAAGAGCTTTGATGTCAGCCCCGGCCCTCATTTTTGCACTGTTGACGCGAGTGACGATCAAGCTGATCCTCTGCGCCCCTGAAAGCTTTCCGCTCAGATCTTGCACTACGAGCTTCCGCTCCCGGGATCGGCTGTGGCGGATGCGCGTTGGCGATGCGCTCCGATTATCGGTGGGCAGGCTTATCTACGCTCGTCTCAGGACGAGTCTCTCTGCGAAATTCACCGCATTGGGCATCGTTACAAAAGTTACTGAGTAGATCTGGCCGAGGACTGACTAGCGTCTGCTCTCCTCCAGCCGTACTTCCATCCTGGAGCTTGCGGCGCGGTCGAGAAGCTCTTTGGCAGAAGCCAGGCTGATGTCATGGGGAACGGGCCTGAAGTCCGTCCGCACTTCCCGCTGATCCTTGCTCACGTTGCGGAACATGAGCACTCGGCCCTGAACGTGGACCTCGATCAGGCTCGCTTTCCAGCGCGTCGCGCTCACCTGCTCACGCTGAATCTCGAATGTCCCGCCCCTCTCCACGTAGCCCAGAAGGCCGTACCCGAAGTCCACCCGGTCCAGCAGCTGACCTTTCATCTCGACCAGGCGCTTCAGGCGTTGATTCACCACCAGCGTCCCGCTCAGCCCATGCACAATCCGCCCGTCATAGCTTGTCGGCATAAACGCCGGGTTGGGGCGGAACGAAAGATGAACCTCGTCGCCCTCGCTCGGACCGGCGTATTCATAAAGAAATGCCTGCGGGAGCATCTCGATCACCCTCCGCATCCGCTCCTCGTCCTTGAGATGGTCCTGCTGCACCCGCGTCATCGCGGCAGGCTTGTTGATCAGTTCATCCAGCCGCTTTTCCTCGCTCCTGCGCTCGTCCTCATCCAGCGGCCTGCCATGGTCTGCAATCACCCGAAAGATCGGCCCCTGCGGCGTTTCCACCTGCTCGCGAACCACGTCCTGCGAACCCGAGACGCGAATGCTGCGATATTGCCAGAAGCTGTCACATTCGCGGTCCTGAAGCTCGTTGTGTACCACGTCAGCAGCCAGTTGCTGCGCAGATTGGGCCGGTGTCCGATCCTGCGCCCGCACGAGTAGACTGAGGCCCAGCAAAGCGACTACGAAAGATGCCCGTAGCTGCATGGTTCGTTGGCTCCTTGACTGGTCCGCTCTGCACACAGCATCCCATGTCTTGCGGAAAACAATGCAAGCATGCTGTTAAATGCAGCACAAATTGTGCAACAACGGGAGGGCCCGTTACACACTTGGATTCACCTGTACTTCAACTGGCTGCATCCAAATCGCTTCCGGGTTGCGACCGGCGTTCCTCCCGCCCGGTTGCTACACTTGACTGATGCTGGATGAACTCGCTTTTCGCCGGAACGCCGATCACGCCATCGAATCTCTCAAGCAAAGCCTGATCGATGCCGAAGAGGACGGCGGCTTCGAAGTCGAAGAGCAGAACGGCGTCCTGAACATCGTATTCGACGACCCTCCCGCCAAGTTCGTTATCACGCCGAACGCGCCTGTCCGCCAGATCTGGATCTCCGCCCTCTCCACCAGCTTCAAACTGGACTGGTCAGAAGAGACCAGCGACTTCATCTTCCTCAAAGACTCGATCTCGTTCAAGCCTCTCGTGGCCCGGCTGATCAATGAGCAGCTTGGAGAAGGCTCGGTCGTGCTCAGCTAAAATCTGCCGCCCTCTCGCCTGAGTTGTAATGCAAATGAACTACAGTCGAGGATGAGGTGAGGAATGTCCGAGAACGCTCTTGTAACAAACCCGTATCAATCCCGAAGTCAAAGCACGTGCTGCTGAGGTCCTCGAAACCATGGGCATCACTGTCTCGGATGCGGTCCGCATCCTGCTCACCCGGACTGCGAACGAAGGCGCGCTTCCCTTCCCGCTGAGCGCCGACCCGGCCGCGTACGATCTCTGGTTTCTTAGTCGCGTCCAGCAGGCTCTCGACGGCCCGCGTCCCCCAGTACCCCACGCCGACGTTGAAGCATACTTTGCCAGGCGACAGAGTGCGGCGCGTGGAAAGGCGGCTCGCAAAGCCAGGTAAAGATCGAATGGGCTCTCTTCGCAATTCAGGACCGCGTCGCCATCTTTGATTACATCGAGGCGGACAATCCCCGGGCGCATCAAAGACACAGCGAGCTTGTAATTTCGAACACACCATACATCGCCGCGTATCGCATTGTCGCCGACACCGTCCAGGTCCTACGCGTACTCCATGGCGCGCAACCCTGGCCCGACGAGATGCCGGAGCCGTTTGAACTCTGAATCTTTTCTGTCGATGAACAGAGGCGTTTGCTCGTTTCACAACTCACCCCTAGACTGAAAGGTAAACCAACCACACAGAAACCCATGGGTGAAACCCCAAACAAACCGAAGCCCGAAGAACCAGCCGAGAACCGTCATCCATCGCCAGAAGAACTGCGTTGGGAAAAGCTATCCCTGGCGTCAGCGCTCGAAAAGGCCCTCGAACGGCCCATCGGCGCGCCCACCGGCATCAATCTCGATGCGAATGGCCAGGCCCGCTTCACCACCATCTCTGGAGCCCCAATCCGCCGCCTTTACACCGAAGCCGATTTGCCCGAAGATATGGATCCATCGTTGCCCGGCGAGCCGCCTTACACACGCGGCATCCACTCCAGCGGCTACCGCGGCAAGATCTGGACCATGCGCCAGTTCTCGGGATTCGCCAGTCCGGAAGAGACCAATCTCCGCTACAAATACCTGCTCGCGAATGGCGGCAGTGGTCTCTCCGTCGCCTTCGACCTGCCCACGCTGATGGGCTGCGATTCTGACGACCCCGAGAGCGAGGGCGAAGTCGGCAAGTGCGGCGTGGCCATCGACTCGCTCGAAGACCTGGAGACGCTCTTTTCCGGCATCGACCTCGAACAGACCACCACATCGATGACCATCAACTCGCCCGCCAGCATCATCTGGGCGATGTATCTGGTGGTCGCTGAGAGGCAGGGCGCGGACTGGAGCCGCATCTCGGGCACCCTGCAGAACGACATCCTCAAGGAGTACATCGCGCAGAAGGAGTACATCTATCCACCTGCGCCCTCCATGCGCCTAGTCATCGACACGCTCGAATTCGGCGCGCGCTTCACCCCGCGCTTCAACCCCATCTCCATCTCCGGATACCACATCCGCGAAGCTGGCTCGACGGCATTGCAGGAGCTGGCATTCACCCTCTACGACGGTGTCGAATACGTCGAATGGGCGCTCCGCCGCGGCCTCGCCGTCGACGACTTCGCGCCTCGTCTCAGCTTCTTCTTGAATTCGCACAACGATTTCTTCGAGGAGATCTCCAAGTTTCGTGCGGCCCGCAAAGTCTGGTATCGGCTCATGACCGAGCGCTTCGCAGCGAAGAATCCGCGCTCCCACTGGATGCGCTTTCACACGCAGACGGCCGGCGTCTCGCTCACCGCCCAGCAGCCGAAGAACAATATCGCGCGCGTCGCGCTGCAGGCTCTCGCTGCCGTGCTTGGCGGGACGCAGTCCCTGCACACCGACGGATTCGACGAAGCGCTCGCCCTGCCCACCGAAGACGCCGCCCGCATCGCGTTGCGCACGCAACAAATTCTTGCCCACGAATCGGGCGTGGCTGCCGTGGCCGATCCGCTCGGCGGCTCCTGGTTCGTCGAGCGCATGACCCTCGACATGGAGCAAGGCACGTTTGAGTATTTCAAAAAACTCGACGCGCTGGGCGGCATGGTCAAAGCCATCGAGCAGGGCTATCCGCAGAAAGAAATTGCTGAATCGAGCTACGCCTACCAGCGCGCCGTCGAGGCAAGGGAGAAAATAATTGTCGGCGTCAACGAATACGCCATCGACGAGCATCCTCAGGAAATTCTCTACATCGACGAGTCTGTCCGCGAGGCGCAGACGAAAAAGCTGCGCAGGCTGCGCGCTGAGCGCTCAAGCGAAGCCGTCCAGTCCGCACTGAACGCCCTTTGCCGAGCCGCCGAGCGTGAGCCACGGGCCGTGGACAATGGGATTTCCAGCGCGAACACCATGCCGTATCTGCTCGATTGCGTGCGCGCTTACGCCACCGTGGGAGAGATCGCCGGCGCCCTGAAGCAGGTAATGGGCGAATACCGCGAAGTAAGCATCGCTTAGAAATCGGCTCTGGAAAACCGCTTTAGTTCAGCGCGACTCTCGCACGATTTGCTGTGTATCTGCTCGGCAACGTGCTACAAATTCGCATATGGGTAAGGAAAAACCGGAACCGCCCTCGGACGGCGGTCCCATCAATCTGCGCCGGCTTTCCGAGATTCTGCATCTCTCGCAGACAACCGTCTCGCTCGTTCTGAACAATTCTCCGGCGGCTAAGTCGATCCCTGCCGGCACGCGGAACCGTGTCTTCGACGCGGCGCGCAAATTTCAATACCGGCCTAACTACTTTGCCCGATCGTTACGCCGCAGTCGCAGCATGTCCGTGGGCGTGATGGCGCCCGACCTGAGCGAAGGCTACTTTACTCTGGTGATGCAGGGCGTCGAAGAGTCCCTGCTGCGCGCGCACTACTTCTATTTCGCCGCCAGTCACTATTGGAAGCCCGAGCTGATGCAGGAATATCCCCGCATGCTGACGGAGCGCGCAGTAGATGGATTTCTGCTATTGAATACACCGGCTGGCATGCACAACCCGCTGCCCACAGTGGCTATCTCTGCGCACAACAATGCCGCCGGCGTCACGAACATCGTCCTCGATCACAAAAAGGCTGCCGAGATCGCGCTCGCGCATCTCCATCAACTCGGCCACCGCCGCATCGCTTTCATGAAGGGGCCGGAGATCATCCCAGACACCGAATACCGCTGGCGCGGCATTCTGCAAATGGCTCGCAAGCTGAAAATTGAGGTCCGGCCGGAGCTTTGCATTCAACTCGAAGCCGACAGCTGGTCGCCGCAGGTCGGCTACGAGCCAATGAAAACGCTCCTGGAGCGGACGCGCGACTTCACCGCCATCTTCTGCTTCAACGATATTTCCGCCATTGGCGTCATCCGCGCTATCCACGATGCGGGTCTGCGCGTTCCGGAAGACATCTCGGTCGTCGGCTTTGACGACATCATCAGCGCCGCGTACCAAAAACCCAGCCTCACGACCGTGCGCCAGCCCCTGCGCGAGATGGGCTGCGCAGGCGCACAGATACTTCTGGATCTGATTGCGAATCCGCAGAAAGAATCACCCACCGAGATCGTCATGCAGCCGGAACTGATCGTTCGCGAATCCACCGGACCCGCACCGGCAGCGGCAAACGGTCGCCGCCCGCGACGTGTTGCCGCGCCTGGTTTGGTTATTTAGCCCCCGAGGCCCCGACCCGCATTCTCAAGAACAGCGACAGCCGCGGCCAGGGAGCGACGACTCTTCTTCGACGACATACGCCGAAAGATCGCAAACAGAGATGGCGGCTCTTCTTCGGGTTTCTGGGCCAGCGCTTCGGGCACTCCGGAGAGCACGCGATGCAGCACATCGGGGTTGACGCTGCCCAGCACCTTGCTCAGCACCAGAAGATTCCGCAGTGCGTCGACCGCCTCGGGCTGTACGGCGAGGGCGACGGCGTGCCTCACAACTTGGTCGCCGGCGCCCAGCAGGCCGCGCAGCACATCCAAAGTGCCGCTCTCGTGCAGTTGCTGCAGCACCTCATAGCCTGCAAGCACAGCCTCAGCATGCTCCACCGGAGCCTCGTCCAGGCGGCGTTTCAATTCGTCACGCGCATTGCGCGGAGTGGGCATCACTTCGATTGGCTTGGCCATCTTTGTCCCTCTCTATCTGGTCTGGCCCTTGGTCTGGATTTGAACGAGTCCGTTGCCTGTACCAGGGGCGCGATAGTCCGCACGCTTCCATTTGCGCTCTACCTCAACGCCATTCTGCGGCGTGGGGTGACCGTGCCGGAAATTCAACGGCGGCAGCGGATTCGGACCCTTCCATGGCAGCGTCTTCATCTTCACTGCCGTTTCTTTGTACGCCGGCGTGTGGGTGGTGCGGTCCGTGTTATTTCCGGTAAGGAGGTTTACGGGATACTTGGGCCGATTGAGCGGCATATACGCCTGCTTGCCGTCAACGCGGTCCGTCACTACGACCTGCGTGCGAAGCTCGCCGTTGCGCGAGGTCACATCCACCCACTGCCCGGTCGTCAACCCGCGCTCTTCCGCCATTGCCGGCGAAATCTCCATGAAGCTTTCCGGCGTCTCCGCATGAATCCCCGGCACGCGGTAGGTCATGTTGCCTTCGTGGAAATGCTCAAGCATGCGGCCGTTGTTCAAATGGACATCGTATTCCGCATCCACGCTCTCGCACGGTTCTATCCACTGAAGTGGATAGAGTTTCGCCTTGCCGTCCGGGAAGTTGAACTTCTCGGTGTAGAGAAGAGGCTGGTCCGATCCATCGACGGCCACCGGCCATTGCAGAGTCTTGTAACCCGCGAGCCGATCGTAGGTCACGCCCGCAAACATCGGCGCCACCGACGCCGCCTCGTGCATCACGTCCGCCGGATGCGTGTAGTTCCAGTCGGCTCCAAGCCTGCGGGCAACTTCCTGAATGATCTTCCAGTCGGGCCTGCTCTCGCCGAGCGGTTCCATCGCTTGATACAGCCGCTGAATGCGCCGCTCCGTGCTGGTGAAGGTGCCTTCCTTCTCCAGGCTCGGACTCGCCGGCAGCACGACATCCGCATAACGGCAGGTGAGCGAGAAGAAGCAATCCTCGACAACAAAGAAGTCCAGCTTCTCGAAACCGCCGCCGACAAAGTTCGCATTCGAGTCGGCGCTGTACATGTCTTCGCCGACCAGGTACATGGCCTTCAGCTTGCCGTCATAAATCGCTTCCACCATCTCGTGATTATCGAGACCCTTCGTCGTCGGCAGCTTCACGCCCCAGCCCTGTTCGTAGCGTGCGAAAGCATCGGGGTCGTTGACTTTCTCGTAGCCGGGAAACATATTTGGCATCGAGCCGAAATCGCTCGCTCCCTGCACATTGTTATGTCCGCGCAATGGATACGCTCCGGTTCCCGGACGCATGTAGTTACCGGTCACCAGCAGCAGATTGGAAATCGCCGTCGACGTATCCGAGCCGCCGCAGTGCTGCGTAACGCCCATCGCCCACAGGATGCACGCTGACTCGGCGGCGCCGAACTCCTTCGCAACCTGCGTCAGCGTTTCCAGCGGCAATCCGCAAACTCGCGACGCGAACTCCATCGTAAAAAGCTCCAGGCTCTTGCGATATTCGTCCAGCCCATTCACCCACTGCTTGAGGAACTCGGTATGTGCCAGCCCGTTGTCGAGAATGTAGCGGCTCACCGCTGAGAGCCAGACCACATCCGTTCCCGGAACCGGCCGGAAGAAAATATCCGCTCGGCGCGCCATCTCGTGCTCGCGCAAATCGGCGACAATCAGCTTTTGCCCGTTCAGCTTGTGCGCGCGCTTCACTCGAGTGGCCAGCACCGGATGCGCCTCCGCCGTATTGCTGCCCACGATCATCACCAGCGCCGACTGCGCGATATCGGTGATCGAACCAGAGTCGCCGCCATAGCCTACCGTGCGGAAAAGCCCCTGTGTCGCCGGGCTCTGGCAATAGCGCGAGCAGTTGTCGATGTTATTCGTGCCCACCACCGCCCGCGCCAGCTTCTGCATCAGGTAGCTCTCTTCGTTCGTGCATTTCGATGAAGAAATCAGCCCGATCGAGTCCGGTCCATGGACCGCTTTGATCTCTCCCAGCCTTCGCCCGATCAGGTCCAGAGCCTCTTCCCAGCTCGCTTCGCGGAAGGTATCGCCCTCGCGAATCAGCGGCGTTTGCAGCCGGTCCTGACTGTTTACGAAGTCCCACCCAAACTTGCCCTTCACGCAGGTGGAGATGTTGTTCGCCGCTCCCTCGCCCGGTTCCACCTTGAGAATGTGCCGGTCTTTGGTCCAGATATCGAAGCTGCACCCGACGCCGCAATACGTACAAACCGTCTTAGTGCGCTTCACGCGCGCCTCGCGCATGGCGGCCTCGGTCTCAGAGAGTTGTAGGATCGGCCCATATCCAAGTTCGGGTTCGATGGCCTTGACGATGTCGATCATGCCCCACAGCGTGTCGCTCGGCAGCTTGGTGAAGTAGCCCGCGTGGCCGAGCATGGATTTTTCCATCAGCGCATTGCAGGGGCAGACGGTGATGCAGTGGCCACAGGAGACACAGCTCGACCCACCGATCTCGTGCCCGCCATCCCATAGCACGCGAGGATGCTCATCTTCCCAGCGAATCGACAGCGTCTCGTTTACCTGGACGTTCTGACAGGCCTCCACGCAGCGCCCGCAAAGAATGCACTGGTCGGGGTCATACCGGTAGAACGGATTCGACATGTCCTTTTCGTACGGCTTTGGCCGGTACGGATATGTCTGATGTTCGACCTTCAGCATCGCCGCGGTGTTATGCACGGTGCAATTGCCGTTGTTGTTATCGCAAACCGTGCAGTAAAGCACATGGTTCGAAAGAATGCGATCGTAGGCTTCGCGCTGCGCCTCGGTTGCCGCGGGCGTTTCGGTCACCACCGTCATGCCGCCGGCGACTTTCGTTGCGCACCCGCGGACCAGTTTCCCGTTAACCTCCACCATGCAGGTATCGCAGGTTTGAATGGGCCCCAATCGCGTGTGATAACAGACGTGAGGAACGTTTATACCGCTGCGGTTGATCGCTTCGATCAGGTACTCGCCGTCGACAGCGTCGACCTGAAAGCCGTTTACAGCAATCTTGCAGGAATTCTGCGTGCCGGCAGACGAGCGACTCGCCGCCGGCTTGGTTCCGTGAGGGGCTTCCGTTATGGGGTCCATGTGTCTCCTTGGATGCTCCGTACTGGAGACCGGGTTCGCCAAAACTGGTTGCCGACAGTTCAGCGCTTCTCTGACATTAATAATCCGATTCGCGGATTGCGTGCAAGTAGCGTTTTCGCCGGGCAGAAAATCGAGATGGATCACTCCTGAAGCTTCGGTCGACCGTGCCGCATCCAAAGCGGTTCACATGACGTTCGAAGGAGTATGAGATGGAATACATCAACCTTGGTTCGACCGGCCTGAAAGTCTCGCGGATCTGTCTCGGCGCCATGACCTACGGCTCAAAAAAGTGGCGCGAGTGGGTTCTTGATGAAGCCGAAAGCCGATCGTTCATCCAGCACGCTCTCGAAGCCGGCATCAATTTCTTCGATACCGCCGACATCTACTCGGTTGGCGCGAGCGAAGAAGTGGGGGGCCGGGCGTTGAAGGACTTCGGCCCTTCGCGCGACAAAGTGGTCATCGCGACCAAGGTCTTCTATCCAATGGGCGACGACCCCAATCAGCGCGGGCTCTCGCGTAAGCACATCATGCACGCCATCGACGACAGCCTCCGCCGCCTCCGCACCGATTATGTCGATCTCTACCAGATTCACCGCTAGGACTACGGCACGCCGATTGAAGAAACACTTGAAGCGCTCAACGATCTCGTCCGCGCCGGCAAGGTTCTCTACATCGGAGCGTCGTCCATGTTCGCAGGCAATTCCAGAAGATGCTGCGTCTCAGACAACCTCGGCCTTGGCCGCTTCGTCACCATGCAGAACCACTACAACCTCGTCTATCGCGAAGAAGAACGCGAGATGAACCCGCTCTGCCGCGCCGAAGGCATCGGCCTTATTCCCTGGAGCCCGCTCGCTCGCGGCTTCCTCGCCGGAAACCGCTCAAAGCAGGATCGCGGCGAAACCGTGCGCGCCAAAACCGATGAATTCGCTCTCAAAACCCGAGGTCACCGCTCCCATCGTCGGAGCCAGCAAGATGCACCACCTCGACGATGCCATAAAGGCTCTTGATCTACGCCTCGACGTCGACGAGATCAAAGCGCTCGAAGAGCCCTACGAGCCGCATCCGATTCTCGGACACAACTGAAGGCAGGGATCAGGGAACAGATAATCCGCGCCGGGTGCCCACTCACGCTACTGGCTGATCCCTTAGCCCTGTTCCCTGATCCCTAGCTCTCTTCCGGCTCCAGAATCTGCAGATCGAATGGCTTCTCCAGCAGGCAGGTCATCCTGCCGATCCGCTCGAGAGCCCGCTGCAGCGCCGACGCGGCGCATGGTTCCACGGTGACGACGAATGGCAAGTTCTCCTTGCCGTATCCGGGCTTCTGGAAAATAGCGTGAATGTTGATTCCCTGCTCGGCCAGCGCCAGCGCAATCTCCGCGATGATGCCCGGCTGATCGGATACAACGAAGCGAATCGAGTGCCGCAACAGAAACTCGCCGCCGATCGCCGTCTTCCTGCTCGGCAAATCTACCGCACGCGAACCATGCGCAATGCCAATCACATCCGAGACGACAGCCACCGCCGTCGGATGTCCGCCCGCGCCGTGGCCGGAAAACACCACATCGCCGCCATAGTGTCCACCCACCAGCACCGTGTTCTCAGTGCCGCGCGACCACGCCAGGGGCGATGCCTTTGGCACCAGCCTCGGACCCACACTCGCCAGCACATCGCCGCCGCGCAGCTCCGCGCGAGCGATCTGCCGGATGGTGCAGCCTAGTTCGCGAGCGTATTCAAAATCGATGGCACTCACCTCGCGAATCGACCGGCAGGGAATCTCCTCCGGATCGATATCCGCGCGCAGCGCCAATCGCGACAGGATCACCAGTTTGGCCCGCGCATCGTATCCATCCACATCTTCGGTGGGATCGGCCTCGGCATATCCGTGCGCCTGCGCCTCCTTGAGCACATCGGCAAACTCAGCCCCTTCTTCCATCTTGCTAAGGATGAAGTTGCATGTCCCGTTCAGGATGCCCTCGATGCGCGTCACCTGGTCGCCCGCGAGCCCCTGCTGCAATCCCGGAATCACCGGTATCCCGCCTGCAACTGCCGCGCCATAGAGCAGGTGAGCGCCCTTCGATCGCGCCAGCTTCTCAAGCTCGATTCCGTGAAACGCAATCAGCTTCTTGTTTGCTGTCACTACCGACTTACCGGCCTCGAGCGCGCGCCGCACCCACGTCCCGGCAGGCTCGAGGCCCCCCACAAGCTCCAGCACGATATTTACATCAGACGCGAGAACCGTCTCGAAGTCCTCCGTCCAATTCACTGACGACGGAACCCAGTCCGTCCGCTTGCGCGCAACATTGCGGTTGTAGACGTGAGTAAGCTCAATGCCCTGCGGCTTCAAGTCGAACAGAATCCGCGCGACCGAGCTGCCCACGGTTCCGAAACCAAGGATCGCCACCTTCAAATTCGACAGAGATGCAGACACGTTCTTCGTACTCCAGGGATGCGGGGTCTCAAAGAAAACAAGGCTGGAAGGGTAGAGCCCTTTGCCGCCAGGAATCTGATGGTTATAGTGCTGGGAGCAATTCTAGCCTATGAGTAATAAGCTCAAACCCGTAAATGAGGCTCGCGTGAGCATAGCTGAGGTGCGCCCGCAAAAGTCCATCCGCGAACGCGCCCGCCGAGCTGATCTTCGCAAAGCCTTAGGCATCCTGAAGCAGACGGGCAAGGGACACGCCCCTGTTCCGGGCGATGAGTTGGTTAAGCCGTAAACACTCCCTATCGCGCCGCCACCTGCTCCGTCTCCTCGTCCGTGCGGCGAGCCAGCGGAATCCGCAGCTCAGCCTCGCAGCCATGAACATCCGCGCGATTCCTCAATTCCAGCGTTCCCCCGTGCGCCTCCGCGATCTGTCTCGCCAGCACCAGACCTACGCCGCTCCCGCTTTTCTTGGTCGTGTAGAACGGTACGAAAAGATTTGCGGGATTGGTCAGCCCCGGTCCGTTGTCCTCGATCACGACCGAAAGAAAGTCCCCCTGCAGCTCGCTGTGCATAGTGACTGCAGGTTCTTCATGAGGCAGCCCAGCCGCGATTGCATCTTCGCGCGCGCTGCAAGCCGCCTCCACGCCATTGCGCACCAGGTTGATGAGCAACTGCTCCACCTGGTCCACATCCACAAACACATCCACCTGCGGGGCCGGCGCCAACGCTATTTCCAACCGTGTCTCCAGGCTCGCCACGCGCTCCAGCATCGGCCCCACCGGTACTCTCCGCATCGCCGGAGCCGGCAGTTGCGCCAGCTGCCGATACGCCTGCACAAATCTGTTCAGCGATTCGGCCCGGCTTTCGATTACTCCCAGTCCGCGGTCAAAGTCCGGAAGGTAGCCATTGCTCTCCGTACCGCTCTCAGTGTTGCCTTGCGGCAGGCGTGACCGCAGACTGCCGGCAATCGATTTGATCGGAGCCAGCGAGTTGCTGATCTCGTGCCCCAGCACCCGGATCAGCCGCCGCCATGCAATCCGCTCCTCTTCCCGCAATGCGCTGCTTACATCGGAAAGCAGCAGAAGCGTGTGCGGCATGCCGCGCTGGCGAAACTCGCTTCTCCTCACCATCCAGCGTGAAGGAGTCCGCGCTGGCTGGGCCTGCAAATCCAGCAGGATCACTCCCTCGTCCGGCTGGTCGAGCAGCATCTCCAGCTTCAGATCCTTTGCCGTCCGGCCCAGATCGCGCGCCGCACTCAGCGCAAACACCCGCTCTGCTGCAGGATTCACCAGCCGCAGCACCCCTGCCTGATCGAAGGCCAGCACCGGCGCGTCCAGTTCCGCAATCACTCGGCGGAACAGGGCGACCGCCTCCAGAGCGCCCAACCGTTGTGATTGATGCATGTCCGCCAGGGCGTTGATCTCGATTGCCAGGTCGCCGAAGGGGTCGTCGCGCTTCGCTCCCCGCGCGCGAAAGGAGTAATCCTCCTCGCGCAACGCCGCAACCACGTTGGCCAGCGTTTGCAGTGGACGAATCACCTGGTCCATAAACGTGGCAATGGCGAGAAGCAGGCTCAGGGCTGCAATGGTAAGAATACTGACGATCGCTGCGGTGGAAAAATGGGCCATCGCCAGCAATCCCGCCAGAAAGCCCATCGCGGGCAGGCACAGGAGCGCGCAAAATATCCGGAGCTTCGCCTCAAACGAGAGTCGGTCGGTATTCGGCCTGGCATTTTTTTTATTTCGGGTGGACGCCCTAGATGCCATACTTCTCCATCCGCCGGTACAGCGCCCCACGGCTCAGGCCGAGGGCTTCTGCCGCCTGGCTCACGTTCCCGTTGGAACGCGACAAGGCTTTGCGGATGAGAATACTCTCTACAGACTCCAGGCTCATCTCTTCGAGCCCTTGATTCGATACGCGCGCCACGCTCAACCCCAGATCGGCGGACTCAATCTGGCTGCTGCGCGCCATCAGTACAGCACGCTCGATGGTGTGATCCAGCTCGCGCACATTCCCCGGCCACGCGTGCTGCAACATCGCCTGAATCGCTCCGGCGTCGATGCCCTCTACCTGCTTGCGATACCGCTGGACGTAGCGCGCCAGAAAATGCGCCGCCAGCGGAGGAATATCCTCGCGCCGTTCGCGCAGCGGCGGCAGATGGATCTCGACCGTATTCAGGCGGAACAACAGGTCGGCGCGAAATCTTCCCGCCTCGACCTCGGCGTGCAGATCGGCGTTCGTGGCTGAGATCAGACGTGCGTCCACGCGCCGAGTCTTCGACGAGCCCACCCGCTCCATCTCGCCCGTCTCCAGCACGCGCAGCAGTTTGGCCTGCTGCCGTATCGGAACGTTGGCAATCTCATCCAGAAAAAGCGTGCCGCCATCCGCCAGCTCAAAGCGCCCGATCCGCTCTGTGCGTGCATCCGTGAAGGCGCCCTTCACATGGCCGAACAGTTCGCTCTCGAAGGTCCCCTCGGGCAGCGCTCCGGTGTTCACTGCGACCAGCGAGCGCGAAGTCCGCGCGGAGAGCGCATGCAGCATCTGCGCCACCACTTCTTTGCCCGTTCCATGCTCGCCCGTAATCAGCACGTTCGCGTCGGAGGGACCGATTCGGGCAATCGTGGCCAATACCGGCTGCATTGCCGGAGCTGTAGCAATCAGCTCGGGCAGATTCTGCGCCCGAAGCATGCGATTTTCCGCTTCCAGCCGTTGCGCGCGCCGCACCGCATGATGAAGATCGATCTGCGTGCGCAGAATCGACAGCAGCCGCGCATTGTCCCATGGCTTCTGAATAAAGTCCTGGGCGCCCCGGCGCATGGCCTCGACGGCCACTTCCACGTTGGCCCATGCGGTCATCACGATCACCGGCATCTGGCTGTCGTGCGCCTTGATCTGCGTCAGCAAATCGAGGCCCTCCTTCCCGGAGGTCGTATCGCGCGTGTAGTTGAGATCGATCAGTAGCGCGTCGTAGGATCCAGATTTCAGCGCCTCGAGCACCATGAAGGGCGAACGCGCCTTTTCCATGCGAAAGCCTTCCGGCTCGAGTAGCAATTCGAGCGCGTCAAGGATGTGCGGCTGGTCATCTGCCACCAGCACCGACGGCTTGCGGCGCGGGACTGCGGTGCCGGTGCCCGTGTCTCCGTGATGTGCTGCAGTGGCCATGACTCGTCCTGGAGTGGTTCTCCTGTAGATTACGGCTGCATGTGCGAAACCACGCCGCTCTTGGCGTCGTCGAGTGAGACTCCCGTGCGATCGAGCGTGGTGCCGGTGGCTTGATCGATATAGACTTTGGCTTTTTCAAAAGCGTTCTGCGCGATGAAGAGCGCGGATTCAGAGACCGCCAGCGCCTGTTCCGCGGTCAGGGTGTCGTAGGTGGACATAGCCCCGAGCTTCTGTTCCTGCTTGGCAATGTCGAAGGTCTTCTGAGCCAGATCGCGGGCTTTCTGTGCCGCAGTGACCTGGGCCTGCCGCTGTTGTAGCGCGTATTGAGAATTGCGGACATCGAGCAGAATGCTCTTCTTCGACTGTTCGTACTGCACCTCTCTTTGACGATAGTCAAGCACCGCGCGGAACTGGTCGGCCTTGGCGACGCGGTTGCGAAGGGTAACGTTGAGCGTAAAGCCCACCTGATATTCCGGCGAGGAGTAATTAAAGGTGTCCTCAAAGGCTCCGGGAAAACCAGTGGGGAGCTTAGTGCTGCATTCGCTGCCAAGCGCGCAATCAGGGTTGACGAGGCCGCCGAAGCCGGCGCCGATGAATTTCCCGTAGAGAGAAAGACTGGGCAACAGCTCGTTTTTGATGGTTGTGAGGTTGTTCTGCGCGATCTGCATCTGAATCGCGTATCCGGATACGTCAGGGCGATTCTTTTCGGCTTCGGCGATGAGCTGATCTATCGGCTGTGTCTCGTTGGGATCGGGTGAGCCCATCATATCGAGTGGAATGACCGGCATTTCAGCCAATGTGGGATCATTCTCGATCGTCTTGGTAAGCGCGTTCTTGATGAGGAGCTCCTGCAACCGGAGTGCCGCTTTTGACACGGTTAGATCGCCTTCGGCGGAGGCCACCGCGGACTGGTCCTTCATCACCTGCATGGCGGGGATGTTCTGAAGGTCAAGTTGCTTCTGATCGTCCGTGAGGGTTTCGTTGGCATAGGCCAGCGAACGATCTTTGATCTGTGCATCCTGATAGGCAGCGACGAGATCCCAGTAGATATTTTCAACCTGGCTGATGGTGGCGATCACCTGCGCCTTGAAGGCGAGGTCGGTAAGCTGCAGGTTCTTCTTGGCAATGTGGATGAAGCGCTCGTTGGTGGCGAACCCAAAGCCCTGCAGCAGCGGCTGATTGACGGTGAGGGTGAAACCTGTAGTGATTTCAGGACTGAGGATGTTGTAAATGCTGTTGGTGGTCACGCGCTCGCCGTACGAGGATATCGTGAAATTAGTGCCGAGGGAAAAGGCCTGCGAGTAACCGGATTGGAGGCCGATGGTGTTCGTCTTGAGAATTGGCACGCCGGACTGAATCGTGTTGACCTGGGTCAACGTGGTGTGGTCGACAAACCCCTGTACAAAAAGCTGAGGATCGAAGGAGCTGATGGGAGCGCCGTTGCCAAGGGTGGAGGTGACAAGGCCTTGGTTGCCCGCTGCTGTGATGCCGCCACCTGAGCCGCCTCCGCCGCCTACTCCGGATGAGCTGAAGCCACCCTGCGTTCCCTGGACGATGTTGGTGTTCACGCCGTTCGCCTGGCCTCCGGCCTTGGTGCGCAGCAAGTCAGCCTCGGCGGTCGGGAAATTGTAGCGGAAGTAGGCGAGGTCGAGGTTGTTTTCCAGCGCCAGAGCGATGGCGTCGCGCAGCGAGATGTAGAGCTTGCCGTCACGCTCGATGCTTTGAAGGCGCGGGGAATTGGTCAGATTCAGCGGCGGCACTGTGCTTGGCATATACGGTGCAAATGGATTGCGTGAGTGCGGCAGCTCGATGTGAAAAGGAGCCTGCGCCGCGACCGGCTCCACCTGCTGCGCCTGTTGCGCCTGTTGCGCGATCGTTGTCGACGGTGCCGGCTGTTGATCGGCCGGCTGTGGAGCATCCGGGGCGGGAGTGCTCTGCTGCGTTGGACTCGACCGTGGCGCACTCTGGCCAAGTGCCAACGGTCCAAGCGCGACGCACAACGCTGCCGCGCAAATCCTTTCCTGCATGCGAAAACCCTTCAAGACGCTCCCACCCCCGCATTCAACTCCGGATTCGCAGTGTCCTGCGTCATCCATCCATCTCGAACCTCGATCACCCGATTGCCATAGCTCGCATTTACTTCAGAGTGGGTAACCTGCACAATCGTCGTGCCCTGCTCATTCAATTGCTTGAAGAGCTCCATAATCTCTTTCGCCTGGCTCGAATGCAGATTCCCCGTCGGCTCATCCGCCAGCAGGAGCGCCGGCTTGTGAATCACAGCACGCGCAATGCCGACCAGCTGTTGCTGCCCGCCGGAAAGCTGCGACGGATACAGGTCCTTTTTGCCGACGATCTGAAAGCGGTCCAGCGTATCGGCCACCATGCCCTGCCGCTCGGCGCGCGGCATGTTCTTATACGACAGGGGCAGGTCAATATTCTCCTGCACCGTCAGATCGTCCAGCAAGTGATAGCTCTGAAAGACCATCCCGATATTGCGCTTGGCCAGCTCGGCGCGATTCTTGCGATTCATCGCATGCACCGGCTCGTCTTTAAGCCAGTACTCGCCCAGCCATTGGTCGTCAAGCAGCGCCAGCACATTCAGGAGCGACGACTTGCCCGCTCCCGATGGACCCATGATGGTGAGAAACTCGCCTTCGCGGATGTCGAGATGGATGCGCCGCAATACCCACGTCTGACCCGCGCCCGTCTTGTAGCTGCGTTCGACGTTCCTTAGTTGAATCATTCCTCTACCTCTCGGCCGCGCGCCAGATTTCCCGCCTGTTCGTGCGAGCTGCGCGCATGGTGCACAAATCTTACGCGCAGCACCACCCTATCCGGTTGAACCGGCCAAATCGCGGATCGACGTCCGCTGCTCCCTGTTCGCTAATCTCTGCTTTAACGAGCTTCCAGTACCGATTCGAGCGCGTCTCCCTCGGCGACCACCTTGCCGTCGAAGAGATGAACGTTGCGCTCGGCATGTCGCGCAAAGCGAGGATCGTGCGTCACCATGCAGATCGTTGCGCCATCGCGGTGCAGATTCTGCAGCAGCTCCATTACCGCTTCGCCGTTGCGCGAATCCAGGTTTCCGGTAGGTTCGTCAGCCAGCAGGATCGAGGGCGACCCGGCCAGCGCACGCGCCACCGCTACACGCTGCTGTTGACCACCGGAGAGCTGCGAAGGATAGTGCTTCATGCGGTGCGCCATGCTCACGCGCTCGAGCGACTCCTGCACGCGGCGCTTGCGCTCGGTCGACGACATGCCCGTCCGATAGGTCAGCGGCAGCTCGACATTCTCATACACCGTGAGGTCTCCGATCAGGTTGAAGCTCTGAAAGATGAAGCCGATCTCCTGGTTGCGAATCCGGGAGCGCTGCGCGAAGTTCAGGTTCTCGACCGCGTGGCCGTTCAGCAGATACTTCCCGTTCGTCGGCGTGTCCAGCAGCCCGATAATCGAGAGCAGCGTTGATTTGCCGCAACCCGACGGGCCCGACATCGCCACATACTCACCCTTCGCAATCGTCAGGTGAATGCCGGAGAGGGCATGCGTCTCGATTTCGTCCGTGTAAAAGACCTTCGTGAGACCTTCAATCTCAATCAACGACTGTCTGGTTTCCATTGCTTCTACGCTCCTTAAATTTTGTCCTGCCCAATCCCTAGTCCAGCCGAACTTTATCTGTGTTGTCGTATCTCGACATGTCGGAAAGAATGACGCGGTCGCCCTCTTTCAAACCTTCGAGTACCTGAATCTGCGTTACCGATGCCCTGCCGACCTTTACCTGCACCCGGGTCGCGGTCTTGCCGTCCGGATCGATCTTGAACAGGCTGATCGTGCTATTCTCGTTGCCAAAAGCCGGACGGCCCACATACAGAACATCCGACATCCTCTGCAAGTCGATCGTTCCATCCACGCTCAACTGCGGAACCGCCCCTGAAGGCAGCGGCCCATCCAGTGCTACGTCAACGGTGCGCGTTCCGTTCACTACCGCGGGATCAATTCGGGTAACATGGCCCGGAACGATGCCGTTGTGCGTGTCGATTTCGGCGGGCTGTCCGATCAGAATGTCGTGCGCCTGGGTCTCGGCGATCTGCAGGGCGGCCTTGAGCTTGTCCATCTGAATGACCTCGGCGACCGAGGTTCCGGCGGTCACGTGTTGGCCGACCTGCACAGGAGTGGCCAGCGGCGCCAGCGCGCCGGAGATGCCGGCCCGAATCTGTAGAGCGTCGGACTGTTTCTGGTAGAGGTCGAGCTGGGCCTTGGCCTGGTCGATCTTTGCCTGCGCGGAGGCAAGCTGGACCTCGATGGCCTTCTGGTTTACCTCGATCTGTTCCAGGCTGATCTTGTGTTGCGCGGTGAGCTGCTCGGCCTTGTTTTTGGAGGCATTCATCGTCATGCCCGAGATCACGCCCAGATCGTGGAGCTTGTTGTCGGTCTGCGCTTGCAGCACGTCCTGCGTGTAGTCGGAGTTGACCTGAGCCGCGGCAGCCCTCTTGTCCATCAGGGTGCTTTGCAGTGTAGCCTGCAGGCTCTTGTAGTCGGCCTCCGCACCTTTGAGTGCGAACTGTGCACCGAGCAGCTCCTGCTGAAGCTGGGGGTCAGCCAGATCCATCAGAATAGTGTCCGGCGTAACCATCGTGCCCGGCAGAGCGCGGATGCGAACTACCGTCGCGTCCGTCTGCGTGGGGATAAGTTCTATGCTGTCTTCGCGCGGGACCAGTGTGCCGAGTCCACGCACCTGGCGCACCATCGGGCCGCGCTTGACCGTGTCGGGCCAGATCGTGCTCGCATCCTGTGTCGGGGCAGCAGGCTTCAGGCGATAGACGCCCACCGCTGCCGCCGACAAAACCACAAGTCCCATCGCAGACCAGATCAGATTGCGGCGAAACTTCTTCTTCTTGATATCGGGGCGGGAAATATCCATTGCATCTTTCTATCTGCACGCCGCCCGCCACTCAGATCCACACCCCAAATCCAAAACCCACAATGACTTACGCAGACCGTAAACTCTCTGCTCGCCAGCCCCATGATCATTTCCGGAACCGGTTGTCCGTTTCCGGACACGGAAATTCGCGACGAAGCCATAGATCCGACTCTCGGACGCAGCTAGGCGATAAAGCGTGCGCAAGAACGAGCCCTCGTGTCGAATTGTGATTGGATTTTTGAATCTAAGACAAAGACCCGCTGGAAGAATCCAGCGGGTCCAGCAAGGATGACCTGAGCTACTTGCTTTAAGCAACCTGCGATTTGCGGGTGTCGTCATTTACCCGCGAGAATTCCTTTGTCCTTGCCCGCTGCAAGTCGGGGAGAAGTCCCGCTTCCCGCTTGCGTTCCCAATCCTTGTATTCCTCGCTGGGCTCTCCGAGTTGATACAAGGTGTTCAGCGTCTCGACCACTCCCTGATAAACGTTCAGGATGCGGGAGGTGTAAATGAGCTTGGTATTCTGCAGGCTCGCATGCCCCAGGACGTTGCCCATGAGATGTTTGCCTGGCTGCAGTTCTTCGTAGCTTGGGGAGATGACGCTTTCAACCACCGCCCAGTTCTCAATCGCCACCAATGATTTGCGCATGTTAATAGACCCGTCCTCGTCGGCCACTCTCTCTTTATGGATGATGTTGTGGATGGTGCCAGCCAGCATTAGGGAGAATCTCCTTCGAACTCTTCCTATGAGAGCACGAGGAGTTCCAAACTCCTGGAACAGAAAATAATAGGGTTATGGAGCAGCTGCATCAGGCAGCGTGCAAATTTTACCCTCTCAGAGGGGAATCCTGCTATCGCCCGCGCCATCTTGGTTCGTTCGTAAAACTGAGCTTATTGAGACCGTCTGCCCTCATTGGGCCACAGATCCGCGGTCGTTACGAAACTCAGTTCAGGAGATGGTGGAAGGACGCAAATGCTCTCGCTGATTCTCTCAGGATTTGGGATTTGTGGGTATAGCCAGTCTTGTCCGGATACCTGCGAAAACCGGAGGATAAAGGGGTCGTCCATATCAAGCACTTGCCGGGATCAGACGAGAAGCTTTCCAAAAACGACTTTTTTGAATTCGATTAGAGGGAAATCACTCTTTTCAACGCGCATGTGCAACAGCGCGCCCTCCCAGCTATTCAATAGAAACCGCCCCAATAATGCCGCAGGAAATTGATTGCTGATGGCCCCCTGCTCCTGGGCCTCGACAATGCAATTTTCGAAGAAGTGGCTCCAGGCTCCGAAGTGTTCGAACAGATGCTCGCGCAAGAGCGCGCTGTGGTCGGCGGCCTCGGCGCTAAAATTCCCGAGCAGACAGCCCTTTGTGAATCCTACTGCCCTGAAGGCTTCGATCCGATCGTCGAAATAGGCTTCCAGCCGGGCTAGCGGAGCAACATCCGCGTTGCAGAGGAAGGCGCGCAACTTGCTTTCGTTGCGATCGAAATAGGCGTCGATTACCTCCGCCCCGAAGGCTTCTTTGCTCGTGAAGTGGTTGTAGAAGGAGCCCTTAGGCACACCTGCGCCCTCTACGATGCTTTGAATCCCGGTCGCGGTGTATCCCTCTTCGTGAACCATCCGCAGGCCTACCTGAACGAGGTTGGAGCGGGTTCCAGGTTTCGGCTTGGGGCCACGTCGGAGGGCAGGCTGATTTTTCATTTCAAAACTCCTTGACAAATTGTAGACGACCGGTCATAGTAATTCAAAATGACCGGTCATACGACTTTTACCTAGCTCCCATAACCGAAAGCGCAGACGAGCAAGGCATAAGTCGCTGGTATTTTCGTCCGTCTTCGCAATTCCTGGTCTCAAAACATGGAAATAGTTCCTATCACAAGCTGGAGAATGGCCCGGCTCGCGGAATACGCGCAGCGACGCGGTCAGGACACCGCGGCCGCGCTCGACATCGCGCTTGCTGAATATCTGGCATGGGAACCCAGTGACTTTCAGGAAGCAGTCGAGGGCATCAGAGAAGGCTTTAGCGACCTGAAAGCCGGACTCACCCAGTCTGCTGAGGAGATGTTCGAGGAACCACGCGAGGAGCACGGCCTTGCGCGTTAGGACAACTGCCAAATAGTTGGCCGACTTTTTCTCCCGAGCCGCTACAATAGAAAATAGACACAAAAGAAATAGAGACAAAAGAGGCCCGGCTGCCATGGCAGCCGGGCTTTTCGTATTGGCTTATCGATAACTCGATTGAAATCAATGACGAATCGGTAAGTTGTTGTATTCAATGAACGCCTTTATCCCCTTTTATTTTCTATGAGGTAAGAGCAACTTCTTTGTTATGAATCGATTACAGTATATTTTCCCACTAAACCCAATAGAATCATACGGTAACAAAATCAGAGGGGGGAGGGCCGTTCACCGGTATGACAAAACCGGGAATCCATTTGCATAAGCAGTGGGCCAGCCGCTACAAAGGCTGGTATGCCCAAACGCAAATCGGCAACCCGGGCGACGGGCAAGCCGGCAATAGAGAAAAGCGAGTTCCTGCACGGCCGCCCGATCAGTCTCAGAGTTTTGGGCGACTATCTCGACCTCTCTCCGGCCACTATTTCACTGGTGCTGAACAACGCGCCCGGGGTGAGGTCCATCCCTCAGGAAACCCGCGACCGTGTCCTCGCCGCCGCGCGGAAATTCGACTACCGCCCCAGCTTCTATGCCCGATCGCTCCGCCGCAAGCAGAGCTTTTCCATCGGAGTGCTCGTTCCCGAGCTAAGCGATGGCTACTCCGTGTTGGTGATGGACGGTATCGAAGAGGTGCTGATGGAGGAGGGCTACTTCTACCTCGCCGCCAGCCACCGCCGCAAAGCCGACCTCATCGAGGAATACCCCCGCCTCCTCATGGACCGCTCCGTCGAAGGCTTCATCGCCATCGACACCGCGCTGCAACACAGCCTGCCCATCCCAGTCGTAGCCGTCGCCGGCCATAAGAACATAGAGGGAGTAACCAACATCCTGCTCGACCACCGCCGCGCCGCCGAGCTTGCCCTCCGCCACCTCCATCAACTGGGGCACCGTCATATCGCCTTCATGCGCGGCCAGACCTTCAGCTCCGACGCCGGCGATCGCTGGAACAGCTTCATGGCCGTCGCCCGGGAGCTCGGCATTGAGGTCCCCCCCGAACTCGTGGTTCAGCTCCAGCTAAACCTCTCCTCGCCGGAGCTCGGATACCCGGTGCCACAGCACCTGCTCGCCCAGAAACGCCCCTTCACGGCGCTCGTCTCCTTCAACGACATCGCCGCTATCGGCGCTATCCGCGGCTTCCGCGACCATAATCTTCGCGTGCCCGAGGATGTGTCCGTCGTTGGCTTCGACGACATTCAGAGCGCCGCGTTCCACAATCCCAGCCTCACCACCATCCGGCAGCCCCTGCGCAGTATGGGAACCACGGCAGCACAAATCCTGCTGCAGCGCCTTCGCGGCCAGAAGGATTATCCCGATCACGTGGCCATCGTTCCTGAGTTGATCATCCGCGAATCCACTATGCCTCCCAATCCGAAACGCGTCCCCCGGCACGGCTGAGATCGGCTCCCATGCCACCCCGCACAACCGCATTTCGCCTGGAGTCGCTGTCGGCCACACCCTATTACGCCGGATTCATCGTCGCCGGCATGGCCACCGTGCTTCTGGGAGCGATCCTGCCTGTTCTCAGTGCACGCTGGGCGCTCACCGATCTCCGGGCCGGGTCACTGTTCGCAGCCCAGTTCGCTGCCACGGCGCTGGGCGCCATCCTGGCCTCGCACTTTCGGTATCGCTGCCTGGTCTTCGGATACGCCGCTGTCGCAGCCGGCCTGGCTGCTCTTGCGCTGGGAAACTACGCGGTGGCCATGCTCGCATTTGCCCTGCTGGGCATGGGGTTGGGGTCCGCCACGACCGCGACCAACCTCACCTTCGGCACGGAACACCGCGGCGAGCGCGGCGCGTTGCTGGTGCGAGTCAACTTTTTCTGGGGGATCGGCGCTGTTTCCTGCCCGCCTTTCGTGGCCGTCGCCGTTCGCCCGGAGATGCTTCGGCCACTCCTGCTCGCGCTTGCGCTCGGTGCTGTTGCGGTGTTTGCCGCCTTCACGCCATTGCTCAGGCTAAAGAACACATCGCGGCAAGATGAACGAAGAAATACCGGCGAAAAACCAGACCTGGTGATCTTTCTGCTCTTCAGCCTGCTTCTCTTCCTCTATGTCGGCGGAGAGACTTCGATATCCGGTTGGATCGCGACCTACGCCCACCGCTTTGGCAACCTGAGTCCGGCACATTCCAGTCTCTTCGTCTCTGCCTTCTGGCTTTGCATCGTCGCGGGCCGCGGGGTCGTTCCCCTGCTGGTCAGATTCATCACTGAATTCACGATGCTTATATCAGGAGTGATTGCGGCACTGCTCGGCATCTCGATACTGTTATTCCCGCAATCCGCGGCAATCAGTCTGGCTGCTGTCGCGCTGACCGGTCTCGGCTGTGCACCGATCTTTCCTCTGGCCGTCGCGCGATTGCTCGCACGTATCGGACACTCTCGCCACGCTGGATGGATATTCGCCGTTTGCGGCTCGGGCGCTGCTGTGCTCCCCTGGATGACTGGTCTGCTATCCGCGCACACTGGCTCCTTGCGGACCGCATTCGTCGTGCCTCTGGCCGCGATGGGAGGCGTTTTGCTGCTCAGCCTTGTTGAAAGCACTCTTTTGTTCCCGCGTTCCGGTGAACACCCAAGTGTCATTTCATGTTGAAGTAAACGGTTTTACTAATCTCTTTCGCCGATGCTAGGATGTTCTCCGTTAGGAGCTTCTTCGCTTGATCGATCGCCGACAGTTTCTCAGCCATTCTCTTGCCTTAGCCGGCAGTGCAGCATTTTCGAGATACGCCCGCGCCGTTCCATCTTCTTTCCTCCCTGGAAATGGCACCTCTTTGTCGCCCATCGACGCGAGCGGCGCTCGTTTTCCGGCCAGTTTCCTGTGGGGTTCGGCCACCGCCTCTTATCAGGTCGAAGGGGCCTGGCAGGAAGACGGCAAGGGCCCGTCGATCTGGGACACTTTCGCCCACACCGTCGGCAAAGTGAAGGGCGGCGACACCGGTGACGTAGCCTGCGACTCCTACCATCGCTACAAGGAAGACATCGCAATCATGAAGCGGCTGAACCTGAAGAGCGCTCGCTTCTCCGTCGCGTGGACGCGCATTCAGCCTTCGGGCACTGGTGCGGTGAATCAGAAGGGTCTGGACTTCTACAGCCGGTACGTCGATGCACTGCTTGAGGCGGGCATTCGTCCCATGTGCACCATGTTTCACTGGGATTTGCCTCAGGCACTCGAAGACCAGGGCGGCTGGCCGAACCGGGACCTGTACAAGCAATTCGCCGACTACGCCAGCATCGTCTCCAAGGCGCTGGGTGATCGGGTCGACACCTGGGCTATTTTCAACGAGCCGTGGGTCTTAACCTATCTCGGGTACGGGAGCGGCATTCACGCGCCGGGCAAGAAGGACCCGAAGCTCTTCCTTAAAGCCGCGCACACCGTGAACCTCGCGCAGGGCGAAGCCTTTCGCGCCATGAAGGCTGCGTCGCCAAAGGCAAAGATCGGCAGCGCCTTCAGCATGTCCCCCGGGGCTCCTGCAACGGATAGTGAGGCCGATCGTGCGGCAGCGGAGCGCTACCACGCCTTGAATAACGTGTTTTTTCTGTACACGGCGATTCACGGTGAGTATCCAAAGGCATTTGTCGGCGATCCGCCCTACGATGTCATGGGCGTGCAAGAGGGCGATGGCAAGATCATGCAGGCGCCGCTTGATTGGATCGGCATCAATTACTACAACCGCCATCTCATTTCGGCCGCACCGGAGGTGCCACACTTTCAATACATCGATGTAATGCCGGCCGTAGGCCCCATCACCTACAATGGTTGGGAGGTCTGGCCCTGGGGACTCTACGACATCATCACGCGCATTTCAAAGGAATACAACCGCCCCATCATCGAGATCACCGAGAACGGCTGCGCCTACGCTGATGGTCCTCTGCCGGACGACACCTCGAAAGTGCCCGACATGCGACGCGTCGAATTTTACCGCGGCCATCTGGCCGAACTCGCACGCGCCATCAAGGATGGCGCCGACGTGCGTGGTTACCATGCCTGGAGCCTGCTCGACAATTACGAATGGGCCGAAGGTTACAGCCAGCGGTTTGGTCTGGTCTATGTCGACTTCCGCGAGCAGAAGCGCACCATCAAGGACTCGGGACATTGGTACGGCCGCGTGGCTGCAGCCAACCACCTCAATGTTTAGCTTGAACTGCGGCGGCCCTCCCCCGCGGCAAGGGGGTCGCCACTCTTTCGTTCTCGCGAACGCCCCCGACTTTGAGTCGTAGGTGCACACGGTAAGTCTGCCATCGGCTGGCTTGCCGGTTTATACTTGCCCCACCTTCAGGAAGGACTTGCAACAAATGAAATTCGTTACCCGTGTTCGCGTCGCTTTTTTTGTTCTCCTTGCCGTGATCTCCACCTCCGCTCTACACGTCTCCGCGCAGACCGCTCCAACTCAGACGAACACGATCCTGCATCCAGCTGACGCGACCAAAATCCTGCCGGCCGCTGTTTTCTTTCGCGGCCAATCGGCAACGATACAAGGACGCAACTCAGGCGGCGTTCACTTTGCCGATGGATTTTTCGTTCTCGTCTCGATGGTTGACAATTCCGGCTACTCGACCGGCATCCAGGAAAAGTATCAGGCCTACTTCATCACGGAAGTGCCACTCGATATCAACGGACACCACCTGGTCCCTGGAGCCTATGGCGTAGGGATAATCAAGAATGCAAGTGGGCCTCAATTCGTCGTTCTCGACATCGGAGCACACGATCTCTTCGCGACCGACGCCGTTAGCGACATCAAGTTCCGCCGCCCAACGCCATTGCAAGTGACGGAAGGGGAAACACCCGGTAAATACCGTCTCTACTTTGGCCGGAACTACGTTGAATTTGAGCGCACCGCTCAGTAGCGGGGGCTACCAATCTCGAGAGGGACGCACAACGCCACGGCACGTCCCGAACCCGATGCGAGCATGCCCCTCTCGCTCGCAATACCCACGCAGAATCACCTCATCACCATCTTCGAGAAACCTCCGCATCTCACCATTCGGAAGGTGCAGTGGTTCCGCTCCCCGCCGCGTGATCTCGAGCAGGCAGCCAAGTGAATCCTGAGCCGCCCCGGAGACCGTTCCGCTGGCGAGCAGGTCACCCGGCTCAAGATTGCAACCGTTGCTCGTGTGATGCGTCAACATCTGTGCCAGAGTCCAGTACAAATCGCGTAGATTTCCCTGGCTCAATCGCACCGGACTCGCGTTTTCTGCGCGCATCCGCGCCGTTCTCAGCCAAACTTCTAGTTTCAGATCGATTCCGCCTCGGGCCCGGTCTCCAGCTGCGTTGAGATAGGGCAACGGCTCCGGATCATCCGCAGCGCGCACAAATGCAGGTGCGCGAAATGGCTCCAGCGCTTCCATCGTCACGACCCACGGCGAAATCGTAGTGGCAAAATTCTTGGCAAGAAACGGCCCAAGAGGCTGATACTCCCACGCCTGGATATCGCGCGCCGACCAGTCATTCACGATGCACAACCCGAAAATGTGTGACTCCGCGTCGCCGATTCGAATGGCTTCGCCCTGTGCATTCCCTCGGCCAGCAAAGAAGCCCACCTCCAGTTCATAGTCGAGCGACCGGCTCGGCCCAAACGAAGGTGCCTCAGCGTCCGCTGCTTTCGTCTGCCCGCATGGCCGCTGAATGTCCGCGCCGTTGACCACGATCGATGACGCACGACCGTGATACCCGATCGGAACGTATTTGTAGTTGGGGAGAAGCGGATTATCGGGGCGAAACAGCCGGCCTACGTTTGTCGCGTGATAAACCGAAGCGTAGAAGTCCGTGTAGTCGCCGATGCGGGCCGGCAACAGCATTTCGGCGGCAGATTGCGGAATCAAAGCAGGCTCGACGCGGTTGCGGGCTGTACGATCAGAGAGCAGATCCATCAGCCTCGGCCGAAGAACGGATACCGCTTCCCTGCCGAGTGCCATCAACGCGTTGAGCGAACTGCTTTCGCAGCATCGGGAGATTTCCGGGTCGAGTGTATCGAGCAGCCCGTTCGCAACCGTGGCGTGCAAATCGAGGATCTGATCTCCAATCGCAACGCTCGGGCAAACTAATCCGCTGGACCGACGGAAGACTCCAAAGGGCAGATTTTCGAGTGGGAAATCCGACTGGGAAATGTTTGCGCTTTCAACCCAGCTTCGCGTCACAACCATCCCAGCGCTTTCAGCTCTTCGATTGGTTCGATAAAAGAACACGACCCGAAGTCGATGCCGAAGTCGCGCCGCATTGAGCCAATCTGGCCAGCCGTCAATGCGTTTCCGTGCCATCTGACGGTGTCTTCGGTAAATTGAAATGCCTGCGGCGATTCCTCATTGAGCGTCGCTACGACGAGCTCTTCTTCTTTTCCCAGCCACGCCAAAGCAGCGCCAAGAAACACATTCACAAATCCATGCATCGTTTCGGACTGACTATCCGCGTCATACGTCAACGGGTGAATCCCGCGCACAGGATGATGCAACCCCGCTGTCGCCTTGAACGGAACCTGAGCATCGGCGCAGCCGATCATGAATCGAGCAACCGTCGCTGACTGGGGAAACGAACCTGATGTCAGTCCACCCATGCGGATCTTTGCCCGTGCGCCATGGCCAGCAAGCACCGGCAACATTTCGCTCGTCTTCTCCGGTGAAAATTCAATGTAGGCCGTCAAACTTTCCGGCAGTTCCGACAACAACCGTTCGACCTGCGCAGACTCCTCGGCTTTGAGTTCGATCGTGTCAATGAGCGCTGCTCCCTGCGTGAATTCTGTAATCCGGGTTTCGTTATCGATGAGATCATTCGAACCGAGCACGCTCAACAGCCATGCCTTTTCGCGTTCGTCGCAGCATACTTCGTTGAAGGCATCTGTAAACTCAGGCAGACGGCCAACTGGCACAATCAACCTGCCAAGAGCCCAGCTTTCTTCCCCGTCCGCATACAGCGCATAGTTGCGAACCACCGTTTTCATGTCGAGAGCGGCGGGAGGAAACAATCCCGCGTAGTCGATCATCCCCGCAATCAAGGCACGAATTACGCTCATCCGTTTGATCCTTGAAAATGCTTCATCAACCCCTGCCAGCATTCGTAGTACTCATGCTGCAGAATCTTTGTCTCCAGCGCAAACTTTGTTGGCCGCACGACCAATTGCGTCTCGAACATGAACGCCAGGGTGTTATCCAGGAATTGCGGCTTTAACTCTGCAGCGCTTGCCCGCTCCCATGTCTCGGCATCCGGACCATGTCCCGCCATACAGTTGTGCAGGCTCGCTCCGCCGGGCACAAAACCTTCAGCTTTTGCATCGTACTGGCCAAATATCAGGCCCATGAACTCGTTCATCATGTTTCGATGAAACCAGGGAGGGCGAAACGTGTGCTCGGCCACCATCCAGCGCGGGGGGAAGATCGCAAAGTCCACGTTTGCGGTTCCTGGATTCACCGTTGGAGCCGTCAACACTGTGTAGATAGAGGGGTCCGGATGATCGAAGCTCACCGAGTTAATGCAGTTGAAATTCTTCAGATCGTATTTGTAGGGTGCGTAGTTTCCATGCCACGCCACGACATCAAGCGGAGAGTGATCGATCTCTGCAACCCACAAGCGCCCGAGGAATTTGCTCACGATATGAAATGCGCCGTCCCGATCTTCAAACGCCGCCACCGGCGTTAGAAAGTCCCGTGAATTTGCCAGCCCATTCGCGCCAATCGGCCCCAACTCGGGCAGGCGAAATGGCAAGCCGTAGTTCTCGCAGATGTATCCACGGGCCGCTTTGTCCTCGATCTCCACGCGAAACTTTACGCCGCGGGGAATCACGCAAATTTCTCCCGGGCCGACGCCGATAATTCCCAGCTCAGTGAGTATCTTCAGCTTGCCTTCCTGGGGGACGATCAGCATCTCTCCATCGGCGTCATAGAAAAAGCGATCAGTCATCGACGCATTCGCCGCGTAGATGTGAATCGCAACTCCGGTCTGGAAAGCAGGGTCGCCGTTGCCGCCAAGCGTGATGATCCCATCCACGAAGTCAGTCTTCCCGCCTGGAATCGGCAAAGGGTTCCAGCGCAGCTGATTGGGAGGCGTTGGAACTTCCGTGAAAGGCCCGCTGCGAATCAGCTTTGCGTCCGTCTCTTCGTAAGGCTTATGCGTCACAGAAGGGCGAATCCGATACGTCCAGGTCCGTCGATTCGTTGCGCGCGGAGCCGTAAACGGTGTCCCGCTGAACTGCTCTGTATACAAGCCCAGCGCGGACTTCTGTGGCGCATTTTGTCCCTTCGGTAAGGCCCCGGCCACGGCTTCCGACGCAAATTCATTGCCAAACCCAGATTGATAACGCAGTTCCTTCTCCGACATCGATACCCCTCATTCGTCGCTGACTATCGCGCTCGAGCACCTTTATCAGCAAGACCCTATACGTTATCTGTGACGATTGGAGTTTGGCAAACGGTTCAGCCAGATTGCGAAACGCGGAAGATCCCCGGCAAAACCTCGCCTGCCTTCCCAAGCAGAATCTGTGTAAAGGATGCCGCATTCAGCGGTTTTTCCGGACCAACGTAGTAGGTACGGACTCGCCGGCGGTTCGCCCACTGCACGAAGCTGGCTGCCGGATGCACCATCCCCGACGACCCCACCACCATCAGCACCGTACAGCGGTCAAGCTCCTCCATGATGCGATCCATCTGCATCGGAATTTCGCCAAACCACACGATGTGCGGCCTGATTCGACCTCCGCACTCGCAGCGGGGAATATCGCTCGCGGACTCATAGATTCCATCGTCCGCAAAATCGCCGCGCCCGCATTCCCGTTCGCACCGCGAGCGAAACAGCTCTCCATGCATGTGAATCAGACGCTTTGACCCGGCGCGCTCATGCAATGGATCCACATTCTGCGTACACAGAAAGAATCGTTCTCCCGCCTCGCGCTCCAATTCCGCGAGGGCGAAGTGTGCGGCATTAGGTTGGCAGTTCAAACCGTCTCTCCGGCGCATTGCGTAAAAGCGCCAGACTCGCTCCGCGTCTTCCGCCCATGCCTCGGGAGTCGCGACTTCTTCCACCCGGTATCCGTTCCAGAGGCCGTTGTTGTCACGAAAGGTCAGCAGCCCGCTTTCAGCGCTGACTCCAGCGCCGGTAAGCACAAATATCTGGTCATCGGAAGCAATCTCAATCGTGGCGGTCATAATTCACACATAGCGAAACAGCATCATGAACCCCAGATCCATGTGGCTTTGCTGATGGCAGTGAAACAGCGTAGCCCCAGGATTCGCCGCGACGAAGTCGATTTCGACATTGCTGTTCGCTTTCACCACCACCACGTCTTTGCGCAACCCCGAAAGCGGCTTGCCATCCAAGCTCGCTATCTCGAACGTATGGCGGTGCAGGTGGATCGGATGATCGTCGCTGCTCTTGTTCCGCATCATCAATCGGTAACGCTTTCCTTCTTTCAGTTGAATCGTATCCGTCTTTGGAAATGACTTGCCATTAATCATCCAATAGTCGAACTCGCCGTGCCCGCGAAATTTCGACTCGAACACCAGCGGAATGCGCTCGTCCGGCTCCACTGTCACGGCTTCGCGTGTCGCGAACGCAGAATAGTCCCACAACGTCTCCGGCGGGTCGATCCACTTCGGTTCGCCCTGCTGGTTGGCATATTCGAACACGATGCCCATCCCTGCCTTGCGGACCTCTGCGCGGGTCTCGCCCAGAATCCAGACTCCCGGCCGGTTCATCTCCACCTGCAGGTCGATGCGCTCGGCAGGCGCCAGCCGTATCGCCTGGACCTTCGCCTGCTGCGGCGCTGGGTTGCCATCCATCCCGACAACCGTCAATTCATGCCCGGCGAGGGCCAGCCAATGCATGGCTGTCGCACTCGCATTGAGCACGTGGAAAAGCACCCTTTGTCCTTCGCGCACCCTGATGGGATCGGCATGCCCCAGCATGCGGGCATTGATCGTTGCATAGTCATAGAACACGTCCATAGACGCATCCCCGCCACCGCCCATATAGGCATTCCAGTCATGCAGCGTGAGGAATATCTCCTGATCGTAGGCGCCTGCCTCCCGCTTCGGCTCGATGTAGAAACATCCGAACTGGCCGGTATAAAGGCCGCGTTTCAAATCATGCCCGGCAAAAGTGTGCGTGTGATACCACCGAAATCCCGCGGGCTGCGGAGTAAAGCTGTAGCGCCGCTCTTGGCCCACGGCAATCATGGGCGAGCCTTCTTCCATCGCGCCGTCCTGGTCAGGCGGAATCCACAGCCCATGCCAGTGCACAATCTCTGTCACGTCCGCATGGTTCACCACATCAATCGTGATGGGCTTACCTTCCGGCCAGCGAATCAACGGTCCAGGAACGCTGCCGTTATATGCCACTGTGTGAACGATCTTTCCGGGTGCAATTTCCAGCTTGAGAGGCGCGATTTCCAACCGCAGATCCGCCGGAGACTGCGCCCACATCCTCGTCTCTGCTGCAAAGGGTGCGCCCAGAGTCGCGAGACCCGCTGTGGTCAGAAAATCACGACGATTCGTTCGCATGTATTTCCCTATTGAGTGCTCTCTGAACCGCCCGCTCGATGATGCGTCCAATCGAACCGCCGCCCAAGGATGCCTTTCACAATCAGATGATCGGTACTGGCCGTCACTCCAATGCCTACACCGAAGTTGATCTCCCAGTTCGGAGACACATTCAGATCTATCGCCGGAAAAAACTGCTGTTCCTGATTGTGGAACGAAAAGACGCCGGTGATCGGCCCATACGCAGCGTAATACTCCAGGCCGCCCGAAATATATTTGTTGAAGTCGTAGCTGAATTTCGCGTCCGGCGAAAACTCCACGCCATCTGGAACGCTTGGGCCGTGGAAGGAGCGCTCCAAGGCCGGATTAACGGTGAAATACCATCTGCCAATCTGCTTATCGATGATTGGCCGCAGCTCCATCGTCCATGTGTCCTTCGAAAACGATGGCCGCTGATAGCCAATCTCCATCGACAAGCTTACGCCCACAGGCCAGTGCCAGCTATCGGGCGCTCTCACTCGCGGGCGGATATGGTCACCTACCCATTGCCAGCCGTCTCCGCCGCGCGCGCTGGTAAAAATGTAAAAGCCGACCTCAGACCAGCTATTCACTCCCTGAGTAATCTCAACAGTTTCATGCTCCGCATCGTTTGTTGGATAGACGCCCTCCGAAGTGAACTGGAAGCCGGGAGCCGGATAACTGCCCTCCACCGTAAAATTGCTGTGCAGTTCCAGCATCGTGGTCCTCGGCGCAACGGTGTCTGAACCATAGACTTGGATTTCGTAATTACCCTGCGCGTTCGCACACTTAAGGCCGAAACAAAATAGAATCAACAGGGTCGGCAGAGCCCAGCGCGGGACACGCTTCTGTAGTCTTAGCCATTGCAAAACGTCACGCCCTCCGGGTTGGCGAACATAGTGTCTCTAAAGATGAATGGCCACAACTGTTCGAAGCAAAAGAGTAGCAATCAAAGATGACGACATTTTCATCTTCGCTCAATGCCTTCATGTTTCCACTATGCTGAAGACATGCTTCCCGCAGGCGACCACCAACTCGTGCAAATCGTCGATGCCGCTACGGTCGACGCGACGCGACGGTCGGGAGACTGGCTCAAATGCCGCCCCGGATGCACCCAATGCTGCATCGGCGTCTTCCCTATCACGCAGTTGGACGCCCTTCGCCTGCGCCAGGGCCTCGCCGACCTCGAACTCACAGATCCTCTGCGAGCCGGGGTTATCCGCAGGCGTGCACGCGAATCCATGGATCGTCTCAAGCCAGGCTTTCCCGGAGACCCCCAATTCGGTCAGCTTGATGAAGACAATCCAAGCTTTGCCGACTTCGCCAACGACGAGCCTTGTCCCGTCCTTGACCCGACAACCGGAACCTGCGGTCTCTATGAAGCTCGCCCCATGACCTGCCGGGTATTCGGCCTGCCTATCCGTTCCACGGATGGAATCGGAGTCTGCGAGTTATGTTTTGATGGCGCAAGCAATGGTGAAATACTGCACGCCGAGCTCGACGTCAGTTGGACGAGCCTCGAGGACTCGCTTAGCGCGGCTGCGGAGCGCGTTCTTGGACGCACAGGGAGCACGGTCGTTGCCTTTGCGCTACTCGCGTAGCCAATCTGCATCGCCGCGTGCGCGGGATCTCTTCATCACAAAAAAAGGCAACTGACCGTCTTCCGAGAGCAATTCATCACGAAGTACCCAAATGCAGCTTTCATGTCTTGAACTTAGGTGAGGCAATTTCTTAGAACGAAACAACGAGGTGCATTGGATTTCACCCCACGCAATAATTTTTCCCACTAAAATCTTCCACAAAAATGCTATCTGGATGCTGTAACCTTATCGCGCTGCCGTACTCACATGCGGTAGACGGGTCTCCCGCCGGCGAGTTGCGCCGGGTCTAGGCCTGACATGGAGGAATGACAACAATGAAGCATTCGATGAAGACCCTGATGGTTGCTGCGGCAGTCTCTGGTTTGTTAAGTGGAGCTGCAACCATGCAGGCTGCCACTTCCCAGACCAACAACTCCGTAGTCAAGGTGGGCAAAGCGTCGTTCGGCAACGTTTCGCTCGATCAGGACACCAGCAAGCACTCATGTAAAGGCAAGAATGATTGCAAGGGCCAGGGCGGCTGCAAGAGCAGTGACAATGGCTGCAAAGCCAAGAACAGCTGCAAGGGCAAGGGCGGCTGCGCCACTGACGGCTCCAAGCATCCTTCCTAGTTCGCTCGCAACGCATTTTCACCAGGGGCCAGATACGTTCTACGCTGGCCCTTTCACCTTCCATCTCCAGGAGTTGTTCCGGTGCCTGCAAATCGCTTCAATGGCTTTACCGAGTACGGAGTCGGAATCGGCTTACGCATTCCGCACTATCAACACATCCTGACCAGGAAACCTGCCGTGGACTGGTTTGAGATAATCTCGGAAAACTACATGATCGATGGCGGCCGGCCGCTCCAGGTTCTCGACCAGATTCTGGATCAATACGACGTAGTACAGCACGGCGTCTCCATGTATTTCGGCTCCGCCAGCGAGCCCGATCCTGAACACCTGAAGCGCCTCAAGCGGCTCGTTAAGCGCACCAAGACCCCCTGGCTCAGCGACCATCTCTGCTGGGGTTCCGTCGACGGCCGGTACACACACGACCTGCTCCCCATGCCCTACACCTGGGAAGCCGTAAAGGTCACCGCTGAGCGCATTCGCGGCGTACAGGACTTCCTCGAAATCCCTGTCGTCGTCGAAAACGTCTCGAGCTATGCCGAATATCATGTTTCGGAAATGACTGAGTGGGAGTTTCTCAACGAAGTCGTGGAACGCTCTGACTGCGGCATACTGCTGGACGTTAATAATATCTACGTCTCATCGCAAAACCACGGATTTGACCCGTTCACATATGTGAACGCAGTGCCTGCCGAACGCATCGCGCAGATTCATATCGCGGGCCATTCAAGGTTTGAGAAATACATTCTCGATACGCACGATCACCCTGTGCTGCAACCAGTCTGGCAGCTCTACGGGCGTACCATTGAACGCGCCGGTCCAACCGCTACCCTTCTCGAATGGGATGACAAGATTCCCACCTTCGAAGAGGTTCACGCTGAGGCGCTCAAGGCGAATCGCTTTCTTGAAGCCGCTGCGACGAAGACCTCTGTGCCAGTTTCAAAGCCCGCACTTCAGGTAGCGGCGCAATGAGCGAGCTACTCGAACTCCAGCGCCGCTTCGCTGCGGCTGTGATGCATCCGCTGACGAAGGACGAGACGATGCCGCTACGTCGTCGCGATGGTGTTGCTAACACGGCTGAAGCTGCGGCCCTGATCAAGCCGAATGACCGCCTCACCGGCTTCGAACGTCTTGAGATCTACAATCGCCAATACTGGTTTCGCCTCTATACATCCCTCGAAGAGGATTTTCCCGGCCTCAAAGCCATCGTTGGCAGCACACGGTTCGACAGGTTGATGCGCGACTACCTGACAGAGCGTCCCTCAGAGTCTTTTTCCCTGCGGAACCTCGGCTCGCAACTCGAAAGATGGCTCCTTGCGCATCCTGCATATCTCGAACCACGCAACCAGCTCGCGCTCGATATGGTTCGGCTTGAATGGGCACACATCGAGGCCTTTGACGCAGGCGAAAATCCGCTGCTCGACCCTGATGATCTTGCTTCCATCGACGAGAACTCGCGTCTACGCCTGCAACCGTATCTACGGGTGCTTGAACTGCATTATCCTGTCGAAGATCTTCTAATCGAACTGCGCCACGAGGCCGGCAGCAGCGACTCGTCCAGCAATAATGCCAGCGTCGCACGCAAGACCAGGCACGTCCGCCGAGTCGCCATGCTGCCGCCGGAGCGGATTTTTCTCGCTGTCCACCGTCATCAGAATTCTGTGTACTACAAGCGGCTCGAACGCGAAGACTACCGGCTTCTGCAGTCTCTGCTCGCCGGCGGTTCCATCGGCCAGGCGATCGACTTCGCTTTCGAAGACAGCGCCATTCGTGAAGACGCCCGAGGCCCATGGCTGCAACAGATCTTCACATCCTGGTCGACTCTCGGCTGGTTCACGCGATAAAGAAAGGGCACACCCCCCCATGAGCACGTCATCCGCATCCATCGCCACGTACCGGGCCTCCAGTCTGATCGGGATCTATCGCCGCTTCTGTGACGCGGCGCATCTCCTTCGCTCGCCTTTTTTGCTCTTCGTCCGACTCTATTGGGGATGGCAATTCATGCAAACAGGCTGGGGAAAACTGCACAATCTCTCGCATGTGCGGGACTTCTTCGCCAGCCTTGGCATTCCTGCGCCCGGTCTAATGGCTCCAGCCATTGCATCTCTTGAGTTTTTTGGGGGCATACTTCTGATCGTTGGGCTTGGAACGCGGCTGATAGGGCTTCTGCTTGCAGGCAACATGCTGGTAGCCTACATTGCAGGGGACTTGATGGCTTTGAAGTCGATCTTCAGCGATCCTGGAAAATTCTACATCGCCGATCCCTTCAGCTTCCTCTTTGCCTCATTGATCGCTTTGATCTTTGGAGCCGGGCTCTTCTCACTTGATGCCCTCATCGACAAGGCGTGGCTCAGGCGCAGGAGTCCCACCAGCGCATGACCAATGCCGCGCCAGTTGACGCAATGGAGCCTGCTTCGGAGCAGGCCCTCATCGCGTCGATCCTTGCCGGCGAGCGCGATAAATTTCATATCCTCATCCGGCCCTACGAACGACAGATCTATCGTACTGCGCTCGCGCTGGTAAAAAACGAAGCTGAAGCTGAAGACGTGGTTCAGGACGCCGTACTCAAGGCGTACCGCAAGCTTGCCGGTTTTCGCGGAGACGCCAAATTCAGCACCTGGCTTATGGCCATCACTCTGAATGAGGCCCGCGGCCGGTTGCGTAAGGAAAGCCGGGCCGCCTTCGACTCGCTCGACGAACGAAGTGAGGAGAGTGGCGACTATACACCCGCCGCCCTCACTGATTGGCGCGAAGTTCCGCTGGCCGCGCTCGAACGCCAGGAAGTCTGCGCGCTCATTCAACAAGCCGTTTCCGAACTGCCGGAGACATTCCGCGAGATCGTCACGTTGCGTGATGTTGAGGAGCTCAGCGTGAATGACACAGCCACGCTGCTCGGTATTTCAGTCTCGTTAGTGAAGGTGCGCCTGCATCGCGCGCGCATGATGCTGCAAAGAAAACTGGTCCCGCAATTGCGGCTCGCTGCTAAACCCGAGCCAAAGCGCCGGATCTTCGGGAGGCTGTCATGGCTCTAAGCTGCCGCCACGTTTGGGACCGCATCTCCGAATACATTGACGATACCCTCGACCCTCAGGTTCGTGCGGAGGTCGAACGCCATCTCGCACACTGCGAAATCTGCTCCGCCATCATCGACTCAACACGTAACATCATTATTTTCATGGCAGACGATCGCGTCTTTGAGCTGCCCCTCGACTTCAGCAAACGCCTTCATGCCCGCCTCGACGACATTCTCCAGCACGAATTTCCTGAGCTGCCAGGAATCAGCCCTGAGTGAGTGTCGGGCAGCATCTTCCGAACGCACCAAACAAAAAAAGGTCCCGGCCAAAAAGCCGGGACTTTTTCTTCTCGCGGCATTTGCTCCTACCTGGAACGCACCGCGATTACCTCAATCTCCACTAATGCCCAAGGAGCCGCCAACGCAGCCACCTGCATCGCCGCCCTTGCGGGTTTGTTCGGCTGGTCCGCTGTGCCGAAGTACTGTGTATATGCCGCTTGCAGCCCCACGAAGTCCAGTTTTCCGTCCTTGGCCGGGTCACCCGCCAAGTAGACATGCATCATCACCACGTCGCCCAGAGTTAGTCCCTGCTCTTTCAGAATGGCCTGTATCTTGAGAATCTCGCTGGTCGCCTGCGCCTTGGTATCGCCATAGACAGCCGGCGTTCCCTTAGCGGTGTCAGCCGGCGTTACGGGCGATGCTATTTGTCCGCTCACATACAGTGTGTCTCCCGCCCATACTGCCGTCGCCAGCGGCGAAGCAGCCGATTGGATATGCTTCACCGGTGTCTGTGCATACGCCGGTTCACTCATCACGCCGCATATTGCGGCTGCCATTGCAGCCGTGCCCATCGCTTGCCTCCACTTCATTTCCACCCCCGTTGTCTACGCTTGTTGTCTCTTCGCCGAACCGCTGATCCTTGCCATCTGTACCCGTTGCGAAATCATGTTGATCGCACGATGAGAAGCGAGGGCTGCGCCTTCCTGCCATCCGATGATATGGCTGCAGTGGTCGCCAGAGAAGTAAATCCGGTCATCGGGTTGAATGAATTCTTTGTATGGACCTTCGTAGTACTCCATCGAACGGCCAGCAGCGTAATTCGGGCCACGGCCCACCCACGAACCAAGGTTAAACGGGATTTCACCCCAGTTCACATACATTGGGTTCTTCAACTCTTTCCCGTGCCCAGGATGCAGCTTCTCAACTGCTGCGCGCGACGCATCGATTTTGGCCGCAACACTTGGTAGCTGGCCAAACTCGCTATGATTTTCCACGCCATAGCCGGCTACCAGAACACCGGTATCGGAAAATAACTTCGAGCTCGGATACCAAAGCAGATTCACTGGCCCTTTGACGACGAACGACAACCCGCCATACAGATTGTAGTCCCGCTCCCAGAAACGGCGGGACTCCCAAGCGACCTTATAAGCGGAGTCGTATCCAACCGCCGCGATTGCCTGCTTGACTCGCGGTGAAAAATCGTTCGGGATCGTTTTCAGAATGGTGATGGGCAGTGCACAGATACAGTAGTCCGCTTCGATAATGTTCGTCGCGCCGGACTTCGCATCCGTATAGCTCACCCTGACACCTTGTTCCGTCTTCCGAATCTCCTGAACCGGAGCGCCATACTGTACAACATCGCCTAGCTTCGCGGCGAAAGCATAGGGAATCCGGTCCATCCCGCCGACAGGCTGAAACATCGTTGCCTGCATGTCGAGCATCTCTTCGAACAGCATTCCCTGCCAGAAATCGGCATTGAGAAGCGCGTGCATGTCGAGGGGCGGCCGCAAAACCTCTGTATCTGGGCCTGCGCCGGGCAACCTCACGGCGCCGCTTCGCTCCGACCCGGTGTAGGAGTAATCAGCCTTCAGGTCGCCGTACGTCCGCAGGAACGCAAGCATCCGTTCCCGGTCTTCCTTGGAGATCTCCTGGTCCAGAGCATCCTTGCGAATGCACTTGGCCAGCAACTCTGAAACATGACCCCGAGTGTCGTTAATCGCTTCCCGCTGTTCGATCGATTTGCCGCCAAACGCGGCATCGCTTTGCAACAGTGAGCTGCGCGAGGTATTCACCTCTACCTCCAGAGGGACCCCAAGCTCTTTGCAATAACCGAGCATTGTCTTGTGGGTGGAAGGGAGTCGAGCAGGTCCCGCATTGAAGTAACAGGTGTCTTCCCAGTCAGCCGTTTGCGATGTGCCATTCTTGAATTCGATCTTCGTGCCGTTTCGGACCGTCCAGTTGCGGCCGCCCGGGCGCTGGCGCGCTTCGAGGACCGTGCAGGAATAACCCGCCTTGCCCATCTCATAGGCCGCGACCAGGCCGGCAATTCCTCCGCCCAGGATAACTACCTTGGTGGCCTTTCCGGAACCGCTTTCCATCACCAGAGGTATCGCGCTCGCCTCCGGTATCGCCATCAATCCCAGGTGTTGCATCGTCAAGAAGGCGGCGCCGTATCCGCCTGCCCGACCCACCCGCATTAAAAACTCCCGTCTGGTACAACCCATCTCAACCCTCGCTTAAGGTTTATTACAACAAAACGGATCCACGGCGCCTTGCAAATTCAACAGACGCCGCGGATCAGGAACGGCCGCGGCCTAGAAGATGAGCTTCAGGGCGAATTGCGTGTTGTATGGTTCGCCTGCACCAATGCCCGGAGCGCCGTTGAAGCTGCCGATTGTCGTTGAGAGCTGAAGAGCATTATCGAAGGTATAGTTTGGATTCACACCGCCGGAACCGTTCGAAATAGGAGAGGCGAAGTTCGTTCGGTTAAACAAATTGAACATCTCCACGCGGAACTGCGCCGTGACCCGTTCTCCGATCGGCGTGTTCTTGAACACGGAACAGTCCACATCGCTGTAACCAGGACCGTAGTATGCGTTGCGGCGCGTGTCGCCCCATGTACCGGCGGGGGCATCCTGAAAGGCATCTGGATTAAGCCAGTTTGCGCCGACCTTGCCCTTTCGGAAACCGGCGTACGGATCGACCCCAGAAACAAAGTTTGCCCGCTGATTGCCGTCACTTGTGCCCGATGTGTCGGCTGAACTATAGACCGAAAAGGGCAGGCCGCCATGAAATGTCATCAGACTGTTTAACTGCCAGCCGTGGGTGAGCAATTTCCACTTCTGCGCCCCGGGAACATCGTAGGTGAAAAGCGCAACGAAGATATTGCGGTTGTCGAAATCGCTTGGACCATAGTCGCCCTTGAAGTTAAAGCTATCCTGCGGCAGAGCGCCGCGATAAGCAGTCACCTCGTCGAAGCTGTGCGACCACGTATAGGCCGCCTGCGCGGTCAATCCGTGCAGATTTGAAACCCGTATTGTGGCTTGGAGAGAGTTGTAGTTGGAAGTTCCGATGCTATGGATCTCATTGATAAAGGTGAAATCCGGGAACTGGGAGAAGAAGGGGCGGCTGCAATTCTGGTAGGTGAATCCTGCCGGGCAACCGGGAGCGCCGCTGCTGACATTGGTCCCCGTGATCGGATCATCGATGTTTCCGCTGCCGAGGGCGGCCTGGTTGATGTCCAGGATGGAAAGCAGATGCCGGCCCTCACTCCCCACATAGCCAATTTGAGCCACAATTTTGTTCGTTAAACTCTGTTCAAGCTGGATGTTGTAATTGAAGTTGTGTGACGGAACAAAGTTCTTTGCGATCGAGAAGATGCTGTTTGAACCCAGAGAAGATGGGAAAACATTGACCCCTGAGACTATCTGATAGTTATTGCGGGTTGCGGTGGTTACCGAATCCCCACCTGTGCCGGGATTACCCTCGACGCCATTCGGCGCGCCATTGCCCGGACGGTTGTCGAGGAATGGATTCAGATTTGGAGTGTCATAGTAGAGCCCTGCTCCAGCGCGGATAACTGTGTTCGGAGTTGCCTGGTAAGAAAAGCCAACGCGCGGGCTGAAATTCGTGTAAGACGGATCGTAGAGGGAACTGATCTGGTTCCCTTGATAGACTACCCCGCCCAGATTGGGCCGAAACACGGAGAGGTTCTTCCATTGATTATGGAGAGGTCCCTCGTAGTCATAGCGCAGACCATAGTTAATGTTCAATTTCGGCCTGAGCTGCCAGGAATCCTGCGCAAACAGAGAGTATGTATTCACAAACACCTGTCGATCTGGGTTTCCCAGTGCTATCGAAGAGGTAACCACATTCCCCGCGAGGAAATCCGCAAGAGCATCCACGCGGGCGTTCCCCGTGTCCCATGAATCGTCCGGATTCGCGGATGCGTCCGGTCCCTGCGTACCATCAAAGGTAAAGCTTCCAAGCCCATGCCTATGGTAGAACTCGTCCAATTGAGCCTGGCGATATTCGCCGCCGAACTTGAACTGGTGTTTGCCGACCGTCCAATTAAGATCGTCTGTCAGGTGTCCAGTGATGTCATTGCGTCCCTCTGGCGGTGTCTCACCTGTTGCATCAAATCCAGAGATATTGATGTTCGACGCTCCGGAAAGGGCCGAACCTGTGACCAGACCAAGGCTCGCCATATCGAAATCAGTATTGAAGTCGTTAAAGACCTGATTGAAGTAATTCACGCCTAAGAGCAACTGGTTTGTGATCGTCGGCGTGAACACGTGATTGTAGACAATCGAGTAGTTCTGAACATGGATCGGCGCGACTTCATAGTAGTAGAAGAGGGATGAGCCCACGGGAGCTACCTGGTTTCCCTGTCCTACAAACCAGTGAGCCTGGAGGCTATTCCGCTCATTGATCGTATAGTCCACCTTCGCGAGGCCGTTATAGCTATATCCATACTCAGGAAAGGTGCTGGTATAGTTATTGACCGTTGCGGGCAGATTTCCAGTTGCCGCCGCCGGCCAAAGCGCAGCGAGCATTGACGTTGATACCGGGTTGACCGGCACATTGAAGTTGGCCAGCGCCTGCTTGGCCTGGGCCTGCCAGGGCTGCGACGGTTCTGTTGCCTGATCGGGAACGCCGATAGTGAACCGCTGGTGCTCATACGTTACGAACCAGAACAGCTTGTCCTTAATAAAGGGACCACCTGCGGAAAAACCGTAGTTATAGTTCCGGACTTCCTGCTTCACTGGCGCGGTGAAGGGATTCGTTGCGCCAAAATATTCATTGCGGTTGTAGTAGTATGCCGTGCCGTGGATCTGGTTGGTGCCCGCCTTCAGCGAAAGATTCACGCTGCCACCTGGATTGCGTCCTGATTCCGGTGCCGCCTGCGTCTGCGCGGAGAACTGTTCCACCGCATCGATGGGCAGGATAATACCGGCAATTCCCGACACACCACCCTGGTTAACGGCAGGGATATTGTGCCAGAGGTCGTTGTTGTCGATTCCATCGATTTGCCAGTTAATCTGGTTCGCGCGAGTACCGTTTAGTGAACCGTATCCCCCCGCTCCGGAGTTGGAAAAGCCCGGCGACAAAATGATCAACTGAGTAAAATCTCTGCCGTTTAGCGGGGTGTCCTGCAGCGGCTTCCCGCTTACCACAGCCGTCTGTGTCGTGGATGTAAGATCGAGGGTCAGCGCTGCGGCGCTTACTTCGATCGTAGTTGCCTGCTGGGCGACGCTCAATTTGATGGGCAGGCTGTAGATTGAACCTGCCTTTATCTCAACCTTGTCGACCTGCACCTTTTGGAAGCCGGGAGCCGTAGCCGTTACATTGTAGGAGCCCAGGTTGAGGTCCGGGAACGTAAATTCACCGCCACTCGATGTCACCGTCGCGTGCTGGACAGCGGTTGCCGTATCCACGGCGATTACCTGCGCCCCTGGCACTACTGCGCCGGATTGATCCGTTACAACACCGTTCATACCACCACGAAATGTCTGGCCTAGGGCAACCGGGATGAGCAACAACGCCGCACCCAGAGGGAAGAGATAAGTAGATAAGGAATATCTTCTGCTTCGGAATGACATAATGCAAAGCCTCCAAAGGATTTTCTTGAGATGTGGGTTTTATGTCGACTCGGAAATTATCGAGTTGGTCGAATCTAAGAGAAGGATGGGCTCAACATCTCTTAAACAACTCGTCCGGCCTTTTACGAAATCTAGAGGAGTGATACGTCGCGTGGGTAACTGCCATGACCAAACTTAGGGCAAGGGTTGCCGGGTTTCAAGAGGAAAGTATTTCACTATCAGCGAATACTGATGATGGCCATAGCAAATACTTATGTGGATTGGTCTTTTATACCTATGCCAGGAAAATCCTGGGCAGCACCGCCTTTGATTCCACAAGAAGATCCGGCACTCTGCAAACTTCAATAAGAAGAACTCGCTGCTACCGATAAATCTTTCTTATCGACAAACTATTTGACCCGGCCTGAGAAACATTCAGGCCCTACCCTCTATCCACTCGCAGAAAGAACAAGATACAAGCGCAATAGCTTTCGCGATTTCAGATTCCAGATCCCGGCACTTACTCGCTCCGCAGCGCGTCCATAGGCTCAATCGAAGCGGCCCTTCTCGCCGGCAGCCATCCAGCCAGCGCAGAGCACACCAGCAGCACCGTCGCTGCACCCGCAATCGCGGACACGTCCAGCGGCTTCACTCCGTATAACAGACTCTTCAACAGGTGCGTCAGTCCGGCAGATGCAACCAACCCGCACGCGACACCCACTCCGGCCAACACTAACGCAGAGCGAATTGTTCCTCGCAGGACATCCCGCCGAGTGGCTCCCAACGCCATGCGAATAGCAATCTCGCGTTTCTTTTCAGTCACCGTATATGCCAACACCCCGTAAATCCCCAGCAGCGACAGAAGCAGAGCAATCGCCGCAAACGCCGTCAGGATCATGGTGTTGAAACGCCGCGAGGACTCCGTCGCCGCCACCACTTCATCCATCGTCTGCATATCCGAGATGGCGAGCAGCGGATCGAGCTGATAAACCGTTTTGGTGAAGCTCGCCTCCAGCGCCGCGGGATCGTCCGCCGTGCGCACCACCACGCGCAGTTCGCCGACCACGCCGACCATGGCGGCAAGCGGTCCCAGGTCAGCCGCAGCTTGAGAGACTGGCTCGTACATCTGCACCATCTGCGTCTGGTCGACGTGGTTCGGTTTCACATCACCTACCACGCCTACCACCTCAATGGGCGGCATTTGAGTGTCATAGCTGGGGCCAACTTTCAGGTGCATGCCCACAGCGTCTTTTTCCGCGAAATAATGCTCGGCAAACGACTGGCTAATGACCGCAGTCAACGGCGCTCCAGGCTGCTCATCGCGGGCGTCAAAGTAGCGTCCGCGGATGAGCGGAATATGCAGCGCATCGAAGTAATTCCCCTGCACCAGATAGTTCGAAGCCAGCGACCAGCCTTCCTTCGGCTTCTTCACATAGCCCTGCGGGCCGAACAGCCGGCTCGAATTCAGCCCGACCAAGGGAATGTTCGACGAAAATCCCACTGCGCGCACTCCCGGCATTGCCTGCAGCCGCCTCTGCAACTCGCTGTAGAAGTCGTTGACCCGCTGTTGCGTCGGATAATCATGCTTGGGCAATGCGAGCAAAGCGGTCATTACGTGTGTGGTCTCGACGCCCGGATCGGTGGTCAGCATCTTCGCAAAACTGCGCAGCAGCAACCCAGCTCCCACCAGCAGCACCATTGCGAGCGCCGCCTCCGTTATCACGAGTGTGTTGCGCAGCCGATGCTGCCCGCGGCTTTGCCCTGCTCCATGACTGCCTTCCCGTAGCGCATCCAGCAGTTCGGCCTTCATGCTGGCCAGCGCCGGCGCCAGCCCACACAGCAGGCCCGTCGTCCCCGTCAACGCAATCGCAAGGAACACTACTGGCCAGCGCACCGCAATCTCATTCAGCCGCGGCAGAGAATCCGTCATGGTGACAGCTGCCACATGAACGAGCACCATCGCCAGAGCCACACCCAACAGGCCACCAATCGCGCTCAGCAGGAGGCTCTCCGTCAACAGCTGTCTTAGCATTGTCCGTCGCGCCGCTCCGAGCGCCAGCCTCACACCGAACTCGCGCCGCCGTCCCGCCACGCGCACCAGAAGCAGGTTCGCCAGGTTCGCGCAGGCAATCAGCAGAATCAGCCCCACCGCTGCCAGCAGGATGCTCAGGAGCGGGCGGGCCTCTCGCACCGTATCTTCCTTCAATGCACGCAAAGCAGCATGCAAACGAATGTCCGGAACCTTTGACTGAATGATGGCGACCACCCGGCCTACGTCCTGCTGCGCCTGCGCCGCACTGACGCCGGGCTTGAGTCTGGCGACTGCTCCGTAGTCGAAGTTGTCGGCCTCTGCGCCTTTCTCTACAGGAGTAAAGCTCATCGGAACCCAGAGATCGCGCTGCGCCAGCCCTCCCAGGCCCACAGGGGTTTCGAATTCAGGGGGCATCACGCCAATGATCGTATACGGCCTGCGGTCCAACTCGATTGTCTTGCCAAGAACCTGCGGATCGCCTAGAAATCGCTCCTGCCAAAGCGCATTGCTGATCACTGTCACCGGTGCCGACGTGTCGTCCTCCTGTTGCGTGAAGGTCCTTCCCAGGATCGGATCGATCCCGAGCACTGGAAACACCGATGCCGTCAGCCGTTCCGCCCTTGCCTGGAATGGCGCGCCCGCACCTGATGCCTCATAGGACGCGCCGACAAAGCCGCCGACTCCTGTAAACGCCTTGCTCTCCCGCTCAAAGGTCAGCACATCTGGAGCCGAAAGATTGGCGTCGCCCTCAAGCAGCTCAACGCGTTCATGAAGCGCAAACAGGTTGTCGGAGTTCTTATAGGGCAGCGGGCGCAACAGCACCGCCTCCACCACAGAAAAGACCGCCGTCACGCCGCCGATCCCGATCGCCAGCGTTAATACAGCCGTCAGAGTGAATCCCGGAGTCTTCCGTAACTGCCGAAGCGCATATTTCAGATCATTGAGCATATTTGTCACTTCCACAGGCTGATTCGGCTCACGGACTCTCACTCTTCGCGCAACAGAATCGCCGGATCGACGCCGGCCGCTCGCCTCGCCGGCAGCCACGTTGCGATCAATCCCAGCAGCACCATCGCTACGACTACCCCGGACACCACCAGCGGGTCGCGCGGCGTTGCCTCATAGACCACCGACCCCAGAATCTTGCTGGCAGCCATCCCCAGCAACAACCCTGCGATCGAGCCTGCGCAAAGCAGTTTTACCGATCGCCCCAGCGCGGCCTGCAGAACCTCCTTGCGTCGCGCTCCAAGGGCAACGCGTATGCCCAACTCCCGCATGCGCTTGCTCACGGTATAGGAGGCCATGCCGAAGACGCCCGTCACAGCCAGCATCGCGCCCAGCATCCCCATGACTCCCAGAGCGACCGTCGCCGCTCTGGCCGCGAACAGCGCAGTGCTCATCGCGTCAGGCCACGTCTGGATCAACACCGGCAATCCCGCGTCGAGACTCGTGAGCGTCTTCTGCAGTGCTCCTGCCACTTGAGGCGCACTCCGGTTCGAGCGCACAACCAGCGTCGTCTCGTCGGTCCTATCCTGCAATATCGGCCAGAACATCGCGGGCTGTTGCTCTTCCGTCAGCGTTCGGTACTTTCCGTCCTGCACCACGCCCACGACCTCGATCCGGACGCGGTCGCCATTCATGAAATGCCCGCCCACTGCACCGCTGACCGAGCCGAAGACCTTGCGAGCGAAGGTCTCATTCACCACCGCGACCTTGGGAGCGTTCGGGTCGTCGTGCCATGTAAAGCCCCGTCCGGCAAGTAGCGCGGTCTGCGCTACACCAAAATAGCCCGGAGACACCTTGTAAAACATCGCATCAGCTATCGAATTCAAGGGCCGGAAGTCAGTGGTTCCGTTCGCGTACACCAGGCTGTCGGAAGAGCTGACGCTCAACGGCGGATGGTTGATATACCCCGCGGCGTACACCCCGGGAATCCGCTGGACCGACTCCAGCGCTTCACGCTGGAACTGCTCTGCCCTGGCCTCGTCATATCCCGCCATCTGAAGGCCGAACCGGGCGATCATGGCGCCTTCAGGCGAAAATCCGAAGTTACTGTGCAGCGATCGTATTAGGCCACGGACCGCTACCAGAGATGACGTCACGAGCACCGCACAAACTGCGATCTGGACCACCAACAAGATATCTCGCAACGTGAGCCTGCGCCACACCTGCGTAGCGCTGGCTCCCGCCTTCACCAGTTGATAGGCATCTGTGTGAAATACCTGCCGCACCGGCGTGACGCCGAACAATACCCCACTCACAATCGACAGCAACAGCGCGACCACATATGTAGTCGTATCGGGATTTACCGGTACCTGAATCGGCGAATTGGGTATCACCTGCCAGCCACTCAGCCACCTGAGAAGCATCGCTGCACCCTCAACTCCCAGCGCGCCGCCCACGAGGGACACCACCACCGCTTCTGTCAGCAACTGACGCAGAATGCGCCCGCGCGTCGAGCCGAGCGCTAACTTGATCGCCATTTCGCGCGACCGGTCTGCAGCCCGCGCCGCAAACAGGCTGCCGAGGTTCGCACACGTGGCCAGCAGAATCAGGGCCGCAAGCAGCATCACGCCACCCAGAAACGCGCGCACCGGACGTCCCAGCGTATCGCCCACTAAGCCCGGACGCGCCAGTCGAATCTGCATGCCTTGATCTGTTTGTGGATACTGCGCCGCCAGATGATTTGAGATTACGTTCAGGTCTGCCTCTGCCGCCGTGGCTCCAACTCCCGGCTTCAGCCTGCCGAGCACGAAAAGCGTATGATCGCCGCGCTGGTCCAGAAAGCCCCATCCTTCGATCTGCTTCTCATTCACCATGGGAACCCAGAGATCCGGATCAAAAAACAGCTCCGTCCCGCGAAATTTCTGAGGCGCAACGCCGATCACGCTCAATGGACGCTTGTTGATCTGAACAGTCTTGCCGACAATCTGCGGATCGCCGCCGAAATGGCTCTGCCAATAGCCGTAGCTCAGAACGACATAAGGTGCGGAGTCGGGACCATGCTCGTCTGTGCCATGGAAGAATCGCCCCAGATAAGGCTGTACCGCTGCGACATCGAAGTAATTCCCCGAGGCTTCATAGAACCAGATCGTTGCCGGATTCTTTCCGGTATCCAGACCGGCCGAACTCATACGGTACGCGGCCAAACCGGAAAATGCCGTCGTCTGATCGCGCATGTCAACATAATCTGCATAGGACTGGTCAGGCGAATCCATCGGCATGCGCTGCAGAAACATGAGTTGCTCGGCGTGAGGCAGCGCCAGCGGGCGGAGCACCAGTACATTCAGAACGCTGAACACCACGGCATTTGCACCGATCCCGATCGCCAGGGTCAGCACCGCCGTCGCAGCGAACACCGGCGACTTCCTCAACTGCCGCAATGTGTAATTCAGGTCTGCCAGCATTCTCCTGTCTCCTAAAATCCTTACTTCCTGCCCCTCATATCATTCGCTCCGCAGCGCCTGCATCGGGTCCACGCTCGCCGCCCGGCGCGCCGGCAACGCGGCCGCAATCACCGCTACCACCGCAATCAGCACTGTTGCTGAGACCAGCACTACCGGATCAGCATTGGACACGCCAAAAAGCTGGCTCTTCAGCAACCGAGTGGACACGAGAGCGACCGGAATCGCGACAGCGATGCTGATTCCCGCAAGTTTCAGCACATCCTTCAGGACGAGCGTGACGATGCCTCTCCTGTCGGATCCGAGGGCCATACGGACGCCAATTTCCCGCGTCCGCTGCGCCGTGGCATAAGCCAGGACGCCGTACAGACCGATGCCCGCCAGCAACGTCGCCAGCACGCCAAAGCTAACGGCCAGGAGCGCAATCATCCGCTCATCGTTGATGTTCTCGTCGATCTCGGCATCCATCGTGCTCAACCCATCGATCACCAGCTTCGAATCGATCTGCTGCACCGTCTGGCGGATCATGCCCATGGTCGCTTCCGGCGCGCCCCATGTCCGCACATAGTAATGCAGGCCGGCCGGATTAGAATTTTGCGCGACGGGATGATATGCCGTCATCTTCACCTTTCCGCGCATACTGCGATGGACATAATCGCGCACCACACCCACAATTTCGATGTCGTACTTCGACTTGTTCCCAGCGCCATTGGCCAGCCTGCGGCCAATCGCATTTTGCGGACTCCCAAAGAAGCGCTTGGCAAGCGTCTCATTCACGATGGCAACGTTAGGGTGGGAAGCATCGTCGACATCCGTGAACCCGCGCCCCGCCAGCAAAGGAACCTTCAGCGCCGCAAAGTAATCCGGAGTTACATACGGCCTCTCGGCATTCATGTCCTCTTCCTCAGCCGCCGTGTAACCCTGCACGCTGATGTTTCCACTCTCACCGTCGTTTGCAAGCTCCGGATCATCGGTTGCACCTACGTTCGCCACACCCGGCAGAGCAGCCAGACTTTCCAGCACTCGTTTGTGCACGGGTATGACAATGTCCTTGCTATAACCCGCGAGGTTCGGCTCCAGCCCAAATGTGATCAGGTGATCTGTAGGAAATCCCACATTCACGTTTCTCAAGTTATGTAGCGTCCGTACAAACAGGCCGGAACACACCAGCAGCAACAGGCTCAGCCCGATCTGCAAGGCAACCGTCGCGCGCCGGAAGGTCAGTCGTCCGCCAGTGCTCGCCGCGCTCTGCTCTTTCATCTGGCTGACCAGGTCCGGCTTCCACAACTGCAATGCAGGAGCCAGCGCAAACAGGAGGCTCACTCCGATCGCCACCGCGAAGTTGAATGCGAGGATGCGCCCGTCGACGCCCGTTGAGAACGGCGGCTGCCCTTCTCCGCTCGTCATACGGCTGATCAGTAAGTGCGTCGCTGCGGGAACCAGCAACAGACCGGCTGCTCCTCCCAGGACACCCAGAACCAAACCTTCGATCAGTAATTGCCTGACTACCCGGCCGCGTCTCGCACCAAGCGCATAGCGCATCGAAAACTCACGCACACGTCCTGCCGACCGAACCAGCACCAGGCTCGCGACGTTCACCGCTGCCATCAACACCACCAGCACTACCATGCCCATCACTACCAGCAGCGGCGTCCGCAGGTCGTTGCGCGAGTACGAGAATCCTCGCGCCCCATCGACCACATGTAGCTGGCTCCTGGTGACAAATCCATCAACAAAGCGCTTTGAATTGTTCTTGAACAACGGCAGCTCGGCCGTGCGCAACGCATGCCAAAGCGGAGCCATCCCCGCCTGCGCTTGAGCGCGTGTCGCACCCGGCTTTATGCGGCCAAGAATGTTCAGCCAGCGTGAATCATGGCGATCCAGATCGTCCGAGTTCGGCATCACTACCGGCTTCATCGTCATCGGAACGAACAGGTCCGCGGGCGACCCCCAGATTGCGCTCTCGAATCCCGGCTGTGAAACCCCGACAATTTGAAAAGGATGACCATTGACGGCGATCGTTTGCCCCACGACATGCGGGTCCGCGCCCAAGTGTGCCTTCCAGTAGTGAAAGCTGAGTGCCGCCACGGGATTGCCGCTTTTTATAACGTCATCCTGCTGCACCAACAGTCGCCCGACTGCCGGCCGCACTCCCAACACATCGAAGTAATTGCCGCTCACCAGCTCCGCATTCACTAGGGCCGATTGCTGACGCCATTCCACGCCCGCCTGCGCCTGCACCATCGCGATCAGTCCGTCAAATACTTTGTTCTGATCGCGCAGGTCCTTGTACATCGGATACGAGAAATATGCGGCTTCGTCGCCGCCGTTGATCGACGTGCTTCCGTTCCAGATTTCGAACGGCGTCGCTTCGAGCAGCGCCAGCTGCTGCGGATCGCGAACGGGCAGAGACCGCAAAAGGGCCTGATCAAGCAGAGAGAAGATCGCGGTGTTTGCGCCAATCCCAAGAGCCAGCGTCAGAACTGCCGTCACTGCGAACCCCGGCGACTTTCTCAACTGCCGCAAGGCAAACTTTAAATCTTCCAATGTGTGGGCTCCTCGACTAATGAAGACTCAGCGTTTCATCCATGCAAGCCGCCGCCCAATCGTGGTTCAGCTCCAAATTGTTCAATCAGCTTGAATTGACGGGACGGGCGCTACGACGATAATGTCCACACTCGTAAAAGAGGTGTTCAAAATCGAACAGTCGCCAAGAATGGCTTCGATCAGGCTCGAAGCAGCAGGTTCCCAATGATCTCTTGCCACTCGGTTTGAAATTGAGCCGTCGAGTGAGGCTTCCCGGCCCGGCGGTACCAGTACCCGGCATTCCATTCGTCGCCTTCTTTACGGTGCAAATACGCATGCACCCACGCTCCATCGGATGACTCAACACCCTGGGCGATCTCATGCGCTCGCGCAATCTCCCTTGGTCCCACCACAGCCCCGCCAGCAGCGGAGAGAGCGCATTCGGCGGCCGTTCTGCGTTCAAACTCTCGCGAAAATCCTCAGGCATCATGGCAGGATTTAGACTTCCCCAAACTACGAGCGAATTGGTCGTAGTTGCGTTATTATGAAAGATGGGATTCAAGGCTGGACAAAGTTGAACGCGCTCAGTGAACTAGGCATCGGCAAAATGGCGATCATCGAGAGCCTAGACCTTCCGGACGAGGTAGGACATCACCTCATGCACATGGGCATAGTTCCCGAGGCGCGAATCGTGGTCATACGTCGAGCACCGGCAGGCGATCCAACCGTCTACTACATCGATGGTTTTGAGATCGCCTTGCGACGTGAAACCGCTCGCTCCATACGCGTCCGGACCATCGAGGAAGGGCACTGATGAATGATTGCTGCGCGACCGAAACTATTGACATCAAGGTTGAGCCCCGAATTCCCGGCAAGATCCGCACTGTCGCGCTCATCGGTCCGCCTAACTCGGGCAAGTCCACGCTCTTCAATCGCCTCACCGGCCTTCGTCAAAAGGTAGCCAACTACCCTGGAGTCACTGTCGAGCAGCATTTTGGCAAGCTTAACGGCATCGGCCGCAGCGAGCTGATCCTCATCGATCTCCCCGGTATCTACAGCCTGGACTCCTATTCTGAAGATGCGCGCGTCGCCGTCGACGTACTCCATGGCGATATGCCGGGAACACCCGCACCCGACGCCGTCCTGCTTGTCCTCGATTCCCTGCATCTGCGCCGTCAGTTGACCCTTGCAGCGCCGGTACTTTCTCTAGGCTTGCCTACCCTGGTTCTGCTCAACATGAGCGACCTTATGGAATCTCGCGGCGGAGAAGTTGACACCCTCGCTCTCGCCCAGGAGCTCGGTGTCCCGGTCGCCAAGATCAGTGCTTCACGCGGTACGGGGCTCGACGCAATCACCCACTTCCTCGACCGCAAGAGTGAAGTGGTCCAACCGCGCGCCGCGGCAAAACTGGAGCTGCCAGTCGTGGGCAATGCGCGGTCTTATCGGCAGTGGGCTACGGGCATCAGCACGCGCACCAAGTACAAGGCGCCGCTATCCTCCGAGTGGACTCGCAAGCTCGACCGCGTTCTCCTGCACCGGATTGTCGGGCCGTTCCTTTTCCTGGCCGTCGTGATCAGCGTCTTTCAGGTGGTCTTCTCGATCGGCCAGCCGCTGAGCAACGCCTTCGGCGATCTCCTCAACTCCGCTGGAGCCCGGATCGGAACCTTCCTCGGCCACGGCTGGTTCGAGTCCCTGCTCATCGACGGCATCTGGAAGGGTGTAGCTTCGGTCCTCGTCTTTCTGCCGCAGATCCTGCTGCTCTTCCTGTTCATCGGAGTTCTCGAAGACTCCGGCTATCTGGCCCGCGCCGCGCTCATCGCCGATCGCGTCATGCGCTCCATCGGGCTCAACGGTAAGGCTTTCATCCCGCTCTTATCCGCCTATGCCTGCGCAGTTCCGGCCATTATGGCCACGCGCACCATTGAGAACAAGCGCGACCGCTTCGCCACTATCCTCGTTGCGCCCTTCATGACTTGCTCAGCGCGTCTGCCCATATATTTGCTCATGATCGCGGCCTTCATCCCGAATAAGCCCATCATCGGCGAATTCTTCGGCCTCCGCGCCGCCGTCATGCTCTCGCTCTATCTCCTCGGCTTCCTCGCCGCCCTGGGCACGGCACGTCTGCTCAAGTCCTCGATCCTCAAGGCTGCCTCCGCACCTTTTATCCTCGAGCTGCCCCAGTACCGCCTGCCTACCCTGCGCTCACTCGGCCTGCGCGTCGTCGATCGAGGGAAGGTTTTTCTCAAGCAGGCGGGAACCATCATTCTCTGCGTCACCGTCGTGCTCTGGGTTCTTAGCCATGTGCCTTTCCACTCGACCCTGCCCCAAAGCTTCATCGGCCACGTGGGCCAGTGGATCGAGCCTGTCATCCGTCCCCTAGGCTTCAACTGGAAGATCGGCATCGGCCTGCTCAGCTCCATCATTGCGCGCGAGGTGATTGTCGGAACCCTGGGCACGCTCTACGGAGCCGATCCGGCCACCCAGTCGCTCAGCCTGCAGGCCGCACTGCGTCACGACCTGACGCTCGGCGGCGCCATGGCTCTCGTCGTGTTCTTTGCCTTCGCCATGCAATGCACCTCCACGCTGGCTATTGTTCGCCGTGAAACGAACAGCTGGAGGTGGCCTGCGTTGCAATTCGCTTACATGAGCGTGCTTGCATATCTCGCGGCTCTAGCGACTAATCAACTCATCACGCATCTCTTTTAAAGAAAATCGCTGATCTTCCTTGTAGAATGGAGTGACGGGTCACAGCTCTGTCTTTTCGTATCTCGCCTCCCAGGCGTTCGCGCGGAACACTGTGGCCACAACTTTCAAGCGGAACCAAAATGATTTCTGTCAACAATGTCAGCATGCGCTACGGCGCCAAGATTCTCTTCGATGACGTCACCATCACGTTCATCAATGGCCGTCGCTATGGCCTTACCGGCCCCAACGGCTCCGGTAAATCAACGTTCATGAAGGTTCTCACCGGGGAACTCGACGCGCAGAAGGGCAATGTCGTCCGCCCCAAGAAGATCGGCATCCTTCGCCAGGATCAGTATGCCTTCGATGCCTATCGGGTCATCGACACCGTGATCATGGGGAACAAGGGCCTCTGGTCCGCCCTCGAAGAACGCGACGCCATCTACTCCAAGACCGAACTCACCGACGACGACGGCATGCGCCTCGGCGAACTTGAAGGGATCGTTGGAGAAGAAGACGGTTACACGGCAGAAAGTGACGCCGCCGTCCTGCTTCAGGGACTCGATATCCCGGACCAATTCCACGAGCGCAAGATGAGTGAGCTTCAGGGCGGCCAGAAAGTCCGCGTCCTGCTGGCGCAGGCGCTTTTCGGAAATCCCCAAGCCCTTCTGTTAGACGAGCCCACCAACTATCTTGACCTTGATTCGATCCATTGGCTCCAGGACTTCCTGGTCAGGTTTGAAGGCGCGCTGATCACGATTTCGCACGACCGTCACTTTCTCAACAGCGTCACCACCCATACCGCCGACATCGATTATGAAACCATCATTACCTACACCGGCGGCTATGACGAAATGGTGGTCGCTAAGACACAGATCCGCTCGCGTCTCGAATCGCAGAATGAACAGCGCGAAAAGAAGATTGCGCAGTTAAACGAATTCATCGCGCGGTTTGCCGCCGGCACGCGCTCCAGCCAGGTCACCAGCCGTAAAAAGGAAGTCGAGCGTCTGCAAACGACGGAGCTCGCGCGCTCCAACATCCAGCGCCCCTACATCCGCTTCGATATGCTTCGTCCCTCCGGTAAAACCGCGCTCGAGTTTGATGGCCTTCAGAAGAGCTACGGCGACCAGACCATCATCTCTGGGTTCGGCGCTAACGTCATGCGCGGGGAAAAGATCGCGCTTATGGGCCGCAACGGTTTGGGCAAAACTACGCTGATCAAATCCCTGCTTTCGACCTCGCCCGATCTCGCTGAGAAGGACTTCACCCTCGACGCCGGCAACATCAAGTGGGGGCACGAAGCCCAGATCGGCTACTTTCCCCAAGACCACACCGGCATGATCGAGCACGGCCTCACCGTCTCCGACTGGCTGCACCAGTGGGACCCGAAGGTCACGAAGGAAGAGATCCGCGGCATTCTCGGGCAGATGCTCTTCCGTGGTGAAGAGGGCCTCAAGCCCACAGAAGCCCTCTCTGGCGGAGAAACCGCGCGCCTGCTCTTCTGCAAGCTCATGCTGCAGAAGCCCAACATCCTTATCTTCGACGAGCCTACTAACCATCTCGACCTCGAATCCATCAACGCCCTCAACATCTCCCTCCAGAAGTATGAAGGCACGGTGCTGCTCGTCACTCACGATCACGACCTCATCGACGAAGTCGCGACGCGCATCTGGCATTTCGACCACGGCGCCATCGAAGACTTCAAAGGCCCCTACGAGGAATACATGAACGCCACCAGCGCCGCCCGCTAGCAGGAGAATCAGTTGGCGCTACTTCTTAACGCGCAATCCGTAACCAAGACTTTCGGCGCAACCACTCTCTTTCGCGACGTCTCCTTCACCGTCAACGACGACGAACGCATCGGATTGATCGGTCCGAACGGCAGCGGCAAGTCTACGTTGCTCAAGATGCTTTCAGGCGAAATCGATGCGGACGATGGCGAGATAACGCCGCGCAAGAATCTGCGCATGGCCTACGTTGAGCAGGATTCCGTCTTTTCTGAGGACGCCACCGTCCGTTCTATCGTTGAGACCGCGCTCAAGCGGACGCGTGTACCGGAGGGCGAATGGGAATCGCGTCTCCGCACGACTCTCGGGATGACAGGCATAAACGATTTTGAAACCATGGCGGCTACATTTTCGGGGGGCTGGCGCAAGCGTCTCGCCATAGCAGAAGCACTTGTCCAGAATCCAGACCTGTTGCTGCTCGACGAGCCCACCAATCATCTCGACGTGGGCGGCATCGAGTGGCTGGAAGAGCTGCTCGCGAATGCATCCTTCGCCTCGATCGTCATCAGCCACGACCGCTACTTCCTCGAGAACGTTGCGACGCAGATGGCCGAGTTGAACCGTGCGTATCCTTCCGGAATGCTTCGCTCCAAGGGCAATTACAGCGAGTTCCTCGAAGCGAAAGAACAATTCCTGCACGCGCAGGCACGCCACCAGGAAGCCCTTGAAAACCGAGTTCGCGTCGAAAAGGAATGGCTCCGTCGCGGACCCAAGGCGCGCACTACCAAGTCCAAGGCCCGTATCGACAACGCGAACAAGCTCATAGGAGAGCTCACCGACCTCAACACTCGTAGCCGCACCGCGAGTGCAGGCCTGGACTTCACGGCCACCGGACGCCAGACCAAGCGCCTCATCGAACTCGAAGACCTCAGCTATTCGGTCGAGAACAACATGCTCTTCGACCATCTCAACTTTCACCTGACGGCCGGCATGCGCGTAGGACTCGTCGGCCCCAACGGCAGTGGCAAGACTACGCTGCTTCGCCTGCTCACGGGAGAGGCCGGACCTACATCCGGCACTATCAAGCGGGCCAACCAGTTGCGCATCACCTACTTCGAACAGAACCGCCAACTCGATGGCAACCAGACCCTGCGTCGCGCTCTCGCGCCGGACAGCGACTCCGTCATCTACCAGGATCGCGTGATCCACGTCGCCTCATGGGCCGCCCGCTTCCTCTTTACCGGCGAGCAGCTCAACCAGCCAGTCTCGCGCCTCTCTGGAGGAGAGCGCGCCCGCGTGCTCATCGCGCAGCTTATGCTGCAACCCGCTGATGTGCTACTCCTTGACGAGCCCACCAACGACCTCGACATCCCCACGCTCGAGATCCTCGAGGAGACGTTGCTCGAATACCCGGGCTCGCTGGTCCTGGTCACCCATGACCGCTACATGCTCGACCGCATCGCCAACATCGTTGTGGGCTTGGACGGCGAGGGCAACGCCGCCAGCTTTGCCGACTATGCGCAGTGGGAAGCGTGGCTCGTCGAACAGGCAAGGAAGCAGACGCGAGTGCCGGAACGCACTGCATCAGCCTCGACATCCGCATCGAAAAAGAAGCTGTCTTATTTGGAAGCTCGCGAGTTCGAGACTATCGAAGATCGCGTGACGCAGGCCGAAGAGCTTCTGAGCAGGGCGCACGCCGTACTTGAGGACCCGGCCGTTGCGACCGATGCCACTCGCCTTCAGGCCGCCCTTGCCGAGCAGGAGAAGGCGCAGGAGGCGGTTGACGCCCTGTACGCCCGCTGGTCCGAACTCGTGGCCAAGCAAGCCTGAGAGTTCAGACGCGCCAGTGATCCGGACGCCAGTTGTTGATGGCCTTCTTGATGTCTTTCCGGGTCAGCTTCTCGGTCCATGCCTTTTCTGCCAAAGCGGGAAGCTCATCGTCGGGAGCAAAGCGGAGTGCGATCAGCTGGTCCTCGGTAAGTTCTGGAATCCGATTGCGTTTGGATTCGGGCAGCAAGGCATAGAGCCGCAGACGTTCTTCCAGCCGAATGACGCGATCCTGTACCTTCATGGGATTGGTGCGGGCCAGCGTTGCCAGGACCACAAGTGCGACCGCCATCACGACGTCCCAGGCCGAGCCAAATCCCGGCTCTCGGACCAGCCAGACAATTCCGACGATCAGATTGATCAGGAGAAGTGGCACCAAGACGAAGTGGAAGGCAGGCTGGAATCGTCCGTGATTTGCGAATGTCTGGGGCTGATCGGGCATGGGACGGTTTTCCTTTCGAAGGGGGTCTTGTCGATGGTAATGTGACTCCTCCACCCCTCATGGTACCCCTCTCTTCCGCCGTTTTGACAAGTGTGTGATTCGATGAGAGTTGCAGACCTTAGCACTGACAAGTGCGTGAAAATACTTGGTTTATTTAACTTGCTCTGATTCTAAAAGACTTACGAACCTAAGAACCGACATGAAATCGGGCGAAGGAGCCAACCTGGACCGAGAATCGTCGCTATTTCCAGATTAACAAGGGGAGGGAAATAGTCTGCCAGGTTTCTCTAAGAACTTATGCTTTGAAATGGGCGACTTGGAGCCGCCCGAAGACAAAGAAGCTTGACACGCGACGTTTCGAGCTAAGCGCGCTCTTGGACTTACTGGCTCCCGCGGCCATAAAGTCCTGTCAGTTGCCCTTCGGCGAGCACGTGCCCTTTCACAGCGGCGGCTAACTCCTTCTTTGTCTTGCCGGATGGAAGGTTGAGGCTCGCGTTCAGCGCATACACGCGGATCACATAGCGGTGCGGACTCTTTCCCGGCGGACAAGGGCCAAAGTACCCGATTTTGTCCGTGTCGTTGACGCCCTCGGCTGCCCCCTGAGGCAGTGCAGATTGCGTCGATGCGCCTTCGGGGATATCGCGGGCGCCGCGGGGAATGTTGTACAGGAGCCAGTGGACGAAGCCGAATGCGGGATCATCCATCACGAGGACAAAGCTTCGAGCGCCAGCCGGCGGCGATGACCACTGAATTTCCGGAGACAAGCCGGCGGCGTCACAGGTCAGCCTATTCGGGATGTTGCCGCCGTCGGCAAAACTCGAACTGCTGAGGTTGAGCGCGGCACGCATCTGGCCGTCGGCAATGTCGCCACTGCGTTGCCGACGGTAAACCCAGGCAAATCCGAGGAGGAACACCAGAAGAACGACCAGACCGCCGCCGACCCACCATGTCCATTTACGTAACGTCATCTGGTCTTCCTTTGATGCGTGGATACGATGCTTGACCGATGAGCGCCTGTCTTCAGTCTCCGCTGCGTCGATTGAAGTCGTAGGAGATCTGAAATCCCTTGCCATTTGGGGTGCGGATAGAGGAGAACGATAAACCGCCCAGGCCCATGCCGGCAGCCCGCTGATGGACGACGAGGCCCCCGATTAAATAGCCGAAGGTACTTCCGACGATCACGTCAGACGGGAAATGCTGGCGGGCGAGCACGCGGGAAAACGAGACGGTCGTGGCCATGGAATAGACGATGAGTTTGGCTCGCCATCCCGGGTACTCGCCCGCGACGACGTGCGCGAAGGACCAAACGTTGATCGCGTGCTCGGAGGGCATGGAGGTACCGTTGGGCCAGCCGCTCGGTCCATGAGGCCAGAATTTTCCCGTCTGGCTGCCTTGTTTCGGATCCTGGCGATTGGTTGCGTATTGCAAGCCGGTATTGAGGATGAGAGCATCGACTTCGGCCTCGGCGGCCAGAACGCTGGTTTCGCGCAGATGATCGTCGTGCCTGACTGAACCGGCAATATATCCGACCACGGAATAGCCTACCGGTGCGTAGATACCCAGGACGTTCGAAACCGTGTTGAAGTCCTTTTCCCGGCCTGGGTCGTGTCCCAGGTCCTGCATGATGCCTGCGTCCTGGGTGAGTGTGTAGCCTGTTCCAGCGGCAAAGGGAACCACCCACAGCCAATCTGCACCCCGGATGCGTAGCGGGCTCGTGACAATGCGGGCTTCGTCCTGGAGGACGTGGAGGGCGCAAATCTGCGGGGCGCTGAGGTCACAGTCTTTCTGGGCGGGAGCGACTTGTGCCTGAGCGACGACAGAACTTAGAAGTGCAAAACCCAGCAGGAGAATGCGAACGGACATGCCGCATTGTAGGATGTTTGATTTCGTGATTCCAACGGGTGCTGCGGTTTTCAAGATTAACTTTTGTTAACGCCCGGCCAGAAAGGCTCCAGGTCTGAATCCGCCTGCATTCAGATGGACTATCTGGTTTGCGCAGTTACCGACCACAGTAATACGTTCGGGCTTTCATCCGAATGGCACTCTCAAGCGACAAGGCGCTCGCGGGACTTCGCATCGCGGTCGGAATCCTCTTCCTCATTTTTGGCGAATATAAAGTCTTTGGCACCCAGTTTACGATCGGCGGCGGTTTTCAATATTGGATCAGCCGCTTTTTACAAGAGGGGGCCTATCCCTTCATGGTTCCCCTTCTGAGAGACTTTGTGCTTCCCCATGCCGGGCCAATCGCGTTCCTGGTAGCGTACCGCGAGCTGGCGATCGGAGTCGTGCTGGTGCTTGGCCTTCTGACAAGGGTAGCAATCGTGTGCGGCGCGATCTACATGCTCAGCTTACTGTTCTCTGCGAACTATCCCGGACCAAATGCGCCTTTCTGGCAATACTTCGGCGCCTCTTTGGAGCACCTGGTATTGGCGTTATGCTTTACGGCATTTGCCCTGACAAAACCGGGCGAAGTTTTTTCTGTACGGAATTATCTCCGTCATCGTCACTCCGCGTAAGCGGACAGCCCGCAATCCCAACAAGCAACAGGCAGCGCCGAAGCGCTGCCTGTTTGCCTGGTGGTGAGATGCGTTAGAACTCGAAGCGGGCCGCGAATTGCAATTGCCGCGACGAGCCTGCATCGCCGACTGCGGTGCGGGTTGAGGAGATCTGGCCGAAAGTGCTGGTTGGCGAACCAGTCGCGGTCAGGACAGGATTGCCCAGGTTCACGTGGTTCAGCAGGTCAAAGGCATCGATGCGGAACACCAGCGCCATCGACTCGGCGATCTTCGTCGTCTTCTCCAGCGAAAGATCGGTGTCGGCAAAGCCGGGTCCGGAAAGCGCATTGCGGGGCAGATCGCCAAAGCCCTTCGGCTGCGGATAAAAATTGCAGCCCGGCGTCGTCGGCAAAATGCACACAGTGGCATGAATAAACGACACATTGCCGTTGGCCAGTGTAGCGCCGCGCCCGGTACTGAACTGGCTTGACAAGAGCGTCGGCCGGATCGTGCCCGACCCGCCGTTGTATGTGGACGCAGTCACCACATCCAGGGGATTGCCGCTCTGCAGTTGCGTAATGTTCGCAAGCATCCACCCCTCGAGCAGCCGGCTGGTAAGTGACGAATTACCGTGGAACGGCAGATTCCACGTGCCCGAAAAGACGAAGTGCTGACGCGCGTCAAAATCCGACAGGCCGTAGTCGCCTTTCGGATTGAAATTGTTCTGCAACGTGAGTCCGCCCTGGGAACCCAGCGAGTTCAGATCCATCGACTTGGACCACGCATAGGTCGAATTGAACGTGATTCCGTGGGAGAGCGCCTTGCGTACCGTAAACCACAGTGCGTTGTAGTTTGATAGCGAATCCGAATCCTCATAGCCGATGTTGCCCAGGCCTGAGCCGGGACGTATCGGGCTGGTGGTTGACAGCTTAGGATACGGCCTTGTCACTCCGGTATCCGGGTAGAGGAACTGGTTGATGTTGCGCTCGATGCGAAGGTGTTTTCCTTCCGAACCTATGTAACCGATTTGCATCACCGCGCCCCAGCCTATTTGCTGCTGCAAGTTCAGGTTGTAGCTTTCCGCGTAGGCATTGCTCAGCTTCGGATTCACGGCGGCCGGAGCCAGTGACGCCAGCGCCGCGCTTGAGTACAGCGTGCCCACAGGCAACACACCGGTGATGCTGACCGGGTTCGCATTGGGCGGATTTCCCGCAAGCCCGGTTACCAGATCGGTTACCGGCTCGTCCGCCATGATGCCATAGCCTCCACGCAGGATCGTTTGGCCGTTTCCACGCACATCAAAAATGAAGCCGACGCGCGGCTCCCAATTGTAGTTCTGATTGTACGGCTCGCCTACAGGAATGAGTGAGTCGGTGCCCTGATCGAAGTTCACGAAGCGCCCGCCGCCTTCGGTTGGCGTTCCATTCCATTCAAAGCGGAAGCCCAGCTCCGCCGTGAACCGCTGCGTGAACTTGTAGTTGTCCGAAACAAATGCGCCCACTGCATTCTCGAATACGCGGCTGGTCACCTGTGTCGGCGTTACTGCGAAGGAGGTGGCCAGACCGTTGATAAACGTGGTGGCCGTTGCCGGGTCCCCTGGATTCCCGGTGTTGCTGAAGGTGATGGTGCCCGCTGTCTGATTGAACGAATCGCTGATGAACCGGCGGAACTCGCCGCCCGTCTTGATGGTGTGCTTCCCATAATTCCACGAAAGCGTGTCTGAGAAAACGCCTATCGTGTCAAAGCGGCCTTGCGGAAAACCCGATGGTCCGCCAAAGTTCAGTCCGATATCCTGCACCGTAATCTGCGGCAGTGCGGCATTGTAGGCAACGCCATTCTCGATCCCGTAGTCGAGCGGATCGGCCGGCGTAGCCGGCACAAAGGAAATCGCGATGCGGCTAAAGCCGATACGCGCCTCGTTCACGACGTTAGGCGAAAAGATGTGGACCTCGTTCAGCGTCCCGATCTGCCGGTGCGCTCCGCGATGATCGCCAAAGCCCGGAATGGTATTGCCCTGCAGATTCGGCTCCGTGCGTTTGTCCTGCTGCCAGGCGTAGTAGGCATGGAGATTGTCCTTTGGCGAAATGTTGAAGTACAGGTCTCCCGAGAACTGGTCAATGTTCACCGGCCCCGGCTCCGATCCCTGGAATACGGTCCCGGTCGCGTTGTTTCCGGTGGGGATGAAAGTGAGCAGTTGCGCATAGGCCGGACCGGCCGGGCTATTAGAAAATGCAGCTCGCTGCGCCGGGCTCAGGACATCGCTGTTAAAGAGGATGGCCTGATGCTGCCGCAGACCTTCATAGCTCAGGAAAAAGAAGGTCTTATCCTTCCAGATCGGGCCGGAGAACGCGCCGCCAAAGTTGTTCCGGATGAAAGAGTTCTGCGGGTTGGGCTTGCGGTTGAAATAGTTTCGCGCATCGAAGTAGTTGTTACGCAGATAATCAAATGCCTCGCCATGGAAGGCGTTCGTGCCCGAGCGCGTCGACACATTCACGATCGAGCCCGAAGACCTGCCGTACTCGGCCGAGAAGGTCGAATTCGAAATCTTGATCTCAGAAGTAGTGTTGATTGATGGCTGGAAGGTGATCTGGTTCTGCGAGGCATCGTTCAGGTTGATACCGTTGATCATGAAGTTTGCTGAGTCTTCCCGCCCACCGGCAGTGTCGTATGAGTTGGCTCCCAGGCCGCGGCTTGCGCTGGTAAGGCTGCCCGTGACCGGCGGGATCACGGTGCCCGGCGTAAGATTCGTCAGGTCAAGAAAGTGCCGCCCGTTCAGCGGCATCTCCTGCACCGTCTTTTGACCGATCACCTGGCCCATCGTGATAGTCGCCGCATCGATGATGGGGGCAACGCCCTGTACCTTGACCACTTCGCCGGTCGATGCAACCGAAAGGTGTACATTCGCCGTTGCAGTTTGGTCTACCTGCAGCGTCACGCTGGTTAGCTTGTAAACGGCAAAGCCCGAAGCCTCCACGGTCACGCTGTAATCTCCGGGGAGGAGAGAAGGAACTGTAAAGTCGCCTGCCGAATCGGAAGCTACTACACGATCGATGCCGGTGGCGATGCCATGTACCGTGACTTTTGCCTGTGGCACGACGGCGCCGGATGGATCGGTGATGCTGCCGGACAGGGTTGCGGTTGACTGAGCGTAGCCGGCGACAGCGGCAAGGACGAAGGTGGCAAATGCAATTGCTCTGATGTTGTACTTCAAGTGGCCTCCAGAATATTGAACGCTGGCGAGAGGATTAGCGAGCTAATGCTGCTCAAACGTTGTGCAATAGGGGGATTTCTGGCTAGTTCCGTCTTACCTATAATCTCCTTACGAATCTTTTTTGATTGGGATATCTTAACGTAATAATGCCACTGGCTATGTCCGAAGAAGCACTGAACGACCGCTCTTGTTATGGTCCCACGAAAAATGGGGGTGAAGACTACGTTTCGCGGGATTACCGACCGAAAGGTGGAGACAAAAACCGTCCTTCTGACTCAAGACACAAAGCCAGTCTGAACCTAATCTGTATTTGTCTCTTGCATATAAACACCTCCTGGCCCTGATCCCGAAAGCGATCAGGGTTATTTTTTCGCGCTCCCATTTTTAGCAGAGCGCGAAGGCGGCATACGCAGGGGTCATTTACTCGAGGTAGCGGCTCCGTAAGCAGCCAGGACTGCGCCGTCGGATTTGCGCAGCAGGATTGCCGCGCCACGCTGGGTGGGCAGGGTGAAGTGCATCGGCGCATGCGTGATTGCGTCCTCAATATTCACGGGCTGATCGTCCAGCGACTCGTTCGAAAAACTGTACAGAACGGCGTCATCCAGCACAGTCGGAAACGCAAGGACCGCAGGCGAAAGCGGTGCAATCTCTCGGATCGCAGGTGGGATATCGGCGAATTTCAGCGCGTAACGATACAGCGCCGCCGTCGGGTCGTAGTCTTCGGAAAATTCGACGGGGTCCTGCGCCCAGAGAATATGTCCCGAGCCCTGCGTGATCGTCTCGACGGATTTGCCATCGGCAAAGCGCATCACCTCAATGGGCAACTGCTGGACAAGCGTGGGGAAGCTCACCTGCACGGGCGGCTCGCCTCCGAGCTTCAGCTCCGATTGCCGGACGGCGAGCGTCTCGACATGGGCTTTGACCCCTAACGCTGCCAGCCGATCGACAAACTGCCAGTGCTCGTTGCGCTGGACGGGGCCAGACACCAGGAGTGTTCCTCCAGCTGCGACGTATTTCATCAACGCTGCCCATGCCTCATCGGTCAATGCCTGCGGAGCGGGCAAAATCACCAACTTCGGCGATCCAAGGTCGGCAAAACGGTTCTCGGCAACAAAGCGGAAGGGCGTGTGGTCGTAATAAGCCAGTGCCCGCAGCGCTCGCTTCTGCGTGTCGAGTGCCAACTCATACGTGCCGCTATACTGCAGTGCCTGCGAGGTCATCATGGCCACCTGCGGAGCTGCGATATGGGTGAAGCTCGTCGGGCTCTTTGCGGCGAAAGCGGAAAAGGCGCTGAGGATTTCCGCTTCCGGCTTTTCGGTTCCGTCGGGGCGCACGGCGCCGATGGGAATCTCGTTATCGTTCGACATGTAGCTGTTTACGTTCCACACCCACTCGAGAGCCCCTGCACCCTGCGCAAAGGCCATGGAGATCTTGCGCTCGAGCTGCCAGCTTTCTTCCTCGGCGCTCAGGCGGAGATGGTCGTCCTGCATCAAACGCCGCTGCTCGCCTGTCTCCTGAATGAGCATCGGCTTGCCGGGAAACTTCGCAGCCAGCGACGCCCACAGCACGCCGTCGAAATCCCACCAGGTATGGTCCGCCGTAAAATCAACCAGCTGCGAGTAGAACGCAGGCGACAGGCGCCCGGAGACGCCACCCTCGTCCTGTCCCACTGTGATCAACTGCGTCGAACCTTGTGCTCGAATCACGTCGCGCGTCCGCTTCAGCCAGTCGACGAAAATAGACTGCGTAAAGAGGAAATAGTCGTAGACCTTGAGCGGGTTATAGCCCGAGCGCACGGCGTCGAAGCCGAACGCGCCCGCGTCTGGAAGTGCGAAGGGATCCTGCGCCGCCATCTCAGGAGAGGCGGTCGTCGGCTTCAGCTGCAGATTTCTTCCCATCCCGAACGGCGGCTCGGCCCAGGCGTCGAGCAGCGCCGCCGGGTCGGGATAGCGCGCCGCCAGCCACTTGCGCCACGCGGCCTGCTCGAATGGATCACCGGCCGGCTGAGTCTTCCAGAGATTGCCGTTGGCGCTGGGCTCGTTGATGAGGTCCCAGGCGAGGAATGGGACGGCATGGAAACGGCGGGCCATCGAGTTTACATACGAGGCCTGCGCGTGCCAGGCGACGGGGTCGAGGTAAGGGTTTTCGCCGCCCAGGTTCTCCGGCAGAAAGGCGAAGAGGTTGAACTGGACGGGCAGGTGGTTGTGGCGGGCGCACATGAGAAATGCCTCGATGGTGCGCAGCGCGTCTTCACTCATCTCGCCATCGGGCGCCAGTAGCGGATCCCATCCGCTCCACAGACCACTGCGGATCATGTTCAGGCCTTCGCCGTGAATCTGCGCCATGTCCTGATCCCAGACGTAAGCGTTGGGCCTGGAGAGGTAGAGACGGGCGGTATCGCTCGACATATAGGTGGTGCCGACAACTGGCAGCGGCTTGCCATCCAGTTCGAAGTAATCCGTGCCCACCGTCAGCATCGGACCTGAGAGGAGATACTGCCAGTCGCGCATCCAGAAGCCGGAGCGATAGACTCGCAGCGGCTTGCCGTCGCGCAGCAATGTCGCTTCGACGGTGTGCAGGCCGCGACCTGAGGTCGCGCTCGCGGGCAAAACAATCGGCTGGCTGGCATCCGCCGGAATCGTCAGGTCAACCGGCGCGTTGCCCTGCTCCGCCGTCACGCGGATGCGCAGCTGGTCCCCGGCGGCCCATCCCGAACCGGCTGGCTCAAAAACAAAGTTCAGCGGCTCGCCGGGCAAAAATAGCGGCACATGGGGGCGAAAGGTAAACCGGTCGGCCTTGCGAGTGGCTAACTCAGCCAGCCCTGCCAGCGACTGAGCGTTGCCGAAGAACCCGTCGCCGGGATCGCAGGCGACAAAAATCCACCGTCCGCCGACAAAGCGAAACTGATTGTGATCGATCTCGAATACCGGCGCCGCCAGCTTATGGCCGTCGCGTGTGCCCCAGACCAGGGTCGTGAGGTCGGCGTCCTGATCGCCGGTCGAGCCATCGCGATTGTATTTCTGCACCACGGATAATCGCAGGACCGGACTGTAAGCGCGCTTCCAGGAGAATTGCGGCAAGGCGGGCAGCACATCCGGATTGGCCTCGAACGTCAGGCGGTCGGAGCCCGGCGTCTCCTGATAATCGTGGATGAAGAGTTCGAGAGACTCCGCGACGCTTGGCGCACGCAGATGCCAGCCGAAACCATCGCACCAGGCCGCGCGTGTGAAGGGCTTACCGCCCAGCACCAGCAGATTTCCACCGCGGTCGAGGTATTCGAGGATGGGCTTCCACTGCGCCTCGGGCCAGGCCGACCCGTAAGGCATGACGAGCAGATCGGCATCGGCCAGCGACGCGGTCAATTGCGCCGCAGCGCTGTAGACGGCTCCTGCGAATCCCGCCTGAAGTTGTGCCTGGGTGACCGGGGCTGAATCGGCCACGGGAAATCCCGGTTCATAGAAGACGACGATGCGGCCTGCGGCCTGAGCAGCGGAGGCGCCCATAGCGCAGGTCAGGAGCAGGAAGAGAGAGCGTACGAAGGTTTTCATGGCGTGTCGGCTGATAACGATATCACACCGTCACGAGCTACATGCCTACGGCTTAGGAGCTCCCGCTGGCTGCTGCGTAGGCGTGCTCTGGCCGCTTGCGCTCTGGGCATCTTGTTGCGCCGCCTTCTGCGCGGCCTTTGCGGCGCGATTTTTAGTATAGTGACGCGCGATGTCAGGCCAGAACTCGATCAGCTCTGAGCCTACGATCCCTTCGGCGGAGACGGTCAGACCGCGGGTGATGGTATCGGCGGCGGTGCGTTCCCCGGCCGGATAGTAGACGTTGGCGATGGCCGCACCGATCAGGTTGCCAATGACGTTAGCGTAGTTCGGTCCCCAGCTTCCGTTATCACGTTTGCACCACACCGTGGATGTGGCTGCCCACAATGCGCGGCCGGTGATGCTGCCGGTGCCTTTCTGGAAATAACGGGGATCCTCGTGCCACCAGCTGGTGAGCACAGCATTGCCGAAAAAGTTGCCGATAAAGGCGTCGGTGTAGTCTGCGCCGTAACGCTTGGCGTAGCCCTGTACACCCTGTCCATATGACTGATGGTCGTTTTGTGCCTGGCCGATGCCAGCGACGACAGCCGTCAGGGCGAAAGGCCAGGGATCGGCCTGGCTCTTGAAGAAGAGCTGGAATTTCTGGCCGGGACTGAGCGGCAGAGCATCGCGATTGATCGTTGTGTTGAAAGCCGCCATGACGCCCATCACACGGTGGTGCTCCTGCTCTTTGAGTTGATCTTCGGCCTTTTGGCGATCAGCGTCTTGCGTGGCTCTGGTGGAGGGGTCGCCGGCAGAGGTAGACTGACCAGGCTGCGATTGACCGGGCTGGGCCGCCTGCTGCGGGATGTCGGCCGACCCCGGATCGTGGGTAGCGGACGGGTCGTCTGGAAGGTTTTCAGCTGGATCGACAACCGCGACGGTAGTCGTCGAGTGAGCGGCTGGGAGACTGACAGTGGGAGGGCTGGGAGGAAGGTCCTCTGCCTGGGCTCGCACTGCCCGAACACACGATAATGAAACGAAGATTAGCGGCGCAAGCGCCAGACACCGGTTCTGCGACAATCAAACTACCTCAATACCCGAAAATAGACGCCTGCGAAACTGCTGCCTAACCCCTCTAACCGCGCCACTCTGCTGATAGATAGACGTAGAAAGTGGACGCCGCGACCGTCCAAGGTCTAACTTTCACGAAAATTGCTTGGGTTGGGAGGAAAAACGAACGGAGAGTCGACACAACCAACAGGCACTCTATGATGCTACGTGATTTTGCCTCGTTTTGGGGAAATTCTCTGTATCCGTGCTACTATCGTCGAGCATCTACCGCAGAGCGACACTTTCATGGCCAGCAGCAACAGTTGGATCGACAGCGGTGCACAGGTACCAGCCACTCCGGCCCGTTTTGACCTGCGGCCGCTTTCGACAGGTGAGGTCCTCGACCGAACCTTCCAGCTCTACCGCTCGCGCTTTACCCTCTTCGCCGGACTCGCCATGCTTCCTACCGGCGTCAACGTCGTGACTCAGGCTCTCCGTCTCTGGTATTCGGCCCACCAGAGCGTCCATGTCCACACCGGACTCAACCTGTACAGGGTGCAGGGCATTTCGGTTGCGCTGGCGCTGGTTTCCTCCGTCCTTTCTCTCGTTCTGTACGGAATTACGCAGGCGGCTACCACGTGGGCTGTTTCGGCCGTCTATCTCGGCGAGCCGGCGGCCATCAAGACCGCATATAAGACCGCCGGCAGACACTGGTTCCGCTATACGCTCATCGTGCTACGGCAAATCTGGGCAGGGTTCTGGCTTCCCGTCATTCTTACTTCGACCGGTCTTGGATTCCAAGCCGCCAGGCGCGGATCAGCCAGTGCAAATATAACCGCCGGCTTGATCTACATCGTGGCCTTCATTTCCCTTCTTTACGCGATCTGGGCCTACATCCGGGTCTCTCTCGCCGTCCCCGCGGCTGTCGTGGAGTCTCTGACTGCTCGCGCTTCCATCAAACGCAGCAAACAGCTTCTCGTGGATCGCAAGGTCCGCATCCTGCTGCTGTTCGTCTTCCTTTTCGCACTCTACCTGGTGATTGGAGCCATCCAGGCCCCGCTCGCCTACTTCGCCATTCGCGCCCGTGGGTCTGAAGCCTTCTTCACGCACGCCATCAGCCTGGGGATCGGCTTCGCCACTGGAACCCTCGTCGGCCCCCTTGGAGCGATCGCCATCTGTCTCTTTTACATCGACGAGCGGGTTCGCCGTGAGGGGTTCGACATCGAGTGGATGATGACCAAAATCGCGCCCACGCAGACGCTGGTTTCCGCCATCCCGTCAGAACCGGCTCCAGGCTCGCTCCCTCCCTCCCAGGAAAGCTCCAGTCCCAATTAGAGCCCCCTCGGCTGGCCCGGCTATGGCCGGAAACCCTGAAATTGCCTTAAACTGAATGGCACCTGTGAGCAGAAACAAGCTCCATCTCCTCGCGTTCGTTGTGGCTTCACTGACGGCTCTCCCTGCGCTTGCCATCAAGCGAGCCACGCTCTCCGAATACACAGCGCACCTTGAAGACCTGCTCGCCCTTGTGCAGAAATGCCAGGCCAGCGCTCCGGCGTGTGACCCCGGCCAGGTGGGCAACGATGACCACGTCACGCTGCAGTCGCTCGGCTCTGCCGCCAATGTGAACCAGTTTGAGGCGCGTTACGACTGGCTCCGCAAGGAGCTGAAGCGGGCGCAGGATCCTAAGGCTAAAAATCGCGACGGCGATCTCGCTGCCGCAGTTGCCCGCCTCGAAGAGGCCTTGCAGGACGCAACCGGCCAGCCATCAGTATCCAGCTTCGCCGAAGCCCGCCGCCGAGCTGACGCCATCCTGTCCCACCCCGAATTTGTAACCGTCGAAGAACAATCTATCTGGGACAAGCTCATCGCCCGTTTTTTCCTGTGGCTCGACGGCCTCTTCGGCAACGTCGCTAAGTTCGGCCAGCGGTCGCCCTGGATCGGTCCGCTTCTCGAATGGGGGCTGATCTCGCTCGCCCTTGCCGGCGTTGCTTTGTGGGCCATGCGCGTATTCCAGCGCCAGCGGCTTGCCGTGCAACTCGAGTCCGGCCGCCGCCTGGAGGCCTGGGAAGAGGCCTCACGCAACTGGCACATCCTGGCCGAGGAGCGGGCCGCGCAGCACGAGTGGCGCGAGGCCATCCACTGCGTGTATTGGGCAACCATCGTCATGCTGGAGGGCCGCCGCTACTGGACTCCCAATCGCTCGCGCACGCCGCGCGAGTATGTTGCGTTACTCGAAGCGGGCTCGCCGCGCTGGAACCTTCTCCGCGAGCAGACGCGCGGCTTTGAGCGCATCTGGTACGGGCTGAACCACGCAGCTCAACGCGACTATCAAAGCGCTCTCGACCTCCACGAGCAGTTGAGAGTCACATGAGGAGGAGACTCACCGGCGATACCCGCATCCTTATCGGCATCACCCTCGCAGTTCTTACCGTCATCATCGTTGGAGCCTTTTTTGCTCCCGCGCGCGAAGACAACGACCCGACTCCAAGCGCCGACAACAGCGGGGCGCAGGGGGCCAAGGCAGCGTGGCTGCTTCTCGGCCAACTTGGATACCGCACCGAGCGCTGGGATAGACCGGCCCGGGACCTGAGCGAAGTCGATGCTTCGCATACCACGCTTATTCTGGCCGAGGCCTATCCCTCCGATGTGCTGAAGGAGAAGCCCGGCATCAGCGACTTCCTCCAGCAAGGCGGGCGAATCCTGGCCACGGGCGCAGTCAGTGCCACCATGCTGCCTGAGTCGCACATTACGGCGCCGAGTCACATTCACACGAGTCTTTGCTACACCACTCCCCAGGGGCTCAGCTCGCTTGCTCGCGCCGGCCGAGTCGGCCTGCCGATCCCGGTTCGCTGGAACTCTGATGATCCCAGCATGCGCGTTGACCAGGCCTGCGGAGACGATGCCGTCGTTGTTCACTACCCCGCGGGGAAGGGCGAAGTCATCTGGTGGAGTTCGTCGGCGCCACTCAGCAATCGCAGCCTGAAAAACGGCGCCAGTCTCAGGCTCTTCCTCGCCAGCATCGGAAATCCGGACCGTTTGATCCTTTTCGACGAATACATCCACGGAGCCCGCACGGACCTGTGGGCCACTGCCGCCGGAACCCCCGTCGCCGCCCTGGGCTGGCAACTGGCCGCGATTGCGGCTCTGCTTGTCTTCAGCTTCGGACGCCGCAACGGCCCGCTGCGCACGCTGGTCCAGGCTCCCCGCACCTCGCCACTGGAGTTCGCCGAGTCCATGGGTGACCTCTACCGCAAGGCCGGAGCCGTCAACGTCGCGACAAGCTGCGCCGAACGCCGCCTCTTTCACTTCCTCGAATATGAAGGCGGAATCCCCCGCGAAACGCTGCAGTCGTCGCCTGAGATCATCGCCGAGGCCGTCGCCCAGCGCTTCCACTACGGCTCGCCCGGCTTTACCGCCGACCTTCAAGCCACGCAGCAGGCCGAATTCGCGAAGTACAGCGCGCGCAGCGGACTGGAGCTCGTAAAGCGCGTCGATGGACACATCGCAAAGCTTGCCGCGATCATGAGACATTCCAAAGCAGTACCCACGAACGGAGAAACGCGTGTCTGAAGAAGCGCCAGAGCAGGATCGGCAGCAACCACAACCGGAAGCGCGCGCCGCCATCAATCTTTTTGAAAAGGGCCGCGCCCAGCTGGGCAAAGTCATCTCCGGCCAGGTGGAAATGATCGACCAGGCTCTGCTTACCCTGCTCTGCGGAGGCCATGCGCTGGTCGAAGGCGTGCCGGGCGTGGCCAAGACGCTCACCGTGAAGACCCTCGCGCGCTTCCTGTCGCTCGACTTCCGCCGCGTTCAGGGTACGCCGGACATGATGCCCGCCGATATCCTGGGCACCAGTGTCTTTTCGCTCAAGACCAACGACTTCAGCTTCCATAAGGGGCCCGTCTTCACTCAGTTTCTGCTTGCCGATGAAATCAACCGCATGCCCCCGCGCACGCAGGCCGCGCTTCTGGAAAGCATGGAGGAGCGGCAGGTAACCCTGGACGGCGAGACTCACATACTCGACGAATACTTCACCGTCTTCGCGACGCAAAATCCTCTTGAGTTCGAGGGAACTTATCCGCTTCCAGAGGCCCAGCTCGACCGCTTTCTCCTTAAGATTCAGGTAGGCTACCCAACCGCCGACCAGGAGCGCGCAGTGCTCGAGCGCCATCACGCTTCGCTCGAAGGCACGCACCTCGAACAGTCTCCTCTCGAAAGCGTGACCTTCGCCGAGCTTGCTGCGGCGCGGCGGGAGGTGCGTCGCATCCGCGTGGAGCCCGCCATGTTCGACTATCTACTCGCGGTCGTGCGCCGTACGCGCGAGTGGCCCGCCATCTCGCTCGGAGCGAGTCCTCGCGCCGCGGCTGGCCTGCTCATCGTGGCCAAGGGCTATGCCGTCAAAGATGGACGCGACTACCTCATCCCCGACGACGTAAAGGAAGCCGCGCTTCCCTGCCTGCGCCACCGCCTCATCCTCAAGCCGGAGGTCGAGCTCGAAGGCTTCGATCCAGACCGTGTCCTCAAAGATATTCTGGCCGCCGTACCGCTTCCGAAATAGTGCAATGATCGTGAGCCTTTCGTGATTCAAACCCTCGTCCCCGCGCCCATCCGGGCTACCGTCCGTGCCCAGCGCTTCGGCTACGCGCTCACGCCGCGTGCCCTGCTACTACTGGTGGCTGGATGTCTACTGTCGATCCCCGGATTTTTTTATCCGCGCTGGATATGGGCCATGCTCGCCTGGGATGCGCTGGTTCTGCTCCTCGCCATTCTCGACGCCGTTCTTCTTCCCGCTCCTGGCAGGATTACCGTCGAACGCCGCTTCGATAACTCGCCGGTTCTCGGCGAGCGGAGCGCGATCACGGTCGAGGTGACCCAGGCTTCGAATCAGATCCTCGAGATTCGAGTTACGGACGCGCTTCATCCTGCGCTCGACCCAATGCCCTCCACGAAACGCCTCCTCGCCTACCCTCACGATCCAGCCCGAGTCACGATCGAGTGCACGCCCAACACACGCGGAGATGTCACCCTTAGCAAAGTCTATCTTCGCTATCGTGGAGCGCTCAGGCTCGCCGAGCGCTGGGCCGCCGCCGATATCGAACAGAATATCCGTGTCTATCCGCCCATGGAGCGCTCGCCCGAGCTTACGGCACTGTATCTGTTACGAATTCGCCAGATCGCCCTGCAGAAGCGCCGCCTGCGCCTGCGCGGGCTGGGACGCGAATTCGAAAGTCTGCGCGAATATCAGAGCGGGGACGAGCTGCGCAACATCGCGTGGCCTGCGACGGCGCGGCGCGGCAAGCTGATTACACGCGAATTCACGACAGAGCGCAGCCAGCAGGTCTGGATCGTCCTCGACGCCGGGCGTCTATCGCGTACCGCCTTCGAGCTTCGGCGAAAAGCGCCGGCGAACGTAGCCAAATTTCAGGACTCGTTACGCGATGAGATTTCAGATGAGAATTTTCTCCTCACCGTCACGCAGCTCGACCAGGCCTCCGGCGCTGCGGTCGCGCTCGCCCAGGCGGTCATGCAGACCGGAGACAAAGCCGCTCTGCTCGTCTATGGGCGCAGAATCCTGCAGCAGCTTTTGCCTGCTTCGGGCGCGGGCCATCTCCGACAATTCGTCGACTCGCTTTCGCAGGTTCGGGCTGAGGGCTCGGAAGCCAACCACCTCAACGCTGCCGCACGCCTGAAACATCTGCAGCGACGCCGCGGACTCATTCTCTGGATCACCGAACTTGCCGACAGCGGCCGCCGCCCCGAAGTGATCGACGCGGCTGCCGATCTCGCGCGGCGTCACATGGTTCTGCTGGTGGTGCTGGGCCATCCGGAACTGCAGCAGCTTGCCAACCGGGAGCCGGAAAACGTGGAACAGATGTTCGTCTCGACCGCCGCAACCGAAATTCTGGAGCGCCGCCGGGAAATCCTGGTGCGACTCCGCGCCCAGGGCGTGCTCGTCGTCGAAACCACGCCGGGCACGGTCAAGGCCGACGCTATCAACCAGTATCTCGAAGTCAAGACACGCGGACTGCTGTGATTATTGGCGAGTTGCCCATGCCAGCCCGTCCGGCTCTCCGCCAACGTTGATATGACCCGGTACGGACAGGGACTTTAGATCGATCACGGTTACATAGTCATCCGGCGAGCAGGCCACAAAGGCGCGCGAGCCATCGGGCTGCATGAGGATGCCGGCTGCGCCGTGACCAACTGGCAGGCGCTTGATGACTTTGCGCTTTGCCGTGTCGAGGATGATCAAATCCGGGCCGCGAAGTGTGGAGAGTAACGCCATTTTGCCATCCAACGTGAACTTCAGGCGGTTCGCACCCTTCGCGTCCACATCCAGGGTCTGGGTAACCTGCTTCTTCGCCGCATCGATGATCGAAACCGTCCCGTCCTGTGCGTTGGCGACCCAGATCTCACTGCCATCCGGCGATATGTCGAAGCCCTCCGAGCCAACCCCGACGGGGATGACTGTCTCATTCCAATCTCCTCCGGGAGGCCCAGGAGGTGGCCCCTGCGGTGGACCCCCGCTTCCGGGAGGCGGACCACCCGGTGGAGGGCCCAGGCGGCCAGCCGTCTTCTCGATGATGCTGACCGTCCCCGAGCTGACGTTGGTGGTGACGATCCATTTCAGGCTCTGGGAAACGACGATCATGTGGGTTCTGTTTTGCCCCGTGCCCAGGATCCAATCGACCTTCTGCGTCATCGGATCATAGCTGCCAATGGCCTTCGCGGCTTCCGCCGTGAACCACACTTTGCCGCCGATAAAATCCAGGCCGTGCGGACCGCGCAGCGGCCCGAGATCGACAGCCGGCAATGCCTTCTGCCCAACGAGATCGACCACGGCGAGCGTGTTATACGCACCAAAACCATAGTTAGAAACGTATGCCGTCTTGCCATCGGAGGAGGCGATCACCTCGTGCGGATCGTTCCCGATCGGCACTTTGGCAATCACCTGCAAGCTCGTGGGATCAACGATCGCGAGGGTGTGATCTTTCTTCGAGAGCGCAAGCAGTGCTGCTGCCGGTGTGCTTTGCGCGCTGAGCACAGTCGATGCAACCAAGCTTCCAAGAACGAGCACCAGGCCAATCTCTATCCTCATCGGTCGCTCCTTTCTCTTCTCTCAACGCCTTAATAATAAGTCGCTACGGCATTAACTGACGTGAACAATAGGGCGGCGCCTAGGGTCCTCAACGGCACGGCGAAGCACTTCATGGGTTAAGGGCGCCGTATCTCCTTCGCCGAAAAAGATGTAGCTGAAGAGATTTGCCACCGGATTGCCTTCCGTCCAACTGAAGTAGGCGTGGGGAACCTTCCCGGTTCGCCGCTCCAATTCAATGAGCAGGGCCGCGATGGAATTTGCCACCACGGGGCTGCAGGCAAAAAGGATGCGGTGCCTGCCCACTTTTCGTCCGTAAACGGTTATCGTGTCTTCAAACTCCGAAGAATCGCTGCGTTCCACCTCGAAGAAGAACAGGCACTCATCCGGATCGAGATTGTGCAGATACCGAATCTGCGCGTCGGCCTCATCCCAGCCTGTCTCAGCTCCGTTCTGCGGCTTGCTCGCGACGACCCTTATTAACTGATCGGGGTCTTCACAAATCATGACCGTGGCCTTTTCGTCGAGTTGAATTCCTTTGATGCGCAGCTCGGTAGAGCGCATGGCCCTGGATACCAGCGACACAAGGACGGTGGAGACGATAAAGAAAGACGCAATCTTGATGCCTTCGGGACGCTCGCCCATGTTCAGAGCAGTCGTGTAAACGAAGAGGAGCGAAATAAAAAGGAATGGCCAGCGAAGCCAAGCTTTCCATACGGAGATCGTTACGGCGAACGACGCGGAAGTGATGAGAACCAGGACGCCGGTGGCATAGGCTCCGCCCTGCGCGTCGACGTTCGCATCAAAAAGCAGAGTTACCGTGAAGGCAACGGCCGTAAACACAAGCACCAGAGGACGGGAAGCAAGCGCCCACTCCGGAGCCATTCCGAAGCGCGGCAAATACCGGGGAATGAGGTTCAGCAGGCCGGCCATGGCGGATGCTCCGGCAAAGGCCAGGATAAGAATCGTGCTGATGTCGTAGAGAGAGCCGAATCCGTTGCCCAAATACTGGTGAGCCAGATAGGCCATGGCGCGGCCATTGGCCGGTCCACCTTCCTCAAATAACTTTGCTGGAATCAGCAGCGTAGAGACGAGGCTGGTAGCCATGAGGAAAATGCTCATAATAACGGCCGAGGTCAGCAATAGCTTGCGGGTATTGCGAATGCGGCCCTTAAGGTCCGCGCCTTTCACCAGCGGCATGACAGCGACCCCGGTCTCAAAGCCGGAGAGGCCGAGGGCTAGCTTGGGAAACAGGATCAGTGAGATGCCGATGATGGCCAGCGGGCTGCGATGCGCACGGAAAAGGGCCTCTCCCCAACCGGAGAAGAGTTGCGGGTGTTCAAGCAAATGCCAGATCGCGTCGGCAGTAACGACCGCGTTTAACGCCAGATAAATGCCGACCAGCACGACCGCAATGCCGATCGCCTCACTGAAACCCATCAAAAACACCGCTCCCAGCAGGGACAGGAGGATCAGGGTCACACCCATCTGGCTTTGCATCCAAGGCGGCGTAACGGGATTGTGAATGAAGTGCGTGGCAGCGTCAGCGGCCGAGAGCGTCATGGTGATGATGAAGTCCGTAGTGGCAAAACCGAGCAGAATGAGCACAACGCTCTTCCCTTTCCAGCGAGGGAAAAGCTTCTCGAGCATGGCAATGCTGCCCTGCCCGTTGGGGCTGGCTTCCGCAACCCGGCGATAGACCGGGAGCGCTCCGAACAGGGTGACGAGAACAAGAACCAGCGTTGCGACAGGAGATAGAATTCCCGCCGCCAGGAAGGCGATGCCGGGCTGATAGCCGAGGGTCGAAAAATAATCGACTCCGGTGAGGCACATAACTCGCCACCACGCATGTTCCGGCTCGGCAACGCTGTGGATACCTTGGGGCAGACGAAGGTCGGAGAGGAGCCAATCTTTCAGCTTCATCGGGCGACCCTCAGGGTACACCGCCGCCCTTCCACTGGATAAAAACTCGCTGGCATCATCGAGGGCACGAGAGCCATTGTCTCAGATGATCATTCGGGCTTTGCACGGTCATGATTCGGCCGATTGCGCGAGCCCTCGACCGGCCCTTACTCGTAGCGGAGCGCTTCGATGGGATTCAGGTTCGCGGCCTTGAGCGCCGGAATCATGCCGCTCACCAGTCCCACGACGACGAGGATGCCGGTGGCGACTACGACGATGAGGGGAGAAATCAGCAGCTGGATATCCGCGTCCTGCGCATTCGCGGCCATGGCGCTGTAAAAGGTAATGCGACCGACCCCAATAGAAACAGCGTACGCCAGCACGATTCCGGCGATCCCGCCGATTCCCGTGATTACCAGCGATTCGGCAAGAAACTGAATCAGGATGTGCCGCTTGCGCGCACCCAGAGCTTTTTCGATGCCGATCTCCTTGGTTCGCTGCTGCACCGCAACCAGCATGATGTTCATCAGGCCGATTCCGGCAATACCCAGCGTTAACGCGCCGATGAACAGGAGCAACACCTCGAGTGCGATGGTTACGATCTTGAATTGCGCTAGCTGCTGCTCGAGATCCGCGACGAAGATCGCCTGATGGTCCGAGGGGCGAAAGTTATACGTCGCAGCCAGTGTATTGCGGATCGCCTGCTGTACCGCCGCGTGATCGCCGTTATAGTTGAGCCAAATACCATCGAGGTATTTTGGGTCCTTGATGTCGCTCATTGAATTGAAGGGGACATAGACCTGGCGATTCACATTGTCGCCCTCCTCCTGCATCTTTGGCTGAAGCACGCCGATAACCTCGAAGCTGATGCCGTTCAGCCGGATGTGCTGGCCGATCGGATAAAGCCCCCCGAACAGCTTGCTCTTCGCCTCCGAGCCGATTACAGCGACGTGTGCGCGGTTCGCGTCATCGTCGTCTGAAAAGAATCGTCCAGAGTCGATGTCCAGAACGAGGATATCCTGCACCACAGGGCGGTAACCATTCACTGTCCACGTGTAGGTGTGCAGTTCATTGGCGACGGGCACATCCTTGGACAGCATCGGCGTAACGTGTTTGACCCCAGGCACCGACTGCTCCAACCGGTCAATGTCGTCCTGAGTGAATCGGACCTGAACGCCGGCCTTCGAGCCACCCACCTGCTCCGAAGTTCGCCCCGGAAAGACCCCGACCAACTGCGTGCCCCACTGCGCGAAGATGGCCTCGATCGCTCGCCCGAAGCCCGATCCGTAGGCCAGCAACAGCACGACGGTGGCAATACCCCAGGCCATGCCGACCATGGTGATCGACGTGCGTCGGCGGTTGTACACCATCGCTTCGTAAGCCTGTCTCCACAAATCGCGCAGCATTTGTATCTCCTTTAGGGCCCTAATTACTTATTCACGACGCAGCGCTTCGACCGGTTCAAGCGCGGCGGCTTTGCCCGCTGGATAGAGCCCGGCCACAATTCCGCTCACGCTGAGCGCAACAATCGCAAGCGCCGCTGACCAGGGAACCAGACGAGGCGGATCGAAACCCTCAACTCCTTGCCCGATCGCAGCCTGCAGCACATACATGAAGAGCGCCGCGCCCGCGATGCCGAAGAGTCCGCTCACGCCGGTCAGGATCAACCCCTCCAGGAAAAACTGGAAGAGGATGCTGCGGCGGGTCGCACCGATGGCCTTGCGCAGGCCGATCTCGCGTGTGCGCTCGCTCACCGAGACCAGCATGATGTTGATGATGCCGACCGCTCCCAGCGCCAGGGTCACAATGCCGACCCCGCCCAGAAAAACGTCCATGGCCGTGAATATCTTGCCCACCATCTGCTCGCTCCTGATGGTGTCCCACTCATTGAAAGCCTCGGGAGCCTCAGGATCGAATCCATGCCTTCGCGCCACAATCTCATGCACTTCCTTCTTGGCGATGAGATTGTCTCCGGCAATCCGCGGCTGATACTGGATCGACGTGACGGAGTCCTGGGGAATATTCGCGCCCTTGAGGGGGAACATCTCCATCATCACCGGGAGGGGAATGTACACCTTCTGGTTTTCGCTGTCGTTATTTCCGTGACCGTTCTTGGCGGCGACACCCACAACTGTGAACCGAGTACCATTCAGGGTGACGACTTCGCCCATCGCGGGACGGCCGGGAAACAGCAGCTGCGCGCTCTTCTGGCCCAGCACGATGACGTGATTCCGGTTCCTCATGTCGTCCTCGTACAGAAATCGCCCTTCCGCCATGGGCAGGAAGCGGATACCCATGTAGTTCGGTTCGGTGCCGATGACATCGCCGCCGGCGGTTTGGTACTGGCTCTGCTGCTTGACATCGTCGCGGTCGATATACCCCACGGCGGCGCGAACGTCCGGCGCCTCGGTGCGTATCGCCTCCACATCGCTCAGGGTCAGGTTGTAGGGCCGCAATCCGGTATGCTGGTTTGGCACCGCCGGGATCGTCCCGCCCCACATCATGATGAGGTCGTTGCCGAAACTGGCGAGCTGGCGATGATTGCCCGAACGGAAGCCTTCGCCAACCGAACTCAGCAGCAGCATCGATCCCACACCCCAGGCGATGCCGAACATGGTGAGGAACGAGCGCAACTTGTTCGCCCAGATCGCGCGGAAGACTTGCCCGAAGGTATCGCCCAGACTCTGCATGTGTCATCTATCAATACGCGTGACCGGCGCTGAGAGTTCCCCCCGAAGGAGACACTTGGACAGCGGTGTGACGTCCGGGAAAAGAGCAGGTGAGCGGGAACCAGGGCCAAAAGCCGTAAATGTGATCAGTGGGCAGGAAGGACAGATCTATATCAACTATTAGTCGATTAGTTCGGCCCGAGTTTATTTAGCCTGCAATGCCGTCTGTACGGTTTCCACAGCGGGCGTGGCCTGGCTCATATACTCGCTGACGCGCTTGCGCTCTTCGGGTGTAAGCGATGGCACGAGAGCCAGAATGCGGCGCAAGGTAACGGCAACATCGTCAACATAGTTCATCATGCGAATGGCTTCGCCGGACAGCGGCATACGGGCTCCTGAAGTGGTCGTGGGATTCATTTGATCTTCCTCTTATTCTCGTCGACCGACGGCCAGCAAGTAAAGCTCGCGCTCTGGCGCAGGGGAGCTGCCTCGACTACGCTGCGCTCGGATCTGTCTTCTTCGGCGGAATATCCCTGTCGGTCACTTCCGCAATCACCGCCAGCTTATGAGCAATTTCCAGCGTAAGAACGCCCTCCGGACAGCGCCAGCTCCAGTTATCTCCCGAGCTCGACGGCATATTCATCCGGGCTTCCGTGCCGAGGTCCAGTACATCCTGTACCGGCACGATGCAAACATCGGCGACGGACGCCTCGACGGCGCGAATCATGGTCCAGACAAGGTCTTTCTTCGCCGGGCAAAGGTAGGCATTCACCGCATCTTTCTCAATCTTGCCCGCCGCGTCCTCCCACCACCCCCGCGTCGTATTGTTGTCATGCGTGCCTGTATAAACAACCGTGTTCGGCACATACATGTGTGGCAGATGAATGTGTGCGCCGCGATCCGAAAATCCAAATTGAAGAACCCGCATGCCGGGAAAATTAAACTGCTCGCGCAATACGTCCACTTCGGCGGTAATCACGCCCAGGTCTTCCGCGACAAATGGCAGGTCTCCCAGCTCGTCACGCAGACGCTGAAACAGCTTTGCCCCCGGGGCCTTGATCCATTCGCCGTTCACCGCCGTTGCATCTTCGGCGGGAATCGCCCAGAACGCCTCAAATCCGCGGAAATGGTCGAGACGGATGATGTCGTAGAGCGATTCGGCCCGGCGCACGCGATCCACCCACCAGGAGAAGCCCTGCTGCTCCAGAACATCCCACAGGTACAAGGGATTGCCCCAGCGCTGCCCGGTCGCCGAGAAATAATCCGGTGGCACGCCCGAGACGCGAATCGGCGAAAAGTCTTCACGCAGCTCGAAGATTCCGGGATTGGTCCAGACGTCCGCGCTGTCGTAGTTCACAAAGATCGCGACATCGCCGATGAATTTGATGTTCCGCTCGCCGCAATACGCGCGCAGATTCCGCCACTGCTCATCGAAGGCAAACTGGATGATCTGTTCGACCGCCAGCTCCTCGCCGTGCTCCCTGCGGATCTGTTCGAGCGCGTGGCTTTCCCGACGCGCGAGTGCCGCAGGCCATGTGTTCCACGATGCGCCATTGAACTTGCGCCGCAGCACGCTGTAAAAGGCGTAGGACTCAAGCCAGGTGCCGTTCATATGGCAATAGCCCTCAAAACGCGCCCACTGTTCCGGATCGTGGTTGTGCAGAAAATTGCGAGCTGCCTCTTCGATCAGCGGAATCTTCGCGCTGACCACGTCTTCCCAATGCACATCTCCAGACCGCCCGGGGAGGCTGGCGGTGCGCTCCCGGGAAATCCATCCCCAGAGGGACAAATATTCGAGCGAAATGAGCAGCGGGTTCCCGGCAAAAGCCGAGAGCGCAGCGTAAGGCGAGTTGCCATATCCCGTCGGGCTCAGCGGCAAAACCTGCCAGAGCCGCTGCTTCGCTTCTGCAAGAAAATCCGCGAAAGCATACGCGGCCGGGCCAAAATCGCCAATGCCGCCATAAGAAGGCAGGGAGGTAATATGCAGCAGTAATCCCGAGGAACGCTCAAAAGGCATGAAGATAATCCTAAGCTGACTTCAAAGAGAAAGGCCCGCGCTTCGAAAGATTCGAAAACCGCGGGCCCGGTTGCATAAGAGGCCGTCTGCTAGATCGGCGAGCGTCCGCCCAGCGGGGATTGCTGCTGCGCTTTGCGGTTCATCCGGATGCGGCCCTCTTTCTCATACTTCTGCTGCAGGTTGGAAATGAAGACCGCGAACATCTCCTCACGGCGTTGCTCGAGCAACGTCTCGCGCGTCTGGTCGAAGTTCTTTGCAATTTCGTCGCCCGTGGGCTCCTGCTTTTCCGTGATCTTCGCCACAATGCCGCTGTGGCCGGTGTTGATGGGCTCGCTCAACTGTCCCACGCTCAGGTCGAAGAGTTGCGGCGCGGTGGTTCCAAGTGCGCCCACGTCCGGAACCTGCGCATCGCGGCCCACCAGGTCGCTTGACTTGACGGTGGCTCCGGCTGCCTTTGCGGCCTTCGCGAGGTCGTTTTCCGTCTTAGCCAGATTGGCCAGCTCGTTGGTCTTGCGTGCCAGCAGCTGTGGCAGTTGCTCCTGGCGGTAATCGTCGAGGATATGCGATTTGTAGTCGGCAAACGTCGGCGCATGAGCCGGCTGAATATCTTCAACCTGGAAGATCGCGTAGCCTTCGCCTGTGGTCGATACCTGGGGCGCGGCACCCTTCTTCGCGGTAAAGGCCTCCGACAGCAGCTTCGAGCCATCCGCCAGACCCGGAACCACCGACGCCTGCGACAGAAAATCGGTTGTCACAAACTGCAAATGATGCGCTGCCGCTGTCGCGGCCAGTCCGCTCTTCTGCGCTTCGGCTGCAAGCTGCTGCGCAAAGGCCTGCTCCTGCTGGCCTTCCATCTGCCGGGTCAGCAACGCCTGAATTGTCGGCTTTACCTCAGCCAAAGGACGAGTGTGCGCCGTCTGCTTCTCTTCCACCTCGATGATGTGATAGCCGAACTTGGACCGCACGAGTCCTGAAATCTGCCCCGGCTGCAGGGAGAACGCGGCCTGGTCGAACTCGGGAACCGTTGCGCCGTGCTTCAGGAAACCCAGCTCGCCGCCCTGATCTTTGCTCCCAGGATCGTCCGAGTACTTCTTCGCCAGATCGGCAAAGTTGCCGCCGTGATGCAGCTGATCGAGGACGCCCTGCGCCTTGGCCTTGGCCGCGGCATCGGCCTTGGGATCGGTGCCGTCTACCTTGATGAGAATGTGCCGCACCTTTACCTGATCCTCAAGCTGATAGTCCTTCTGGTGCTGGGTGTAGTACTGCTGAATCTCCGCGTCCGTTACCTGCGGAGCGCCCTGCGGCAGATTGCTGTCGGTGAAGGCGACGTACTCGATCTTGCGCACCTCGGGAACCGCATTCGCATACTTGGGCGCATTCTTCTTGAAGTAGGCCTCCAGCTCCGCGTCCGTGGGATTGATCTGCTTCAGAATGTCGTCTGAACTGAGCACCGCGTAATCGAACTTGATCTTGGTCCCCTGCTGCCGATAGTTGTCCCGAACTTCGCTGTCGGAGATGGTCACGCCGCCCGTAATCAGGGCGCGCAGGCGGTTTTCTTCGATTTCTTTCTTGACCTCGTTCTCAAACTTGTCGCGCGTCAGGTTGAACTGTTGCGAGACGAATTCCGCATATTGCGTATCACCGATGTAATTTCCGCCCGGAAATAGGGTCTGCCCCCAGATTCCAGTGTGCAGAAAGCGCCGCACATCATCATCTGTGGCTGAGAGACCAAGCCGTTTCGCCTCCAGCAGCTCAATGTGCTGCTGAATCATGCCCTGGCCAACGCGCTGCATCATCATGGGCAGCAGAAAGTCGGGATACCCCTGACGCTGCATCATGCGCGCAGCCGTCATCTGCACTTCGGAGGTGGTGACATCGTCAACCGCTGGAAGAAAACGCCCCAGCGGACCGCCGCGGCCGATCGAGGCGTAAGTATCGGCTGATGCTACATCGTCGTTGAAAACGCCGGGCACCAGCGTGATCACCATGGTGATGCAGGCGACCGAAATAATAACGATGAAGATGCCTTTTACGAAGCGATTGTCTTTACTTTGCAGGAAGCGAATCATGGATGGGTAACGACCTTTACTATCAAACGCTCGCAGCCAGCCCCGGCCCCGAAAGACGGACTCAGGCTACACGAGAAGATTTTCCTGGTTTCAGGAAGCTCTTTCAGTATAAATGACGGGGTGCGCTGCATGTCTGTCGATGGCGAACCGGGTAGGGTCCGATTGAGCCTGGTCCTGACACCGCTTCTCGAGGAAGGGCGACAGTTTCTTCGAACACCGGAACTTAGCGCTCGCCTCATCCGTCAACACTGTTGCGCAGTTCCGGTCAGGTGAACCGATGTTCTCGCGATTTTCGTTGACGGTTCTTGTCTTCTCGCTTTCCATCGCCCTTTTCACGGTACCCGCGCAACCACAAGCTCAAAGCCAGCCGGCAAACCAGACCTTTACGATTCAGGTCAACTCACGGGTGATTCTTACTGACGTAACGGTCACCGACAGCAAAGGGAATCCAGTTCATGGCCTTCCCGAATCGATGTTCCGCGTTTTCGATAACAATAAGCCACAAACGATTGCGTCGTTCGAGGAGCACAGCGGCACACCTGCTGCTGGGAAGATGGAACCAGTGGGAATGCCAAAGGGCGTCTATAGCAACGATTATCTCGAGCATCTGCCGCCGGTGATAAGTGTCGTCATCATCGACATTGCCAATCTTGGGATCCCGGACCAGATGTACCTCTACTCAGAGCTGACGCAGTTCTTCAAGAATCAACCTGCTCAGTCACTGGCGATCTACCTGCGCGCCGGCAACGGCTGCTTTCTCGTGCAGAACTTCACAACGGACCGCGCGTTGTTGGCGGCCGCAGTGCGCAAGGCGATTCCGCGCTTTCCGCCGCCAGCCCAGGAATATCTGAGCGACATCGATACGCTGCGCCAGATTGCCGTTTACCTCAGCCAGATACCGGGACGCAAGAACGTGCTGTGGTATTCCGGAGGATCGACACTCTATCTGCGCGAAGACGCCGATCTGTACGAGGATCCGCAGGCGTGGCGCGACCTGTACGATTTGCTGGAGCAGGAGCGCATTGCCGTTTATCCCATCGATGCGCGAGGCCTGACAACGTCCTTGAGCCCTATGATGTGGAGCCAGGACGCGCTGATGAACGAAACGGCAATGGCCACCGGCGGGCAGGCCTTTTACAACACCAACGGCATGAAGGAGATTACAAGTCGCATCCTCAGTACGGATGGCAGTTTCTACACACTGACCTATTCGCCACACGACTTTCACTTCGACAACAAATGGCACAAGGTTAGTGTAAAGCTGAACGTAGAAGGCTACCAGCTAAGCTATCGTCGCGGATATTTTGCGGATGGCAGCCCTGGAGGCGCTGAGCAACCGGTGAAGACAAGGGCGCGGACGCGACTGTTGCCGGACGGCGAGAAGGTCCAACTGCCGGCGATGAGCAGCCTGCCGATTATCTTTCAGGCAAGAGTGCTGCCGGCTTCCGATCCGGCCGTTGCCTCAGCGCCGAAGGCCGCAGGCATTCTGCCGACACCGCCGCCTAAAAAGGGATCAGTTCCGTTCTCGATTCGTTATTCTCTGCCGGTCGACGCGCTTACGCAGCAGACGGTTGACGGGAAGTCCGAGATCATCTTTGGGGTCGCCTCCGTCGTGCTGAACAGCGACGGCCGCGCTGTCGACAAGCATGCCGCGCGCATCACGATGACGCTGAATGCGGATGAAGTCCGGTTGCACCCCAGTACTCCAATCGCTTTCGATCAATTGCTCAACCTGAAGAAGAACGACGAGTCGTTGTATCTCGCCGTGTGGGATATGACAAGCGGGCGGCTGGGAACACTCCAGATTCCGGTTCAGGTGCCGAGGCCGGGTAAGTAGACCCGCATCAGGGCCCTGTTAAAAGGCCCCCCAACTAATCTTCCCCTGCGTCTTCACCCCAGGGTAATCAGCGTAATCTCCGGCGGACAATTAAAGCGGAAAGGCAGATTCACCGTCCCGACGCCGCGATTGACATACAGCTGCGTCGAACCCAGACGGAACAACCCTTCCACATAGTTGCGGCCGAACTCCGGCAGGAACATTGCCGGCAAAAACGGGAAGCGCACCTGCCCTCCATGCGTGTGGCCTGAGAGCATCAGATCCACATCGTATCGCGCTACCTCGGGGAGGATATCCGGTTCATGCGCCAGCAGGATGACCGGCTCGCCACCTTTTCGCACCGCAGCGGGAATAGCCTCATCGAGCTTCACCTGGTGGCATATCGCATCACCTGTGCCGGCGAACCACAGACGTCCGCCTTCGCGCTCCAATGGAACTGCCTGGTTCTCAAGTACAGGAATGCCATGCGTCTCCAGTGCATCCGTTACCGCATGCATGCGCGGCTCAATCACACAGTCGTGGTTGCCCAGCACCGCGTAGCGTTGTGGACTCTCGACCCCGGCCAACATCTCGGCACACTTGTAGGCAAAGTTTATCGTTTCCTGCATCGACCAGAAGCCCTTCGTAATATAGTCCCCTGTAAAGGCGACAACGTCGGGCTTCAGCCGATTCACCTCTTCCACAACCCGTTTGATGAAGAAGCCTTCGGTATATTCCGCGTAATGAAAATCAGAAACCTGCGCGATTTTAAGACCGCGAAACGCCTCCGGCAAACGCGGCAAACGAATCGTAAGCCGCTCAATACTGATTTCGTGCCGCGAGATCTCTCCCGCATAGAGCGGCAGCCCAACGGCGGCGATGCCCGCCAGCTTCAGGAAGTCGCGTCGCGTGAAAGATTTTTTTTGCTCCGGGGCAGAAACGTCCACTATTGGATGATAACCGCCCTGGCTCGAGCCCCCGTATCTACAGGGCGCGCAAATTTAACATCTCTTCGATTGCGAAGCGGAGACGTGGCGGTTATGCTGCTCTCGCTCGAGGAATGCGCTCAATCCTGCAGTATGGCCGACTCTGTCCGAGCAGAAAGGGATTCCCCCATTGGCAAAATACCTGATTCTCTCCTGCGATGGCGGCGGCATACGCGGTTATCTTTCATCGCTCCTCCTGCAGCGCCTGAACGCCAAGTTCGACATCCTCGGAGTCAACGGCATCGGACCCAACAAACCAAAGATCGATCTGTTTGCCGGAACCTCGACCGGCGGTCTGATTGCTCTCGCGCTGGCGCAGGGAAAGAGCATCGACAGCATTGTAGAGCTTTATGCGACCCAGGGCGCGAATATCTTCAATCCGTTGGACTTGCAGTTGGGATGCATGTTCCCGGAGCCTGGCGATTTCGCGATTCGTGACATCGAGAAAACGATCGAGGCTGACATCTCCGGCCTCAAGGAGCTGTGGCAGGTGCTCTATGACGACATTGGCAACCCGTCGCTGCGCACCGTGATTGAAAGCTTCATTCCGGGCAATCCACTGCTGAGTGCTCTCCCCAGCAACGTGATGGTGCCGACATTCCAGCTTAGCGACTCAGCGACTCCGCCCTCCTGGAGTTCGCTGATCATCGATAACTTTCCCGGTTCGCCCGGAAGCAGTACCTATCTCTATGACGCCGCGCTCAGCACCGCGGCTGCGCCGGTATATTTTCCGCCCTACAACCATCCTCAGTTCGGATGGTGCAGCGACGGCGGCCTGTTCGCCAACAATCCTGCGCCACTGGCCGTGGGTCGCGCCATCGAGGCGGGCCAGTCCATCTCCGACATTGTGCTGCTGTCGATTGGCACAGGCGTCACGCCTGCGTCGATGCAGGTTACCGAGGCGACCCGTCTGTGCTACGGCCTGAAGTATTGGGCATGGCTGGAGCAATCCGGGCCAACGCCGCCATTCCCGATACTCAACGCACTGATGGACGGCGTTTCGATCAGCAATGACTTGCTTACCAGCAGTCTGCTGGGCGGAAGCCAGAATGGCGGCCGCTACATGCGGGTGAATCCGGCACTCCCCGAGTCAGTGCCTCTTAATGATTACTCTCCAGCGACGATGAAGATGTTTCGTGATGTGGCCGACGAGTATTTTGAATCGAAAGAATGGAAGACGATCATGAATTGGGTCGAGAATACGTTCCACAAATGAAGGACGAAGCATACTTGCAGCGCAATGCACGGTGAGCCTGTTGGACTGACCGACCGCCTGGAGATGAACCCGGTCCACGTAGACCTTCACCATGTATTTCGTTCGCAACCCCATGCCGTTGAGCACGAGCGTCGCGGGCCCGACCTTTGGTTTCACACCAATGCTTACATGGCGCCTTTGCGGCTTGCTGGCGGGATGATACCGTTCATGCGCAGGTACTCGACGAGTTGCCCATAGTGGTCCATTGAGTGAGCCATCGCAAGGGCTGCCATGGAGGCGCGCGTCGCTTTATATTTCTCTGGGCCCTTCAGCGCCGTAAAGGCATTCTGCGTTGTGATTGAACTGATCGCGTCACTCGCGAACTTAAAGCTATCGCGCAGTGCCTTCATCAGTTCGTCCTTGGTTTTCAGCGAGTCGAGCGTCTTGGGATCGATCTCGCCGGCTATGCCCCACCCCTTGAAGAAGAAGTAATTCGCTTGGGCCACATGCCTCACCTGCTCGCCGAAGGTACGTACCCCCTTGAAGTCACCGGGACTGGAGGGGGCAAAGTCGTATTTGTCGGCGGGCATGGCATCCGCCGCATCTATAAACTCACTTGAGAACTGACCCATCATTGTGTTCAGGCTTTCGCCGGGCGCAATTGGCGTGCCCTCAACGGCCATCTTCGGCTTTTCCTTTTCCGCCTGCGCCCACGCGCCCAGCGGCATCGACAACGCCGCACAGCAAGCAACTGCGGTCATCCACCGTTTCATGCTCATGAGATTTCCTCCTTAGACTTCGCTGCCAGCGTATCAGAGAGGCGCTTCCCTGCGCTGCACTGAGTGACAAGTGGCGGGAGTTCCGGGATGCGTCGGCATTGTCTCGGTCGACCCGCGTAAAATAGAAGTGTGCGCCGTATCTACATGGACGCGAATGCCACCACGCCTCTGCTACCGGAGGTGCTGGAGGCGATGCGTCCCTGGCTGCTCGAAAGTTTCGGTAACGCGTCTTCGATCCACCAACATGGGCAACAGGCACGCGCGGCGGTCGAACATGCGCGGGAGAGTGTAGCCCGGCTGCTGAACTGCCGCGAGTCGGAAATAGTGTTCACCTCGGGCGGCACGGAGAGCGACAACATGGCGGTCTTTGGTGTCGTACAGCAGGGGGGCTTAGTCAAGCCGGGCGACCATGTGATCACCTCGTCGATTGAGCACCACGCAGTGCTGCACGCCGCGGAAAGGCTTCAGGAGCGCGGCATCGACGTGACGTTTTTGCCCGTGTCGAGCGAAGGCACGATTGATCCCGAGGACGTAAGGCGCGCGCTGCGTCCGAACACCATGCTGATCAGTGTGATGATGGCGAACAATGAGACGGGAGTCATTCAGCCGGTCGAAGAGATAGGCCGGATTGCGCAGGAAGCCGATGTCTGGTTCCACACCGACGCGGTGCAGGCAACCGGCAAGTTGCCGATCGACGTGAAGGCTATCGGCTGCGATCTGTTGAGCATCTCGGGACACAAAATGCATGCGCCGCAGGGAACGGGTGTTCTTTATGTTCGGCGGGGGACGCGGATCGAGCCGCTCTTCTTTGGCGGGGCACATGAGCGCCAGCGCCGCGCAGGCACGGAGAACGTCGCGGGCATTGTCGGGCTGGGCAAGGCTGCGGAGATAGCGGGCGATGCGCTACGCGATGGGACGATGGATCGCGTGGCGGCGCTGCGGGATCGTCTGGAGCGGGGCATTCTAGCGCGAGTCGAGGACTGCGCGGTCAATGGAGCTGCCGCTCCTCGCGTGCCCAACACCACCAATCTCCGATTCGACAACCTTGAAGGAGAAGCGCTGGTGATTGCCCTCGATCTGAAGGGACTCGCCGTTTCGGGCGGCTCGGCGTGCATGTCGGGAGCAACCGAGCCGTCGCACGTGCTTACCGCCATGGGCCTGGTTTCCACCAGCGCGCGAGCCAGCCTGCGCTTCAGCCTGACCAAGCTGAACACCGAGGACGAGATCGACGCGGCTCTCGAACTGGTGCCTGCGGCGGTCAATCGTTTGCGCGAACTGGCGCCGGTAAATGCGGGCACGCTGGGCTAGTGCAGGTTCCTCGCTGTCGATCGTTTCGTGATAAATTCTTCTCGTTATGAATCCGCGGCGCGCAGCCGCCTCCGCTCTGCTATTCTTCGCGCTCACATTTCCTGCGAATGGTCAGGGGCAACGTGTCGTTTTCACCGGAAAGGGAGAAACGACTGACGTTCCTGCGCCGCACTCTCTGAGTTACTGGACAGGAATCATTCTGCTGCGCGACGACGGCACGGACCTTTGCGTAGGTTGCCGGACGTCGGACGGAAGGGTGCTCACCCTGGCGGATTACACGGCCATCACCAAAGTTAGCCCGTTAGGCAATGTGAGTGGTTATCCCATTGTCCAAATTACGGCTCATATTACCGGCGACGACGACAAGCTCTTTTCGCCTTCCGACTGGAAAATCCTCTTGGTCGGCGTTGAGCACGAGGAGTATCGAGAGATCTATCACTTGCAGATGTGGGGCGGTTCTAACCCACCGCTCCAGTCCGCCCGCATCGCCAACATGGAGGCAGAATCCGTGCTGGCCACCTACGATCCGGACGGCGGCAACGGCGGCGGCGGTGGCGATGGGTATTGGCGGATCGATTCCTTGGGTGCCCACGCTCTGAATTTCGATGCAGTGTACAAAGCAATCGCGAAGAAACTTCGGGCAAATGCGACCTTTGCCAGGAGGTGTTGGGCGATCAACCTGGGACATCAACAGATCAAGACCTGGGCACAGAAAGTGGACGCCGAATGTCACGCCTGTGGCGGTTTGGGACAAGTCATCGCGGACTTCACGCTTCGCGGAGCGCAAGCTGAGCCCACGAAAGTAGAATTCACTCCCTCTTCGGAATAGCCCCGTCCGGTCTGAGCGCGGTTCGCGCGAATCGCGCCGGGACTGTCATACTAATAGAGTGGGCGAGAGCTACAACAATACGATTGCTATCGCCATGTCTGGAGGAGTGGACTCCTCGACGGTTGCGGCGATGCTCAAGGACGAAGGGTACGAGCTTGTCGGCCTGACGCTGCAGCTATGGAACCAGCGCCGCCTGGCTGGCCACGAGGGCATGCCGGACCAGGTGCAGGGGCGCTGCTGCTCGATCGATGACGTGTATGACGCGCGGCGCGTGGCTGAGACGCTGGGGATCCCTTACTACGTGGTGAACGAGGAGGCGCGTTTCGAGCGCGATGTGGTGCGGCCGTTTGTCTCGGAGTATCTTGCCGGACGCACGCCGATTCCCTGCTCGCTGTGCAACAACCATCTGAAGTTCGATCAGCTTCTGGTGCGCGCACGGCAGATTGGCGCGGACCGCATCGCCACAGGTCACTATGCGCTCAATGAGTACGACCCGGTGCGCAACCGGTGGATCCTGAAGCGGCCGGCGGATCTGACGAAGGACCAGACGTACTTCCTGTTTGGACTGACGCAGGAGCAGCTCTCGCGGACGCTGTTCCCGCTGGGCAGCTACCAGAAGCCGCAGGTGCGGGAGATCGCCGCGCAGCACAGGCTGGCGCTGGCAGCGAAGCCCGACTCGCAGGAGATCTGCTTCATTCCCGGGGGCGACTATAAGCAGTTCATCGATGCCTACCTGGAGGAGCAGGGCGAAGAGATTCCGGACACTGCTGGGGAACTCGTGACCACGTCGGGCGAAGTGATCGGCCACCACGGCGGGATTCACAACTTCACAATTGGTCAGCGCAAGGGGCTGGGCGTGTCGTCGCCGAATCCGCTGTATGTGCTGCAGATCGACAACGCGGCTCACCGCGTGACGGTGGGCAGCGGCGCCGAGGCCACCGCGAAGACGGTGCGCACGCGGCAACTGAACTGGATCTCGATCCCCGAGCTCAACGGCGAAATGCGCGTGCGGGTGAAGATTCGCCATCGGCACGAGCCGGCGTGGGCGACCCTGCGCATGACCAGAGCGGATGAAGCGGAAGCGGCATTCGACGATCCGCAGCGCGCGGTCACGCCAGGCCAGGCAGCGGTGTTCTTCGATGGAGATGAGGTTGTGGGCGGCGGTTGGATTGCTTAAGAGATACTTCGGTCGCGCCCTTTCATTCGCCGAAGTCGTCCTCTACTCGCGGCCTGTGATTCTTGCGCATAAGAACCTCGAAGCCAGCCTTGAGACCAGCAACCAGCGCCGAAATCTGCCGGACCGGTACGGCAAAAGCCTGCTGCACGGCCTCGGTTGCGTGCGCCGCGGAGTCAATGCTGGCTGTCACTATTCCGTCGACGCGAGCGGCCTGGGCGTTGGTCTTGTTCACCAGATCCTCGACCGTGGCGTTGACGTGCTCAGCCTGTTTGCGCAGTGCCTTGCTGGACTCAACAAGATTTGTAGAAGCGACCTTCAGTTTCGGAGAGATATCCTGGAGCAGATCACGAGCCGAGGTGACGGCGGGCACCGCGTGCTGCCTTAACTCATCGGTCATCTCGTGCAGCTTGCGCGTGGTCTCTCTGAGGCCGATGTACATGGCAAGCAGCACACCGGCCTGCAGCAACACGCCAAAAGATGTGACGGCTGTAAAAACGATGTAGTAGATCGGCGGTAATTCAGTATGCATGGCCGCTCCCCGGTGGCGTCTCCGCCGTCGTACCTGGATCTGAAGATTAGGGTTGCGTGGGCTCGCTCTCGCTCGGGGTAGCAGTTGCATTCTGGCGATAGGCTTCCTTGCCTGCGCCAACAGCCGCCGTAACCTTCTCGGTCTGTTCGCTGACGAACTGACGACCCTGGTTCACAAAGTCATCCCACTGGGCCCGGCTACGATCGACGTATTCCTTGCCACGTTCGACGTATTCGTTGACCTGCACCTTGCTTCTATCGACGATCTGGTTGATTTGATCGGCGGCTTCGCGGGATCGCTGGCGCAGATACTCAGTACCCTCGCGAGCGTTGCTGGCAAGCTCTTCGCGCGTCTCCTTACCGGCCTTGGGCGCATAGAGTACACCGATGAGAGCGCCAAGGCCGAGTCCGGCCAGGAACCAGCTGAATCCGCTTGACTGACTTGATTGCGTTTCGTCTGACATGTGTAGTTCTCCTTAGAAGTTACTGGGAGGTGCTTGAGCTGTGCCGGAAACCGCATGGTACCAAATGGATTCCCGCGCGGCAACTTTCCAATCCCAGGCAGTTTGATGCCGCATGGAGGCACGATGCCGCCACGAACAGCACACTTCTCCTTACGGACAGGCAACGCGTTCGCGATTCGTGCTGCGTGCGTTCAGTCTATTCTCTTCACCCAGAGCGCAGGATCAATGTCCGCAAAGATATTGTCGCGCTCCTCGATTTCTTCGAGACGAGCTTCGGTTTCCGGTTTGAGCGCGCCGCCGGCGGCGAACTGATCCCATGCGGCACTGACAGAGCGGAACTGATCGAGATGAGTGTTGAAGCGCTTGGTGGCGTAGTCCGCGGCAGCTTCCGTGGTGATGAGAAACTGCCAGTCGGAGGATTCTAGCAGGAGCAACTCACGGCAGAGTTGTTTGGCGATTCGCTCGCCCAGCCCCCCGTCTTGCCACAGGTTCCCGCTCGCGATCTCGCGCACTTTGGCTTCGGCGGGGTAGATGTGGGTCCAGGTCCATGCCGTGTCCGGGTTGAGCCAGACCTCGTTGGTGCCGCTCTTGCCCCAGGAACCCTCCTCCAGACTCAAGTAGCCCAAGGATGGGTGCTTCTCGAGATAAGAACCGCAGGTGATCAGGCTGATGGGACTGTCCTCACGGGCGAAAGCGCGGGCCACGTGCTCCAGCCACAAGGGACCCTCGTACCACCAGTGTCCGAAGAGTTCGGCGTCGAAGGGCGAGGTGAGGATAGGCGGGTTGTCCTCGCTTAGGCTGCCCTTGAGAGCCTCCTGGACGACGGTCACGAAGTGCTCGGCGTGGTCGCGGGTGCGGGCGGCGGCACGCTCCGGACAATATGGAGTCTTGAGGGCGAGATCGGCCTTGGCGTGGGTGACCTGCCAGTAGCGGTGGCCGCCGGGCCAGCGCTTCTTGTGGAAGTCGAGGTAATCGCCGTCTCCGGGGTAGCCCTGGTCACCACTCCAGACCTGGACGCCGGTCCTGGGATCGCGGGGGAAGGCGGAGACGGGATGAGCGCGGGCGAAGGGTCCATCGACGTAATAGGGACGGTAGTAGGCGTTGCTCTCGGCAAGCGCCACCTCGATAGCGACGGGAGCCCCGACGGGGCCTCCTGCGATATTCGGCTCATAGGGGTTGAAGAGCACGGAATCTTCGATGAGATGTGTGTCGACGAAGAAGAACTCTATCCCGCTCTCGGCAAGGGCTTGCTCGACGCCGATGCGGCTGAAGGCGGGCCAGGGTGCGGCGCTGCCTTCGGGGGTGACCGGGGTTTGCCAGGGACCGGCGGGGCGGTAGCCGCACTCCGGAGCCCAAATGCCGCGAGGCAGGCGGCCGAGATGGCGCTGGTGCGTGGCTACTCCGGTCTTGACCTGGGCGACGACGCTCTCATCGGTGCCGAGCAGAGGCATATATCCGTGTGTAGCTGCGCAGGTGATGATCTCGATGAGGCCGGCGTCGTTGAAGTGGCGGAAACCCTTGACGATGTCGCCGTCGAGAGCCTCGAAGTCCTGGTGCGCCTGGAGGAAGAAGTCGCGCCAGTAGACGGCGGTTTCGGCAAAGTGCTGCTCGCCTCCCATGCGGAAGTAGTTCTCGTCTTCCAGGGCGGCGAGGATCTTGCGCTTCAGGTAGGCGGGAAACTCGACCTTGAAGGTCGGGTGAGCGAGTTGTTCGAGCAGGACCGGGGAGAGATTGATATTGGCGTTCAGCGCGATGCCGTCGCGCTCCAGGTTTCCCAGGACGCGCAGCAGGGGCAGATAGGTTTCCGCAGCCGCTTCCAGCAGCCATTCCAACCCGTGCGGCCAGGTGCCGTGATGAACGACGTACGGCAGATGGGCGTGCAGGGTAAAGGAGAGATAGCCTTGCGGACGCCCATTTTTCATCGGATCGCTCTTTCCTCGCGCGGTTTACCGCGAAGTTATGGAGCCTTTAATTGAGGGATGCCGGGTCAAACTGGAGATACCCCACCCCCTGTGTTTTGATTTGTAATAGATTCTAAAGGCTTTAGCGGACAGGTCGGCGCTACTTAATAGAAAACAAATGACTTACAGGCATATATCAGACAACGTCGGACTTACAGGAGCGGCATCCACGCGACCGGGGCCTTTGTGTTTCTCTATTTGTATCTCTATTTCTATTGTAGCGGGTGAAGGAAAAAAGACGGCCAAGTTTCTTTGGGAACGCTGGCTTTGGAATGAGCGGCGTGGCATGAATCTCGGAGGAGAGGCGGTTGACGGCGCACAAAATAGCCGGAGATCAGTCGAGCTCCGGGCCGGGAAGGGGAAATGAGTGCTTATGAAACGGGCACACGTTGGGGAGATGTTCCGCGAGCCAATTTTCCCGACCCTGACGAAGGCTTTCTTCCAATATGGGAGCTGGTCCCCACACTTCATAGTTTTCCCGGCATTTGGCGCAAGAGACACCGAAGTGGCGCACGAGAGTTCCATCCAGGGTCGAGGTCGAGCCTTCAATGGAGCGAATGGCCATGAAGATCGTTGCCGATTGCATTTCGTTTCTGCCTCGATGGATGGGACGCGCGATCGACCGGCGGGGGCGGCAGCCCGATGGGCCGCAATATGGATCTGCTGAAAAGGACACAACTGATAAAGGCTGGGAGATAACCGAACTCTTACTTTACAGCTCTCCTGTATTTAGCCCATCTTCTGCGTTGGGCGGCAGCGATTCTTAGTCTGCCTCGTTCACTCAAGCCCTCCCGGACCGGCTTGCCAGCGAGCAGAGACCTGGCCTGTTGCAGGCGAGCAATATTGAAGTCAATCGCGGTAATCAATTCGATTGTGCTCATAGCGTTCTGTCTGTCTGCCTCCTTCACCTGTGTACGATGGATGCGGCAAATAAACGGTGGGTTGCTGCCTCACAACGCGCAGACTGGGCATTCGTCAAGATGGTCGGGTTGAAAAAGATCGCGCACAAAAAAAACCGGAGATCGTGATGATCTCCGGCCATGGTTGGAGCGCCGGGTTGCGGACGCTGGTTAGAAATCGTAGCGGAGGCCGAACTGCATGCGCCGCGGCTGATTCTGCATGGCACTATAGACGCCTAGATTGCCGCCCGTAAGTCCGGAACCAAGATACAGTGGGTTTGAGTTGAAGCGAACACTGTTGGTGACGTTGAAGACTTCCCAATCGAACTTGAGAGCACCATACTCTTTGAACTGCCAGGTCTTAGCCAGTCCCGAATCGATGCCAAAGATTCCGTCGCCGCGGAAGTTGTTGCGCTGCCCAGCTTCGCCGGGGTAAGGAAGACGGACGGGGCCGCCGGTAGCAGTTCCGCTGTTGATGGCGTTTGGATCTGCAAAGACCTCCGGAGCCCCGCTGACGACGTGTTTTTGCATCTTGACGTTGCCGGTCACGACACCGAAGCTCTCGATCTGCCAGTTGGTAGTAAAACCGGGTTCAGTAAGACTGAAGGGCAAGCCGCTGGACCAGCGGTTGATACCGGACCACTGCCATCCACCAATAAGCGCGTTGACGGCAGTGTTGGCCGAGGCCAGGTACTTCCTTCCCCGTCCGACCGGTAGCTGGTAGACCCAATCGGCGGTAATAAGGTGACGGACGTCGAAGTCGGAATGGGCACGGTTCAGGGAAGGTTTCCAGGTGTTGATAATGTTGCTGAAGTTGCCGCCGCCAGAAGTTGCGGTGTTGTTGAACTCGGTGCCTCGTTCGGCGTCGGAGCCCATGTCAATGGAATTAGAGAACGTGTAGTTGAAGTCGAGATTGAGGCCGTAACTCGTGGGATGGTGGATGACCAGCTGAGCGGCGTTGTAGTAGCTCATGCCGATGGTATTCAATACATAGAGCGACGAGAACTGATCCTGCCAAAAGCGGGGAACGTGATTGGCCGGACAGGGGTAATTCACCCCCAGCGAACCGCTGAAGCAGTAGAAGTCGAGATCTCCCAAAGCAGTTGTTGCGCCGAGATTTGAGCGGAAGGGCGCCCATTCGTCGTTGTAGATCGCCTGGGTTGCACTCTCGCCCGGGTAATCGAAGTTGGCCATGTAGGGAAATACATCTTCAAAAAATCGAATGGCGGGCACGGGGGCGGGGAAGTTTCCACCGTTCGCATCCACCAGCGCCGAGAGCTGGCTCCCAGCGTGGAAGTAGTCGCCGCCGCCATTGGCGTCGACGAAGTCGACGGGCTCTGCAAGGTCCTGGCTTTGCAGAAGGTGACGGCCGAGGCGGCCAACGTAGTTAGCTTCGAGAGTGAATCCGGCAGGAAGCTGGCGCTGGACAGAGAGGTCTATCGACTCGGAATAGGGTGTCTTCAGTCGATTGTCGAGGCCCCAGGTGATTGCGAAGTTTCCTGTTGGCGCGGTGTAGGGGTACGTGATCGTAGGCGGGGCAGGGGTACTGGGAATGTCGGGAAAAGTGCGTCGGTTGACGAAGCGAGGAGAAGTCTCATAACTGTAGACGCCCGCAGGATTCGTAACTGAGCTGTTGATGCCAAAGGATCCGTTCTGATCAAAGGTGCTCACCAACTGTTGGCCGTAATGATCGAAGAAGATGCCAAATCCGACGCGAATGGAAGTTTTGGGATCGGGAGAATAAGCAACGGACAGTCGCGGCGCAAAGTTGTCCTTTTGCTTCGGCCAGTAGCCCGGCTTATGGTAGAACGGCCCGTTCGGGGCGAAGGTCAGGTCCGGTTCATAAATCTGCCCCTGCTGGGCGGAAGCTTCCCGCTGCTTATACCAGGCGTCTGTGTCGATCGTAGGAGCCACCTGCTGGCCATGTGTCTCCCAGGGAGTCTGCAGGATGGTCTGGCGCAGGCCGAAGGTCAGCGTGAGGTTGGGCAGCGCGCGCCACGAATCCTGGATGTACCACTCGTACTCGTTCGCTTTGAAATGCCGTGGCAACGGTGTTCCATCGGCGAGGAGGGATCCGGTGGTCGCACTGGTCACGTTGTAGTTTGACAGGATTGTGAGCGAGGGTACGGTGCCCACGAGGTTGGCATAGGCAATGGCGTAGGAATTCGTGAAACCATTGTCCACGGGCAGGCCGCCCACGGTGGAAGGGTCGGGAAAACTGCCGCCCAGCCAATAGGGATTGGTGCTGGCGCTATCGAAGGAACTATCGCCCGAAGTTCGGTTTTGATGGACGAGACGCCAGTTTCCGCCGAACTGGAAGGTGTGCCTGCCCTTGTTCCAGCTCAGATTGTCGACGATGTTGTTTACCGGCACGCTGAAGATAGTATTACGGTTCTCCGACGTGAGCGTCGTCATGAAACGGAAGTCGGTGTAGTCGCCGGTTCCGGGGCCGTTATAGCCATAGCCCTCGCGGATGTAGCCATAGCGCAGGTCATTGACGAGGTTCGAAGTAAACGTGTAGGTATAGCCGGCAGCGAGCCCTTTGCTATTGTAAATCTGCTCGTACGACGGTCCCTGGCCAGGGAACTGCTCGGTTCCCTCGACCGTGTCCTTCTGCAGATTGCCGCGGACGAAGACATGCTGTTTCTGGTCGGGAGTGAAGTCGATGCGCGCGATACTGGTGTTCAGGTATATCGGGTTTGGCGAGGAAAAGGTGAATGAGCCGGTGTTCAGGCCATCACCCAAGGACGTGCCGTTGGCCGCCGGATACATCTTGAGATATGCAAGCGCGTTGGGATTGGGGCCTGGACCCCAGGGGCAGACTGCATTAGCCGTGCAGGGCTGGTCCAGGGTCGTGATCTGGGCGGGAGTAAGCACAGCGTTCACGATGTTGCCCGCGGTGTTATCGCCCTGATAATTGATGAACCCGTTCTGGTAGCTGGCGGTGGGGACCGTCTGGCTGACGACCTGGTTTTCGGCCTGACGCTGACCCTCATAGTTCGCGAAAAAGAACAACTTGTCTTTGAGGATTGGGCCGCCGACGGCAGCTCCAAAGTTGTTGCGTATGAGCTTGGGGGGCACGTTGGGGAGGCCGCTGCTCAACTCGGCTTCCTTATTGAACCAGTCATTGGCGACGGTGAGCGTGGGCCGGTTGTACCAATAGACGGCGCCATGATACCGGTTGGTTCCCGCCTTGGTGACCAAACTGATCTGCGCTCCGGACGATCGACCCTGATCGGCTCCAGCATTGCCAGTGGTGACGCGAAACTCCTCGACCGAGTCCTGGGTCTCGCGCAACACCCCGGTGAAGGCAAAACCATTGACCTGATCGTTGTCGTCGAGGCCGTCGACAGTGATGTTGCCCTGATCCGACCGGCCGCCATTGACCGCGCCGCTACGGGGATCGTTTTGCAGCGTAGGATTGAGCGGCCTGCCGGAATCCTGACCGAGAGAGAGCACGCCAGGCTGGAGGGAAAGCAGATCGGGCACGTTGCGACCTTCGCTGGGCAACGCCTGGATCAGCGTATTGTTCATAGAATTGCCCAGGGAAGCATCAGAGGTGTTCAGGGTCTGCGCCTCCGCGCTGACGTTTACGACCTCCTGGGTGGCCTGGACGGAGACTGCGAAGTCGATCGTGGCAGGCTGATTCACGAGCAGTTCAGCGACCTTGGATTGGCTGCTGAATCCCTTCGCCAATACGGTGATGGTGTATTTGGCGGGCGGGATCTGCTGGAATTCATATTCGCCCGCCCCATTCGTTGTGGCCTCGACATTGCGCCCATTGGCGGGGTCGGTGATGGTAACTTTCGCCCCCGGCACGACTGCTCCACTGGAATCTTTCACGGTGCCGCGAAGCGATGTGTTTGCATTCTGGGAAAATGAGGTTGCCGCGAAGGCAACCAGGAGAAACACGACTGCTATACGCAAATCTTGTCTCGTCACAATCTCCTCCAAATAAAACAGGGCAGATTGGCCGTCGTCGTGTGGTGCGAAGGCCTGGTTTTTTGTTTCCGATGTGGATCCGAAATAGGTGATGAACCCACAGGGTTCCGTGGTGAGTGGACCTATTTTGTAGCAGAATCGTAACAATTGCAACGCAAAAATCGCCCCGCAAACGAACGACGAGGTTACCAATTTTCGATGGGCTCGAACTTGGCGTCCCTGCCGGTGGTCTCCGGCGGGTCTGGAGGCGATCAGGTTACTGGTTGACGCCGCTGGCCAGGAAGCCTCCGTCGACGACGAGAACCTGGCCGGTGACAAAGGAGGCCGAGTCGGAGGCGAGATAGATGGCTGCGCCGACGACTTCTTCCGTCTTTCCGAAGCGGCCCATGGGAGTGCGCATGCGCAGCTCCTTGCCGCGCGGGGTGTTGTCGAGCAGGTCGGCGTTGAGGGCGGTGCGGAAGACTCCAGGGGCGATGGCGTTGACCAGCACGCCCTTGCTGGACCACTCGACGGCTAGCGAGCGGGTGAGCGAGGCGACAGCGGCCTTGCTGGCAGCGTAGGCTGCGACCTCCTTCAGCGCGACGAAAGTATTGAGCGAGGCGATGTTGATGATGCGTCCGTACTCGCGCTCGAGCATGTACTTGCCGAAGACCTGGGAGGCTCGCAGCGTTCCGGTGAGGTTGGTGTCGAAGATGCTCTGCCATTCGTCTTCGGGAAAGGAGAGCGTGGGGGCACGCTTGATTTTTCCGGCACAATTGACGAGGATATCGGCCTTGCCAAGGTGAGTGAGCGTCTGATCGAGGAGATTTTGTAGCGAGGCGCGGTCGGCAACGTCGGAGAGGATGCGAAGGGTACGTCGGCCCTTCGCTTCGATTTCGGCGGCGGTGCTTTCTACCTGTTCGGCGCGGCGGGCGGAGGCTACGACGTCGGCTCCGGCTTCGGCGAGACCGAGCGAGATGGCGCGACCGATGCCGGAGGTGCCTCCGACGACGACGGCTACCTTGCCTTCAAGACTCAGGGGCGACTGGCTCATGCTGGTTTCCCTTCTTTGTGTTTCTCCCACGTCCCAAAAATCCGGACATGGGGCACCCGCTTATTTTTCTAAGCCGAGAAATACGGGCGCGATGTGGCGGGCGTAGAGGTTTTCGGTTACGTTCCTTGCAATCACGGATTCGTTGGCTTCGAGCAGGTCAAGGTAACGGCGGCCCATCTTTGCTGCGATTTTAAAGCCGACGTGGAGCAACTGACGGAAGCTGGGGTTGTAGGCGGACGAGCGCGGGTCGTGGCGCAGGGCGGAGGTGTATTGGTCTGAAGTCCAGCGGGCAACGGCTTCGGGCGCGGGGAGTTTCACCGGATCAATGTCGATCACCGTGGCGTAGGGCGCGCAAAGCTCGGCGCTGTGAGCAA